>Ga0115553_1002389_pt1 | contig 11392 bp, 9 predicted proteins | sample COGITO_mtgs_1103_2_FD_87284 | JGI IMG/M metagenome (GOLD analysis project Ga0115553, IMG submission 87284) | Pelagic marine microbial communities from North Sea - COGITO_mtgs_110331 | ecosystem: Environmental > Aquatic > Marine > Epipelagic | place: Germany:Helgoland, sampling site Kabeltonne... | reverse complement strand
GTTTTCTCTGTGTGTTATGAGGAGAGAACACCTGAAGGAAAGTCAGAATTGCGAAAGAAGACAAAAAAGACCCCAAAAATGTCCAGTTCCTTTCAGCGCGATAATTGGTTAATCTCAGGACTCAAAAAATTGCCATCCAGCCCGAAAAAACATTGAGTACACAACCCAAGAGAAACCAAACATTTAAAAGGGTAGAGCAGGTCCCCACACCCCCCCCCCCGCCGCGGGCACAAATCGGCAAAGTCAGAAAAGCACAACGATTAAGGTGCAAGGAGTTCGTCAGTCTCCTTAGGATGCAGTGGTTTTTTGTTCTTTCGGTGATGGTACTCTTGGGTAGTATAGAAACTTTTTTGACCCATAAGACGTTGACACAAAGAACGACGACGACTACGACGACGACTACGACTACGACTCCTACAGCGACGATGAGGACAAAAACAAGAAGAAAAACAACCTCATTATGGAGCACTTCCTCGAAGAAGCAGCTCATAGCCCCGAGTAAATACCCCCTGATGCTTCAAGTGAAAGAAGATCCTTCAAGAGATTGGTTCAGCCTCCTGCGTAAGCCGAGTGGTATTAGCGAAGGATTTCGCAGTGGAAAGAATGTGGTTTTCGTGAACGGCACGAAGCTCTGCTGGTCGCCTATGGACGGTCGGGGGGATTCTGACGACTGGCGGGGAACAACAGGCGGTTCCATCGCCGGATTAACTCGGCCGAAGTACACCCTTGAATTATCTGCGGAGGTCTCTGTCCCAAACCCAGGCTACGCCTCTGTCATTCGTGATAGCCTGTGGGTGACAAGTTTTTTCATGTTGCCAGGGAAAAAGGGCGGAATAACTAAGGTTGGTCTATCAGATGGGGCGGTCACCAAATGTAAATGGGGGCTCGGGTGGCCAAACGAAGTGATAGAAGTGCCAGAAATTGTTGATAGCAGCAACAACAGCTACAACGGCAACAACAGCAACAACATTATTCAAAGCGGCGGTTCCCACTCCCCTCACCAAGGTGCTATACTTGTATGCGATGGATTTTTTGTTCCCGGTAAGAATCAAGGCGGAATATATATGGTTGTCTCTCCCACTTTCCCCACTGAGCGGATAATTCAAGTCACAGTGCCAAAAGACGGGTGGTACTACCACCATGCTGTGTGGGTTGACATGACAGGTGACGGAAATCAAAACGACATTTTGGCAGCCAGAGCAAAGGGAATCGGCGAGGGGGGCGAATTGGTATGGTTTGAAAATCAGGTCGCTAATGGTTGGAAAGAAAATGTATTGATTGAAGGCCCAGACGTCACATTCGCGGTGGTTCAGTTGGGTGACGACGATACCTTTGAGGTGATTGCGCCTGAATTTTTCTCGAAAAAAGTAATGCTCTACAGCATTAGTCGTCGTGGTGTAGACGGCACATCACCGCCTTCAATTGTGTTTTCTAGGACGATCGATGACAATTGCGGTTTTGCTTATGGAATCGCCTTGATGCCTGCGAGCAAATCTTCGCAAAATTTGTACAGAAACAAAATAATCGACGGCGGAGGGTTGCAAAAATCGAGCATCGACGACGACACTTCCTTTACACACGTAATCGTCACCAATCACGAAAATTCAAATTATGGCGATGGTGATAATGGCGAGGTTTTCGGTTCCTGTGAGATAGGAGGGGCCATGTTTAGTTATGCTGTCCCAAGTGATTGGAGGGCAGGTTCTTGGGCTCGCGAAACGGTGTCCTCCTCCCCTTTCGAGGTTTGCTCGCGTCTGAGTTTTCAACCAGGCGCCCCAGGTTTTCCTTACATCTTCAAACCAGATTTGGACAAAGACGAAAATTACATTGCGCTGGCCGGGGATGGGAGCGAGCGGGCTTATATTTTTCGGCCAAAGGAGGAGGAATGGACGACTGGAGGAGGAAAATCTTGCTTGAACTATGAACTCATGGCGGAGATTGAATTTGGATGCACTGTTGGAAGCATGGGAATCTCCCACGGCAAAATTTTTGGTAGCAAAGGACAGGGTAGAATGGCAAACCTATTTGTTTGTTGTCACGAAAATGACTATGTGTTCACATTTTCATTTGCTAGAAAGTAGTGAATTGAGAATGAATGAATGGTTGCTTTTATTTAAAATTGAAAATAAGTATCTAAAATAGATGACGAGTTTTGCTTGGAAAAATCTCCCACAAAATTTATATCGAAGAATACAACTTAAACTACCGAAGCTTTCACTAAGTCTACTTATTGTTTTTAAACATATTATCCATCGCGGGCGTCGCCAGGGTCAGGTGTTTGCCTAAGAACTTCATGACAGCTCTTATTTCTCCCTCGCTCTTTATCATTGAATGACCCCCTCCCATCATTCGTATGTCTACATCTGTTCTTCGTAGATAAAGCGAAGCAGAACGCTTGGCGTCCCTCTGAGTGAATTGTTTGTCCTTCTTCCCAGCTAGTAGAAGAATGGGTGTCCATGAAGTTGTGTTCAGTTGATTTGGGTCGTGTGGAGAAGATATATATATTCCCTTTCCCCCATTTTCCCTTTTTTCCTGTCTATCCCCTCTTTCGTCTTCTAAATCTACACCACCCTCTAAAACGCACCCCCCACAAACGCAAACACATCCTCCGATCCTGCTTCTCCCTTCCTCCTTGGCAACCTCCATCGCAACAGTCGCCCCGCTGGAGAATCCGAAGAGGAAGACATTCTCCCTCGCGAAGGAGCGGGATGTAATGAACTTCAGGAGACGCCTCATTTTCGAGACCGCTCCTCGGAGAGTTTCAAGACGCACAGGGTCAGACCGTGACAACTGTAAGCCAGTCGTGTAATCCATCTCAGTAAACCATGCGTAACCAAGGTCAAAAGGGAGCTGCTGAGGGGGCAGAATTGAAAGAATGGCAGTGGAGGGGAGGTCAAATTTCTTCCCCAGGGTGAAATAATTGTTGTTGGGGCTTGTTTCGCCAGACCCAGGAAGAAATATGACCAAGTTTTTCGGAGGCAAGGGTCGCGTCGACGTTTCTGAATCAGACTGTTGACTTTGTTGAGTCGTTGGGCTATCAGGGGCGTGAAAAGCAGATGTGAAGTGCTGTTGTAGCTCCTGCAAATCCAGTGGTTCCATTTCAATACGGTCACTCTTTGCGCTATTCTTAAGCATGCTCTTTGTCCGACGGCTCAATCCGATCAAATTCTCCGCAATCTTTGCCAATTCTGTTTCACTTGCATCCGCAAAGGCGAATGCATCAACCATTTCAGAGGTATTGTAGGGGTTAGTCACTTCAACACGCTGGATTGAACCGGAAGTGTAGTACCTCTCTCTCTCAGAGACTCTCAGCATGTTATTGTAGAGGATCGTCACACAAAGCAGCAGGAAGGGAGCACAGCAGCAGGGGGGAAGGCGATGTTATAGGGGGACCCCACCCATTGAGGAGGATGCGATGTTGTGAACTGGGAGATGATTGCTCCGGCCTAAGTATAATTAGGACAGGCCTCAAAAGTACTCACTCATCTCTCATTCTTTTTTTGGGTCCAGTACGAAATACTCATTTTCTTGTTGGTTTCTTGACTTTTTCTTGATTTCCCCCCGCATTCACGCACCTTTTACAAACGATATATCATTTCACGTACTATATTCAGCCAAATCACGCGGATTTCAATAGTATTGGCCACCTCATCTTTCGTGGGAAAGCGAAATAGTGGAGGACAGACAGGGTGTAAGCGCGGCTACTAGCGCTGGTTACGTAGAATATGGGTGATAATACGGGCATTGTGAAGCTAGATCAATTCGTTCGGGAACTCGGTCCCCGACTCTCAAAGTTGTCCGCTGCTGAGAAGAAAGAATCCATCCTGCAGTTCTACAATCGACTAGAAGTGAGTAAGTCTGACTATGCTCGCTACGTTCACCCGGACCCTTCTCAAAAGTACACTCGCAATCTTGTTTCCACTGACGATTCGACGTACACGCTGCTGCTGCTCGTCTGGAGCCCATCCATGGAGTCACCAATCCATGACCATCCTTGCGATGGTTGCTGGATGCGCATACTTGAGGGAAACCTTGAAGAGAGTCGATATGTTCTCGAGGAAAACAAGGACTCGTGTCATTTCGCTGTGGAGGCCGGTGAAAATGGGGCCATTGTTGCCGAAGAAAGGCCCCGAGTGAAGTCTCCGGGGGGATCCACCTTGAGGTGCACGACAAAAGAGAATTATGAAGAGGGCTCAATCGCATTCATTGAAGATGCGATGGGATACCACAAGATTCGGAATACCAGTGATAGTGAATTTGCCGTTTCGCTTCACTTGTACTCGCCGCCCTTTGACCAGTGCAAGTTCTGGCCAAGCCAAGGGAATGGGGATGTATCTCTCACTGGTAACGTTTGTTTCCACAGTGAGTATGGTGAACTGGTGCAGCGGTAAAATGAAGTAACAGCTATTTTTAAGTAAAAGCGATCATGACGGTGCATGACAAGCATGACGAGAGAAAAAACGAACGCATTTTTGGTGGGACAGCGACAGCAACACACAACAAGTTAAAACTCCTTCATTATTCTTTCATTCAGTTAAAGTTCGCATTTTCTTAATGTTATCAAGACATCTACCCTAGGTTTCTTTCTACTTGCAGAGTAGTCGCTAATCGCGTCTAGCCTATCGCCAACCGCTAATGTAGCCATTGTGCTCATGGAACAGGAGCTATTCCCGCCCTTGGAGCAGGATCAAAACTTCCCACTCCATTGGCAATGGGATTGACTAAGGCATCAGGAGGGTGGCCGTGGTAGTTGCCAGCATTTTCAGGGATGGCACCCGCAGACGGCCACTCGCCACTCCAATCGCCATCGTACTTCTCCTTGCTCCAACTTCCGTCACTGCCCTGGTTGATGTATTGGTGAGCATTGTCTTGGCCAAAGCCTGCAAAACCGTTTTTTGTTGCCTGGTTCTTTCTGTCCTCGTGTTCCCACTCGCACTGCCACCCCCTATATCCTTCTGCGCAAACCTTGCAGTCACTTGATTGAGTCAACCCGACAACATCACTATAATAACGCGTGTTGACAGTGTTGTGGTCAGTGCACTGTCCACTGCAACTTTTATCAACTAGCCCCTCCGAGCTCCCATACGTCCCCTCTGGACAGAAAAAACAATCTGCAGCGGACTGTGCCCCAGGAGTATCTCTATAAGTTCCCTTCGGACACTCGTCCGTGCAACCAGAGCTGGTAAGGTCATGGGTTGAACCATACCTACCTCTGGGACAGGGGATGCATCCGTCCTCGCGGAAACCGCCCGGTCGGCGTGAGTACGTTGCACCGGTTACTAGTCGGTACATGCCAAGAGGGCAGCTGATCGTCGGGATAATACCTCTGTCAGTCTCAAGTGACTCACTTTCAAACAGCCAACTCTTCTTCGGGATGTGTTGGAGACGGCGCCTTTCCTCCGACTCTCCAGAGGTTTTATTTGTTTCTGATGGGATCTTTGGTTGGTAGAAGACGAGTAGGACCAACCCTGCGAGACCCAGGAGGGCTAAATAAGCTACCGAAGTCCTAAACATTACAGAGACTGTTAAAGTATGTTGCAGAGGGACTGATGAGTATGTCTTGAGGGTAAAAATTAGGTGGTGCTATCTCCGGTCGCTGTCGCGTTCGACGTCCTCGAGGCTTGAAAAATCAATTTCACGATATCTGAGGCTCTATTTTTGAGGCAATCCTCCGAAGAATTTCCTCTTTGGGGCGATCTCCAAGAAAATGTTTGCCACACAATAATTCAATTTTTCAAAGCTAATAAATCTACCCACAGCCCCAAAGAAAGCCGATAAGAACACTGGAATAGCTACCAGAAGCGAAAATTGACGGTAACCTTCCATTTGTGGCAACCACTTGACTGCAGCCAGCCAATCGTTCCAAAGATGACAGTCCGAAAGAAGCTGGATCCCCGTATCCGAACGCTGATCGAACAGTCGACTCTTCACCACCACCGCTCGCTGATGATTTTGGTGGGCGATCACGGAAAGGACCAAGTCCCAAACCTGCATTATCTTCTTTCCAGAACGACAATTAAGAAACGTCCTTCAGTATTATGGATGTACAAGAAGGAGCTCGGATTCAGCACGCACCGCAAGAAGCGTATGAAGAAGATCAAGCGGGACAAGGCGCGAGGAACGGACAACGATGATGCAGCAATGGACAATTTTGAGCTCTTCATCTCGGGGACTGACATCAATTGGTGTTTTTACAAGGACAGTCACCGGGCGCTCGGTCAGACATTCGGAATGCTTGTTTTGCAAGATTTTGAAACGATGACGCCCAACCTTTTGGCCCGTACGGTGGAGACCGTTGAAGGTGGGGGTATGGTTGTGTTGCTCATGCGCACCGTGAAATCTCTCAAACAGCTCTACAACATGACAATGGACGTTCACAGTCGGTACAGAACAGCTGGCTCGGGAGAGGTTGTTCCCCGCTTCAACGAGCGATTCATTCTGACTCTCGGCAAGTGTGAAAACTGTCTGGTCTGCGACGATGAGCTCAACATCCTTCCCATCTCCAAGAAGGCATTGGCGAAACTGTCCAAATGCGAAGAGGGTGGCGTCATGACGGGCGAGGCCGGTGAAGTTCTCGCTCCGAAGTCTACCGAAGACATTGAATTGGAATCTTTGAAGGCTTCCCTCGAGGATACCCCTAACGTAGGCGTGATTGTAAACCTGGCAAAGACGCTGGACCAGGCCAGAGCCATCTTGACATTTCTCGAGGCCTGTTCCGAGAAGACGAATAAATCCACAGTGGCGCTGACGGCCGGTCGAGGAAGGGGCAAATCTGCCGCCATCGGTCTTTGTCTGGCCGGGGCTATATCATTCGGTTACAGTAATATCTTCGTCACGGCTCCTGACCCTGAAAATCTCGTCGCTGTCTTTGATTTTGTCATGAAGGGCCTCAAGGTTTTGAAGTACGAAGAGCACCATGACTACACCGTCTCTTACGACACAAGTAATGCCAGCAATGTCAACAATGCCAACAGCAAGGTCGTGGTCTCCGTCGAGATGCACAGGGACCACCGGCAAATCATCAAATACGTCCCCCCCAATGAGGTGGACAAGTTCAGCAACGCAGAGTTGGTGGCAATTGACGAAGCAGCGGCAATTCCGTTGCCGACGGTGAGAAAGCTCATCGGAAACCATCTCACCTTCATGTCATCAACCGTAAGCGGTTACGAGGGCACTGGCAGAGCTCTCTCTCTCAAGCTCATCAAGGAGATGCGAGAGAGGAAGGTCGGGGACAGAGCGAGGAGCGCCGCCGAGGCTGGGGAGGGCGTGAAGGGGAGCAAGAACAAGAAGGGCGAGTTCAAGGTCCACGAGCAGAGGTGGGCGGCGGCAGCAGCGGCCGCTAGTGCAGGTGGAGGGGAAGGGAGCGATTCTCTGAGGGAAATTGAACTTGTTCAGCCGATTCGATACGGTGTCAAGGATCCCATTGAACTGTGGCTGAACAACTTGCTTTGTCTTGACAGCAATAGTAGCAAGAACCTGAAGCTCAACAGCGGAGCCCCAGCTCCCAACTCATGCGAGCTGTACTCTGTAGATCGAGACGCACTTTTCAGCTATCACAAGCTGTCCGAGAGTTTCCTACAAAAGATGATGTGCCTATACACGTCCGCACACTACAAAAACAGCCCCAACGATTTGCAAATGCTCAGCGATGCCCCGGCCCATAAAATTTTTGTTTTGCTGTCGCCCGCAGCGGAAGATGACGAGAGCGGCGGACTGCCGGACATTCTCGCGGTCGTTCAGATCGCCCTCGAAGGTCAAATTCAACGAAAGGTTGTCGAGGCGCAGCTTTCGCGAGGACAGCGTGCTAGCGGCGACTTGATCCCCTGGACTATTGCACAGCAGTTTGGGGACAGCTCCTTCGCCCAGCTTAGCGGCGCCAGGATCGTGAGAGTTGCAGTCCACCCTCAGGTTCAGGGTATGGGTTACGGCACAAGAGCCATCGAGCTGCTGTACAGGTTTTATAATGGCGACATGATCAACATGGGAATGGAGGGAGACGATAGCGACAGCGATGATGCTAATGATGGGGAGAATAATGAGGACGACAGCGACAGTGACGACAGCAGTGACGACGATGCTAACGACGATGATGATAAGAAGTCGAGTCTCATGAGAGAGAAGCTACGCCCGAAGAAGAAGCTCCCCCCCCTTCTCCTACCCCTGAGTGAGGTGAAGGCACCAAAGCTTGACTGGATTGGGACCTCTTTTGGTCTCACCCAGCAACTCTACAAATTCTGGAGGAGAAGTGGAATGAGAATGCTGTACCTGAGGCAGACCGCAAACGAGCTCACCGGAGAGCATAGCAGTATCATGGTGCGCACCCTGCCCAACAGGACCAATTTTGACGACTCATGGTTGCCGGCATTCGTGACCGATGCTAGGCGCCGTTTTGTCTCTCTCCTCTGTGGTGTTTTTCGAACGATGGAGATTCGCACGGCGGCCGCCCTGCTCGAGGATGTGGACGTTTACACTGACAAGGATAGCAAGAACAATATCAAGGCGAAGGAACGATTGGGAAGCGGGGTGGGGCTTATAACCAGCAAGGAAATCATGTACTACATGACGCATCACGACATCAAAAGACTCGAGCAGTACGGCCGGAACCTATGCGACCACCACTTGGTGACGGATTTGATTTCAGCGATTGCGAGGCTTTACGTCATGGGTAGATTTGGGGGTAAATGCATTCTGAGCAGCGTGCAGAGTGCGCTGCTTTGTGGGGTGGGGCTGCAGAATAAGACAGTCGATGACATGGCTGCAGAACTGAAACTCCCACTCAACCAGGTCCTGGCGATGTTTAATAAGGCCATCCGCAAGATAAGTATGTGCGTTAACGAAATCCTAGAAGCCAGCGAAAAGGAGGGCATTTTCGGAATTGATGACGAGGAGAAGAAGGAGACAATTGCAAGGGGACTGAAGACAATGGGTAACGAGGGAGAAATGGGTAGGTTGGAGGAGGAGGAGAGGGAGGGCGAGGAGGAAGCAAAGATAGCCATGAACAAAATGCTTGGGGGCAAGATTGACGGGGACTTGCTCAAGCAGTTCTCCGTGAAAGGAAGCGAAAAAGACTGGGAGAACATCGGCGATGTGACGTCCTCCAGCAGCATCGTCATTGAGACAAAAAAGAAGAAGCCAGAGAACACCCCCGATTCACAAAAGAGACCGCTTGACTTTGAAGGCGAGGAGGAGCGCATTAACAGTGGATTGTCAGGGAAAAAATTAAAGACACCAAAGAGTGGGAAGCGCGAGAAGAAAGAAAAGTCGTCAAAGAAGAAGAAGAGGAAGGTGGAATCGGTAAATGAACAATAATTGCAACAAGAGTGTGAATTTTGTGGAAATAGTGTGTCAGTGTGACATTTTTGTTGTATTTTAGAATCCTCCTTCTCTTGGGTCTTTGAATAAATTCATCAGGTTGCTGCTCGATTTGGCTTTCTTGAAACCCCCGCTCATCCCAACAGGGGCCAAGTCCGTGCTGGTCTGGGTGGTAAGTTGCAGCGTTAATTCGCTCCGTGTTTGTTGCCCAAGAGTGCGTCCTTTTACTGGAATCACCACTGGAGGCGGCGTGGTAACGCGTTGTTGCATAAATAGGTCGGTCGCCTTCATCCACGAGAACATTGTTCCGTCATTACCCATGCTGGCGACAAGAGGGGCCAGGATTCTGCTTCTGTCCTCAAAACTCAATTTATCAAATGCTTTGACGCCCTTCAATTTTAGATCGCTCTCGCCTAGGACGATGAGACTTTCGAAAGCGGCAACACGGAATGCAACCACAGAGCGCTGGGGAATAAGCCACTTATCCACTACTTCCCGAATATTATCAATCTTCACGGTGACACTCTCTGAACCGACAGTTAGTGAGTGAGTGCCATTTCCAGCAAATTCGTGTGCAATTATGTGGACGAATCTCTCCTCGACGCGGTGCCTTTCTAGCGCTAAATTGCGAAAAAACTACGGCGCATTTTTGGTGAGAACTTTTTTGATACGAATTGAGCAAAAAAGACAGAAAAAATTCACCTCGTCGAAATCGATGTTGCCAGCAGACGGGTCATAGCTATTGTACGATCTATCAACATTAGAAAAAAGAGATCGCTGCGCTATGGACTTGTATTTCTTTGAAGAACGGAGCTCTCTTGGGGAAAGGGGGGGGGTAGCAGACATTTTGGCCGAGGACCAAGTCTTGGCGTTTGCTCTCACATTCTTCTTAAAAGTATTATCCATCTTTGTCCCATTTTTCGTGGCTGTTAGATCCTGTACTTCCGCCGTAGGAGCCGGTTTTGTCGTAATAGATGGCGGTGTCGTCGTCATGGACACAGGTAATGTCGTCGCCAAAACTGTGCTGTTCGCCGCTGATGCGCCCTTGCTGCCCCCATGCGCGCTTTCCTCAAACTTCTTGTCCGCGTCGAGCTGCATCCATAGCTTCCTCTCCAACCTCCGAATATTCTTTATGTGGAACTGCACGTACGTTTTGGCAATGTTTGTGAGGAAACTCGACAGGAAAACGAGGCTGAATGGCAAGAAGAAAACAGTAAACCACTTGCCGAAGGTGGTTGTTGGCTGCAGGTCGCCGTAACCCACAGTAGTGATTGTCACCACCCCAAAATAAATGCTGTCTACAGCAGACCATCCCTCAGCCTTTCCCACGATTCCACCCCCTACGGCTGTGAGACAGAGGAGCGGAAACAAAAAGTTGAAAACTTGTCCTATTCTGGTATGGGATTTCCAATCTTTGAATTTTCTGTAGTGTGTCAAGAAGACCTCAACTACGAATCCGAATCCAAGCTTCTTCAAGGGGTGCATCCGTCGCTTGAACGAGGCCAACCGACCCTTCCGATTGCTTGGGTCTTTGAGTGGATCTCCTTGAATGTCGCCGGCCTCTGCATCCCCTTGGTCGACACCCCCTTCCACATCTACGCCAGCGAGCTTCGCAGCGCGCCTGAGCGTACGGTTATTATCCCTACTAAACTGTGTTCTGACAGCCTCAATTGCAAGAAACTGGTAGATCTCAGCTGCCGTGATTGTGCTGACTGCGATACCTACAAGAATGATCACAACGGTGATGATACGCGAAGATGGCGTCACGGGAGCGTAATCGCCATAGCCAACTGTCGTTATGGTGTACATTATAAAATAGGTCGCGTCTACTACGGATACCTGTTGACCGTCCGTCCAGCGCGTGTAGAAAAGGACGGAGAGAAGGAAAAAGAGAAAGAGAAGGGAGAAGGAGAGGACAGCGCCTTCCTGCACTGACGTGTGGCGAGCAGTCCAAGCGATGAAGCGTCGGTCGAAGGCGGCATCATACACAGCCTCCATTCGTTCGGCCATATCATGTAAGTGCGTAGAGTGTTCCGAGTGCGAGGAGTTGTTTGAGTTTGAGTTTGAGTTTGAGTTTGAG
>Ga0115553_1002379_pt1 | contig 11410 bp, 5 predicted proteins | sample COGITO_mtgs_1103_2_FD_87284 | JGI IMG/M metagenome (GOLD analysis project Ga0115553, IMG submission 87284) | Pelagic marine microbial communities from North Sea - COGITO_mtgs_110331 | ecosystem: Environmental > Aquatic > Marine > Epipelagic | place: Germany:Helgoland, sampling site Kabeltonne... | reverse complement strand
TGTTTCGCGCGCGTATGTTTTATACCATCGAATTGGAATTACTCTTATTCTGATTATGGCACGTGTAACTCTCCGTGCTCGTATCGCTAGCCAGGTGGGAGAGGACAGTTGTTGTCGAGGAGGTATTGTACACATTCGGGTTGGATGTTCTTGTGCGCGGAGTATACGGCGTAACAGTTCCAAGGCGCTTTGGCTGTTTCGCGCAAGTACTTCAAACAGTCTAAGTGGCCGGACTTGGCCGCCAACATACACGCATCTTTGTCATATTCATCATACTTACGCTCAACAAGATATTCGAGTATATGAAGATGACCATTTAAAGCTGCCCAAGCGGCAGTATCAGAATCCCACGGCGCTTTGGATTCTTCGCGTAAGTATTTGAGCATCTCGAGATGACCATTTCTGGCAGCAAACTCACACGCTCCGTAACCGAGAGGACACTTATTTGCAACGCAATACTTTACCATTTCCATATTACCTTGACGTGCGGCCGCATCAATCGTCCATTCATCGCACTCACACTGTTTCTCCTCTCGTATCCACTTGAGCAACTCGAGTTTATTCGTTTTAGCAACTTGCCAGCAGAAAGATGGTTCGGTCCAGTCACCCTCGTACAACGGTATATGCTCCCACACAAACTCCAAAGTCGATATCGACGACATCTCTCTCACTTTAAACTTCTTTCTCAACTCCGACTTGCGGGACGATCTCTTAATCAACTTTCTCGTCTCCGTATTCACGTCGTACAAGAATTTCACATCGTTCGAATTCAATCTCGGAAGAATGTGTTTGAAACAAATATCATCGTTATCATTCACGACCAAACCCCACAAAGAATCTCTCTCCCCAACGCCTCCTCTTCCGCGCTTTTTTGCGCGCCTCGTGGTCGCTCCAGACAAAGAAGAACAAGAAGAACGCGTCATTCTTTCTCTCTTTTTCCCCTTGAAAGCGTGGGGAAATTGTGCCGCACTTCTCCACAAATCTCGTCCCCTAATGCACGGACGACGGCGAACACTCCTCTCCGGGCTGTCGCTCCTTCGACAACAAAGGAGGAAGCGTTTTCCCGTCCTCGAGTGTTATTCTTGCCCGTCAGATACTACTCGCGACAGAAACAGTGGTGGTGTTCGGTTCGTTTCGCGACGATGGTGGTCGTCTTCGGGAACATCAACACCAAACGCAGAAGCGGAAACCTGCGTGAGCTTTGCGGAGATGAAATCCAAAACGAAACACTTATACAATCAAATCCCGATCGAAAACGTCCGGAACTTTTCCATCGTCGCACACATAGACCACGGGAAATCAACTCTGGCGGACAGATTGATGGAACTGTGCGTGGCAATCGAGAGTAACAAGACGGGGAAGAGTGGTGTTGGTTCTGTGCCTCAACTGCTGGACAGACTCCCCGTCGAGAGGAAACGAGGGATAACGGTGAAAGCGCAGAGCGTGGCTTTGTTGTATCGACACTCGCGAGACAGAATGGTCGGAAGGAAAGAAGGAAAAGAGAGCGGCGAGAACATGTATAAAGATCCGTCGAAGTGGTACTTGTTGAATTTAATCGACACTCCCGGACACGCGGATTTCAGCTTTGAAGTCTCTCGCTCGCTGAGCGCCTGTCAAGGATGCGTGTTGTTGGTGGACGCGACGCAAGGGGTACAAGCGCAGACGGTGGCGACATTTTATCAAGCGTTCGAGAAAGATTTGAAGATTGTAGCGGCGTCGAACAAGATCGATTCGCCGTTGGCGGATGTGGAAGGGAGCGAGAGGCAGATGGAGATGATTTTTGGAATTGAGAAAGCGTCGAGGATTTCGGCGAAGAGCGGAGAGAACGTGGGGGAGATTTTGGATAGGATTGTGGATGAGATTCCGCCGCCGCCAATAGCAACGACGGCGGCGGATTCCTCACCGGATGATGGTAATTTTCTTCGAGCGTTGTTGATTGATTGCGATTTCGATAAATATCGCGGCGCGGTTAGCGTCGTCCAAGTCGTCGATGGCGTTCTCAAAGTTGGCGACGCCATCGAGTCGTTTGAGTCGGGGAGGAAAGCGGAAGTGTTGGAGCTTGGCGTGCACGCGCCGGAGATGATGTCGTTAAAATCGCTTCAAAAAGGGAACGTCGGGTACGTAATAACGTCCGACCGCGATGTCAAGGCGCAAAGAGTTGGGGATACGTTATTCAACCGAAAAGAACGAAAACGAGAAGCGGTGACGCCTTTAGTTGGATTCAAAATGGCGAAACCGATGGTGTTTCAAGGGATCTTCCCGTCCTCGGCGGATGATTTTGAGAAATTGCGCGAATCTGTTTCACGATTGACGTTAAACGACGCTTCCGTAGAGGTCTTTCCGGAAGTTTCTGCCGCGTTAGGTCCGGGATTCCGATGCGGATTTTTAGGATTGCTCCACGCGGAAGTATTCACGGACCGATTGCGAGAAGAGTTTGATTCCGACGTCGTCGCCACGGCGCCGACGGTACCGTACAAACTGACCAAAATGTTCAACAAAAGCAACGCGAAAGAACTTATTCTCGCGGATAGCATTGACAACAACGATGAGCTCGATCCCGACGACCAAAAAATCGAAGGCATCAAATCCGTCAACGTTATCACATCCCCTCTCAGTCTGGAAGCCAACGCCGGTTTACCTCGCGATACGAGAATCCAGGAACGTTTAGTGGAGGCAACCATAATTGTTCCCACTGAATATACGGGCAAAATACTCGAATTATGCAACGAACGAAGAGGCGAAGCCTTGGAACACTCGCAAATCGACAGTCTCCGCGCGATGCTCCGTTACAAACTCCCCTTGGGCGAAGTCGCCTCTGACTTCGCCGACGAACTCAAATCTCGAACCAGCGGCTACGCAACCTTCGATTACGAACTCGCCGGCTGGCAATTCGCCGATATCTGCCGTCTCGACGTCCTGGTCAACGGCGAAGTCGTCGACGCCATGGCCACCCTCTGCCACCGCTCCAAAGCCGTCGACATTGGCAAAAAAATGGTCAAAAAAGTCAAAGAAGCCTTACCGAGACAGATGTTCGAAGTCGCCGTGCAAGCCTCGCTCTCGGGTAAAATCATCGCTCGAGAAACCGTCTCCGCGATGCGCAAAAATGTTCTCGCCAAGTGCTACGGCGGAGACGTCTCGCGCAAGAAAAAACTGTTGCAAAAACAAAAAGACGGCAAGAAGAGAATGCGCAGGATGGGCAACGTCGACATCCCGGCGGACGCTTTCGCCGGCTTGTTGAGCGCGAAGTAGTAGGAGTAGGGTAAAATAAATAAACGTATTTTTTAGAAAAGTAGTAGTCATAGAGAGCAGTAGTAGTAATAGTGTAGCAGAGTTCTCGCGTGCGAGAGCGTAGAGTGATGATGTTGTGTAAAACGAATATTCAGCGATGTGCGTCCTCGCAATACCATTGAGAAAACTGAACACCAAAACTTCAAAGAATTCAACACGCATTCGTAGTAAAAAGCAAACGGTGAAGAAGAGCGCACGAACATGCCTGCCTCCTCACCACCACCACCGCCAAACAGCAACAACAGCATCGCGCATTCGTCTCCTCTTTTACATCGCGTTTCGGTCGCTCGACTCCCCGAAACGACGACATCATCATCATCATCGACGACGCAAAATGCGACCAAATTCTTCGTCCAAATCACGACGCAATCGAACGCGAAAAACTACGTCGCCAAGTGCCGGAACCACCGCACTCCTGCGAAAAAGAAGACGAACGAGAAGAACAGTAAACGGGAGAAGACTTTTATGAGAGAAGAGGAGGAGGAAACGGAGGAAGAGGAATACGAATCTCTGTTTCGCGTGAAGAGAGAATTTCCGGACGATTTCCTCTCGTTTCGAAACGAATTGCGAAAGGCGTATCCGGGGTGCGTGGTGCCGAAACTGTTTCGTCGTCCGAGTCGACGCGACGATGAGAAGGAGGACGAACAAGGACAACAACAAGAGGGCGACGCGGAGCTCTTTTTGCGCCGGTGCTGCGAGTCGCCGACGATTGCGCTGTCGAGGATGTTGGAGAGCTTTTTGACGGAAGGCGTGTTTACGGCGTCGGCTGCCGCCGCGAGTACTGTCACGACTACGAGTTCCGGATTGGATGCCGAGTTAAAAGAAGTTTGTAACGTGTTGGCAGAGGACGCGGATGTGAGAGCGGTGAAGGAAGAGCAGGAAAGGCGGGGGCGGTTTTCGGCTTCAGCGTGGTTCGCGTCACTATTTAACAGCGGAGGTGGGAGTGGTAGTAATAGAGGCAGCGCGAAAGAGAGGAAGTACACGCGAACGCGGCACACGGTGCTGAAAGATGAAGATCCGACGTATTTACAAGTGATCACCTACGCCTCGAAGCTCGACGAGCAGTGCGAAGCTTTCGTGCGAAGCGCGGAATTGTACATCGATCAGCTCGAAAAACGCGTGAACGCGACGAAACTACGAGATTTAGGCGAGGCAGCGTTGAAGATGGGACAGAGCGAAGAAGGTTGGGGGAAAGCTCTACAAAAACGCTCAAAAAATTATTCCTTGGGGTACACCTTGCACGCACTTTCCGATTGCGCGGAATCGATGACATTCACGGGTACAGCGAGTGAGTTGAGGGCGTGTGAAGCGCTTCGTACTTTAGTTCCGTCTTTTGAAGATTGCAGGCAACGCGTCGAAGCGATTCGAGAAACGTTCGAAGATCGGACGACGGCGCTTTTGCACTACCAAATCGCCTGCGACATTTACGACGAGGTCATCGAGACGCACGGACGCGCCGTGGCAAATATACATCCGGAGTGCTTGGAAGCTGACGCTAAGAGAGAGATTAGGCGCAAGACGTATGATCTTATCGTCGAAAGAACGAGGGAAGAATATGCTCGCTGGCACGCGAGCATTGGAGTTGATATGACGCGCTCCTTGAGAGCGTTTGCAAAGACGCGCGCCATACTGTGTCGACAGGACGCGGAATGTTGGGAAATGATGCTGAGAGATCCCATAGGCGACGGTGACGTGAAAATGGACGATAGAGTAGGAGTAGATGATCGAGCCGAACGCGAAATAGAAGCTGCGGTGCGAGAGGGTGGTCGCGAACAACAACCTCGAGGAAAGCTATTGAGCACGAAGGAAAAGTTACTCCTGGAAAAGAATGCGAGACGAATACAACGCATGGAAAAACGACGTAAAAAAGAAGAACGAGAAGTACTCAGAGCGTGGAAGAGAGAGGCAAAGGAGGCTATCGCCAATGGACAAAACGTGCCTGAAATGCCTACGTTGAATGAAGAGAAGACGAAGACGAAGAATGGTAATAGTAACGGCGATGCTGAGAACGGAAACGAAGAAAACACAAAGAACGATTTTGGTGGAAAAGACAAAGCTTTTTCTTCTTCTTCTTCTTCTTCTTCTTCTTCTTCCATGCCTTCATCAGCGACGACGACTGCGACGAAGACAACATCGTCGTCTCTTTTTAATTCAGTCGAAGAATCGTCGAGGCGGGAGTTGAACGTGTCTGTGGAAGTATCGGAAGGTGCGAACTATGCTCCAAATGTTACAAAAGGAGAAGAGCAGCAGCAGCAGCAGCAGCAGCAAGAGAAGTCGTCACAAAAAATTTTGCTTTCGAGACCGCCGCCAGAACCGTTCGCCGCTGTGAAAACGGAAGAAGCGTCGATTAGCGAAGGTCTCGCCGCGATGAAAATGGCCGCAGCGGCTGAAGACGAGAACGATTCCGAAGAATGGAGCGACTAGAACGTCGACAGAGTATCAATGTTTTACAATAATGTGTAATAATAAAAGCAGTGCTATATATTTAACTACGTCGAGCGAAGAAGGACGCTTTCGTGAACCTCTTTAGGCGGGATTGAAAATGTCTCTCTGGAAGAGTTCAAGCGATCGTCCACGACTTCGCTGGCGAGCTTTCCGCTTAAAATTGCGCCTTCCATGCTCCCTAAATACTTTTGTGACGTGAAATCTCCGGCGAGAGTGAAATTCCGTATCGGCGTAGATTGAGAGGGGCGAAATTTGTTCCGCCCGGGTATCGCTCGGTACACCGAACGAGGCGTTTTGACGACAGCTGATTTCAATAAATTGGCGTTTTTTATTTCGTCGGGAAACAAGCGCTCGAGTTCGAGCATGGTCGCCGCGACGATTTCTTCGTCGGATTTTTTGATCCAGTTGACCTCCGCGCCGCTTTGGGCGTCGCAAGGCGCAAAGACGAGTTCGAGCATCGTCTTCTCTTTGTTTTCGTACTCTTTGCAACACTCGCTCATGTCAGCGTACACGCTGAGTAACGTTGATCTCGAGAAGACCAAGCCGTCGTACGGTCGAAGCTTCCTATCGAACCACAAGTGTACGTTGATAACTGGAACACCGGAGAGTTCGTCCAGTTGTTTGAAAAAAGGCATCGTTTTCCACGCGGTTGGAAGGTACAGTTTTAAAGCGTCGACAGACATGGCCGAAACATACATATCTGCCGTCATGATTTCATCTCCTTCACCTACGCGAACGCCGATGACTTCGTTGCTCGCTTCGTCGATCACAATCTCCCGCAAAGGCATCCCGACGATAACCTCTCCTTTGGTCCCATTCTCGTTGTTACCTTCGATGTACTCTTTCATCGGCTTACACAATCTATCGGGCTGATTCCCGTCTAAAAAAGCCGTTTTTGACCCGTCCGTTTCGTTAATAAACCGGTTCATCGCGGTTAAAATGACCGTCATGCTCAACTTATCCGAGTCTATGAAATCTAACGCCTTCCCCATCGCGATGAACAATTCCTCCGAAACTCTCTCCGGCATCCCATTTTTCTTCATCCACTCGCTCACCGAAAGTTCATCCTGCGCGTCGATATACTCTTGTCCACCAATAAGCATCGGTAACAGCGGCACGCCCGTTTTTATCTTCTCCTCCCAACTCAACATCTTATCGTTTTGTAAGATCGCTGCGGCCATATTAAACGGCGCCGGTACATTCTCCGGGAACCAAAACTCCGTAAACTCCCCCGGGTAATCTTGCATCGCGAAACACATCGTGTGTTTCTTCCACTGTAACCGGTCTTCGATGTTTAATTCCTTGAATAAATTCATCATGTTCGGGTATGCGCCGAAGAATATATGCAGACCGGTTTCGATCCAATCCCCGTCTTTGTCTTGCCAGGCGGACACTTTCCCGCCTAAAATTTTCATCCTTTCAACCACTTTCACAGAGTAGCCTAAATCGGTGAGATATTTCCCAGTAGATAAACCAGCTAACCCGCCTCCGATGACGATGACGCTTTTCTCTTTGTTCTTTCCCGAGTAGTTCTTGGAAAGCTTTCCTGAGAGTTGTTTCGCGCGTTGATAGTTCTCGTTAGAGGTGACGTCCAAGTTTGGTTTTGGATAATCTTTTGCTTTGCATCGGACATTTGTTCTCGTTGTTCTTCTTCTTCTCGACGACGACGACGAACACGACGCTTTGCTCGTCCTCGCCAACGATGATGCGTTCCTTCCGTTCATGGTAGTGTTGATGCGTGTTGTGCTTTAATGCGCGTGCAATAACAGAATGAAGTAATTTGTTTCCAATTTGCGATACAAAAAACTCCCCCAACTGCCACGTAAAGAAAGAAGAAGAATGAATCTCCTCCCTCCGTTTTCGTTCCTCTTTCTCTTCCTTTTGACGACTTTGACGAGGAGAGTTTCGGTTTTAGTTTCGGTGAGCGCGGTGAGACCTCCTCCGGAAGCGCAGCCGCTGATCGATGCCGCCTTAAAGTTGGAGTCAAAGTCAGACCGCTTCGGGGAAATCAATCTCGTCAACGACATCGAAGAGGAAGAAAGAAAGGACGACGATGCACCCGTGTCTTCCTTTTCCGAGGAGAATAACAACATAAACAACAAATATTTAAACGCAGAAACCGAGTTACCTCGATGCGCGATGCATTTATACCGGCACATATCGAAAGTTGGAGGGACGACTATTCGCTTCATTTGGGACAAAAACGTCGTCATGGGAGACTGGGAGTATCCAATAATATACGGCTTCGAAGAGCAACAGTGGACGGATTTATTACAAAGATGGAAAGCCGCAGCCGAGAAATTTAAGTCAGGAGAACGCTCGGTTGGACCTCGGACGCTTGTGGAGTTGAGAGGGAACTGGCCGTCGAATTGGCCGGCGCAACATTTCCAGACGCGGATTATGCCGGATATCGACGGTTTGAAGAAAGAATTCGGCGAAGGGTCGGGGTACGGATGCGAGATCACAACTTCGGTGTTAATTCGCGAACCGACGAGTCAAACGTTATCGTTTTACGAGTATTACATTAGGAAGCAGCAAGAGCAAGATCCGGGAGAGACGAAAAAGATGTGGCCAGGGGTTGTCGGGAAGGAAAGTTGGGGATACGATATCGGCGATTACGTGGCGAGCGGGAGAGCGACAAACGGACAAGTGAGAGAGATTTTGGGGAATAAATGTACGAGTAATTTGAGAGAACCTGGATACGAGACGGAGTGGATGGATGCGACGAATAAACCGGTGAGGACGCACGCGCGGCCAATAAGTAAGGAGTGCGAAATCACCGAGAGCGATTACGAGCAGTTTGAGAAAGTTCTCAAATGGTTCGATATCGTCGGCACGACGGATAACTTTGACCACTTTTTGTTGACGCAAAGCCGCACGGCTGGTGTTCGATATCCGCAGTATAAAAAATCAAATTCAGGAAAGCACAAACGAGAGTGGGACCCGGAGGTAAAGGCGAAAGTAGAGCACGCGACGACGTTCGATAAAAGAGCGCACGAGTTGGCCAAGCGGTTGCAACGCGAGCAAGTGGAAAAACTCTACGGCAGTTGGGAAACGTTGGACGAGCGATTCGTCAAACCGTTCAAATCGAAAACCGAAGGACAGTTTGTCGGCGGCAAACCTCCAAAAAGTCTCTACAAGTGGGTAAAAACGAGCGAAGCGATGGCCGTGGACGCCGCGCCGGTCGTTCCAGACTGTTGGACCGACGATACCGGAGGCGGTCAAGCGACCGCATACATCGTCTTCGAGCCCGTCGCCATGGTCGATAAAAGCGTGAATTTGCACTGCATCAAAGGATGTAACTTTGATTCTTAGTGTGTGAGAGAGATTATAATACTATTATAGCTGTTTTGTATCTGAGCGCTCTTCGCATCTCTCTTTCTTTCTAAAGGGCAGTCGCTTCATTTTCTCGTCAGAATTTGGGAAAAAGAATATAAAATTCACTTTCGAGGACGACTTTTTACCGACTGCGGAGTAAAGGAAAGTCTCGCGACTCGTGGTTCTTCTTGGCGCGTCTCAAACATTTTCGATGATACTGTCGTGCCAAGGTTTCATCTTGTTTCTCTTCTCCTGCGTCGTGGTGATGACGACTTCGACGGAGATGAATGCATTCGTTTCGGGAGATTCTTCAATTCAATTATACTCAAAAGAAGACATCAAGAAGCAATGTTTCAACGCCATGCGCGACTTTGATCCACCGTGCAAATTTCAGACGATTTTATACAGCGTAAACAGCTCGCATCCGGAAAATTGCGCGCATTGCGTCGCGGAAAGGGGTAACTTTGGCGGGAGTGCTGACACGCGTTTTCGTAACAGAATTAGTGGAAGTGGTCTCTCTGCTAGAGCTTTTGCGGGCGAAGACGACGAGGGCGAGAGTGACGACGAAGAAGACAAATGCCCGCTCGGATGGTCCGGTGTGGATTGCTCCGTGTGCGATGTGTCCAATTCGTGTCCGTCTATCGTGGTAAACGGGAAAAAACGGAACCCGATTGGATGCACGAAGGATTGTTTTTTACCGACGACGGAGGAATTGTCGATACCGAGGAGGACGAAAAATTTGGACGCGGATCAAAACCGATTAGTTCCCGAGGCGAGCTTTGAAGCCGGGAAGGTGTTTTCGTGTCAATGCGGAGGAGATGCCAAGACGGATCCGTATTGTATGTTTCAGAAGGATCAGTCGTTTTTGTTTCACGTGGTCGCGGCGAGCGGAATGAAGGAGAGGGAGGAGGAGGAGTTGAAAGTAGGGGTGTCGTCGTCTTTCGAAGAAGCGGCGAGAATAGGAATGAGGGCGAGTGATAGTATTAGAAGTGGAACGAATAGTAACGGTGATAACAGCCGAGAAGTTGAGATCAACGTGCGCGCGTACGGTGGTATGCCTACGCAAGATAACGGTAATTATCCGGAGTGGAAATACAAATTCGCCTCTGCGGCGGTATGGGACGCAAATTTTACAAAGTGCACGTACAGCGTGGAGAAATGCAGAGCACCGTATCCGAGCGATCACACGTGCGTGTTGTATGATTGTACGGCTGGGAAATCGGCGTGTCCTCCGTCCGATGTCGAGAAGTGTCCTGGTAGAACCGCCATGAAGTGTGGGACGAACGAAACGGACAACTCTACCGATACGCTTTTTTGGCAACATCCCTGCAACCCACTCGTGACACCGGTGAGTGATCGCGGGATGCAATTTTGGTGCGATATTAATGCGACAAAAACAAGCGACGGCAGTAACGTGTGTTATTGGACGCAACCGGGAGTAATTCCAACGCTGGCGGTAACTTGTAGGGTAGGTAATTGCGTGTACGAAGAGCAGACGATGGCGAAAGAAAATTGGTGTTCGTTGGAGGAAACGGTGCCAGTATATTGGACGGGCGATGCGTTGACGCGAGCGTTTATGTTGTTGTTCGTGTCCGTAATAATAGCTGGGATGGTGATGTACGTCCTTTGGGAGCGGAAGCAAAGATATAACGAAGAAGACGAGGAAGAATCGGACGTTGTTGTCCGAGATGAAGATTTGAACACAGAAGCGCTCTTGAATGACTCCGCGGCGTATTCCGACGACGGGTATAGCTCTGTGAATAATGAGTCATCATCATCGTCGTCGAGTAGTGATGCGGATGGCGATGACGATGTTAGCAACGACAACGAAAGTTTTGAAGAAGAGAACGGCGAGGAAAAGAAGACCAAGAAAAATCCCGCGAGGAGGAAGAGGAGTAGACGAACGTCGTCGTTATCGACGCAAATACCACAAAGATCGTCGAAAGATATGATGGTACTTTCATGGCGACATCTTTTCGTCGACGCGAGCGTTAAAAACGATAGGAAAAAAAGCACGAAACACATTTTAAGGGACGTTTCTGGTATGGCTGGTCCGGGAGGCGTGTTTGCCGTTTTGGGACCGAGCGGCGCGGGTAAATCAACACTCATCGACACACTCGCAGGACGCACGCCACCAGATAGAAACGTTCGAGGCGCGATATATTTAGACGGACAAGTTGCCTCAAACGTTGGTTTACGTGCTGCGAGCGCGTGCGTGACCCAAGATGACGTTTTGCCAGGCACAAGTACAGTTTGGGAGCACTTGTTGTTCCACGCGACGCTTCGTATGCCGATCGGTACGTCTACGAACGCTCTCCGTCGTCGCGTTGGCCAAACCATGCGCGACTTAGGCATCGAG
>Ga0115553_1002369_pt1 | contig 11456 bp, 6 predicted proteins | sample COGITO_mtgs_1103_2_FD_87284 | JGI IMG/M metagenome (GOLD analysis project Ga0115553, IMG submission 87284) | Pelagic marine microbial communities from North Sea - COGITO_mtgs_110331 | ecosystem: Environmental > Aquatic > Marine > Epipelagic | place: Germany:Helgoland, sampling site Kabeltonne... | reverse complement strand
GCGCATGCTCGGCGGCGGCAGCATCTTGTCGTTTACGTCGTTTACGTCATCGTCGTCGTATCTCACATCTTTGACAACTTCTTCCCTTCTGGCGAACAACAGAAGAAAAAAATCATCATCATCATCATCGTATTCGATTGCAAAGAAAAAAGCTTCATTCATAAATAAGAAGAAGAAGAATATCACCACCACCATGGCGACCCCGAAAACCACCGAGGAGGAAGCCGCGCATCCGAACGAGAACGACGAGAAAATAACGAACGCTTCGTGTTATTGCGGTAAAATTAAAATGGAGATTTTAGGTAAACCGATAGCGGTTTCCATATGCCACTGCACGGTCTGCCGTAGACTGTCTGGAGGTGCCTTTAGTTTGCAGTCGTTGCACTCGCAAAAAAATTTTACGTGCGCGGCGACGGAGAACGATTTATGGTCGATTCAATCCTCGCCAAACGTCACCCGGTATAGATGTAAAGAGTGTGGTAGTCCTGTGTATGCTACTTTGGGGAAAGGGAAGACGTACGTCGTGCCTCGAAGCGCGTTGACGAACATCGCCAAGGACGACCAGAGTTTCAAACCCACGCATCACATGCATTATAAACAACGATGTATAGATATAGAAGACGAGCTACCAAAATTTGTGGGGACGAGTGCCCCAGGACGAGCGGAAATTTGGAATCCATCTTTAGATTAGCGATCACTTAGTTTGTAAATTGTCTTTAGTATTGTTGCATTTGTATATTCTAAACCAATCTGTCTATCGTTCTCTCTCTATGTTCGTCACCGATATCCCACTTCCATCGTCCATCTCTTCTATGCTCGAATACGCGTCTAACTTGACGTGCTCTGATCCCACGAAGACTCCCGTGAAGAGTAAAAATAACGCCAGAAACACCGCCGTGTCTTGTATCAACGCGCGAGTTAACTGCACTAAAGCTACGCGAACGCCAGCCGCCCACCTCGCCGCAAACCCGGGCAGTTTCAATCGAGAGATGACTCTAGAATCTAAAATTGTTTTCTGTTGTTCCATGTCTGCTTCTGTTAACGTCGTCGGCAAGAGCAGCACGAATGCGGTCGATAGAACCGTAAACTCAAAAGCGAGGAACACCAAAAATGGAGAAGAGAGATAGGCCACGTGCAATTCTCGTTCGCTCACTTCTATGTATTCTATGTACGCGGACAAAATCATGGCCGTTAGGGAGAGAATCAGTTTCCTCGTCGTATTCGTGTGTTTCAAAGTCAACGCCAAACACATCGGCACGCGAACGTTAAACGCCACAACTTCTTTCTTGCTCTCGTTCAGCGCTTGCGTTAGCATTTCCCGGTTCCAGGAGTTCTCTCTCGTCGCTCTCCCTGGGGATTTTATTCCCGTCGAAGGACTTCTTGCACTGCTTCTCTTCACTTTTGATCTCACATCGTCATCACTATCACTATGAATACCGTCGTCGTCTGATTCTTCTTCTTTATCCTTTCGTCTCTGCGATCGACGCATTGTTGTTGCTGTTTCAGATGATATTGCGCGTTTGGTATCTTCCTTGTTATGAAGAAATTTATTTTGATATAACGTCTAACGGTCTTGGCAGTACGGTGCTACGGTTACGTTCAAAAATGTTTATCTATCTGTACAAATGCAATATGCTGCTGCTTTAACTATAACAATAGTAAGAAGAAGTTCGCGCGTATAAAACTACTTCCTTCATCAATCTTCGCCCAACCGTTTACTCTCTACGTCCTGGAAACTCATGACGCGTAAGACGGCTTCGGAGAGTTTTGAAACGCCTTCTTGAATTTCCGAGGCGCTCAAATGCGCAAAACATAACCGAATGTATCTCTCTAAATCCTCTTTACACGCATCGTTGGCTGAACATCTTTCACCGGCTAAATAGGCAACTTTTAAATGCTGCGCGTACGGCTCTAAACTTTTGCTCGTCACGCCTTCCGGAAGTTTTATCCAGACAAAATAGCCTCCCGACGGTTTCTCAAACTCCCATCCGCATCCTTCTCGTTCGAGTTTGTTGCACAAAACCGCGCAACGACTGGCGTAAGAACCCTTCAAATCGTTCATGAATGCCTCCGTTTCGGTTTGCTTGATTGCTTCACACACTACGTTTGCAGAAAATCCAGCGGAGTTGCCACCGGAAATAATGTACCCTCGCTTTGAAAATTTCCCTCGCATGACAGAATCCGCGGTCTCAATCCAACCGACTCGTAACGCCGGCGCGAGAATTTTAGTGAAACTAGACACAGAAACAACCGCTCGAAAATCTCCGTTAGCTTCTTCCGGATTTTTTGCCAAGTATTTTCTTTCAACTTTACAAAATCGATCGGGCAAAGGCTCTTTCGACCAGCTCAGAATGTGGTACACTTCGTCGGCGATGATGTGGAACTTATATTCGTGCGCGAGTCTTACCAACTCCTCTCGCGCTTTTTGCGGCATCGTCACACCTTGCGGATTCGAATGCGTTGGCACGATGTATACCAACTTTGGTCGAAACAAAACTTTTCGTTTCTTCCTCGGCGTCGCGCCGACGTTCTCGAGAATAGAGTTGATTGGGTTGATAAACGTGTCCCCTTCTTCCAATCGTATCTTCAGCGCATTCACGTCCAAACCGAATTCGTTACTTTTCACCGTCGTTATTTCCATATCGTGGTCTTCGAATATCTTCGTTGCCAAGAAGTACGTCGCTTTCTCGCATACGACGATATCGTTCGGTTTCGCTAATATCGACGTCGCCATTTCGATGCCGTGCGATACGCCCGAAGTAAAGAATAGATCTTCCGGTTGCAACACGTTTTTCGTCGCCGTCGTCGCTGACGTCGCCGTCGTCGTCGTCCCCGCCTTGCTTTGCATCTTCGTCTCGTCGTTTTCATTTTGCTCTGTTTTTGCTTGATATCCTGTTACTCTCATTTCCTCTTCCTTTTCCTCTTCTTTATATTGTCTTCTCAAGAACGAGCACAACTCTTCCACGGCTCCAGTTGGTCCTTCCGAGGGAATATAGTTCAGATCTAACTGATTGTGCTTCAACTTCGATCCGCATCTCTTCAAAGCGTCGGATATGATCTTATTCGGTAGCTCCGAGTGCATCGGATGCCCCACGGCTAAATTGATGGTATCTTTCGGTTGGTTCGCGAGTAACGGACTTTGCGTCGGTCCAATTTTTGCCGAAGCCATGGTGGTTGTCGTTGGATAGTAGCAGGAGTGTTTCCTTTTATTCGTCGTAGGCGTGGTGGTGCTTTTAATAGTGTTTATGATCTTACTCGGCGAAGATGATGATTTTGGTTGCACGGAGTAGTTGTGGTTCGTGAGAAAGTGATGACTCATATATGATGTGAGATGAGCGACTGGAACGTTTTACGAATGAGGAAGAGGAGGATGCTTCCCCCTTTTGCAAAAAAGCAAAATCTTACTAAAAACTGTGCTCTCCCCATACCATACCACACTTTTTCCTCTCTCTCTCTGGGGGGAGAGTAGAAGGACGACGACGACGACGACGGAGAGAGCAGTCGTGCGCCCGCAATAATGTTTTGAAGAAAAATGTCTTCTCCCTTCTTCGTCTTCTTCTTCTTGGTCTTCTTCTTCGGAGGGGGAGGGACGATTCACATCGCGAGAGGAGAGGAAAGCGTGAGTGCGATGACTATTCGAGGAGGAGGAGGAGGAGGAGGAATAAGAAGAAGAAGACCAAAACGGAGAGAAGAAGAGGCGTGCGGATGTGAAATAGGCGTGGAGGAGTACGATGCGCACGAAGAGAGCAACTGGTGGGATACGAGAACGAAGATACCGTTCGCTTCCGCCAAAGACGCTTTGGAGAAGATGTCGTTCAACAACTCCGTATTGGTGATGATGACGAACGCAGGGGAGGTGGATTTACTGGATAATTACTTGTGTTCTTTGCGTTTGTCTGGTTTGAATAAGTACATCGTCTTTGCGACGGACGAGAGGGCGATGAAACATCTGGAGTATCGCGGATACAATGCCGTGGACGGAACGAATATCATTAAGAACAACAACAATAACGCAAAGAAGAAAGAGGGTGATAGCAAGGAAGAAAACGAGGAAGAAGAGGAAAAGATAAAAACGGAGATTAAACTGAGCAGTAAAGACGCTGAATTCGGGCGAAAAGCGTGGAAGCGCCTGACCCAAGCAAAGCTGAAAATTGTTGAGTTTGTCTTGAAGAGCGGCTACGACGCCTTTCTTACCGACGTAGATATCGTCGCGTTTCATAACTTCATGCCAGAGCTTATCAAAACCTCGGAAAAAAATCTCTGGCTGAGAGATGGCCAAGAAGTGAACACTGGTTTCTACTTTATGCGGAAGAAATCGAGTAATTTAAACTTGCTCGAAGCGGCGTTTCAGCGAATCAAAGAAACGCACGGAAGTCACGACGACCAGAAAATAATCAACGCCATCATGAAATCTTCTCAGCGAAAGTTTTTACCCACCCCTGAGTATGCCAACGGATGTTTCATGAAAACCGAAAGCGGTCGAACGGCAGTGGCAAACGGCAAAGTCAAGGCGGTCCACGTCAACTGCGCGCAATCGAAAGTGGTCAAACACAAAATTATGTGTCGACGAGGCCTTTGGTTTTGTCGCCAGCCTCCTACGTCGGCGCACGTCGCGCACGACGGGGGTCAAACGTGCGTAAAACCTGGTGGAACGTACGTAGTAAACGACGAGAGGAAAGTTTAGAGAGTATTTAGATTAGCATTAGATCGTATTAGTTGTGATAGTTTTCTGTAGATCTGTACCATCATCAGTGTGTATTTGATCGAATATTATGTTTCCCTTCCCAGCTCTCAACATTCATTTTTTAGGGTATCCCCAAACATGCCAAAGCGATGAGAAAAACTCAGAACGAGAAGGGCTTCAAAAAACGAAGAAAAACAACATTTCTTTATTCAAAGCGCCGCACACCGGGTGTTGTCTCAGATGCAGTCACAAAGCGTGATGAGCTCGGCGAAACCGACGAACGGGACTCTTTTCGGGTCTCGTCACGACGTTTCTGCTGCCGCGTTAAAGAAGGCCTCAACGAAAGCGCAGCAACAACAAAGCCGTCGTCGTCTTCAACCGATCGATGCGGTTTCGGCTGCTGGAAAAGAGTTCAGAGCCTGGGACGATGCCAAGAACAGCAAGAAAAGAACCGATCTGAAGAAGATCATGATCATCGGTGCGGGACCGATTGTCATTGGACAGGTAATTACGCTCTCTCTTCTCTCCGTCTTCGTCTTCTTCATCGACCCACCGCCCGTGAGAAGCAGCGGTAGGAGGGTTGGTGACGATACGATGATGATGAGTTTTAAAATAGTTTGTCTGTGTTTTTTGTTTGTTTTTGGTTCAAATTTTCAAACAACACCAACAAAAATCGCGTCGGTGTCGCGACACGTTGTTTTTCTCTCCTCTCTCTCCCATAAAAAAGGAGAAGAGAGAGAAATGTGGGTGCTGAAAAATATTTTGGTTTTTTTGACTCTTCTCTCGTATTTTAAACTGACTTTCTCTCTCTACTCTTTCTCTAAGGCGTGCGAGTTTGATTACTCCGGAACGCAAGCGTGTAAAGCGCTTCGAGCGGAAGGGTACGACGTTATTTTAATAAACTCCAACCCGGCGACTATTATGACTGACCCGGAAACAGCGGCGAGAACGTTCATTACGCCAATGACGCCGGAATACGTTGAAAAAATCATCGCCGCTGAAAAGCCAGACGCGGTGTTGCCAACCATGGGTGGGCAAACCGCCTTGAACTTGACCAAAGCCTTGGCAGAGGCTGGTATTTTTGAAAAATACGGCGTGGAGCTCATCGGCGCGAAACTTCCCGCGATTAACAAAGCTGAAGATCGTCAGTTGTTCAAAGATGCAATGACTAAAATTGGATTGAAAACGCCGCAGTCTGGAACTGCGGAAACTTGGGAACAGGCGAAGGTAATTGCTGCGGAAATTGGAACATTGCCTTTGATTATTCGACCGGCGTTCACGTTAGGCGGCTCTGGAGGCGGCATCGCGTACAACATGAAAGAGTTTGAGCAAATCACGAAAGGGGGCTTGGATGCTTCGGCAACCTCGCAAGTCTTGATTGAACAATCTTTACTCGGCTGGAAAGAGTATGAATTAGAGGTCATGCGCGATTTGGCGGACAACGTCGTCATCGTTTGCTCTATCGAGAACTTTGATCCCATGGGCGTGCACACGGGTGATTCGATCACCATCGCCCCGGCGCAAACTTTGACGGATAAGGAATATCAACGGTTGAGAGATGCATCTTTAGCGATTATTCGTGAAATTGGCGTCGAGTGTGGTGGATCGAACGTGCAAATGGCCGTAAACCCGGCTGATGGTGAATTGATGATTATCGAAATGAACCCGCGCGTTTCGAGGTCTTCAGCCTTGGCTTCCAAAGCGACAGGTTTTCCAATCGCCAAGATGGCAGCGAAAATGGCTTTGGGTGCGACCATGGACGGTATTCCGAACGACATTACCATGAAAACGCCAGCTGCGTTTGAACCTTCGATTGATTACGTTGTCACGAAAATTCCTCGATTCGCTTTCGAGAAATTCCCGGGCGCCGAACCGATTTTAACGACTCAAATGAAATCTGTCGGTGAAGCGATGGCCATGGGAAGAACGTGGCAAGAATCATTCAACAAAGCGCTTCGCTCGTTGGAAACTGGCTTATCTGGTTGGGGCTTGAACAAGAACGATGGTTTCATGCAAAACGACCCGGAATTGATTAAAGAACGCTTAGTTGTCCCATCCCCGGAACGCGTCGTCGCCTTGCACGAAGCTTTCATGTCTGGAATGTCCGAGGATGAGATCATTAGACTCACCACGATGGATCCATGGTTTATTCGTCAGCTTGGTGACTTGTACCAAACCGAATGTTGGTTAAAATCTTTGAGCTCCATGGACGATTTGTCTGTGGAAGACTGGACTCAAGTAAAGCGACGAGGATATTCCGATGCGCAAATCTGTAGAGCCTTTCCGGGAACTGTGGAGGCCGATGTTAGACAAAAACGAAAATCTATGGGTGTTGTCGTGGCAATGAAGCGTGTCGATACGTGCGCGGCTGAATTTGAATCAGACACGCCGTACATGTATTCTTCGTACGATGGCAGCTGCGAAGCGAAACCGACGAATGCGCGCAAAATCTTGATTCTTGGTGGTGGACCAAACCGTATTGGTCAAGGTATTGAATTTGACTATTGCTGCTGTCATGCCGCCTTTGCGCTTTCCGATGCCGGCTACGAAACTATCATGTTGAACTCCAACCCGGAGACTGTCTCTACGGATTACGATACTTCCGATCGTTTGTATTTTGAACCACTCACCGTCGAAGATGTCTTGAACGTTTGCGAAGTTGAACGGCCTGAAGGTATTATCGTACAATTTGGCGGTCAAACTCCGCTGTCTTTGGCTACAAAACTCGAAGCTGCTTTGAAGGCGAATCCGATTCAAGCCGCGTCAGGCAATGGCGTGACGCACATTCTCGGCACACCGCCAGATTCGATCGATGCCGCGGAAGATCGAGACCGATGGATGGATATCCTCAAGGAACTCGATATTCGACAACCGGCTGGGGGTGTTTGCGTTGACGAAGGTGAAGCTTTGAGTACAGCAGAACGTGTTGGTTACCCGGTTATGGTTCGTCCGTCTTACGTTCTCGGTGGACGTGCGATGGAAGTTGTTTCCACACCATCGCAGTTGAAGAGATATTTGAGCACAGCTGTTGAAGTCGATCCGGAACGCCCAGTTTTGGTCGATAAATATCTCGACCAAGCGACGGAATTGGATGTTGATGCTTTGTGTGATTCTTTTGGCAACGTCGTTATCGGTGGTATCATGGAACATATCGAGCAAGCTGGGGTGCATTCTGGTGATTCTGCCTGCTCTTTGCCGACCCAAACGGTTCCGGAATCGGCTTTAGCGACGATTCGTGAGTGGACACCGAAACTTGCTCGACGTTTAGGTGTCGTCGGATTATTGAATATGCAATATGCGGTTATGCCAGATGGCACGCCGTACATTATTGAAGCGAATCCGAGAGCTTCGAGAACGGTTCCATTTGTTTCGAAGGCGATTGGACATCCGTTGGCGAAATATGCCTCGTTAGTTATGGCCGGTCAATCGCTGGAGGAGATTGGGTTTATGCAAGAACCGATCACGAAGCACATTTCTGTTAAAGAAGCTGTATTACCATTCGACAAATTTCTAGGGTGCGACACGTTGTTAGGACCTGAGATGAGATCAACCGGTGAGGTTATGGGCATTGACTTTGATTTTGAGCGCGCGTACTGCAAGGCTCAAATCGCTGCCGGACAAAAGTTGCCAAAGTCTGGAAAGGTGTTCATCTCCGTCAAAAATTCGGACAAAGAAGCTATGGTCCCGGTCGCTAAAAATCTTGTAGACATGGGGTTCGAAATTTTGTCAACGGGCGGAACTGCTACCACTTTAGAAAGCGCTGGCATCAAGGTGACAAAAGTGAAGAAGATTCACGAAGGTCGACCAAACATTGGTGATATCTTGCGTGACGGTGATTTGAAGTTGATGTTTGTCACGTCTTCTGGTGACGCGAACGATTTAACAGACGGCCGCGAGTTGAGAAGAACCGCTGTTGGCTTGAAAGTTCCTATTTGCACGACTGTCGCTGGTATTAAAGCAACCGCAGGCTCCTTGAAAATCTTACAAGAAGGAAACTTACAAATGCAAGCCTTGCAAGATTTTTTCTAGATCCAAAAAATATTTAAATATCTGAAGTTCATATCGATTCTAAATACTAAGTAATGATGATAAAAGTATACACTACTAACTCCGCACATCTTCCCTCTCAGCATGCTTTCATCTCTTCTTCTTCTTCGCATTCTTCGCGTCTTCTCGAATTTGCTCGAAACGCGGTCGTTGTTCAAATACTCGCGAGGATTCTTTGGCTCCTACTGACGCACTTCGTCCATTTGTGGAAGGACGATTCTTCATTTCTCTATATTTTGCGATTAAATCTTCTCTCAAAACTGCCATGTCGTGTTGTCTTTTCAATCCAATGATTGGACCTTGACGCGACCTCGTCGCTTTTTTCTTTTTCATGTTGGAGTTTGCATTGAACATGAGGTCAGCGAAAATTTTAGATTGACGATTTCCAGCGCCTCCATTTATACCATTTTTTGCACCACCACCACCACCTTTCCTCTTTATGGTAATTTGCGGCGGTGCCTCTGCAACTTCTCCGAACTTAGGCAGTTCTTTGACTATGCCGAGAAACTTTTCCTTTTCTTCTTCCTCTATCCTTGCTTGCGCTCGTTGTTCCTTCTTCCTCTCGCGAAGCGATTTATACTTAGTCTTCTTCTTTTTCTTTATCTTTTTGCCTTCTTCTCCGAGGATGTCTTCGTCGAACAATTGACCCTTTTCACCTTTATCGGGCATGTTCCTCCTTCGAATTTCTTCTCCCACGTCTTCACTATCATCATCGCCGCTAAAACTACTACTACTGTTACCGCCGTCGTCGTCATCGTTTCTTTCGCTTTCTCTCTTTTCTTCTTCTTCTTCTTCTTCTTCTTCTTCTTCTTCTTCTGTATCGTCGTCCTTGTCGTCCCTATCGTTCGTCTTCTGAGTTGTCTTTGAAGCCGGCAGTGCTTCTACATCATCCTGAACGCCCGCATATTCTCTCGCATTCGCGAAATCTTCGTCGTAAAAGCCTTCGTATTTCTTTTCGTCCTCGTCTTTCTTCCGTTCTTTCTTCTTCGTCTTATTTTCGTTCCTGTTATTGTTGTTCCTGTTATTCTTTCCATTCTTACCCTCCTCGTCGTCTTCGACCGCTGCCACTAAATCGTCCACGTTCAGTCCGTTTTCTCTTCTTTTCTTGATTTCTTGTCTCATCTGTCTCTTTTTAATCTCCTCTTGCGCGCGCATAAACCTCTTGAAAGACGACGGCGCTTCCAACATGGTGTCCGCTTTCAAAGCTTTTTCCACGTAAGAGACGTCGTGCTCTCGAAACGTGTTGTTCTTCTTATCGTACGTCCTGCCCTCTTTCAGCGCTTTCTGCCGTCGCCGTTGCCCTTTACCTCGCTCGCCGGTGCCCATCGTGTTTGTGTTCTGTTTCTTCTTCTTCTTCTTATATCGCGCGCGTCGTCGTCGTCGTCGTCGCGTCAAAGTTTGTGTCGGCTGAAGCGATGAATTTTTGTAACAAACTCTCATGAAAAAAGAAAGTTGCTCTTCATCAAATTTCCAAAAGAGAACAGCACTTTTGCGTACTCTACATTATTATTTATTGATATGGCACCTCCTTCGATAGACCCACTGGTGGACCAACCGATGAGCTCGGGGAGAAAGGAAGTCTCCTTATCCGCCTTTGCGTTTCTCTTTTCGGAAATCGTCCAATACCATTTGCAACGCGTCTCGGACACGAACGAATTAGAGTTGAAGTTGGAAGAAGCGGGCGCACACGTCGGAAGACGAGTGTTAGAGTTACTCGCGTACAGAGAGAAACCAACGAGAAGAGAGACGAGATTGAATGGAATCTTGACGTTCATACAGAACAACGTGTGGAAGAACCTGTTTGGACGCTCGGCGGATTCGTTGGAAATATATAACGACGACGAGTACATGATTTCAGATCGAGACGTTTTAGTGAACAGATTCATATCGGTGCCGAAAGATTATCAAGGGATGAATTGCGCGAGTTTTGTCGCCGGAGTGGTGAAAGGGTGCTTAGAAAGTGCCGGGTTTGACGCGCAAGTGTCGGCGTATGACGCACCGACCGCGGATGATGGGCACTATTCAGTGGCGAGAACAAACTTTTTAGTGAAAGTAGACGCAAACGTTCTCGAACGCGAGCAAAGTTTTTAGACATAAATGATGCTTCAAATCTTTAGAGTAAACGTAGACGTAGCATATTAACATATAGTGTAATGCATAGTAGTAATTATAGCTGTAGTATATTTCATTCTAATCAATCTAATTGGTCGATGGCCCAATTGAGATGTGCACGGAATTGCATCGCAGCCGGATAACTCATGTCTCTCGGGACACCGACTCGTTCTCTCAAGTAGCGCAGGCACTTTGCGATTTCTTTGTCCTTCTTCGGTTCTGACGGTTGTAGTGGCTCAGCCGAGCCGTCAAGCATAGCGTCGGCGACGATTCGCAACCATGCATCGACCGAGTCCACGTATTTCTCGTTTGGAACTGCGTATGGATCCGCAAGCGGTGCCTGAAATTGTTTCCTTCCTGCTTCGCCGGCGCCGCGACAGGCAAATCTGGCGACATTTTTCGAATTAGATATGAGTTTATACGCAGCTTCATGTCGGGCTTCTTCTTCTTTCCCAACATCGCACGCGTTAATAGGTTCCAAAGAATTCGTATTCAATTGAATCGGGAGTCTCCAGCTCCCTTCTCCGTTGATGATGCGCATCGCTTCTTTGACTTCAGCCGTGTTGTCCTCGTAACCAGGTCCATATTGCGGCGGAATGTTCATCACATGCGT
>Ga0115553_1002338_pt1 | contig 11543 bp, 3 predicted proteins | sample COGITO_mtgs_1103_2_FD_87284 | JGI IMG/M metagenome (GOLD analysis project Ga0115553, IMG submission 87284) | Pelagic marine microbial communities from North Sea - COGITO_mtgs_110331 | ecosystem: Environmental > Aquatic > Marine > Epipelagic | place: Germany:Helgoland, sampling site Kabeltonne... | reverse complement strand
GTCCTATCATCCCACTCACACTTTTTCTCCTCTCGCGCCCACTTGAGCAACTCGAGTTTATTCGTTAGAGCAACTCGAGAGCAGAACCATGTTTTCCACCAGTGACTCGGCCACGACGATTTATTCTCCCACGCTACTTCCAAAGTCGATATCGACGACATCTCTTTCACTTTAAACCCCTTTTTCAAGTCATCCGCGCGAGTTGATCTCTTCACCAACTTTCTCGTCTCTTTATTCACCTCGTACAAGAATTTGATATCAGTTTGATTCAATCTCGGTAAAATATGAGTCAAACAAATATCGTCGCACTTCACGATCAAATCCCACAACAACGTCGTCATCACGCGACGCGTAGTACTAAAAGCGGAAGAAAAACTTCCGAATTACTTTTCTTTTGAGCGCGTTTCGCCCCCTTTCGGTTTTTTCTTCTTCTTCTTTGTCTTCTTCTTTGTCTTCTTTTTTCTCTCGTCTCATGAGTGAGATCTTAAATATTGTTTTTCCTCGTTGGAGAAAGTGGCCGTTTTTTTTGATTTGACGGGTCGACGATTGACGAAAAAAGAGGAAAAGAGGGGAAGGAACATTTTCTGCATTTTTTTCACATTTTTTCGTAAATAATTTAAACCCTAAACCCCCAAAACTCCTTTTTTTCTTCTCTCAAGTGTTTTCCGTCAAAACTTTCTCTCTTGGGAAACGAAACGCGGCTATCACTTTACTTTAGAGAGATCAAGGTCGCCTTTCGCGAGAGAGAACACACACTATAAAAGCACATACATCATCATGAACACCATTGGCACGATGGGTCATCTGTTGAAAAGAGAGGAGAATACTGGCGAACGTCTCTCTTTATTAGAGGAAGAAAAGACGGCAACATTACCATTAAAGACGAGCCGCGGGAAGATTTCATCTTCATCATCCTCGACGAAAAGCGTTGGATTCATCTGCGCGTTATCTCTCGGCGCGTTCGCTTTGAGCGCTTCTTCGTCGAGTAAAAAGAACGGCGGAGCGTATAACATCGACGCGGCGTTCAAATCTGGCTCTCCGATGTCTTTATTGGGCGTTTCCGATCAAATCGATGTCATGAAAAGTTTGATCGTGGACACGTGCGGGAAATCCGCCCTGAGTGACTACGAGAAGACGTATTCCTTGTTACCGGGAGAAAAAGCAGCGTCGGAAATGGGCGAGAGAGAAGAAGGAGACGATAAGAAATACGCCAAAGCGGACGCGTTTTTATCCAAATTAAAGAACGCGAACGGAGGAAAGAAGGAGGATCAAGAGGACGACGACGAAGATTTAGAAATCGATTCCTCGAAAAACACGGATACGTTTTTGCGAGAGTTCAACGACATGCAAAAACGGATGAAGGAGACGAAGAAATTCGCGAACGAAGAAGAGGATGATTTGGAGGAGGCAAAGGAGGATTCTTCTTCGGACGGGGAGCGAACGGTGGAAGAGCGAGAGGACGCGAGGTTCGAGAAGAAGTTGACGAAGACTTTGGCCAAAGACGATATCGACGAAGAGGACGAAGAAGAGGAAAAGCACCGACCCCAATCATCGAGGAAGAAGCAATCGTCGTCTTCGGATCAGAAAAGCAGCAGCCGCAGCAGCGCTTCTGAGGACGAGGACCATCGACGTCCAAGCAAGAATTTTTCCGGGTACAGGGAAAAGTTTCGCTCGGACGCCGACGACGAGGAGTTCGTGGAGAGAGAGACGGAAAGAGACGAGCGACGATCCGTCTCTTCCTCCTCTTCTTCTTCTTCTTCTTCTTCTTCTTCTAGAGACAACAACAACAACAACAACCAGAGAGAACGTTTGTACGAACGCAAGAGCAGCAGCGGCGATAAAGACGACGACAAGTCTACTTACGCCTCCAAAGGCGCTCGACGCATGTTGTTGGAAGAAGCGTTGCCAAACGCATCCGAAGAGAAAGAGTTGGTTGAAGTCGCCGAGGAAGAGATCAAGCACACCGGGGTGTTCGCTTTGTTGCAAAAAATGGTTGGCGGCGAACAATCGAGTCAAGATCCGGTCAAGCCGGGACAAATGCCGCAGTTGGGTTTACCGCAGCAAACGAAGATGTTGTCGAAGAAGAATAAGAAGAAGTCGACGACGAAGAAGGGAGACTTAAACGTTGCCGCCGGATTGGGCAAATCCATGGGCGTTCACGTCGATGAAGAAGTCGACGACGAAAACGAAGGCGACGAAGGAGAAGAAGAACAAATGAAAGAAGAAGAACATGAACAACAAACCGAAGAACAAACTCGAACCGATAAGGTGTTAAAGCTCGCGCAAGACGGCGAAAAAGCGTTGGAACGCGAAGCGATTGAGAAAGTCTACAAAGGCGACGGCTCCAAATCCAAGAAGAAATCCGCGTTGGAGATCCAACGAGGCGAGACTTCTTCTGATATGAGCGAAACGGACGAAGAAGCTTTGGAGATTGAGAACGGCGCCGCGGATAAGTACTACGACGTCACGAAAGTCGAACACTTGGCGCAAGAAACGCTCAAGAGAAATATGGGTGGTTCCAAAGGTGAAGCGTCCATGGGCGAGCAGCAGCAAACCATCAACACGAAAGCGTTGGAGGAAGCCATCGGGAGAGCGGCGAACCAATCGCCGGACATCACCAGAAAAGAGTTGTTTTCCACCTTGGGACGCAAATCCAAGGAAGAGTTTGTCAACGCCGCGCGATTGAAGAAACTCGTCGAGTTGAAACACATCGCGACGACGTGCAAACCGACGCTCAGCGACGGCGGTAAAGCCATGGAACGTGCGAAAGAAGCGGCGCAACAAGCCGCCATGAAAGTCAAGCAAGCCGCGGCGAGAAGAGCGGAAGCGGAAGCGAACTACGAGCACTCGCAAGAAGTTGCGAAAATCGCCGCCCAAAAAGTCGACGACATCACCGAACTCGCGCAAAAGAAGATCCAAGAAGTTCAAGAAGTTGCCAAGAGAAAAGTGCAAAACGCAAAAGACATTTCTCGATTAGCCGGACGTAAAGTCGAAGACGAGTTTGACATGCTTGGGAAAACCAAGGAAGATTTCAACTTGCACGTGCAACACGCGATGAAATCAGTCGAAGCCGCGAAAGAAGCCGCTTCGTCGGCGTTGGAAGAGACGAAGAAGAAGTCCCACACGGCCAAGCAACGCGCCGCGGCGCTGGAAGTTTCATTGGCGAAGGAATACGAAGAGGCGAGAACCGAGCGCGAAATCGAAGAGAAGAAGTTGGCAAAGGCGGAAGCGCAAGCGGAAGCGGCGGAGACGGAGAGAGAACAGAAAGTGTTGGAAGCGCACCAAAGACAGATGGAAATCGAAAAGGTTGCCAAGGAGAGACAGTACAAGTTGGAGGAGGAGCAAAGACAAATGGAAGAGGCGAAGAAGCGCTCGATGGCGAAGAGCACGCAATACCGCACCTCCGCGGAGGACGCGTTGGAAAAGTTGTCCGTGATTGATTTTAATAACAAGGATAGCGACGACGTGGCGCGAATCGGGTTTGGCGAGGAAGACATCGCTTCTGGGTACCCCGACGACGACGAAACGCAAATGGCCATGGGCGGCGCGTCATCCTCGGATGGTGATGGATTCGATCCGTGGACCCGCAAGTAATAATAAAAAATCTGACTAACCGCGCGTCAAAGTCGGCAAACAAAGTTGTACTAAAACCGAGGAGGAGGAAGGAACAACCTCCTCGGAAAAGAAGAAGGAAAAGAGAAGAGTTACACACATCTACACGTTTTAATTATTTATATATATATATATTATCTACTGATAAACACGACACACGTATGTGGTATCACTACGCTTGTTTGTTGTTCGAAACTGAACCCAATGCTCAAAAATTCAAAAACCCTAAATATTGGTGTCTAAGTTCCCCCTCAAAATTCAAATGTCTCGTCAGTATAATTGAGTAAAAACCGCACGAAATACTCTACCACATCTCTTCGTTTTGCGCGTTAAAAGACTGAGTTCAACATGGAGAGGAACGATGATACCGTCGTCCCTCTCCCTCCTCCAAATCCTCCTCTGGGCGTCGTTTCAAGGTAAACATAGGAACAATTCACATTCTTTTCAATCGATCCGTTTCAAAATTTGAATTTTTCCATTCTTCGTTCCTTTCCTCTCTGTTGCTTCTCTCTGTATTATTACTCACGCTTTGGGGAAACTATCGCATCTTCTCTCTCTCGTTCTCTTTAAACGCATCATCAGGGTACCTCTGGGCGCACAACCGATGAACAATAACATCAACAATAATGGACAAACGACGCAAATCATCAAATCCGCGTTAAAATCCACCTCCCGGTCTCTCGTGTACAGACAAAACCAACACCAACACCAACAGATGGAAAACATGAACGAACAACAAAGACGAGTGTCTTTCCAATCCGGACGCCCACCGGTGGTGGAAGGAGGCGCGAGATTAGCGCAACTGCGAGCGGCGAGGAAACGAGCGGCGCAACAGAAAGCACGAGAAACATCGTCGAATACTAATGGCCAAGGGAATAAGTTACCCTTTGGGACCTCTTGGGGGAATCAAACGGACCAAGCGGGAGCGCAAAGAAGGCGACATCAAAATCTAACCCAACATTCGTCGATGTCATCTTCGCGAATGGAACGGTTACGGAAACGAAAAGGCACCGGGCGACAAGTGAAACCGAGACCGTTCGTGTTGGTGATGAAAGCGCCCGCGGAGAGTTTGGGGAGAGCAGCGCTTCCGGATGGAGGAGCGAAGAAAAGACGAACGGCGATGGTGGTCGAGGAGTTGGACGGGACGAATTTTACTGGTGAGGGCGAACACTCGGCGGCGGCATCGAGAGACGGCGATCGAGCCGGGTCGTTCGCCGAGAACGAAGGATTTGCCGGGTACGATTTTAACGGGAACAGGACGGCGCAACCGATGTTTCGACCGAAGAGTCCGCACGCGAAAGGACAACAACAGAGAAAAGTTTCGATGGAGATGAATTCGCAGTTACGATTGCTTCGCGAGCAGCACATGCAAGAAGGCGGAGTGTTAGCCGAAGCTATCGAAGAGGAGAGACTGAAGAGAGAGCAAATGGAATTAGAGAAACGACGAGAAATGTTACGCAAGAGCAGCATGGGGAGCGGCGGGGAGGTGACCAACACGCCGATGGCTGCGGAAGCGCTGGTGAACATGTTCAACATCCCGGGACGAGAAGACGAAGCTGTTTTGCATCAAGACAGTCCGGATTGGCAAGGCGTCTCGCACATGGGGGCAGCAGGCGGTCAGTCGCAACCGCAAGTGCAACCGGTGGGAATGTTGAACGAAAACTTGAACAACGACGACGACGAGTTTGGCGGAGGATTCGAAGCCGGCGACGACGACTTTGACCAAGAAGATTTAGTAGGCGGCCAATTCGCTGACGACCGCGCGTTCGATGAGGAAGGATTCCCTATTCGCAAACCTAGAGGTGAAGCGCACAAACGCTTGCGCGAAGAAATGGCCAGAAGAAAATCTTTAGCCTTTGGCGGTTTACAAACCATCGTCGTCGAAGATTTAACAGGCGGCTCACAAAAGGTGCGCAAAAGTTCGCGCCAAAGACAAAAACCGTTGGAGTATTGGCGAGGCGAGAAGAAGGTGTACGAGCGCGTCCATGGATCGTTACCGACCATCAAAGCCACGCAACGGCAAACCCGAAACAAAATGTGGCCAAGAAAAACGCCCGGAGGCCCGTCGGAAACATTCAGGGTGCTCAAATTGAGACCGACGGAACAGTTCAACAAAATCGGCGCCGAACGACGAGACTCGTTGGATCAGTTGATGACCGCCAGAAACGGCGCTCCTTTGCACGATTCCGACGCCGAAGATGAGGAAATCTGGGACGTCGATGGCGTCGAGTTTGATCAACACGGTCGCAGGATAAAAACGTTCGCCAAGACCCCGAAAGAGTATTACGGACGAAACGGTCGCGCGACGCCGAATTACAACAACAACAACAACAACAACAACATGAACAACAACGGGAGCGGGAAGAAGAAGCGTGGACGACCTCGAAAGAATCCAACAGTACTCGTCGATGAAAACGACGACGACGACGGACAGCAACAACAACAACACCAAGAGGAAGAACAAAACGAACAAGTCAGAGGGAAGCACATCCGACTGGCGCCGGACACGGACGACGAAGACGAGGAAGACGAAAGAGACGACGAGCTCGAGGAAAATACGCGAAGGAACTCCGAAGCGATTCATAATACTAACCACGACGACGACGACGATCAAGAAGCCGAAAAGGAAGCGAACGAAGCCGCTCGCATGGCGGAGTTGGAGCTCGAAGAAGAGAGAGAAGAAGAGGCGAGAAAAGCGTCGAAAGCGAAGGAGGATTTGATCATGGAAGCGGAACAAAAGGCCGCGATGGAGTTGAAAATCACGCAAGAGGAGATTCCAGAGGAGGAGGAAGAAGAGGAGGAAGAAGACGACGAGGAATCGAGAGCGTTGAAGAAACGACTGGCGGATGCGGAAGCCGAGCTCGATGCGCTCGACGCGGCGAACGAAGCGGCGAGGAAGATGTTAGATCAACACGACGAACGAGACTCTTTAGAAGAAGACGGGAACGGCGATGCCCTGCCGCCTTCTACTGCACGCGAGAAAGACGGGCAGGCGAAGGTTGAAGAGGAGAAGACGAGCCGGTTTTCGATGTCTCTCGAGGCAAACAAAGGTGTATTTTACGACGAAGAGGCGGATAAGGATTTAATAGAAAACGATCCAGCGATTAAGAGCGGGTCGATTAACTTGGAGGAAGATTTGGATGACGGCGATGATGATGACGACAACGAAGACGACGACGATGAAGAGGATAGAGATGTTGCCGCCAAAAGAGATTCGCTTTCTTCAAAATCGGAAGAAGAAAACGACCGACGAGATAACGACGCCTTGGCGATTCCCATGGACCTCGACGAATAGATAATATATACACAGAATAGTATTAAACTTGATTAATAAGCATTTGTAAATTCTAATACATGAGTATTAAACTTCTCTTTAAGTTGAAATAACTACGTAGTATGTGTGTATTATGCGCTAAAAACTCTTCTATACTCTCTACTTACAAGCTGAAACTATATCGCTCGCATTTCGCGCCGAGCTCTGAAATCGTCGCCACGCACTCAGTCGTTAAAGAGAACGTCAACTCGTCGTCGTCGTCGTCGTCAAAATTTCTACCACTACTAACGCCAGCAGTGACGTGCGAAAACTTTCCGCCCGGTCGTCGACTGCCACCATTCTCTTCGTCCAATAAAGTTCTATTTCCATCCACGACGCTCCCGTCCCAGTCTAAATACTTGGAATCCACCGTTCGATGTCTCGTGACAACCTTGACCAACTCACCTTTATTACCACCTTCGGAAGGTAACTTGGACGTCGTCAACGTCACGTCGGCTAAGTTTTCAATCAGTAATTGCATCGTCCCGCGCTCTCTGTCGTCCTCGTCTAAGAATCCATCCTCGACGTCCTCCGCCGCCTGGCACCCCGTCACTAAAGCCACATTCTCCATCGCTCTCAACCGCACGAGGAACCGCACGACCGCTTTCTCGCTCGTTCTCGCCGCTAACACGTCCAACGAGTCGATAAAAATACTCGCACCACCATTTCTGCTACACTCTTCCATCGTTCTTCCGATAGTATCGTCGCCGACCGTCCCCGATACCTTCTTCGCGATCAAATCATACAAACCATCTAAACTCGACGTTGCACTCGAACGCGCGCCATTCACCGTAAACACATTCTCCTCCTTTTCGTCTTCTTCTTTATCATCGTCATCGTTGAAATTAAACGCCATTGGTGTCGACCAACAATCGATGGATTCGATCCCAAATTTTTCCTTTTTTTGGTACAAAAATTCAGCTTTTTTCCTCCTCAAGTGCGGACTGATTGAAGTTTCGAACGGTTTCATCGTTTCCACGAACACTATTGCAGCTCTTTTTCTTTTCGATGTCCTCGAGCTGCTCGTTTTTGTTGTTTTCGTCGCGTTCCTCTCGTTCTTCGTATCCTCGTCTTTGTTGTTCTCATCATCGTCAGAGTTTTCCTCGTCTTCGTTCGTGTCGTTGCGTTGGATTTTGAGGCATTCGTGCACGAAATGCGCGAAGAGAAACGCCGTCGGGCTGTCCTTTACGGACACGAGATGGACGTGCGAGGAAAAAGGCAGAGGAGAAGAAGAAACGGAATGTAACGTTTTCGTTGCTGAAATTCGAACGTTTAAAGCTTCATTCATTATGTTCTTTGTCTTCTTCTTCTTGGAGAAGTGTTCCGTAGAATTTCTGAGGCGAAAAGCAACAGTGCAACACGTATTTACGATAATACAATAATAACAATAATGATAATAACACTAACAGGAAGGAAGGAAAGAGACGGATGAGAGAGCAGCTCGAAATGTTACTAGTCTTGTTTGCTCTTTTGGCTCAAAGTTTCGTTGATTTCGTGAAAGTCGCTTTGACCGACGAGCGCGATTATGTTCCCGGTTTTGGTATCCGACGGAGATTTTCTGCCCCCGCCTGCGGTTCTTCTCGCCGGCGAAGCGAACGTGTGATGAAGAAGAGCGGCGTTGGTATTCTCATCGTCGTGGACGCCTCCCCTGTTGTTTGAGTGTACGAAGGCTTTTTCTCTCGTCTCCGGACGCATTGGCGAGACGTACACGTTCCCGGCGCCTGCGGTTCCTTTCACCTCCCGTATGGGGGATTTGAGCAACGCTTCCGAATCGAAGTGAACTCGAGATCGGTTCGGCGTGCTTTGAATGGCAGTCATCGTCGTCCCTGCTGCTTTTGGTCGTTTCGGCGTCGACGTCATTTTTGTCGTCGTTGTTGTCGTCGTCGTCGTCTTTTGCGATTTTGTCGTGAGCGCGTCGTCAGAATTTCCTCCTCCTGCTCCTCCTCCTCCTCCTTTTCGTAACTGCAACATGAACGGCCTGACGTTCGGGACAAACTGCTTGTTGTAAAACGCGATGATATCGCCGCGACTGACGACTTCCAACCCGGGATTGGTCACCGTTAATGGGCAGCTCCAAAACACCTCTTCCACGCATTGCGGTTGTTTGTGGTATCGATACACGATGTCTTTGAATTTCACGTTTCGATCTTGTTCGCTGGATGCGATTTTGCACGCGCCGTAGATGGACGCCAAGATGATTTGATCGAGATGTCGATTGTACAGCAGAGAGGTTTTTTCAAACACGACGAATTCGCAGATTTGGAACGCGCGTCGGGTGACTTCTTGGTTGACGTGGAGCCGGGCACAAATATCAGCTAAACGCACGGCGGCTAATCGGAGGACTTTGGCGAAAAAAACGTCCAAGGAGGCTTTCGCGCGACGCTTTTCGTCGTCGATTTCGAAATCATCGTCGTCGTCGTCGTCGTCTACGGCGTACTTGTCTGGTAACGGTAACGGTATTTTCGCACCAACGCCGGGCGAGGAAACCGCTCGATTATACTGCTGCTGTTGCGCGTGCGCAATCCCACTGATTCGCTCTACGTCTGAGGACGATGATCCCATGTTCGCGTTATCGGACGCTCGTCTCGCCGGAGTTGAAAACGCCGTAAACGCGCTTGTTTTCAAAGGGGAAAATGCGCTCATATGGCCACTACCAATAATAGTCGTCGTTCGAGGCGGCGAACGCAACGCGGTATGTGCCATTTGTGCCACATCTAACGCCTTCTTCTTCTCTTCATCAATCGGAGAGTCATCATTCGAGTCTCCTCCTCTTCCTCCTCCTCCTTTCCCGAGAACATTGCGATCGAATTGTTGCATATGCGTTAACGATCGCGCTGTGTGGTGTTTTGAGAGCGGTTTGGTGACTTTTTGCCCGGATGCTAACGTGCCACCGAGAAGTACGGCGGCGATTTGATTGGCGCTGTTTGAGTGGATGTCGTTGTTGTCGTTGTTGTTGTTGTTGTTCGTAATATTATCTTCGCTCTTTGCAGCAGCAGCAGCAGCAGCAGCGGCAGCAATCGCAGCGGTCTCTCCGATGTTCTTCTTCTTCGCGCCGCTCTTCGTCGTCGCCACGCGCAAAAGTGGATACAAACTCGAATCTTTTTTCCAGCTTAACTTTTCTAACATAGACTCTTCGATTCGACCAAAGTACGCTCTAATTTCTCGCGGCATTTCCGGTCTCGATCTCACGAACGGCTCGATGCCGTTCAAAACATCAAACGCGTTTAAACCAATCGCGTTGGGAATAGCTGGAAAGCGCAACGTAATCGCGCGATTACCGCCATTCCCGGTGAAACTTGGACCGACGTCGTAGATTCCACTACTCGTGCTCAAATGGACTCCGTTTCGCGCGACGGAAACTACCTCGACGGATAAGGCGACGACTACTTCGACGAATCGTTTCGAGTCCACGAGCATCGATATCGCACGCTTCGTCGAATCAGAGATGGTGTTTGCGTTCGTCGTCGTCATCGTCGTCGTCGCCTCCATGCGATTGATTTCGTCTCTCAAAATCGCTCGAAAGAAGTATTTGAACACGGCCAAGGCATCCGTCGCCCTGTTGTCGACGATGTTATCGAGTGATTTCGAAACGTTGCCTCGCTTCGCAGCGGCGTTGAGATTTGTGAACGCATCTTCGCGAGTGAGCGTGTTGCACTTGGTAATCATACGCTCGGCGCGCGCGTACGCGTCTTGGAGTTTATCTTTGTCGTTGTTCTTTGTTCGGATGCATTCGCGGAGTAAACGTAAAGTCTCGTCGTTTTGCTGCGTGTTATCAACGTTGTTTGATGATGGCGAAACGATTCGATCGATCCATTCGACGCCGTACATGACGTTTGAAATCGGCGTGTTTTGAACGTTGTTATAATCAACCGCCACGCCGGCGACAGTTTTATTGAACCCGGCGTACGGCGATTGCGGCGTAGGCGGAATAAAAGTCCCCCCGATGTTGTTAGTAGTATTCGTCGCAGCAGCGGTAGTAGTAGCAGCAGTAGCTACTGCTACAGCTGCTTCCACCGCGGATCCGGTTCGAAACGTGAAACTTTTATCCTTCTTGTGCATCGGCGTTGCGGCTCGCAGTCGCGCAAAACCAATCGGTTGTTCTCGCAAATCGCCTTTGAGCACATCAAACGGCGCGGGAAGATTTTTCTCTCGTTGCTTCTCCTCATCTATTTCTTCTTCCGCTAAAAGGAACGGCACGTACAATTTCTCGTTGATTGCGCGACATCCGAATTTCTCTCTCACCGCTTCCACGTACTCGCGTTCAAAGATATCCGAAGCTAACTTGACGTTCTCCATCGCCGTCTTATTCTTCTTATTCTTCTCGAAATACTTCTTTCTCAACGTGTTCTTCTCTTTCAAAATAGATTCGTGCAACTTTTCGATGTTCTTCAACATTTTCTGACAGCTCGCGAGCTTCGTCTTGCTCGATCGACACAAAGATTCCAGCGCCAAAGGCTCGCCGGTTTCCGGATCCTTTTCCGTCATCGAGAGCATGTTTTCCAAGCTCGTTCTTAAACACGTTTCCGGGGCATTGGTTAACGCGAACGCTTGAATCGCGACGAGAAGGTGAAACTGCTCGTACAAATTCGGTACTCCTCCCGCGTGTGTGGTATGGGAC
>Ga0115553_1002298_pt1 | contig 11657 bp, 9 predicted proteins | sample COGITO_mtgs_1103_2_FD_87284 | JGI IMG/M metagenome (GOLD analysis project Ga0115553, IMG submission 87284) | Pelagic marine microbial communities from North Sea - COGITO_mtgs_110331 | ecosystem: Environmental > Aquatic > Marine > Epipelagic | place: Germany:Helgoland, sampling site Kabeltonne... | reverse complement strand
GAAGTGTACAAGATGAACGAGGCGACGCTAGTAACCCTGAGTGTTGGGAGATTTTTCTTCAAGCGCGAACCGATAAAAGCTGAAAACGTAATTTCGACCGAAGCTGATTTCACTGAAGGCAACTGGGGAAACGTCAAACTTGCCGAGTACGATTTGACGGAAGAAATCATGGCATCGGCTTGGCTTAATATTGGGCTCACAATGTTTTTGTCATTTCTCTTTGCTCTGGGCTCATTCGTGTTTAACAATGATGCCCATGAGCTCATGTTCCAGCCTTTTGCTAGATTGACTCAGGTGACGAGCAAGGTATCTAACCAGCTTTTCAGTGTGGATGCAGATGCAATTAATGGCAGCGAGTCGGCCTACATCGAGTCGGTGCTGACAAAAATTGCGCGCTTCTTTGACACAGATATGCACAAGGTGACGACACTGTATACTCCGGATAACGCCGTTTGGACCATTGACGTTCGACGCGAGAAAGAGGAGATCGCTAGAGTTGTTGGCAGTACACATCGGATAACCCTAGGAGACCTGCAGAATATGTGCAATGGGGACAAACAAGTGACGGTCCAGAGACTGATGTTCAAGGATTTTTTGTCCGACCCGCTTGCAATCCGCTACTTCCACACATTTCTCGAATTGGAGAGCGAGAGGACGGGCGGCAAATCTGCGAACGACGATAACTCGCTGATGCTGTATGAAGAGATTCAGAGGTTCCGAAGGAGTATGAGCAGTAGCACTTTCCATGCTCGCCGAATTTTTAAAAATTTCGTTGATCCCGAAGGTGAAACACCCGTCGATTTGGACAACACTGATTTGATCGAGGCCATGTTCGATGAAATCATAAAGCACAGGTGAGCGCAAAATATCCCGTGAAGAAGAAAAAAATTCAACTACTTACGATATGCGAACTTTGTAATTTACTGCCACCTTTCGGAAACGAAAACACAGCGTGCCGAGAGTTGGAACGTTTGACGTTGTTGAAAAGGTCATTGTGAACAAAATGAGGAGTGACTGTTTCCCAAGTTTTCTGAAAAGCGATGTTTGTCGCGAGTTGGAGGTAGCAAAGAGTCAGCTTCCGAAGGCAATTATGGTCGAGAATGAGTTTGGGATGGAGGAACTGGCTGAGTTGGACGAGCTCAGAGGAGTGGAGGGACATGTGAAGTTGAACATAGCAAGGAGGACAACGAAAAATGTCAAGGTCCAAAAGAAGAGCATCTTAGTTACGGGGGAGGACGGATCACAGACAGTCAAGGAAATAGAGGAGATTGTCATAGAGGGGGATGGAGAGGTGGTCACCGAGACAGCCTTGAGCTAATTTTACACGTGTATAAATTGTTTAATTTCGATTTTTTGGTTCCTCGGATGAAACATTTTAGGGTTATCTTCTTTGTTAATTTCTCGAGATGAGGATCTCCTTACTCGTCGGTAAAGACTTCTTCTTCTTCTTCTTGTCTACCGAAAGATGGTCTCTGCCACCTCCCGCTAGCATTAGGGTCACTTATGGCGCCATCGATACTTCCATCGGCAGCACTCCCCCGTCTCGATTCCATAATACTAGTGATCCGCTGGTATGGTGGTGATGAGGTTAGTAGGCAAATTACTGTTTTTCGAAGCGCGCTAGAGCAAACTTACCTGGGTCGTCCGCCGATGATTTGTGATCGTTTTTCTCCGCTGTAGACCTGCAGCTTTTGCTATACCGGCAAAAGTTGACTTGTGCAGGTCCTTCAAAAAACTCGTCAGCTCGGGATTGTCGGCGGCCCACTTTTTATACTCCTCGACTGTGATGCTCCCGTCATCATCCACGTCGGCTTCTCGAAATAGCTTAGCCAGCATATCGTCCAGCAGGGTGTCATTGTGCCGAAATCTCTCGAAGGTATCCTGATTCAGCAATTTGTATATGGCCAACTGGCCGCTGTCAAACACATTCAACTTGACCAAGTTGTTGTTTTTTCTGCATGCCTCGATCTCGACCTCCACCTTAACTCTCTCCCGTCCGCTAATATTCACTTCGGAGGGGGCCCCTTGCACTATATAATTATCGTATATTTGAAAAGCAATCTTATTGATTTCTTGGTAGTGGAACTCAATCTCGTTCTCGTCAAATTTCTGACAGAACTTCCGAAAGTCCTCAACTTCCTGGTAAAAATCGATTGCCTCCACACTGTATTCGCCCTCCAGATGCTGGCGAAAAGTGTCTTGCCTTTCTCCGTTTTTCAAGCAAAAGTCTAAATGAGTCTGCTTGCACCTCAACGTTGCCTTCATCATTTTTCCAAACTCTTCCTTATCTATCGTCCCACTGCCATCGTTGTCAAAAATTGCAAAGAGTAGGTCCTGCTCCGCCTCATAGCTTGTAGCGGGCGTAGCCAATAAGCACATTGTCAAGATAAACTCGTGAGCGTCAACCGACCCGTCACCATCCCAGTCAAATAAGCAGTATATGTCCTCAAATGTCTGCTCATCAATGGTGTCAAACAAATCCTTCAGCTTTTCCTTGGTCATCTCCTCCCCGCCCACCGTCAGCCGCTTGTAGGCCGTGTTAAACATATCTTTCAGATTATTGTCCACCTGAGTTTCCTTATTTTCAATCTCCTTGTGCAGCATATCCTTAGTCTTTCTCTTTCCAGAAGCATTTAATATGGGGGTGAGAGCGACATCGCCATTGCTTATAGGAGAAGGGGCAATTGTATCCTGTGTCACCCCGGGAAGTACCGGTTCCAGTGTGTTTTGCGGCTTGGATTTACCGCAACCCATTTCTTCAAGGGTTGGCAATTCTAGCGGTGGTGGTAGTGTGGCAAGTGATCAGGGAGTGGAGCGTGGAACAGACTTGTTGGCAGTGAGTGCAGGGAGAAGGAGGGTAAGGGTCTACAACTCGAGCTACGTCAATTCCTTCGCAGGCAGGCCCGGCTTGGAGTTGTGAATCAAAATAAGTCCCCCAGTGAATTGATTGAGCTGGTGCTATATTTCTAGTGGCATCATCATGGCCAGGATAGACAGTTAAAGTCGGAAGAGGGGAGTATTCCTTTTTCTTCAGCAAGAGATCTATGAAATTGTCGTCCGAGCGTCCGAGCAGCAGAGATTGTTGATTGACAAGATATCTTTATTTTCCCCGAAATCATTGCAGCCATTTGTCAGCAAATTAGTTTAATATGAAGGCGGCATTTGTTGTAGTGCGTCTCTCGTTCTATTTCTATTAAAATGGGTTGCTGCTGCTCTAGTGAGGCTGAGGAGGAAGATTTCCTCAAGAAGAAGCCTCTGATAAGCCATGTTGATGTATCCACAGAAACTGTTCCTTCACTATCGGGTGATAGCGTGGTAAATCTTGGATTAGCCCCGCCAGCGCCACCACCTCCTCCGCCGCAGATGCAAGCAGCAGAAACGCAAAAGCCATTGAGGGATTCACTCACCATTGACACTCTTCTAAATACATATGCAAAGAAAGCTGATGGTGATAGTGATCGTGATCGTGATGGCTGGGACTTGTCCCTGCCAGGTCAGGGTGAAACTGGCGTGCACACTCCACATCTGAAATATTATTTGGAGAAATCAGCCACTGTCCGGGACTTGAACGGCAGAACTGCAGAGCAAGCAGAAGCGGAAGAAGCGGAATCGCACCATGGAGAAGTTTTGAAGAGTGTCAAAGTAAAGTGGGGCAATGCGAAGTTGAAGGTGAAGTCCGTCGTGCGACTGCAAGGGGGGGTCAGCGGCAGTAGCATAGATGATGACGAAACCGAATCCACTGATGTTGATGATGAGGGCACAGAGGGGAAAACTCCACGATCAATAAGAGAAAAGATTAGGGAAAAACGTCGACGATATTGGAAGCGGCAAACTTCTGGCGAAGAGTGATAAAGAAAGTAGGAACATGAACATGAAGAGCAAGTTTTACTTGCGAAGTCCTATCTTGTAAAAGTTTCTCTGCCTTTTCAATTTTTGCATCAGCATTCATTCGATGTTTTGCACCTTAGAAGGGCCAATCCTCTGGTGTCGTGTTATGTTTTGGGGAGGGTGTAGGCGGCTGTTGCTTACTTTGGCACAGGATATTTGACGTGCAGTCATTGCTGTTTGTTCTGTGCAACATGTTTCCTCCCGGTCCAACGAAAGGCGGACCCCCGTCGGCTATTGCCCTCTGTGATTCCATTCCATCGGCCATCGCAGTCGCAACCGTTGTTGGTGGTGTTGGGTTTGTTCTCACAGTGCGGACGTCCAACGGATTGATACGCTGCTCTTGCTCACCCCGGAATTCAGCGGTCGATGAGGCATACCCACCCGCCTTTTGTGCATAAACATGGCATCTCTTCAAAGCGTCGTACAAGGGTTGAGCGGCACGAGGCCTTTCCACTTCCCCGCTCAAAATATCATAAGGATCGATAGAACCGCCATAGAACTTCTCATTAACGTCGTGCCTTGTTGAAATAATTTTTCCGTCAAGGCTGACTCCTGCATAGAGGCCCTTGCTGAAACTGTAAGTGTAAATCCCGGCAACCGACTCGCTGGGGTTTTCATCGACAGTGGCCCCAACACTTCCCTCCACACTCCTCCCAACTGGTCCAATCGCCAAGCTGACATCCCCACCCAAATTGACGCTTCCTGTGGGGGTTCCTAACAACTCCACCGCTTTATCAGTCATCAGGAGGAATACATGGTCCACAAGTTGAGCACCGATTAGGGGGCCAACAGAGAAACCAAAAAGTCCGAGTGCCGAAGGGGCTGACCAGCCATGACCAGGTGGAAGAGTTCCTCCGGATGACTCGTCGCCGCCATTACCGCCATTACCACTGTTGCCGTCGTCTTCAGGACGATTCTTGACTCTCGTAACAACCAAACCAGTCCCAACTTCGCCTCCGACCCAGCAGCCAGCCCTCGCGACCGTCATCACTGCAATCCCCTTGGCCTCTTCCAGCAATTTTGCTGGAATCAGCACCCCATCTAAATCAGACAGGTTCACGTTTCCCGCCTTGCAGGACTCGCCGCACTCTTGAAAGATACTCCCATTCCCGCCAGCACCACCACCCCAGCCATTCCGCTCCAAATCGTAGTTGTTGGCAGTGGAGTAATTGTCAGATAGTGCCCCCAGACGCCTCGTCCGCGGTAGGAAATTATTCAGAGTGTAGGCAGCCTTACGAATCTCGTGACCAAGTGTGAACGCAAGAGGGGAATTGAAGAAGCGGCGAGGGGTGGAGGGGTCAATAATATTGAATTTTGTGGCGTTTGAAAGTGTCTGCAGAGAGGGAGAAAGGTCGGTTAGAGGTTGCTCAAATTAGTTGGCTTATGGCAGGTCGCTTTCAGTGAGGGAACTGCCCGCTTGCCGCTTGCCCGCTTGCCGCTTGCCTTACCTTCCGCAGCGACTTTTGTATAGGCTCCAGCAAGATGTAACACTCGTCACAAACCCTCTGAGGGCTCCTTGATATTTGAGGGGCCCTTGACGCAGTCCTTACAGCGTCATGACCGTCAGTAGCGCCTATGTTAGAACTGCCATTAGCACCGCCACTATCAGAGGGATCATGGCCATTACAACCTTCCACCTGCCCTCCTCCCCTGAGTGATCTTTCGCCCCCTATCGTAGGATTTATGAGTGCAGTCTTCTCGCTGCACCTCCAGCAGAATGCGTGGCCACAGAGGCGGCAATGATGCCGGCGGTTGAACAAAGTGAAAGGTTGAAGACAAGCATTGCAGGAGTTCAAGGCTGAGGGACGGGGCAGGGGGGGAGGGACAGGGATTTGATTTTTTTTATTTTTGCTGTTATTTTCAGGAACGGTGGCTATTGTCGGTGTAATTGGTGGGGTGGAAGTTGCTGCTATTGTTGTTGTAATTTCCGCTGTTGTAGACGAAACTGTCAATGGTGAAGAGACAGGCAGAAGAGAGGACAACATAACGTCCTTCTCCTCTGTCAAATTGGTTGCCTTATGATGACCATTTTCTTTGATTCCATTGCCCCCTTTACTATTCAATTTCGTGTCCCCGCTCTTCACCTCCACATCAAGTGGAACATCAAGCAGACCCGAATCAAGGATCTCATCGACGGTGGAGGAGTCGTCAGTGTCATCTTGTCCCAACACCGGAGCATTTGCGTCAAAGAGCGGAGTCGTCTCGTCACCATCTTCTACTGAGACAAAGGCCGGGGATAGTAAATCGTCCATCCCGGAGATGGGTGGAAGGGGGGGTCGGGCCGGGAGGAAACGACCCGGGAGGAAAAAGGAAAGACCAACACAAGAACAAGGAAGAAAAGGGAGGAGTCAGCGGATGAAAAGGATTCTGCGACTCGACGACGGTTTGAGTGGGGGGGAAGAGGAATGGAGTGGAAAGAAGAGAAAATAAGAGAAAACGATCGACTTCTGTAGTGTGTTCCACTTCGCACACCAAGAGAAGAGAAGCCCAGAGACATCAACCAAAAAGTTTCATTTCTGAATTCTTTTTCTGACGCATCGGTTTATACGTTTTGTTGTCCTATTGTGGGTGCGCGAATCGTGTAGTGAGTGCCAGTCTATTTCTTGTAGGCTTGAGAAAGTAACACGCCCGTCAGGGATGAGCGAGGGCTTGAATGAGGGATATGACCCTGGCGTCCTGCGTCGCGGGGGGGTTAACCAACCCAAGTGGCAATACCTGAATTTCTATGTGTCAGCCCAAGTCCTTATTTTGGTTGTGTGTTTGTGGAGGGAGTGTATTTTTAAGGAGCTGCTTGAGGAGCGAGGTATGGAGGAGGTGAATAAGATTGCTAATCTGGTGGTTGAAGAGAAGTTGGAAGGTGAAAACTTTGAAACAGGGATGACAAAGTGGTTGAGTTGGAGCAGTGTCACTGGGGAAGGAGTTGAAGTTTCTGGGGGCGACACAACTGCTGAAGATGGTGTTGCTGATAGCGTGACAACGCTTGTGCACGGCAATAGCGACGCCGATTTCGATTATGACGGGAATATCAATCACATTCCACACCACAGGAGCTATATATCTGTCATCTTCGATGCTTTTGTGATGTTTTTCTCTTTTCCCAACAGCTTGATATTCTTCAAATATCTACTTACCTCCTCTCTTCCATTTTATCTCCTCCATGTGATCATGGTAAGCATATTCCTCCCCCCCCTTACACACTCGGAGAAAGGACATTTCCAGAAGGTTATCCTCCGCTCGGCTCTCCTCAAGTTGCTGTGGGCTGCTACCATTACTCAGAGCGGTCACGGGATGAGTATGATGGATTTCTACAGGTGGTACGTTGCCATTTCTTACTTTAATGGGGTAAGCATTCTTTCAATGGTCAAGGTGCGATTTATGCGCACAAACGGCACTAGTGATTTGAAGTCTGTCAAATTTATCAAAGCCCTAGTCGTTGTGCAGATTTCAGCAGCTGTGCTTTGCTTTTATGCATTCTTTAAAATTGTATCAGAAGCTGCTCCTGGTGAGAAACCTGAGCAGGCGACAGTTTTGCTGATGATGCTGGTAGATATTGTATTGATCCTAAATATTAATATGCATATCTGGCTCCTAGCAAGGGAGGTAGAGGACATTCACACCACGAACGAGATGACCAGAACTTTTAGTCAAGAGGGAGAGAGCGAGAGATCGGAGGAGGTAAGCGAATTTGCGTGAGTGTCGCCGATGCCTTCACTGGGTTCCTCTCACACCACCGCCGACATCCACTTTTCACCGCGTGTACTATATATATCCTTTATCACTAGCTTGAGGTGAACCTGAAAAGCCGAATGGACAAAAACATTACTTACAAATTTCTTGGGTCGATTTGTGTGACCTTGACGAACATTCTGGGCTTGTTGGCCGTCTGGAAACTTGAAGGCCCGAACCTTGGCTTTGTGGATGCCATAATTGTGCTGCTACTGAGGAACCAGATCGTCGAATTTAAGAGGAAGCTGCGGATTCACTTTTCCATGCGCAACATTTCTAAGACGATCAACAACTACTTTCCTGACGTTTCTACTGATGAGAATAGTAGCAGTGACGATTGTAGTATTTGCTTGCATTCGCTATCGAATTTTAGAGGGGGGGTAAAGCGGATCCCGACTTGCGGTCATTTGTTTCACTCGGCTTGCATCCGGGAAGTCGTGGAGCGTGCTGGAGGATTAGAGCGAGCAAAATGCCCTGTGTGTCGCTCGAGCGTGTTGGCGAGATACCCAATGGCTGGCATGAATGAGAATCAACCGTCTATGCCTTTTGCTGCCAACCCATTGTTTGCTCCTGCCCATAGCTTCAACAACGAAAATAACATCATCAACAACAACAACGACAACAACAACGACGACAACAACAACAACAACAACAACAACAACAACAACAACAACAACAATATGATTTTCGATAATGTAGCGGACCAGATCCTATTTCGATTTACGACCTTCTTCGTTCCCTCTTGGATCCCGATCCCTAACCTATCCTTTGAGGTGATTCGACGAACGAATGTTGCTAACCCCCAAAACCCTAATGATGTACGTGCCATTGACGAACAGATGGACCGCTTCGAGCGAATGCTCCCGATTAGAATCATGAGAGCCCTGGTACACATCACTCCGATGTTTTATAACATCAGCAGGGATGAAGCAATACAAATGAGAAATGTTACGAGAAACACTAGAGGGATTGTCGACAGCAACAACAACAACAATAACAATAACAATGATAACATCCACGGTGAGGAGCCAGTTGAGCAGCATCAACCGCCAACACCGCCTGTACAGAATGCTGACGAAATGCTGAGCAAAATCCATAGAGTCTGTGAAATTTTTCCCCAGGTTGATAGACTGCTCATAACAGACCTTCTGTTTAGGTGCGGTGGCGATGTCGACGCTGTGGTTAATTATCTCCTCCAGAACCCGATCGCTAGTGCGGATCCAGTTGTTGAAGGTGGAGAAGGTGGAGACGACCACAACGATGACGAGCTCGAGATTGAACAAGAGGAAATTGTCGAGCCCGTGCGACGTAGATCCGTACGACGGTCGCCGAGGTTAAATCGGCGATAAAATAATTATAAACCCCCCTCCGAGTGAAATTGTTTTTTCCGTCGAAAAATTCAAACAATCTCGACCTTTCATTAGTTATTCCACATTGTTGCCCCTTTGCCCCTGTGGTCTTCTTTAAGGCCCTCGTCTAGGGTAAGCGTTCCCAAAAACCTAATGGCAGAATAGTGCGGTAACATTTTGTATGCGACGAAGAAAAGAACCGCCAAGGGGAAGAAAGGCAGTAGACACCACAAAAGACTGTTGGCAAATCGGAGATTCAGGATGAAAGCCGAGGCATAAAAGGAGAAGAAGAATATGTTAAGCTGATAAACCCTGATCATTAGATCAGGAGCCTTGAAGAACCAGATGGCAGTGTAGGGATCATCCCACGGTTTGCGGGAAGAAAATCTGTAAACAGGATGGTACCATGGCTTCTTTTCATCGTCCCCAACCAGACTTTTGTTGTCCGCTTCGCTTCCGTAATCCATCGGTTGCTCCCCACCTAAATTAGTCCCTACGTCTGACAAGGCTAATGCGTTGTTTGATACACTCTCGATGTCGCCGCCGTTGTAACTACCGTTTTTCTTCTTTCTCCCAGTGCTCTCATGCTTAAACCTATTCGCCACATTCTCTGAACTATCTATAGTCCTCGCCACACCCCGACCGGTGTTCTCGAATGCGAATTCCTCTTCGTCGCTATTATCACCATCGGTGACACCAGTGGCACCAAATCTGCCCGTTCCCATCTCAATCTCCGCCTCTATTTGTTCCTCCTTGGCCCTCCTCTTCTCAAGCTGTTTACTCTCGGCAATGATGGAGAGTCTCTTGCTCCTCCATTTCTTCACGAATGTCTCGACATGATCTTCCTCGGCCAAATCAGCGAGCTTCTTTAAGAAGCTGGAAGTATGTGTGGTGTGGTATACGAAACCGCTCAAGATCAAGATTGAGACGCTCATGTAGTTCAGCATGTGAAGCAAGAAGTTATTCTTGCTTGCGGGCACTTTTGGGGCCAAGAAGACGTGCTCGAGCTGATCATTAAAAGTTTTACCCTGAAAAAGGAGTAGCCAAAAAATCAAACAGCACGCCGACAAGCTGAATACTAAACTAAGCCAAATCCTCCAGCCTACATGAATCATCTTGACAAAAACCTGGGTCGTTGAAAAACCAATGTAGTCGCTGTAGCTGAAGTCGCTAAATTTCACTTCTGCCAGATATCCTGAACGTTTCTTGTTTGAACAGATGAACAAGTGCTTCATGTGGTAGAAGTGGTATTTCTCCCACTCAAAGGATTTGAACAAAAAGTTGTTCTGGTGGCTATTCTTGAGTTCTTCCTCGTATTCTTTGCTCCAATCGCCAATGCGCTTGGTGCTCAACTCGAACTTCTTCAGTCGCTGCAAGTGAGTATTACAGGCAAGTCCAACCAAGACTATGAAGAAGTAGTAGAATATCATCGCGAAGAACAGTAAAAGATGAGTGTAGTGACTGATTTCAATTATCTCAGTAAAGTGGTAGATGTGCTTTCCGGTCAGGCCTTGCTCAATCATGAACAACAAAAAGCTGATCATGCCCAAGATCATTAGCTCCTTTTCGACTGCTTCAAGAACACCCATCCAAAAGTGGCTTTTATGAGCAATGTGATGCAACTTGTGGAACATGCCCTCAACAGATAAGGCCAGTAAGAGCATCCCCAGCACGGATAAACTGCACAAAAGTAGCGTGTATTTCAAATCCATGCAGGCAAATAAAGAAAGGAACGAAGGATCTGATTCCTCTTCACCAGCTACTTCTTCAGTGCGGAACACACAAGTCAAATGTCCTCCCCCTCCACCTCCCAAAGATCGATGATAAAAGGTATCGGCAACATCGACGAGATTATCCATTGTAATTTCAGCTTCCCCCAGGAGCGAATTGGTTCGGTGTACTTGCTTATTATTATTGCGAATAGATTTTTTCTTCCTAGTTTTGTATTTTTGGTAAGATTTCTCTGAGGAGGCGGCGGAGAAAACCAAGAAAACCCGTTTTTGCTCATTTGCTGAGAATCATTAAGTAACAAGTCATAATGGAAATTCGTGGAATTTCTAGCTCTTCGCTGAGCATTGATGCTCAACCAAAGGCGCTGGCGCCTACGCGGCGTGTGAAAGAAGACAAGAAAGCGGCCAAGAGTGAATTGTAAGGAAATTAAACTTTGGACAAGATTGCATGCTGCATGTCTTGTCTTTCAACAAACTAACCGATCACCGATCGCGTCTCGCAGAAAGTCTCGCGGTAATGAGAGGAAACCAACAGGGGTTAAGCGTGCATCGAGTTGGTCCCCAGAAGTTGAAGAACAATATAGGTTGCAGCAGGTGGGTTGGAGGAACCTCGATGAATATGTTGTTGAACACGGCGAGCCTGAACGTTGGGCTACAAACGATTTTTTGAAGTGCCTGCGGGTGAAGAAGACGGGAAATTATACGTACTGGAGAGAGTGGCGAGAATGTGAGGACAAGTACCTCAACCGTGTCAAGATTTTTACCTATTAAAGGAAACCATATGAAGAGGAGGCAAGTAGTAGGGGAGGATAACCATTGTTAAATAATAAGGATTTTAAAGATGAACACACACAGCTTTGGCTTGACAAGGCTGATTTTTGTGGAGAAGAAGAGAAGAAAGTTGAGAGTTTAGGAGAGAGGGTTCCGTGAAGAAGTGTGGAGATGGAGAGGACAGAGTAGGGGG
>Ga0115553_1002277_pt1 | contig 11741 bp, 8 predicted proteins | sample COGITO_mtgs_1103_2_FD_87284 | JGI IMG/M metagenome (GOLD analysis project Ga0115553, IMG submission 87284) | Pelagic marine microbial communities from North Sea - COGITO_mtgs_110331 | ecosystem: Environmental > Aquatic > Marine > Epipelagic | place: Germany:Helgoland, sampling site Kabeltonne... | reverse complement strand
GGGGGTGCTTCTGTCCTCCAGGTCGGTGGCTAGTCGACCTAGGCGGTGACTAAGCATCGCCCTCACCTCTCCCGAATTTTCATCGCTCGCGGCCTGACTCATCATCTCGTTGATTGTGACGCGCTGTGCTACGTGCATTATCTGAGTGAGATAGTCACTCCTCTGCGCTGGCGCGCCCCAAGTCACCTCGAGCAGACGATCGACTACCTCTTCGAGGTTCGGGTAGTCACCCAAGCTGCCGTAGGCGACGAGTCGCGCCATGCGAGCGGGATGCAGGAGAATCTCGAGCGTGAGACTCGCCGCAGCTTCCGCCGCCCCTAGCGGATCGAAAAGCAGTTGAGTGCGGCCGGGAAAAGCCTCACCGGTAGCGTAGCGATGGGCAGAAGGCGGCAGCATCTTAAGAATCTCGGGATCGATTGCGAGGAACTCAGGCGTGAGCGTAGACAGGACCGTCTCGAGCGCGTCGCGCTGCTCGTCGGCCTCCACAATAGTGAGCGGTAACTGACCGTCACCGCGAACGGCGTAGCGATAGTCCGCTCCGCCGACGCTCTGTGCAGCAGAGTTCAACTGAAAGCGATGATGCATGTATAGCGGCAATAGCGCCCACTCGAGTTCCGAAATCGGTGTACCGCGATCAATAACGTTCTGACTGAAATTCTCCAAGCCAATACGGCGGACCTCAATCTCGTGCTTCAGGTGGTCGACGAGATTGTCGCCGTTGTCCCAAACTCCCGCGAATTGATGCCCGGCGCCACGGAAATTATTGTTGTTGTGGTCCATAAAAATCAGACCGGTATCCAGGCTTTCTTGAACGATCGCCGCGAGCTCCTCGGCTTCATCGGCATCGGGCGCAAACTGCGAGTAGGCATAGCGCACAGCGAGCTTGTCGTATTCGCCGATGCGCTGCACATACGCATTTGATAGGTCGATGCGGCCGTCATCGGTAATCTCGATTAGCGGCGCAGGATAGTCCATTACGCTCTCACGGCCATAGGCGCTGGCAACATAGTTGTGAGGGAAACCCAGGGTATGCCCAACCTCATGCGCCGACAGCTGCCGCACACGGTCCAGCGCCATGTTCACCGACGCCGAGGTATCCGCGACCACCTCTGCCATGTAATCGAAAGCGGGCACCAACGCCTGACCCATCAAATAATCTTGGCGCAGACGCAGGCTGCCGAGGTTAACATTGCCCTTGATGATCTCGCCCGTACGCGGATCCTGTACCGAGCCACCGTAGGAATAGCCGCGCGTGCGACGATGTGTCCAGTGAATCATGTTGTAGCGTACGTCTTGAGCATCCGCACCTGCGGGCAGTTCGCGCACCTGAAACGCATCGATGAATCCGGCAGCGTCAAAGGCCTGATTCCACCACGAGGCGCCTTCGATCAGCGCCGTTTTTATCGGCTCCGGTGTGCCTGAATCAACGTAATAAACGATGGGCTCAACCGCTCTCGAACGCGCCGCAGTGGGATCGGCTTTTTCTAGACGATGGCGAGCAACGAGACGGACATTCTTGTCGGTATCGATGTCTGTGCCGTAGTCTTGGATAGTGGGACCGAACGTGCCAATGCGCGGATCAGCTAGCCTAGGCTCGAAATTGTCGTCTGGCAGTTTTACGATCGAATGATGTTGGCGAAGGGTTATCGAATTTCCGCTAGCGGCAACCGAATTAACCAAGTTGCCAGGATTGCTGCTCGTGAATGTCAGCATCGCTTCGACTTCGACGTTCTCTGGATAGCCCGCGGTATTGTCCAAAAATAGTGCGCTACGTGAGGTATCCAGCGAGAACGCGCCCTGATTGCTTCTCGCAATCTGCCCAACGACATCGCGCGCATCGCGCAGGAAAAAATTGGTGGCATCAACCAGCACACTGTCGCCTTCGGCCGCGACGATATCGAAGCCCCAGATAACCGAAGGCGCAAACGCATCGTTGACTGCCTGCACCTCTAAAGGATTGTCACTCGTTGCCCTGTACCGGTAGTTGGGCTCAACTAATAACACCCTCGGACCCACACGCTGAGCGGCGAGCACATAAGTGCCGCGAAGCTGACCGCGATCGATTCCAATCGGGTTTGAACCTAAGCCGGAGCCCATCGATATTTGATAGAGAAATTCGGTGTCGAGCTTGTCTATCTCCCAGTATAAATTGCCCGAGGCATCATCCCAATATAAGTTGAAATAGCCCTCTATTGCTGTGTTGCCTGCAACGGTCTCGCCGATTGTGGGCATTTCTTGTGCAGTGGCAGCATGAATGCCCAGTACGAGTGCGCAAAACAATACGGCACCAATGTAGCATTTGCGCAAAAGTGTTGATGATCTAAGCAGTTTTCTGAATAAATGCATGGCGGCTCTACTCACGATTCCTAGTTTCTGAAGTTGTCGGGGCGGTAACTATTTCTAACCTACAAGACTATGCAGGAACAGCGCCAGTGTTGGCAAAAATTTATGCTTTATTAATGAGGCACTTTAACCTCAGCGATAAAGAGATGAGCTCGTATAGGGCTTCTGGAAAAAATCTCTTCAAGCGAGGTGGTAGCAGGGCCCGCAACCGCCGTTGCTTACCTCTAGATTTTGCGTACACTGAACCTTGGGCCTCTAAGGGATAACTTCCCAACAGCCACATTCTAAAACGCAAAAGTTTAGAATCACGCACATCTTAAAGTGGCAATGAATAGAAAGAACGGTTAAATGCGGAGGAGTCGCCATGAAAAAGGATAGTAAAATATGATTATAGAATACCTTTCATCTCTTTTTGGTTGGTTGATATGGGGCTGGATAGGATTCATGTGGCTTGCCATGACCATCAGCATGATAGGGTCAGGGTTTAAATCAGCTGGCGCTACAAGCATGTTTGCTCTGTGCGGTATTTTCGGGTTGCTACTGATCCAAGTTACCGGAGCTGAAGTGCCGTTCCGAACACTCTTCGATTTATAGTGTCCCCAATGGATGAATCCTACTGGCCAGCGCTTGCGTGGATGATCATCTTGTTAGGTGCAAGGACTTACATCCCCTCCGTCAAAGAGTGGAGTGAAGTGAATCCGGTACTATTTACCGTAGGGCTTTGGATAGGCGGTTCTTCCGCTCTAGCATTAATCTCCTCTCTAGCAAGCTAAGAACTCGGCGGATCAATAGACACAAAAAAGCCCACAAACAAGTAGTGGGCTTAGGAGTCTTCTCGGACGTCACGGGAAGTGTTTGTGGTAGCGGGGGCTCGCAACCGCCGTTGCTTACATCTAGATTTTGCTTACATTGACTGATAATGAGCCGAGCCCAGAAAATCACACTCCGTTAAAAAGAAGCACTGAAAGTACTGCTGACATAAGAACCCAGCGCTTTTTCATAGGTACTTCTGACAGCGAGGGTGCCCTCTGTTGTAGGTTCAATTCCTAGCAATCTCAGCCAGGCTAGTACCGGCTGAGAATGGCTGTGCATGTTACTCACGGGAAATGACTGCATCGAGAATGCGGGAGTCGACCATGTCCGCCCGGCGCGCGGCGACTCCGGTGCATTCCAGGCATCAGGACCCGATAAAGTACCCTCCCATACATATGGATAGGCCTCGCCATGGCGTTGCAGAGACATCGCTTCCCACTGCGCGAGGGCAAATTTTGGGTCTATCTTCGCAGTTGCCCAGATAAGCGTCATGTTAATAGAGTACCAAATGCCACCAAGTGTTCCCTCCCCTACTCGGCTATTGTTTAAGTCGGGAGGCCAGACAATCCTTGCGCCTAATGGACTATTCATACAATGCCCAGTTTTAAATATTTCGATGAGGGATTTTGATTGTTCACTTGATGCGGCTCCACATAAAATCGCCCAAGGTTGAACCTCCAACCAGCATCTATCTCGACCGATCACAGTACCTTCGGGTTGAAATTCAGTAGGCGGGCCGTAGCCCCGGTCGAACCATCGGCCATTCCAACTGGAAGCGACCAACTCGCGCAATTGATGCGCAGTCTTTCGACAAAGATCCGCCGTGTCGCGCTCACCTAATTTCTCCATTAGCGGCGCAAATCGATTGAGTACCCAGCTACCCATTGCAGAGTTTAAGACTGAACTACCCTTTTCGATCATCGAGTTTTTATCAATCCTCGGGTCTTGAAGGACCATATCATTCCAATCGCTATTTAAAATACGTACGTGACCATTCTGGCCTCGACCGACATAATCTATAAAAAAATAAGCCTGCTTTTTTAAATTATCTTTAAGCGTCGTACTCGCCGCAGAATAATCAGGGTGATATTGCTGAGGAAGCTCGAAAGCGGCCAAGTCACCGGTTACTGCCGCATATTCGCTTGCTAACCACAGCGCCCATAGGTTTTGATCAGAGGGACGCAGCAATTGGGTAAGAGGTTTCTTATTTCCTGTCAGAGCGTAAGGCAGGTCTCCGTCAGGGCTGCCCCAGGTACAAGTATTGCGAAGAACGGAAAGCGCAAGGTCAGGTTCGGAATAAACCAGTGGAATCGCGTGTTGCAGAGAGTCTCGTGCAGCGGCATTCCCACCCAGGCCAAATCCATAAACTGAGGACTGATTCAAGGTGTGCCCGCCTAGGATCGCGTCTTTGTTTGCCCCGCCCGAAAGCATGGCGACATGCCATGGAATTTCGCGAGTAACATGAGGGGCGTTGAGAGACGTTGTCTTAGGGACTCTTGACCTCACCTTATTGAGCTGCTGCTCATAGAAACTTTCAGGCGACGAGATTTCTTCATCTGTCGAACGCCCGACACGAAACCATAAAGTTTGGGTATCACCTGGCTTTAAGTCGAGTCCAGTTTCAATTTGCAGTGTAGGCCATTGATCATCTTCCAATGCTGACATCTGTCCGCTATTTTCTGGGCTTAAGTCCTCGAGTAGTAATGTCGCAGGCGCTCCTATCGTCTCTGCTGGTTCATTGAAAATTTCTTGTGCGACGATTTTTTGCACCGAGCGATTGATGTCGTAACTGACTCGCAAAGCTGCCTTGTCACGCAGTTCGTCGGACTGAAATGTGTTTAGAAATCTCGGGCGCAGCGGCCATGACTCGATATGAGTCAATTGGCGCGGCTCTGCGTCAAGCGATAAAGTTAATTGAACCTTAACCAAAACCCACGACCGATCGCCTTCCGGACACAAAATAGTCCTCTCTAACCTGAGTCCTTCGTATTCTGAGTGAACAGAGAAATGAGTGGGGCCAAATTGCCGAAGCGGTATAGTGCCCCTCGGACGATCAGAGTATAGAGACCCCCAACGCATTCCTCCCGATTCAAGGATAAGCGAATGACCACAGCCGTAAAGATCATCTTGATAGAACAGCCAGCGGTGACCTTCCCTTTCTTCGAATATTCCAATGTCTCCCCTATTAGAGGCGACGACTTGCAATGCCCGATTTCCAATAACATGGAAATGGCGGCGGCTTTCTGGCCGATCAATCGGATCCCATAGCGAATTAAGATCAGCGTCTTGATCAATAAGATAATCAAACACAGGTAGGCCATCCTGTGTCTTCCATTCTCCAAAGTAGTTTTCCGCTTTAGAGGTCTTGTTTGGCTTAATATCTGCCGAAGTCATGGTGCATGCGGGAATTAGGCCAAACCCAGCACCAAGCCATCCAAATTTTTGTATGAAGCGTCGGCGTTTCATTCGCTTTTACGTCTCACTTACTTAAGGGAAATTTATTAACCCTTCCGTCAAAATTATTGTAACGCCAGACGGATCGATGAGCGACGCAGACTTTATCCCCAGCGAGGTAAAAAAGTTAGAAGCGGGGGCGATAGATATTTGCTTATCTCGCAGCTCGTTAACTGTCCTATCCAAATTTTTGACTTCAAAACCAATGCTATCTATCGCAGAGCCGCTAGTAGCGAATCGTGTCGTGGATGAGTCAGCAAAGCTCAAATTCATTCCCGGTACATTTGTCGTTGTCGAAATACTGCCACGGGATCGAATGGATAACTGGAAGGCAGAGAGATACCAATCGAGAAGAGACTGATATTCAGACGTATAAAAGTGTAAATGGTAGGCACTGACGGCCACTGGAAGCGCTTGATCCTCTTGTAGTTCGACGTAAATTTCATCTGGCATTGTGATGTACGCGTTCTTTTGGCCCTCGGCTCCTATAAATTCTCGCCCGACTTCGAAGCCAGCTGATCGCCATTTATCTAAAAAAGTTTCGATATCTCGCACCTTGAACCCTATGTGATCCATGACTGTACTGCGCGATCCTATCGATTGCTCATCGCCAGTTAACAATAACATCATGTTAGGCAACTGGATGATCGTGCTTTCGCCTTCGTAGGCTACTACCCCGCCAAAGTGATTTGCCCAAAGTGAAGTATGGTATTGCGTGTCCGATACGTTGAGGCGAACGTGCCCAAACGCGAGGCCCTCGCTGTTGTGTTCTGCGAGTTGTCCAAAGGCGTTGCAGCTTAAAAAAATAACAATGAGAAGACAATTTTTTACCATCGGAATGTGCATCCCATTCTTTCCTTACTCTCTAATTTTTTAGCGCTTTCGTGCTTCATTAATGACCACAGAAACGGGGGCATTGCCTACGTTCGTAAGGCGGTATGCTATTTCTCCTCGCTGCCATTCCCAATCTCCAGAACGCCTGAGTTCCTCCGTTATTCCATCCTCACGCTCAATGTGAATAATTCCTGGGGACACCTGAGTAATGAACCCGGAATTTTGATGGCGAATTGTGGGAGTTGATTCTTCGGGTTCTAATTCCAATCTATACGATCGGAACCATTGGTCCTCGAGTTGAGGTAGTACATTAAGACCGGTAGGCAGGTCGTCTTGCTGCACGGATCCTAATGAAGAGTTTACCAACGCTAGAATTCTTAGAAGATAGTCGCCTTGGTTTCTTATACTGTGCGTAAACGGTGAAGAAGCATATTCAGTGATAGAACTGACCTCGCCCTTTAATGGACCAGAAGAAGAGCTTAACCTCGTAAGTAAAATCGCTTGATCGTGTATGTGCTCTAATGATTCGTCACCGGGATTTAATTGCACGTCCAAAAGGTAGAGATCTCCCTCATGATAGACAGTTCGATGTCTAGGCTCGTCTAGAAGATGAACCGTTTCGCTTTCTAAACTCGAAGAATCTTCTGTTTGGGTGCGCCCACAAGAAGAGAGAATTGGCAAGAGGGCAGCGAGAGTAACCAACCAGCGCGCTCTTAGAAATCTGATGTTTGTACCGAGCAAACTACCTCCTTGTCATTGCGACTTCATTTATCTTAAACGCATAGTTACGGTGCATAAGCTCTTCCTATTCAGATCTAGTTAGCATCCGAATAGGAGGTCGCAATTTAAATCAACGAGGCTCAAATTCTTGACTTTACAAGCTGGACATCGCTGTTTCGCCAGAGCTCATCAAATTGACGCTTAATAATCGCCGCTTCTTGGGCTCGACCTTGCGATTCAAGCGATTGATATAAGCCAAATGTCGCCCAACCGTTACGCTGATTCCACTCTAAATCTTTACGATAGACTTCTTCCGCTTCTTCCGCTCGATCCGAAGCTAATAACGCGGCTCCAAGATATAAACGGATTGACTGCGACCAGTCTGGCGGCTCTGTGTAACTAAGATTATCTTGATAATCGACTGCGTGACCATAATGCATGATCGCATTGTCAAAATTGCCTTTTGCCTCCTCGATCTCACCAAATAATGCGTGCATTGCAAGACTTAGAACATGGTCTGCCGGAGTTGGGCCAACTCCAGATTCATTGACACCCTCCGCTGTAATTTGTTCTCGTAAAAGAGCAAGTTCAGCCTCTGCAGGCGCAATATGTCCTTTGGCCGCATGAGCGCTGCCCATTACGTAAGCCCACATGCCCTTCAAGTAGGGCGTATTGGCTAGCTCTTTATTCGTCGTATTATTCGCGTGTATTTCATCCCACCTGCCGAACACTTTATCCGTTATCCAGACATGTGCTGAATTCTTATTGTTGCCGCCCAAAGATCCTATACCTGCACCCGAATTTTGGATGGCTGCTGCGCTTGCACCTTCATAGTTCCCTTGAAGCATGTTGGCGTAACGAACAAAATCGAGGGCATGAGGTTTGTGGATTTTATGGGAGAGAGGGTAGGTTCCGATCATAGGGAAATTAGTGTCACCCCATATTTCTGCAAACTGATCATCGACTATTTGTGATCTTTCGTTCGATAAAATCGCTTTTTCGTATTCTCCTACACGGAGATAGATATGTCCGGGCATGTGAACCATATGGCCCGAAATGGGCAGAGTCGCCTCAAGCTTCTGAGCTGATGGCATTGCGAGTTCGGGCTGCCCAGAACCTTCCATCAAGTGAATATAGAGATGATTAGCACCGGGATGGTTTGGCTCAATTGCCATGGCGGCTTCCAGCGCTGCCTTTCCCTCCAATGCGCCTGGTTTTGCTGAACCGTCAGACTCCCAATAATCCCACCGCGTGGTATTCATATACGCCTCACCGAACACCGTCGCTATATCGGCGTCGTCTGGGTATTTCGCGTGAAGATCTCGCATCGCTGACAAGAAGGCAAAATCTCGCTCTTTATCATCCGGTATAGCATCGCGGTTATAGAGTACGAAAGTGGCATTGATTAGATCTTGCTCGAGCTGGCTACCATTGCTTGATAGCTCAAGTGCCTTTCTGATTGCTGCTAACCCTGCTCCCTGAGGATCGTCAGGCAAATTCACATACCTACTATTGGGATTAGGGCCAGCGGCGTGTGCTACACCCCAATAAGGCATTGGGTTTGTAGGATCTAGCCGTGAGGCTTCTTGATAAGAGGCGATTGATTCAGGGAAATAGAATCCCCATGCCATTCGCAAGCCTTGATCAAAAAATGTCTGAGCAAGAGCGGAATTCGAGTCTATTGAGCGGCTATAAGTTCCTCCACCGGGTACCAGTACGGCGAGAGCATCGTCATCTGACTGCGAATATACAGTTGTCGAAGCCCCTAACAGCGGAAACAGGATCAAATATATAAGTGAAGGTAATACGGCTTTCCTATTCATATTAACATTCCCTACTAAAAGTATATTGGCAGCTACCTTATCGGATTCGTAGCTTGTTCTGAAGACGATTAAAGTCAGCAATAATTAGGTTTTAATTACTGGAATACTGAGTCAGCATAGGTAATTATTTTAAATATTACAACGAGATTGATTATGAATGACTATCAGACTAAGCAGTCATAAAAAGATCTTTAGCCTTAAATATGAGGTGTGTGGCTTCTTCTAAAATCGGACTCTCAACTAAGTGGTAATCTGCGACGTAAGAGGAATGTTTGCTCAACTAGCCTTTCACCCTAACTTGAAAGCTCACAGAATTCTCTAACAGCCACTTCACATGAAAAGCCTCCTCAAGTGTCTTGTAGTGCCAATTAAGTCTCTCTGCGGCTATCTCTCTATAGAAATTATCAAGTACGACATGATTCATAGGCCCGCTGTTAAAGAAGCGTCGAGACCAGTACCTAAAGGGAGAGGCTTGCAGATAGAGCTATACGGAGAGTTGGCGGCGTTATTGAAGCTAAGCGAAGAGCCTAAAACAAAACACCCCCTGGCGAAAACCGAGGGGGTGCAAGTAACGATGGTAGCGGGGGCAACTCCCGAACTAACTACATACATTGCTGTTTTATATAACTATTATTTACTACTAATGAATTTATACCGCCACATATACCGCCAATATTATTAATAAGCACCTCTACAAGATCCCCGTCAGTGATTTAACCTTTCTCGTACTACTGCCGCCGCCTTGTAATAAAAACAAGGCATCGATCGACGCATGCCAATCTTGTCAGCTGCAATCCGCCTCACGACTCAAGACTTCATAGACTCCTGTATCCCACACATTAAGGGGGGCTACTTAACAACCCCGGGGGGCGTGACTTATCTATCATCATTGTTATAGTTACCCCCACTACTTGCAAGAGCCACAACTAGAAAGGGCTACCCAATGAAACGGCTTACTTCCCTCATTTCCATACTACTCGTTTTATCAGCGACAAACGTCCAAGCGCAGAATGAAGACAATGAAGCCATAGTGAGAGATTTCATCACAGCTTGGTCGCGCCTCAACCCATCAGAATTAGCGAGTTATTTCTCAGAGGACGGTGTCTATCACAACATGCCTTCCGAGGCTGTCGTCGGCCGCGACAACATTGAAAGGTTTATCGCAGGATTCATACGCCCATGGGAAAGCACCGATTGGGAGGTGATTAACCTGCTTGCAGATGGCGATATTGTCATGGTCGAGCGTCTCGATAAAACGGTTGTCGCCGGTAGTCCGGTAAATTTACCGTGCTTTGGTTACTTCCAGTTAACTAACGGCGAAATCACACTGTGGCGGGACTACTTTGATTTGACGACTTATACGACCGCACTCACTGAGGCATTGGCTAAATAACTGACGCGGTTCAAAACAGCTATCCTACTCAAGTCAATAACGCGCAAGGACAAAAAATGCTCAGATTAATCGCTTACTTATGCATATGGACGACACCGATACAAGTCGCATTGGCATTTTGGGGAATCTATATAATTTTAGTAACGGATTACAGCCTATTTTCCTTGTCTAACTTGGAATTTATTACTAATCAACTAGGGTTTCTATTACCCGTCATTGATTGGATGTACACATGGATGCCAAAACCCTTGCTAGATTGGGTGCTTGCAATACCAATAATCTTGCATCAAACCACTAAAGCCATAGTATCGACATGGTTTGGTATATTGATTCTTAGGAAATTAAACAGAACACATAACTATCTTTGATTCCAATCTCGGCTACTGGAAGTATAAGTCCCTCTACTATTTTTCCCGCGATCAGAATTATCGAGTAAAAGAATACACCAATAAAAATATGAAAATATTTCATTTTTTCTTGATTTGGAATTTTGGTTTTTTTGTTTTAATTTCATTCGATTTATTCATGGAGGCGCTTGTCTTTGAGTGGTTGCAATGGAATGGAACAGAAAAAAATGATTGGTTTTTTGTTTTATGGTGGGGATTGGTTTTAACTTGGTTTTTATATGGAACGAAAACCTTATATGACAAACTCAAAAGCTAAGCGTTAAGGTAGACCCTGAAGCGAGTTGATGTTGCAATTACGTGCGTCACAAACACATTATATTGGATCAGTTTTTGGGCGACGTTTGCCGCTTTTACTCTGATTATAGGCCTGTCATTTCGAGCAGGTTACTGGGTCGCAGATTCACCAGACAAAGGTTTACTAGTAGTAAATGCCCCTATGGTAATTGGATACGCCATAAGACGGGTCTTTACCGGCAATAAATCCTATTTTCCTTGGCGATAGTAGATTAGATTGTTTAGGATTCGTTGGCTTATGCTCCATCCTTGACTTGATGCTAATCCAAACCTTAGGACTTACGGTCTAGTTACTGCCAACACTTGCTAGAGATGATTTTAAAAAGGAGAGTGAAAATGAAAAGACTACTACTCATTGCGCTGATCTTCATCACGCCGGCATTTGCTCAGGAAGAAGAGGTTGAGAAGGAAGAGCGGCAGGTAGAAATCCGGATGGAGTCTCTTGGTAGTGGCGGTGCTGAGGTAGCTGCTGGAGGCAGCGACGCCTACTCAATTGGACTAGCTGGTTATAAAGATAAGTCTGTTTGGTTTTTTTATGATACGACTGCAACCTACTGTTGGGTAGATGAAGACAATGAGCCGCATTGCAAGGAAGTTAAGCCGGAGTAAGCCTACCGCAGACACTTGCTTGAACTGAATTTAAAAAAGGAATACTCCATG
>Ga0115553_1002264_pt1 | contig 11774 bp, 11 predicted proteins | sample COGITO_mtgs_1103_2_FD_87284 | JGI IMG/M metagenome (GOLD analysis project Ga0115553, IMG submission 87284) | Pelagic marine microbial communities from North Sea - COGITO_mtgs_110331 | ecosystem: Environmental > Aquatic > Marine > Epipelagic | place: Germany:Helgoland, sampling site Kabeltonne... | reverse complement strand
GAGCCCGAGCCTTGGAGAAATCGTTTTTAACATCCGTGTCATTACTCGCTTTGAAGTTATCGTCCTGCCGAACTAAACTTAATAAGCAACACCGTATCGATCTTGATACGCGCGCATATCGCCGAGTTGCCGTGCAAATTCTGGCCTGCCTTCCAGAAACGACGTTATATCACTAAACTTTACGACGCTGATGACAGAAACGCCATAGTCACGCTCAACCTCCTGAATCGCAGACAGCTCGCCTTGGCCTTTCTCCTGACGATCAATGGCAACCAGAACCCCAACCGCTCTCGCGTCAGACTCGGCAATCACGCTCATCACCTCGCGTATCGCGGTGCCTGCCGTAATAACATCATCAATAATCATGACTTTACCCGCGAGGGGCGAGCCCACTAAAAGCCCACCCTCACCATGAGCCTTCGCTTCTTTTCGATTAAATACAAAGGGGTAGTCGCGCTGATAATTGCGCTGCAGGGCGATAGCTGTGGCGCTGACCAGCGGAATACCCTTGTAAGCCGGACCAAACAACAAATCAACGTCTAGTTTCGAGTCCACCAGCGCAGCCGCATAGTAATCAGCGAGCTCGCTCAGGGCCGCCCCCGTGTTAAAAAGCCCAGCATTGAAGAAATACGGGCTTACTCGGCCTGATTTCAGGGTGAACTCACCAAACCGCAAGACACCACGCTCAATGGCGAATTCAAGAAATCTAGTCTGATAATCTTCCATCAAGCAACCTCAAGTGCAGCTTTTTGTAGTGTGATCAGTTCGTTGATGCCCTTGTCTCCCAGTATTAACATGTCGTCCAGCTCAGCGCGCGAGAAGGGGATACCTTCTGCAGTACCCTGAACCTCGATAAACCGGCCATCCTCACCCATCACCAAATTCATGTCTGTCTCGGCGCGGGAGTCTTCGGTGTATTCAAGATCCAGTACCGGCCGCCCATCAACAATCCCAACAGAGACGGCACCGACAAATTGCTGAAATGGGTTGTGCGCCAACTTCATTTGCCGAATTGCATCATACAGCGCCACACAGGCACCCGTAATTGATGCCGTGCGCGTGCCACCGTCAGCCTGGATCACGTCGCAATCGATACGAATGGTATATTCGCCGAGGCGTTTCATGTCAACGCAAGTGCGCAAAGATCGGCCAATGAGACGTTGAATTTCGACGGTTCGACCGCCCTGTTTGCCCCTTGCCGCTTCTCGATCCATGCGGGTGTTCGTCGAACGGGGCAGCATGCCATATTCAGAGGTAATCCAGCCCTGGCCCGAGCCGCGCTAGAATGACGGCACGCCTTTGGCAACGGATGCGGTACAGATCACTCGAGTATCACCAAAGGCAATCATGACCGAGCCCTCCGCATGTTTATTGATGCCGCGCTCGATGGTCACGGGGCGCAAGGCATCCAGCGCACGGCCCGCAGGCCGTTGTACAGAGTCAGTCGTCATGGGTATTTCCTATAAACAATCATCTATGCATGAAACTCCATTATACTGGTCAGCCACTAATAAGCACTTGCAGGCATTATTCATTATGACTCAAAGCATGACCGCCTTTGCTCGACGTGAGGCCAACAGTATTGTCTGGGAAATTCGATCGGTAAATCACCGGTATTTGGACCACAGCTTCAAGGTGCCAGATAATTTGCGCGCCCTAGAGGGCGACCTGCGCAATCTGCTCAAACAAAGCCTGTTTCGCGGCAAGGTCGACTGCCTGCTCAAGATCAATACGGAAGGTACCGAATCGGGCCCCCTCACTATTAATGAAGCCCAGGTGCACAAACTGCGCAATGCGCTTGACGAAATCAGCCGTATCATGGGGGCCAACTCACCCCTGAATTCACTCGATATTCTCAAGTTTCCGGGCATCATGGCAACCGCCGCAGTCGACGACGAAAACCTGGTTGCACAAATCCAGAGCCTGTTTGTCCAGGCGCTCGCCGACTTGACCGCTATGCGGGCCAGGGAAGGGAGCGAATTACAGCAGATCATTGAAGATAAGCTCACGGAACTCCAACAATTAACCGATATCGTCCGTGCTGACGCGCCGGTGATTAACGCACGACAACGGGCGCGCATCGAGGAACGGCTCATGGAGTTAAAGCTCGAAGTCGACGGCAATCGTCTGGAACAAGAATTGGTCTATCTCGCCCAGAAGTCAGATATCGCCGAGGAGCTGGATCGTCTAGACACCCATATCGAAGAAGTGAGATCCACGCTGCGTGAATCCGGCGCCATCGGTCGACGGCTGGACTTTTTGATGCAGGAACTCAATCGAGAGGCTAATACCCTGTCATCCAAGGCAGTTGCCGCCAATACCTCCATTCAGGCTGTTGACCTCAAGGTGATTATCGAGCAGATGCGCGAACAGATCCAGAATATCGAATAGGCGCTGGCGGCACCGCTGCTATGAATAAACCACTCGACCAAATGATTTGCGACTCAGGGTTAGGATGTGGTCTTATTTGACCTTAGCGCCCTTCAATGGGCCCCGATTCTCAGGAGCGTCTTTTGTCCGACAAAAAATTGTCGTTGCCGGCTATGATCGCCTATGGCTTTGGGCAGATCTCGGAAGCGGTTAAGAACCAGGGCTTCAACACCTTCTTATTGTTTTACTATAATCAGGTACTGCATGTCTCTGCGACAGGCACCGGTATCGCGCTCGCCATTGCCCTGGTCTTCGATGCCTTTACGGACCCGATCGCCGGCAGCCTGTCCGATAAATTTCGCTCCCGCTGGGGGCGCCGCCATCCCTTTATCTTGTTTGCCGCTGTCCCCCTGGCTATCACCTTCTTTCTGCTTTTCAACCCGCCCCAGGGGCTCAGTGAACTCGGCAATGTCCTGTGGTTAGTGACTTTCGCGGTCCTGGTACGCGCCGCGATGACCTTTTATCATATCCCGCACCTGGCCCTAGGCGCCGAGCTCGCCACTGACTACCACCAGCGATCAACGCTGTATTCCTTTAACACCTTATTTGGCGCCACCGGGGGCGCTATATTTCTGCCACTTTCCTATCTGTTGTTTTTTCCAACCACCGCAGAATTTAACCCAGCGCTCCTCAATAAGGCTGCTTACACGCCCTGGGCCTTGTTTTCTGGCGGTCTCATGATCTTTGCCATCGTCGTCTGCTGCCTGGGTACGGCCAGACAAATTCCACGCCTGCGCGCCTTAGCTACAGCCCCTTCCATCCATCGGTTCAGCTTGCGACAGCTCCTCACAGAGGTCCGTCAGGCGCTCGGCAATGCCTCTTTCCGCGCGATATTCTTCGGCATGATGCTCAGCACCTTTATTCTCGCCGTCGAAGGTGTGTTAAATCCGTTTATGGGATTTCACTTCTGGGGAATGACCACTGAGCAGCTGAAATTCATCCCCTTGGGCAGCCTGGTCGGGCTGTTGGCTTCCATGGTCATTATTCCTGCAGCGACTCGCAAATTTGACAAAAAACACACCTTGATCGGCTCAGCTTTGCTTGTCATTCTCAATATCAACCTGCCGATTATTTTGTCTCTGGCGGGTGTCAGCTGGTTCCCCGCGCCAGGCTCAAGTTCGTTGTTGTATCTGCTTATCCTCAGCGCAGTGGTCACGTCCGCCCTGGGCGTCACCTTATATGCGACCTTGAACTCCATGTTTGCCGATATCACCGACGAACATGAACTCGAGGTCGGAGAGAGGCGAGAAGGGGTTATTTTTGCTGCCCGCGCTTTCGCGGTGAAAGCAACAGCCTCACTGGGATTGATACTCGGCGGCATACTGCTAGATTTTATTGCCTTCCCAAGGGGCGCCATGATGGGCCAGGTGGATGCCGATATTATCTGGCAGCTTGGTTTTCTAGCCGGACCCGCGACTTCGGTGTTTACCTTTTTTGGCATGTTCTTTTATATGGGTTATCGCATCGACCAGGCGCGACATGAAGCCATCACCTTGGCACTGATCAAAAGTAAACGAGGCCCAGTAGGCCAATAATAGGGGCAACGACCTTGCGCGACAGATATCGGCGGCCTTATGAGACTGCCGGCAAACAAATTACAGTGCTTCGCCAAAAAATTGCATTACACTGAGCCCTTCAGATCAGAGGCAGTTCACCCGTGACGAGTAAGACATCCGCCAGAGGCCACTTATTTATAGTCGCCGCGCCATCCGGCGCTGGCAAAACCAGCCTGGTTAAGGCGCTGATTGAATCCACGCCGAGTATCGAAGTCGCTGTTTCTCACACAACGCGACCCAAGCGACCCGATGAGGTCGATTGCGTCGACTATCATTTCGTGACTCCGGAAATCTTTCGCGAGATGCAAAACCAAGACGCCTTTATTGAATCTGCTCAGGTGTTCGGCAATCTTTATGGCACCAGTCGCGAAGCGGTGGAAAGCATCGCCAGTCGCGGTCACAATATTATCCTCGAGATCGACTGGCAGGGTGCCCAACAAATCAGACAGCGATTGCCAGATTCTACCCATATATTCATATTGCCACCGTCTCTTGAGGCCCTGCGCGCCAGACTGCAGGGCCGAGGTCAGGATGACCCGCACATCATCCATACCCGTATGGATGAAGCGATCAATGAAATCTCTCACTATCAGGAATTTGACTATTTGATCATCAACGATGATTTCAATATTGCTTTGCGAGACCTAGGTCGCATTGTCGACGGTAAGGCTGCTGACCTGTTGCTTGGCGCGCAACAAAAGCGCTTCCAAGACTTGATTGCCGCACTTCTCGCCTGATACGCGTCAGGAAATGGCGACAATTACTCATTGTGCAGCTATGATGGATTCGGTAGACTGCGCGGTCGTTGTAAACCGGCCCCAAGGCCTTTGTTGAATTCGGAGTAAACTGATGGCACGAGTGACCGTTGAAGATTGTCTGGAACATGTCGATAACCGCTTTGAACTGGTAATGGTATCCAGCAAGCGTGCTCGACAAATCGCTACCGGCGGCAAAGATCCCCTGGTACCCATTGAAAATGATAAACCCACGGTACTGGCACTGCGCGAAATTGCGGGCGGCTTTATCGATGCAAGCATACTCAGAGAGGGCACGCAGGACGAACCCAAGACATTGGATATAGCCGCCGCACACCATGAATTCGAAACCCCCCTCGAAACAGATATCTAGGCTAACACTGCCGGAGCCAATACTCCGGCACAGGACTGGCCTCGTGGCAGACGTCTCTGCCAAGCGCGCTGTCTCTTTTTTTCCGTTATCTATGGCGCTCGGGTCTGCCAGAGCGCTGTTGATATCACGTTTCCTGGCTATCCCTACTAACAGGGAGTCGTACCCTTGCTAACCATCGACTCCTTCGCCCTGGAACTTGAGGTTTATCTCGGCGCCACGCAGATCCAGCAGGTTCGCAAAGCCTATCACTTCGCCGAGGCCGCCCATGAAGGTCAGGCCAGGCGCTCAGGTGAGGCTTATATTACCCACCCACTGGCCGTTGCCGCCATTCTCGCCGATATGCATATGGATCATCAGTGCCTGATTGCCGCACTGCTGCATGATGTGATCGAAGACACTGGCATTCCAAAAGATATTATTAGCAAGGAATTTGATGAAGAAGTTGCCAACCTCGTAGACGGTGTCAGCAAACTCAAGAGTATGTTTCATTCACGGGCCGAAGCTCAAGCCGAAAACTTCCAGAAAATGACCCTGGCCATGGCCAAGGATATTCGTGTCATCATGGTGAAGCTCGCTGATCGCCTACATAATATGCGAACGATCGGTAGTCTCAATAGCGAGAAACAGCGCCGTATTGCCCGCGAAACACTGGAAATTTATGCGCCAATCGCTAACCGGCTGGGCATGAATAACACGCGCATTGAGTTTGAAGAGCTGGGTTTCAAAGCCCTTTACCCACTGCGTTCATCGATGATCGAGAAGGCGGTGCGCACGGCTCGCGGTAATCGCAAGGAATATGTCAGTAATATCCTTGAGTCCATCAAAGCCAGTCTGGCCCGAGATGGCATTGCAGCCGAAGTTATCGGCCGCGAGAAGCACCTTTACAGCATCTACGACAAGATGCGTAGCAAGCGCCGTTCCTTTACCGAGATTATGGATGTCTACGCGTTTCGTATTGTCGTCGACTCTGTGGATACTTGTTATCGTGTCCTCGGCTCAGTCCACAACCTCTATAAACCGGTGGCGGGTCGATTCAAAGACTATATCGCGATCCCCAAAGCCAATGGTTATCAGTCGCTGCACACAACATTATTCGGTATGCATGGCCTACCTATCGAAATCCAAATCAGAACCGTTGATATGGAGATGGTGGCCAACAACGGCATCGCCGGACACTGGCTCTATAAAGCCAATGACGAAAGTAACGCTGGCAGCCACAAACGCGCCAGGGAATGGATGAAGGGGCTGCTCGAGATCCAGCAAAGCGCCGGCAACTCTTTGGAATTTATCGAGAATGTCAAAACTGACCTGTTTCCCGACGAGGTCTATGTCTTCACCCCTCGAGGTCAGATCTATGAGCTTGCGCAGGGCTCAACCCCCATTGACTTCGCCTACGCGGTGCACACCGACATTGGCAACACGTGTGTGGCCTGCCGCATCGACCGACGCCTGGCACCTCTGAGCTCTACTCTGGAGAGTGGTCAGACTGTGGAGATCATCACCGCCTCGGGTGCGCACCCCAATCCAGCCTGGCTAAGCTTTGTCATCACCGGCAAAGCCCGTGCCGGTATTCGCCATTCCCTCAAGAATCAACAGAGCAATGAGTCCATGGCCCTTGGCCGACGGTTGCTCGAGCGAACCTTAAAGGCTTACAACAAGAGTATCGATGCGATAGATCCAGAGCGCCTGCTCGCGGTTCTCAAAGAACGCAATATGATCTACCTGGACCAGTTACTAGAAGCCATCGGTCTCGGTAACCAGATGGCGTCCGTTGTCGCCAGCCGCTTGATCACTGCAACAGCAGCGACCGACGCTGACGGCCCAATTCGTCATACACCCTTGCCCATCATGGGGACAGAAGGGCTGGTGGTCACCTATGCAAAGTGCTGCAAGCCCATTCCTGGCGACCCCATTATCGGCCATATCAGCGCTGGCAAGGGCATTGTGATCCACATGGACGTGTGCCGGAATATGTCAGAGTTACGCAACAAGCCTGAAGAAACCATGAGCGTCCGTTGGGACTCTCATGTCGGCCAGGAATTTTCTGTGGAACTGCGGGTCGAGCTCGAGCATGAGAAGGGCATTATTGCGGTACTCGCCTCCACGATCACTAATGCTGATGCCAATGTCGATCGAATTAGCATGATGGAGCGCGACGCGCATCTGTCCACCGTCAATCTGGTACTAGCCGTTCGCGACCGCGTGCACCTGGCGAGAGTCATCAAACGCCTACGGATCATCAAAGGCGTCACCAAAATTACTCGAATGAGAAGTTGAATCATGGCCAAGGCATTTATCAGCACTTCTGCAGCACCCGCGGCTATCGGCATCTATTCCCAAGCAGTCGCCGCCAATGGCACTTTGTATATCAGTGGCCAAATACCTTTGGTGCCGGAGACCATGACGCTGGTCTCGGAAGACATCAGCGACCAGATTCACCAGGTGTTTCAGAATCTCGACGGAATTTGTCAGGCGGCGGGCACCACCCTGAACCAGGCGATCAAGTTCAATATCTACCTTACAGACTTGGCACATTTCGCCAAGGTCAACACTTATATGGAAGGTTTGTTAACCGCACCTTATCCAGCTCGAGCTGTGGTGGAGGTCAGTGCCTTGCCAAAGAACGTGCAGATCGAGATAGATGCCATCATCGATCTCACCTAGTGACCGGTTACCACACACCCTTGCATGCCATCACTGCAGGCAGCGCCGATGAATGACGCTGAGAGCCTCGAGAATGCCAGCGTCAGCTCGCTGAAAGGGGTCGGCCCGGCATTGACCGAGAAGCTGGCTCGAGTCGGGATTTTCAGCCTGAGAGATGTCCTGTTTCATCTACCCTTGCGCTACGAAGATCGGACGCGCTTGACCGCCATAGCCGCAGTCCAACCGGGCCAGCAGGTCGTTCTGGAGGGTCAGGTGATAGCTTGCGAAATCAGCTTTGGTAAGCGCAGAAGCTTGCTCGTTCACTTGCAAGACGCCTCCGGCACCATCGCCCTGCGTTTCTTCCACTTCTCCAAGCAACAACAAGCCGGCCTCAAGAACACCGCCAATCTGCGTTGTTACGGAGAAGTCCGGCGTGGCTCAGCCGGCCTGGAAATATATCACCCAGAATATACTGCCGATACTCAGACACCCCTGGAACAACATTTAACCCCGGTCTATCCCGTCACCGAGGGCCTTGGCCAATCGAGAATACGCGCCATTGTGACTCAGGTTCTGGCCCTTATGGACGCTGGCAAGCTATTACAGAACATCCCTTTAGGCGATCAAGGCTTCTTGCAAACCAATATCAATGCCGCCTTGCACCTGATCCACCGACCTACCGCAGACATCGCCCTTGAAGATCTTCTGGAAGGTACCCATCCCGCCCAACAACGTCTGGCCTTTGAAGAGCTACTCGCACATCAAACAAGCATGCGGCTCATGCGCGAGGAAATGGCAAGCCTGCAGGCTTATGAGTTTGGCCCACCCGCAGCAACCTGCGAGGCCTTGAAGGCCTCTTTGGCATTTACATTAACAGCCGCCCAGCAGCGCGTTCTGGCAGAAGTCGCTTTTGATCTTGGCAGGAGCCAACCGATGCTACGCTTGGTCCAGGGTGATGTTGGTTCGGGCAAAACGGTGGTGGCCGCCCTCGCCGCGGCCCAGTCCATCGAGAATCAATTACAGACTGCGATCATGGCACCCACCGAGCTACTGGCCGAACAACATTTTCTGAACTTCAGTCAATGGCTTGCGCCACTGGGTATTCAAGTGGCCTGGCTGTCAGGCAAAGTTAAGGGCAAACAGCGACAGGCAGAGCTTGCCGCCATTGCCAGCGGCCGGGCAGGGGTTGTTGTAGGTACCCACGCGCTGTTTCAAAAGGAGGTTATCTTTGCTGACTTGGGGCTGGTGATTATTGATGAACAGCACCGTTTTGGGGTTCTGCAACGCCTGGCACTACGAGAAAAGGGTGAGCGCCAGGGACGCATGCCACATCAGCTGGTCATGACCGCGACGCCCATCCCACGGACCTTGACGATGAGCTTGTATGCCGACATGGATTGCTCCGTGATTGATGAGCTACCGCCGGGAAGAACCCCAGTGACCACCAGCGTCCTGCCGGATTCACGTCGCGAGGAAGTGATAGCGCGAGTCCAGTCTGCCTGCCAGCAAGGGGCGCAGGCCTATTGGGTCTGTACCTTGATCGAAGAGTCGGAAGCACTGGAGTGCCAGGCAGCCGAAGTCACGGCCGAGGCGCTCACCCAGCAATTGCCCTCACTTCGCGTGCGTCTGATCCACGGCCGCATGTCTGGAGAAGAAAAAGCCAGTATTATGGCGGAATTCAAGGCCGGTAAGACTGATTTACTGGTGGCAACCACGGTCATCGAGGTGGGCGTCGACGTGCCCAACGCTAGCTTGATGATCATCGAAAACCCTGAGCGCCTGGGACTTGCTCAGCTTCACCAGTTACGTGGCAGGATCGGTCGAGGAACCCGTAAGAGCCACTGCGTATTGCTCTACCACCCGCCGCTGGGGCGAGTCAGCAAGCAGCGACTGAATGTGCTGCGAGAGAGCAGTGACGGTTTCTATATTGCCGAACAAGATTTGATGATTCGTGGGCCTGGAGAAATGTTTGGCCGCCGGCAATCGGGGGCGCTGCAGTTCAGAATCGCTGATCTGGTGCGTGACCAGCATATGCTTGATGCTGTCAGTAACACCTCCAGAGCGATGCTGGCAACCGACCGGCCTGCCGCATTGGCTATCATGCAACGCTGGCTGGCCATGCCAGAAGCCTTCAGTCAGGTTTAAGGCTTAGCGCAACAGTCGCCGGAGCTCTAGATTTGGTAACCTTTCGCCTCTCGACCTTCGAAGACGTCCCGATCAAACTTGCCTTCACTTCTGGCGACAATCGCCGAGACCGTGGCATCGCCCGTGACATTCACCGCGGTGCGCATCATATCCAGCAGACGATCAACGCCGATAATCAGGGCAATCCCCTCAACAGGTAATCCCACCTGCTGTAACACCAGTGCCAGCATGATCAAACCCACGCCGGGCACACCCGCGGTCCCAATTGACGCCAAGGTTGCGGTTAAAATCACCAGTAGATAGTCACTCAGACCCAGCTCAACCCCAAAGGCGCCAGCGATAAACACGGTGGCCACCCCTTGCATGATGGCGGTGCCATCCATATTAATGGTTGCCCCTAACGGTACGGTGAAGGCTGCAATCTCATTTTTAACCCCGACTCGATGCTCGACGGTTTCTAAGGTAATCGGCAGCGTCGCGTTACTCGAAGACGTACTGAAAGCGTAGGCCATCACTGGCGCCATATGGCGGAAGAAGGTGATCGGATTGAGATTGGCCATGGTGCGAATCATCACGCCATAGGTCAGGCAAAAATGCAGCACCAGCACGCCAGCCACCGTAAGAAAATAGGCGATAAGATCCGAGATCGCAGAAAAACCCATATGGGAGAACAGCACAATCAGCAGACAAAACACCCCAATCGGTGCGACCTGCATCAACATCATCACCATGCGCATGATGATGTCGTTCCAATCATTCAGGGTCGCTCGCACCCGCTGGCCCGCATCACCACACCGGCTGATAGCGACACCAACCAGTATTGCAAAGACAATAACCTGCAGCATATTGCCATCACTCATGGCCTTGATTGGATTGGAGGGAAAAATATTGATGATGACCTGTTTCAACGACGGACTCTCGTTGGCCAAAAATTGAGCGTCGGAAGTTAAATTGATTCCCTGCCCGGGGTTGATCAAAGTCGCCGCCAAAAGCGCCAGCGTAATCGCCACTGCAGTGGTCATTAGATACAGTCCGATGGTCTTGATCCCGATGCGCCCCATGCTCGCACTATCACCGAGATTACTGGCGCCACAGGCCAGAGATACAAAGACCAGTGGCACGACCAGCAATTTCAAGCTGATAACAAACACCTTGCCGCCAATATCCAGTAAGCCGTCAACCACATAGACCATCAGCAGATGGTCATCGCTGAACCCGAAGCTGAATATAATGGACCCTAAGAGTATGCCAAGGGTCATACCGAGAACGATATTTCTGGTTAACTTTTGATGATCCATAGCACTACTCGCGGTTGGCTTTAGTCAACTTCCAACATCTCAAAATCTTCTTTACTCACGCCACATTCAGGGCAACACCAGTCTTCGGGTATATCCTCCCAGCGCGTACCGGGCGCAATGCCCTCAGACTCAAGGCCCTCGGCTTCGTCATAAATGAAACCACAAACAATACACTGCCACTTTCTCATCTGTCTTTACGCCTCGTTCTATTAAGCTGTTTTCATGATTACATCGATAGTCACCCTGACGGGCCTAGCTATCGGTTATCTCGGCCCAGCATGGAAAATCGATGATTTAATGCCTGGGCCAAGCGACGTATACTAGCGTAATTCCTGTTCACGTGACACAAATCGGCGAATCCAGTGCCTCATAACATGCCATCGATTATTGCTTTAAAAAGATTACGAGCCCGCCTGACCGATTCAGTTTCGCGACTTAGAATTCATCTTAACCAGCGCTGGCCAATGCTATCGCCATTGTTGCGCTTGGCCCGGCTCGATCGGCCGATCGGCACATTTCTTTTACTGTGGCCCACCCTGTGGGCTCTGTGGATCGCGGCAGAAGGCTTTCCAGG
>Ga0115553_1002258_pt1 | contig 11784 bp, 8 predicted proteins | sample COGITO_mtgs_1103_2_FD_87284 | JGI IMG/M metagenome (GOLD analysis project Ga0115553, IMG submission 87284) | Pelagic marine microbial communities from North Sea - COGITO_mtgs_110331 | ecosystem: Environmental > Aquatic > Marine > Epipelagic | place: Germany:Helgoland, sampling site Kabeltonne... | reverse complement strand
AACCATAGCGTGAACATTGCGCCAGGTGGAAAGCATTTTATTGATATATCACAAACGCATAATACACCTCCATTCACGAACCTGATCGATGCCAAAGGTAAAGTGATTGCTGAACTCGCTAAGAGTGATATTTCGAAATGGGAAGAGCTTGGCCTAAAGACAGTAGAGGCATTTACGTTTACTTCTGCTGATGGTGTAACAGAACTTCACGGACTGATGCACTTTCCGTCTAACTTCGATTCCAATAAGAAGTATCCGTTGATCCTCGCCAACTATGGTGGGCCTGCAACCAACGAATTCAGCGAGAACTTCATCTACCCGAATGCTTTAACGGAATATGGGTTCTTAGTCGTAGATATCGATGGTAGAAATGTTCGTGGACGAGGGAAACGTCTGCTCGATCAGTTATACGGAAACTTGGGTGTCGTAGAACAAGATGACTTCGCGGAAGGCATCAAATCACTTTATGGCCGTCCTTATTTCGATAAAGACAGAGTAGGTGTATATGGTACATCTTATGGTGGTACAACAGCAGCCATGAGTTTGTTGAGATTCCCAGATGTATATCATGCAGCAGTATCTAATTCCTCAGTTACTGATTGGATTAACTATGATAACATCTATACTGAAAGGTTTATGAATACGCTGGAGAACAACAAAGCGGGTTATGATGCTTTCAACTTGATGAACTACGCTAAGAACTTAGAGGGCGAATTGATGATCTATTACGGTACTTCCGATAATAACGTGCATCCGTCAAACTCACTTCAACTCATTAAAGCATTACAAGATGCGGGCAAGAGTTTCGAAGTTCAAGTTGGTCCAGATAGGGGACATACTGCGGTTTCTACTGACAGAATGATGGAGTTCTTCATCCGTCACTTAGTAATGGATGAAAACACAAAACTGAACATTAAGCGATAGTTTTTAATTGCTAAAGTAAAAAGGGGTGTCACCAATGATGACACCCCTTTTTTATTTTCATGAAAGTTAAATTCCGAACGCGTTACAAACGCGCTCGATTATAAAAAACTACTATGGTGCGCATTTGCAATGCGTACCATTTACTATACAATTGGATTTATGGTTAACAAGCCGTTGTCTTCATCCTCGTAGAAGGCTGCGCTACTAAAATAATAATGCTTGGGCTCCAATACGATCATGTCCTTGACTGGATTCATATGGATATAGTCAAGTTTTTGCCAAACCATTGCCATGTCTGTTAATTCGATTTGGTGGAAACCATCTTTCCAAATCTTGTAGTTTTCGGCTCTTTTGATTCTATTGGCAGCGAAGGAAAACTTCTTTAACAACCATACACGCCTACTCTCATTGATTTCTGAAATTGTCTTTATAAATTCTTTAGAGGTAAATTTCTTAATGTCTCTGACAATGTCATTTAATGGGGTTTCGGTCGAACTCAGAATGGCATGAAAATGATTGGACATGATAACAAAAGCATGAACTTGCAAGCCTTTCTTCTTCTGGCAATGCTTAAGGGAGTCTATAATAACTTGTTTATAATCAGGCCTTGTTAATAAGTCTACCCAGTCGATGACTGTACACGTAATGAAATAAACCCCTTCAAGGTTTCTAACTTTATACTTCTCTGACATTGTGGTGCTTTATTAAATATAATAAAGCTCTGGATAAATTTCGAACGCGTAACAAATCTACTATGGTGCGCATTTATAATGCGTTCCATTTACGATCCGCTACGCTTATGGCGCGTAATTATAACGCCTTCGATCTAGTAAATTTCAAACGCGTTTCAAACGCGCTCGATGTACATTATAGTTTCTACTATGGTGCGCATTTGCAATGCGTACCATTTATATCAATCAAAGTCAATCTGCATTTTGGCGATTTGATCAGAGAGCTTCTCAGATGTAAACCTTTCCCGAAAACGATCAACCATGATCGGGAAGCACAGCGGAGTGGGCTTCACCAACTTTTTGACGACTATCTCTTGATGATTAATGCGAGCCAATGACTCGCTTAACCGTGACTTTTCGAATTGCAAAGACAGCACTTCTTCGTTCGCCTGTTTCATCAGTAAGTTATCTGTGTCATAGTCTTCAAACACCTTGTAGATCATACTAGAGGAGGCCTGTAAATGCCTGTTGGTGATTCCTTTGCCAGGATAGCCTTGGAAGATAAGTCCCGCAATGGTCGCGATGTCTCTAAATTTCCGCTTGGCCATTTCAGTGTTGTTAATACTAGCATAAATATCTTCCAATAGGTTTTCTTCTGAGAACAGGTCGAGCTCTAAAAAGTCTTCAATTTCGATTTCTTGATCCGTTAATAGCTCGAACCCATAATCGTTAGACGCAATGGAGAAGGTAATCGGCTGGCTAACGCTAATGCGGTAGGCACAGAGGGCTGCTAAGACTTCGTGTATATATTTCCCTTCTAGCGGATAAATATAGAAGTGAGTGCCCTCATCTGACCTTAACTGTTCGATAAGCAACTGATTTGAAGTAGGTATGGCCGAAAGCTCCCTTTGCTTTTCGAGCAAGGGCTTTATCGTCTTCATCTCTGGGCCGTTGTACTGATCATTTGAAGCTTCTTCGAGCTTGCTACGCAAACCATGTGACAGCAGAGAAGTAAAAGAGGCTTTACTACCTCCCCAGCGCGGAATGGGGCCAGTTTTCTTCTTTGATTTGCGCACTTGGGCTGTCATATCCTTGACTCGAATCAATTCTAAGCTGCGGCCGGCAAACCAGAAAGTCTGTCCGGGTTTTAGTCCAGCAATAAAGATTTCTTCTACCGTACCAATGTATCCGCCAGTTTGATACTTCACTTTTACCATAGGGTTAGACACGATGGTGCCCATTGACATCCGGTGGCGCATGGCTGTTTTCCGACTGTTGACTTTGTATTTGCCATCAGCTTCTATTTCTACTTTAGCATACTCGTCATAGGCGCTCAAGCTACTACCACCTGTCGTGATAAATTCTAGGCACCATTGCCATTCGGCTAGGCTTAGGTCTTCGTAAGCATGTGAGGATTTGACATGCTTGTACGTTTCTTCTTGATAGAATCCAGGTCCAACTGCCAGCGTAACGAGGTATTGGATCAATACATCGAAGCACTTTTTAAGGGGGATTCGGCTTTCGAACTGCTTATTGGCGATGGCTTCCTTTAATACTGCCGCTTCAATCAATTCGAGGGAATGGGTAGGTAAAAAGTAAACTTTACTGGTGGCCCCAGGTCGATGCCCACTTCGTCCGGCACGCTGAAAAAATCTCGCTACGCCTTTTGGTCCGCCTACTTGAATGACCATGTCTACTGGCCGAAAGTCCACGCCTAGGTCTAAACTCGAAGTACATACTACGCATTTCAGTTTGCCTAAGTGGAGGTTTTCTTCCACCCATTGTCTTACACCGATGTCCAACGATCCATGGTGCATGGCGACAAGACCAGCATACTGTGGAAGCTGTTGCATCATCTTCTGATACCATACCTCCGTTTGAGACCTTACATTGGTGAACATGAGGGTGGAGGTGTGATTTTCCAGTATTGGAACAATTCGTGGTAGCAAGTGAATGCCTAAATGTCCTGACCACGGCAAGGTCTTTACAGAATCGGGTAGGATAGACTCGATTTCAATTTTCTTATCTACGTTGGCGCGAATGGTTTCGCAAGTAGCGTATTGCTTACCTAAGAGGACTTTTGCTGCTTCTTCAAGGTTACCAATGGTTGCTGAAATCGCCCATGTTTTAATTGGTTTATCCTTCAGGAAGCGCATGTAGGCTAAAGCAAGTTCCATTTGGACCCCACGCTTGCCGCCAATGAGTTCATGCCACTCGTCTACAATCACAGCTTTTACGGTACCAAAGGTTTTGGCGGCATCCTTCTGTGCTAAGAGCACATGAATACTCTCTGGAGTGGTGACCATTGCTTCGGGCATCTGCTTCTTCTGGCGCTGCCGTTCTGCTTGGGTGGTATCACCTGTTCTTAGGGCTATGTTCCAACCAAGGTCTAAGTCATCACTGACTTCTTGCATAGCGGCTTGAATGTCTTTGGCGAGGGCCCTGAGTGGAGTTACCCAAATGATTTGTAGGCCTTTGGTCTTTTTTGGAGCAAGGAGTGCTTCGATTACGCAAGCCAACCAAATGGCATAGGTCTTGCCGCTTCCCGTTGGTGCATTGAGTAGTCCACTTTTGCCTTGCAGATAGGCTTCCCATGTCTCTCGTTGAAAAGGGAAGGAGGTCCATCCTTTAGATTGGAACCAGTTTTCGGCAGCGGAAAGATCAATTTTTTCTTGTGGCAAAGCGTTCAGCTAAAGCCATGAATTTCGTTGATTCTTATGAGCTATGGAAGTAAAGTCTAGACTTAAAAAGTCGCCTGATAATCAATACGCATATCTAGCTTACGTGTAGAACCATTTGGCGATTGCAGCATTCCCAATCCACCAGGATAGTATCCTGTACGTTTGTTGATACAAATGATGGCAAGAAAGTCCGCGTCATTCGGATCGAACTGGTAGAAGCCATTTTTATTCGGGGTGATGATGATTTTAGGCTCTATTTCGGCTTGCTTAATCTTTTTCAAGTCGTAAAACACCTTTCCATCTTTTAGGTAAGATGTTTTATCCAGAATTTCTTTTGTGCTTTCTTCAAAAAGAAGGATTTCAAATCGAGCAGGAACAGGTTCTCTAGTATTCAACGAATCAGTCTTCGAGAAATCACCTTTGTATAGGTTCATTGTACCATAGTAGCCATTGAGAATGGTAGGCTCGTTGATCTTATTACTCATCTTCACATTAAATGTAAAGAAGTAAGTCTTTTGAGGAACATCCTTCTTGTTACAGCTCGCGATAAGCAGTAAAACAGAAATAGCCAAGACCAGTTTATTGAAACCTCTCATTTGATATGCATTTTACGGGCACGAAGTAAATAAATAATTCTGCCAATCGGGAAGGTGAGTCGTTAAAGATTCATAAAGAGGTGATCAAGTAAATGAAAACTTCTATTTGCCGGAGGACATGCTTCATCATTACTAGCCACAAACCAAAGCTGCTAGTTCTAGTGAGCTTTGATTGAAGTGCACAAAAAAAGGCATCTCGATGCTTCGAGATGCCTTTTCAATAAGTGTTTTTCAGACTATTTGTTTGTCCAGTAGTCTTTCATTACCACAGCTTCTTTTGTGATGGTTTTTCCACCAGCTTCTAATACTACTTGGAAAGTACCTGGCGTTACTGGGCCTGTTACATACTTTGATGCTGCCATTCTCTCTTCAAGATCGCTTCCGGTCATTCCGAAACGCTCGAAACGTGCTTTCATTCTTTCCATATCTTCGGCAGAACGTTCGCTAATGATTCTTGAGAAAGGCCATACTGCATGGTTTAATCCAGCTTTAGCATCAACTTCCATCACATATACCTCACGCATACCTTGCATTACTTTTAAAGTGGCTTTACCACCTGTTGCATGGTAGAAGTAGATGTGTGAACCTGGCGTTCTGCTTTCACCATTGAAGTTGGTATAAGCCGAAACGTTTCGAAGTTCTCTTAAATACTGAACACTTGGTGTAATGTCGAATAACTCCATACCGCTGTTCATTACTGCTGGCGTCATACCTTGCAGAGAAGAAATATCAGCGATGAAAATACCACGTCCGTGAGTCGCTACCACGAGCTCATTCTCTCTTGAGTGGATCGCCATATCATAAGCAGGGTTAGTAGGAATGTTGTTCATGAACTTCGTCCAGTTACTACCGCCATCGATACTCGCATAAACACCTAGCTCTGTTCCTGCGAATAGGAGGTTAGGGTTCTTGTGATCTTCTCTGATTACGTTGACTCCTGCCGCAGGGATACCATTAGAAATTGATTTCCATGTTTTTCCGTGGTCTGTAGTCTTGTAAAGGAATGATGTGAAATCATCTCTTCTCATTCCGTTGAAAGAAACATAAGCCGTTCCAGCATAGTGATTGGAAGCTTCGATTCGCGTCACCCAATACTCTGGGTTGTTCGGAATGTTAGCATTTAACAATGTCCAGTTTTTACCACCGTCTAAAGTCACTTGAACGTTTCCGTCATCAGTACCTACCCACATTTCATCAGGGTTCAATGGAGATTCTTCCATTGCCGTAATTGTTCCGTACTGGATGTTACCTGTACCACCTGCTTTTACCGCATCGTTTTTACTTAAGTCAGGACTAATTACTTCCCAGTTTTCTCCTCTGAAAGTTGACTTCAATACTTTATTACTCGCGTGATAGATCACGTCTGTATCATGTGCCGATACAATAATTGGTGCATTCCAATTCCAACGTAAGCTTCGATCATTATAGCGAATCCCTTTAGACTCACCAGTTTCCATGTCTAATCGACTTAAAGGACCGAATTGCGATTCGTTGTATAAGTACCTGTTGTTGCTTGGGTCAGGCACGTTATACATACCATCGCCACCACCAACACGAGCCCATTGCTCATAGTTGATAGAGCTGCCATCTCTCATGGTACTTGGTCCTTTGACAGAACCATTATCCTGGAGACCACCATATACATTATAAGGATAGTCCATATCAAGTCCTACAGCGTAGAATTGTGCCAAAGGAATTTCGTCAGGGTGATACCAAGTCTTACCAGCATCATATGTGATACCCATACCATGGTCATAACCTAAGACAAAGTGATCTGAGTCTGCTGGATCGATCCACATGGCGTGATTATCTCCTCCGAAACGGAAAGCAGTATCCCAATTTTCACCACCATCCTTAGTCTCCCAAATACGAATACCGATTACATATACATGGTTTTCGTCATTCGGATCAACTCTTACTTGCTGATAGTAGTAAGAAGGAGCCCCTCCAATATCTTCACCCTCAGGGCTGATCATTCTCCAAGTAGCACCACCATCGTCAGAACGGTACATTTGCACACCATCAATGGATTGATTTCTTTTTGGAGCGATTCCTACTTCAAGCATATTTCTACGCTCTTTGTCGTTGATGCCTTTGATATTGACATTTTCAATGTTAGCATAAACTACATCAGAGTTGCCTGGTGCATAAGCGACACCAATTCTCCCTAAGAAGCCCCCTGGTAACCCTTTAGAGAGCTTGCTCCAAGTTTTACCTGCATCTGTACTTTTGTAAATTCCACTGCCTTCTCCACCTTCGTTGAAGGTCCAAGGTCTTCTGATTTTATCATAAGCAGCAGCGATAATCGTATTCGGATCGTCTGGGCTCATTGTCATATCAACAACTCCGATATACTTGCCGTCTTTTCTTTTCACCTCTAGAGACTTTGTCCAAGTTTTACCGCCATCAGTAGTTTTGTAAAGTCCTCTTTCAGGATTTTCTGAGTATAAGTGACCTAAAGCGGCTACATAAACTACGTCAGAGTTAGTCGGATCGATTAGAATACGACCGATGTGATGTGACTCTGGTAGCCCCATATTGGTCCAAGTTTCACCACCATTGGTTGACTTGTAAACTCCGTTACCCCAGTAGGAGCTACGTGAGTTGTTGGCTTCACCAGATCCAACCCAAACCACACTTGTGTCTTGTTGATCTACGGCTACCGCGCCAATTGATATAATGTTTTCATTGTCGAAAAGCGAGTTCCATGACTGTCCGTTATTGACAGTTTTCCATAAACCGCCCGAAGCAGTTGCAGCATACATCACCTTTGGTGCGTCATCTACTACAGCAAAATCCACATAACGCCCACCTTGACGTGTAGGACCAATTTCTCTGAATTTGATGCTTTCTACGACTTGACTAGGGATTTTCTGAGCCTGTGCATCCTGTGCTCCAATAAGAGCAACTAGGGTAAAGCCTGCTAAAAGTCTAATATTATTGAGGGTTCTAATCATGATAATTTTAGGGTTATAAGTGTTTAAAATTACTTCAAAAAGCGGTCATGGCAAAAAGCAGAATATAAGTTTACATAAGTGGTATTTCTACTAACATTCGGTGATTGCATAAACCATATAGGGGTAAAGGCTACATCAACTGTTTATCAGTTAGAAAGATGTAATGGGAAACCCTTCATCTGGACTACCAAGAATTCCAGCGCACACTGGAATTCTTTTTTTTAGCCTAATTTTAACTCCATGAGGTTACGCTACCTAGGCTTCTTTTTACTATGCACCATCCATCTGATGGCACAAGAGGAAAAGACGCATCAAGACTATTTTAATGCTGCTGCTGAGGCCTATGAGGCAAAGGATTACAACCTCTTTTTAGAGAATATCCGTCAGGCAGATGAACTGCGCCCCAACCATCCAGCGATTGTCCCTAAAGTAGCTGCGGCATGGGCCTTGACTGGTCGCAAAATTCGAAGTATTCAAAAGCTGAATCAGATGCTCTTAATGGACGCGAATTTCAATTTTGTGGATAACACAGACTTTGACAACATCAGGAATCATAAGTACTACAAAAGACTATTAGCCCTTCAGGCAAGACTAACGACCGTAGAGGTCAACGATGAGGTGTTTAAAACAATCGATGTTGGTTATCTCCATCCGGAGAGCTTCGTGTTGCTAGAGAATGGGGAGATCCTTCTTGGTAGCGTTCGTGAAAAGAAAATTGTTAAGGTGGCTACAGATGGTACGATTTCAGACTGGTTAGAAACTCCCTATGCTGTACTAGGCATGAAAGCAGACTTTGAAAGAGGCTTTTTATGGGCAACTACGGCTGCCTTGCCAGAGATGCTTGGTTTTGAGCAATCGGATAATGGTAATTCTATCGTATTACAAATCAACCTAGAGCGTGCTGAGATCATTCAAGGCATTAGCTATGATGAGGCATCAACCATTGGAGACTTGGTATTAGATAGCGAAAATAGGCTCTGGCTTTCCAATAGCATGACACCATTTATCAGTCGCAATGGAACGGATACGACAAATTATCTGGGAGCATTTAATTGCCTACAATTCGATCTATCCGATGCCTATTTCAGCTTACAAGGACTCACATTAACGGATGATGAGCGCTTTCTATATGTCTCAGACTATGTGAAAGGAATTTTTAGAATTGATATAACCGAAACAGACTTTGATGATGTTTTCGCACCAGAAACAATGCTAATGAAGGGAATTGATGGCTTGTACTATTATAAAAACAGTCTGATAGCAATTCATAACGGCACAAAGCCCTATCGCATTATGCAGTATTTCTTAAATGAGACTGGACTTAATATTGAATCAGAACGTGTGATTAATAGAGGAGGAGCCAGCCTAAGTGAACCCACATTGGGCCAAGTAAAAGACGGTTATTTCTACTACCTTGCTAACAGCCCATGGCAAGCGTATGATGAGGAAATGAATTTGGACCTTAGCAAAGTGAAGCCTATTGAAATCAGAAGATTTAAACTGGACTAATGTCTAAACCAAGAAAAGATGAGCCCCTGAAAATTCCACGTTATCGTGGTGGCGAAAGTGCGCTCAAGGCATTTGTCGAATCTAATCTTAAGTATCCTCAAGAAGCCTTAGATAAGAAGATTGAGGGTCCAGTAGAGGCATCCTATGATGTCGATGGATTGGGTAGAGTGGTCAATATTAAAATCCTTACTGGTTTAGGTCACGGATGTGATCAAGAGGTGATCCGTTTGGTAAGACTCTTAAAATTTGAAAGGGTCTTTAACAAGGGGCGAAATGTCACTGCGCATAAAAAACTTAAAGTCGACTTTAAGCTGCCTAAGGCAAAACCCAAAACGCAGCAATTGAATTACCAATTGACTACAAAAACAACGAAACAGGCGCCTCCTGAGAAGTCTAAACCCAAAAGTTATTCCTACACGATTAATTTGAAGAATTAGTCTAGTAGTTAAGCGGATTACTTCCTGTCAATTCCCAATGACCTAATGCAGTTGGAATACTACCACTAGCATTCATGCGATCAAAGAACTCTTTGATTTCGAAAGGTTCGCCTGCAGCCTCCTTCATCTTAGCGAATTCTGCCAAAGCACTTTTTACCAGGTGTTTACCAGTAATATAGCTGCTGCCATACCCGGGTTGTCTGAGGTATAAATGCTGTTCGAAGATCAAAAGCTCCTTCTCTGTTTTCATCCAACCACGCGGAGTGTATTCTGAGTGAATGCCTCCAGCTTCTTCCATTGTCATTTCATTGGCATGTGCGTAAAGAGAGCCAAGGCCTCTAGCCGCACGCTGTGCAATCATGATATAGACAATCTCTCTAGATCTCGGTGAATCTTCATATAGGCCAGCATCCATAAAGAGTTCTTCAACGGCAGTTGCCATGCCTTCATTTCTAGAATCGAAAATATTATAAAGGACAGGGCCTCTTCTCACGATACTCTTATGTGGCTCATTGTCCATGATGGCCAATTCAAACCAGTGATAAAAGTGCGAGTAAAGCGGTCGAGGATCATAATGCTCGCCAATGTAAAAGAAGTTCCTTTTGTCCTCGGGTATAAAAGTGCCTAAATGTTCTCTTAAGGCAGGCTCAAAGTAATCTTTAACAGTCACAATGTCTTTTTCTTCCAAGAAGGTCATCAAGCTGGTAGCCGCCTTGTCGGCCATTTTATCATAGGCTTCTGGCGAGTCTGCCGCCTTTAGTTCAGGCAAGTCTTTGTTCTTATGCTCCTCCAGCTTAAGTGCAGACCATGCACTGGCTAATTCTGTTTTCAACAGCATCACTTCATCTTCCCATGTCATCGGGACAAGGTGAACGTTTTGCAAATACCACGAATAGGCCTCTTTTCCGATTCCCGAAGGACCAGTTTTTGAGGTGGATTCATTTTCTAGCCAAGAAACAAGTTCATCGGTAGATGCAATGGCCTTATCAATGGCAGAAAGTATTTCACTGTCATCAGAAAGTCCTGGTAGAGATTTTAATCCCTTTAGGTCATCGCGCTGCGTTCTGATATCTCGGATACCAGTCACCCAAAGATCTCTTGCATTGCCCGTGAGGTTTTGCTGTGCTTGTGTATTGAGGGAAGGGATCACCTCTAAGTCTGAAATGAATTGCGTGCGTTGTGTTTGGTCTAATGGGAAATCATAGGTCCATACTTCTGTGGTGCTATGATGTGTAGGCCCTTCGTGTGCAGGAACGTCACTGCGTGCCATCCAGATAGATTTGTAATAGGCAGGATCGCGCACCCAAGGTTTTAGTGTTTTATAGTTGAATTCATAGCCGTTCATTTCGGCCCAAACGATCATCCAATCTACTTGTTGATTGATTTCCCAATCAGTGGTGTCCATATTCGACAATCGTCTTCTTAATTGGAGGAAGTCATCCCAACGGCTATCAAAGGTAGAAGCTGTGTAATCGGGAGCACCGTTCAGTTTAGGAGGGTTTTCAAAGGTTCTCCAGTCGTTGAATAATGAGGATAGGTCTTTATAGTCACTGGTTTTTGTGGCTACGGTTCCTTTCGATTCGCAGGCTAAACAAAGGCAAAAGGCCAGTAAATAAAGAGAGGTGAATTTGACTTTCATAGTGTAAGGATATTCATAAAAATAAGGAATCGCTGAAACTTACATATGAAAGCGAGAAAAAGTAAGCGGCTGGTCTGCTAACATTCACCGGTTGCGGGGTCGCAGCTTTCGCCTTCCGCAATTAGTTCTATCGGAGAAACAGAGGCCAAAGCTTCCAACAATACTTCACTAGGCTGTGCTCCGCTAATGCCATATTTGTTGTTAATGATAAAGAATGGAACGCCAGATACGCTGACAATTGCTGGTTTAGAACTTACAAGGGAATTGTAGATACAAGGTTAATTTTATCTGAGACAAGAAAGACCAACTAGTTTTTGACTAGTTAAAAACAATAAAAAACCCCAGCAGTAATGCTGGGGTTTTGTGTTTT
>Ga0115553_1002240_pt1 | contig 11836 bp, 8 predicted proteins | sample COGITO_mtgs_1103_2_FD_87284 | JGI IMG/M metagenome (GOLD analysis project Ga0115553, IMG submission 87284) | Pelagic marine microbial communities from North Sea - COGITO_mtgs_110331 | ecosystem: Environmental > Aquatic > Marine > Epipelagic | place: Germany:Helgoland, sampling site Kabeltonne... | reverse complement strand
TCTCGTTCTTGTTGGTGTTCTGTTCTTGGAAAATCGAGAGGAAAATTTCAACCAAAAAACAACAAACTTTGAACGACAAACGTATTAATAATTTTTTTCTTAACTCTTTCTTTCTCTTATTAAAACAGAAAACGCGGGAAAGACAGCGGCGATGATTGCCGCCGGCGCCGGCCACGTGGACGTGCTCAAAGCCATGCAACGCGGTCCGTCCATGCTCGACTTGAAAGCGGCGGACGGGGGCACGCCGGCGATGTCCGCCGCCGTGCACGGATACAAGGAAGTTTTGGACTATTTGATTTCCAAAAATGTCGATTTGAACGCGCAAGACGAGGACGGTTGGACGGCGTTGCACTTTGCGGTGATGGCAAACGCGGCGAGTTCGGTGAAGGCGTTGTTAGCGGCCGGGGTGAGAACGGATATTAAGAATTCTGACGGGGATACCGCGGAGGGGTTAGCGCAAGGATCGAAAGCGGGGATTAAGAAGTTGTTCGGTAAAGGGGGATCGTCGAAGAGGTTGGACGGGGTAAAGGAAGGGAAGAAAGGGTGCGTTGTCATGTAAACGATGAACAACACGAAATGATTTTTGGGGGGGTTGAGAGGAGAGAAGGGATGATGACGACAGGACGCACGAGTGAATAATTTAATAATACACGCAGCGAAAAGAAATGTTTCTCGCGAGATTTAATAATACGAAAGTCCTGTAGAGTATGTTGTTGTTATTGTAGAGACCGCACACACATAGATAATAAAGACACGTGAATCATACGAAGGCGTTTTATTAAAACTCGTTCAGATTTCGTCCAGTAAACCTTTCTTCCCGTCCTCGGGCGGCGAAGGCGAGTCTACTTTTTCTTCCTCTTTTCCTTTCTTTGCTTTTTTCATGTCGCCGCCGCTGCTCTTCTTCGCGTTCTTTTTGCTACTACTGCTACTACTGCTAGTGCTACGATTCTTACTACTGATGATGCTTTTTTTCTTGCTCTTCTTCGTTCCGGTTTCGTTGTCGTCGTCGTCGTCGCCGGTGTCCAAACCATCCGTGGGAATATCGAATAAATCATCGAGAGACATTGGATGCGATTCCTTCGGCTTCTCTCCTTCTTCTTGAACGTCGTCGGCGTCGCTATTTTTCTTGTTCGCGGATGATTTCTTCTTTGCTTTCTTCGCCGGATGAAGTTTCTTCATGACGTCGTTCTCAACAGTGTTCACGGTGTCGATGTTGGACTTCTCGCTTTGCTGCACGGCTTCGATCAAGTTCTCGAGAACTTCCGGATCGACCTCGCCGCTCTCGATCCGTCCTCTCAAATCGGCTTCGTTGAGAAACTTGTCGACGGAGTTCTTCGCGGCAGTTCTCGCGAGCCACTCGTCTTTACCTTTCTCCTCTGCGAGACTTTGTTCGACGGCGTTGAGTTTCTTTTCCAACTCTAGACGAGATAATACGTCGTCCTCGGTGATATCCGAATTTTCCGGCAACGCAACGTCGTCGGCGTGCGACCACAAAATGTCCTCGTCGTCCGAAACGCCTCGGACGTCGTTTACCATCGATCGCGCGATTCTGTGCGCAAAATCGTCCGAGGCGACCGTATCTCTCACGTTCTTCGACCACCCTTTCACGCCTTCTTTCTCTTTCAAACGCGCGATGAAATCTGAGACGGACAACTTGACTTCCTCGCGCGACATCGCGTTACCTCGCAAGTCCGCGTCAAAGTGTTGTCCGCGAAGAATGTCCTGCTCGGAAACGTCCTCGGTGAGCCCTCCCTTCTTTGACGAAGAACTCGATTCATCTGAATGACTCGTACCAGGCGACGTGCCTCCCCAAGGGTACCTAAACGGTGCGTTCGCGTTGTAATACGCGCCCGTCTTGTCTCGATCGTTGTTTTCCAGAATTCTGTTCTTATTCGCAATCTTCTTCGCCATTTCGCCGCTTAAACCAACCTTAGCGACAGAAGAGGAGGACTTAGCGTCATCGCTATCATCGAATTCGTTCAGAAGCTCAACTCTTTCAATCTGTAAGTTCGTCAATGTTTCGTTCAATCCTCTCAATTCGACTTGTTTGCGATCTTTCGGAAGCGTCTTGGAGTTTCTCACTTTTTGCATCAATTTCTTCGCCATCTTAATCTCGCGCTCGTTTACCGAAAGCGCCGCTCCAGCGCCGCCGTCTTTATCAAAGTTCTCGTCAAACTCCGAATCATCCTCTTCCTCTTCGTCCTCGCCCAGCTCTACATCGTCTTCGTCTTCCACTTCGTCGTCGATTCGAGAGTTCTTTTTCTTCCTCCTACTCCTCCCGCCGTCGTACGCCATCGGAGGAATGTACTCTTCGCCTCTGAAATACGCCAAGCCTCTCTCGTAATAATGCAACTCGGTGCCTAAAATAGTCGCTAAAACTACCACTAATACGAGTAACACGCAAACCGCAACTCTGGAAACCCACGGACTTCCAGAACACAACCACATCCTTCTGCCTTTTTCCAACTCTTCTTCGTCGGCTAATTTTTTCCTCGTCGCGAGAATTTCTTGCTTCTCCAGATCGTACAACTTTGCATTCATCGCCAACTGCTCTTTTTCCTTCCTCAGTTGCTTCTTACTGCTCTTCTCGCTGCTTTTCACCGAACTCTCTTTGCTCCCGTGCGTGCCTTTCTTCGTCTTGGCGCTTAGGCTTTCGTATTGCAATCGCTTCGCGACTTCGTCCTCGTCTTCGCTCGAAACCGACTGCGAACTCCGTCCGTCGTATCGCGACCGACGTCGCCGGTCTTCGTCGTTCTCATCTCCTATAATCGCGTCGTAGTTTTCTTCCTTCTTTTTCTTCGTCTTCTCCTTTGATTGAATCGTATTCGTGTGATTGCTTCCGTACTTCGCGTTCGTCTTTTTCTTTTTCTTGCACCCACACAAGCCTTTCTCGACGTCTTCGTTTTCTTCCGTCTCTTTTCCTCTCGCGTCTGCTTCTTCTTTTCCTCGACCGCGTTCGTGTAACGTGTTCCAACGAGGCACAGAGCTGCGAGAACTCGACGCGCCCATACTACTCTTTCCTCCTTTATTCGTGTGAATGCGAATTAAACGAACAGCTCTTCTTCTTGTTCAATGGTACTGTTCCGCGCGTGAGAAGCCTCTAGAGAGTTCTTCGCGAGGGGAAATTCGAACGAGAGAGATGTGATATGAACACGACAACAAAAACAAAGAGCAGAGTTACTTTTAATTTCCGCAACAACTCTCTTCTATTCGTTCGATGATGATGATGAGGGTAAAAGTGATGCTCTCGATGTTACGCTCGTCGTCGTCGTCGTCGTCTTCATCGCGTTACTACTCTCTCGATTGTAGTAATGAATGAGTGTGTCGAGCAGGCCGCGGTTTTTCCAAAAGAGGAAGAAGGAAAGAGCGCCATTCTGTTTAGGGTTTGTACAAAACCCTAAATATAATTTAACAAAGGAGAGCCACGAAAAGAGAAAAAGTGTCTCTCTTTCGGAATAAAACGACCACAAAAGAATACGCTTCATTATTATAAGCGCGACGTTTATCATCATCATCATCAAAAGAAGAAGAGAAGAGCAGTATTCGATACGCTTTCACGACGACGACGATGGTGGCGTTTTCTTTGCGAGTACAACCTTCGTCGTCGTCGTCTCTTTTTTCTTCGCAAAATTCGTCGGTGAGAAGACAAAGAAGGAAGATGAGATTAGATAATGTCGTCGGCATCAGAAGCAGAAATCGGGCGAGAAAAGTCATGTCATCAGCAAAAGAAGAAGAAGACAAAGAAGAAGATGAACAAACTTTTATAGCGAAAACAGAACTGAATTTGGGACGGTCCGCCATGCTCGGTTTCGCCGCGACGACATATTTGGACGTTTCCACGAACGGGTTAGGTCCAATAGAGCAACTCATCGGAGAGGAGAAGAGTTTAGTCACCCACGTGGTCAACCCTTTGAACTTGGCGCGAGACGTGTTAGAGGTGACGGGGTTGTACGTGGAGAGCATTATATTGGTGTGGGTGTTTTTGAGCGGGGTTTTTTTACTCGCCGTCACGAGCGGGTTGAGGAAACCGTCGACGTCGACGATGAGCGGAATGTCGCGTCCGAACGGCGAGAACAGAGTAGACGCGATGGCCGGTATCGTGAAGTCCGCCTGGAGAGAACAAGTGAGAGAGAATAAAAAGTATGAAAATTTTAACGGGCGTTTGGCTATGCTTGGCATCACGGCGTCGTTTATCGGGGATTATTTCCTCGCGGAAGGGCCCATGGAGCAAGTGGCGCAAGAGTTGGGAGTGCCCGTCATCGACCAAGAGATTTTCGCGTTGGTGTTTCTCTCCGCGGCGAGCTTTTTGTTGGTCTCGACGTTGGTGAGAGTCGGGAGAAGAGCGCTGACGGAGAGCAACTGATTCCCTCGAGGAGACGATATTACTTACTTTTGCGCTGTATATTATACATGATTAAACTACTACCTACAAGGTACCTACAAGGTACGCGTGCTAATCGTCGCTATCGCTAACAATCAATTCGCCTCGGAATCGATTTGGATTGTTTTCACCGTCGTCGATATCCGAATCGTCGTCCGAGGAAGAAGATTCAATCATTAAATCGGGGTCGTCTTTTATTGCTAGAAGTGTCGTCGTGTTCTTTTCCTTTTCGATTTGAAAACTTTCATCCTCTAAGTTCTCTTTTTTCGAAGCGTTTAGCTGCTTTAATCTCTCCTCTTTCGCGTCTCGAAACCAATCTTCAATTTCCATCCCGGCGTCGAAGAAATCCGTCGGGTACCGAACGTTCGCGTTGAACATCTTTTCACCTTTGTGTTTGTGCGAAAAGTACGATTCGCACGCCGACTTATAATCGCCTCTGGAAACTTTCATCTCAATCTCTTGGTTCGCGTCTATGGAAATCTCTCGCTTCCATCGATGGTCGTTCGCGTTTAACGCTCGATACTGGTTCAAAGGCATCGCGAATGGACATTTCGCCGCGTGCGGTTCCATTTGAGACGTTTTAATCAACTTTTCGCAATCGTGTTCGAACTTTTCTTTCATTTGGCCTTCTAAACCAAAAACGTGTCTCAGTTGATACGTGTGTTCGTTTTGGTAGTTGCCCATGGCGCCGTGAGGGAACACCGCGGAGCGCCAGACTTTGAATATTTCTTCCAGAGGTAAACCGATACCTTTTAAAAACAAGTTCAGCTCGTACCGTTTGAAATGTCGAAGATGTTTTTTCACGTGCAACTCGTCCATGACGTCTCTCATGCACGGCGGAAACACTTTCGCGTGCGCTCCCGTGGCGCCTTCTTTGATAACTTTCAACGAACGTTTCAACTCTTTCGATGGTTTTCTCGAGTGGTACGTTTTCATTTTCCCGTTTTCGTCTTCGTATTCTAACATTATCCCACCGCCGCCACCTAATCTTTGCTTCTTTCTTCTCGAGTCTCTTCGGACGACTCCCCAGTTCTCGGTGCCACCGTATTTCAAATTCTTCTTATTCCCAGCGGTCGCATTCTTCATTAAAATTTTGTTCCTTTCCAGTAAATGTTTCGTCGCGAGCGCCATCAACGGGTGAACCTCGCCCCCGTCGTCCTCGTCCACGTCCGGTCTCCACACTTTCAACCGGTCGCAAACGTCTTTTAAACCCACATCGAAGGCGTTATTTGCCAACGCGAACCGCTTCTCTCGAAACGCGCGTTCTAAATCTTCCTCTAAATAGTCCTCGTACGCCGCGAACCAAACGTACGGCACCAGTCTCTCTCGAACCAAACACTGACCTCTCTTCATAATCGTTACTTTCCGCGCGCGTATCAGTCGTCGACACTTTTCGAACGGAAACCAATAACATCTTTCCTTCTCTTCTTCTTCGTGTTCTTTGACTTCTTTTTCTTCGTCGAAAAGAACGCCGTCTTCAAAGTCAACTTCCTCGGGCAATCCTCGAACCGCGTTTAATCTCACCCGTTCTTCGAACAAATCCACCTCCCTCGCTTTCAACCACTCTCGCATCATTCTCGACGAATCGCACAGGGCGATTTTCAAAGTCTTCCTCGACAAGGCATCTTTTCTCTTAAACGCTTCGTCGTTTTCGCGAGCATTCTTTCCATCGACATCATCATTTTCACCACCATTAAAAGAAGAAGAAGACAACAACGACAACGACGAAGACTTTGAACGATGCAACGAAAGCACGATTTCATTTCGAACATCCTCCGACGCGAGCGAAAATCTGGCCGTTTCTAACGCGTGATGCGTCGCCAGTCGCTCTCGAGCGAGCGCGTCCAGCTCTTCCACCGTTATGAACATCGCGTGTGTGTTTTCTTCATCATCATCGCATCCTCCTCAAAGGTTTCTTCTTCGTACTCATCTTAAAGAGGAGCGTGGTAAAAGTCTCTCTTCATTTTTCTTCTTCTTCGCGTCTTCTTTCTGTGTCGTTTTTGTGTGAAAGCGAGGAAATTTGAACGCATCGAGGGGGTGCTCAAATTTGCTCTAATTTAGGGTTTCATAGTCGATCTCAATTCTTTCTTTCTCTCATGTGTTTTGGATAATCTTCTCTATCGTGTGTCCTCATATATAGTACTCCTTTTCTTGTCACATCAAACGACGGGCTTTTTGGGTGCTTAATAAATTAGTTTATAATAGGTATAAAATGGCGTCTTTATTCTCTGTGTGCACCACGACTGCTGCTGCGATGAACGCGGTGGTGATGAACGCTTCGCGACGAAGTTCGTCTTTGTTTTCATCGTCATCATCATCATCATCATCATCATCGATGAGATCTTCTTCTTTCCCTGGAACGAGTTTGAAGACGAGTTTTAAGTCGCCATCAAAGTCTATAAAAATGGAGCAAAAGAGAAGAAGAAGACATGACTCAGGACTCATCGTCACGAACATGGCGGCGGGGGATAAAGTGGACGATTTGAACATCAAAGCGTCCGAAACGAACGTCTCGGAGACGAAATTAGGAGGCGACGTGAGACAAATATTGGGCTTTAAAGGCGCGAGTACCGAGGACGTGCCGGTTTGGAAAATTCACATTCAGTTGACGAAACCAGGGACGTGGGTACCTTTAATTTGGGGAGTCATGTGCGGTGCCGCCGCGAGCGGGCATTACGAGTGGAATTTAGACAACATCGGGAAGGCGTTGTTGTGCATGACCATGTCCGGGCCGTTTTTAACCGGGTACACGCAAACCATCAACGATTGGTACGACCGAGAAATCGACGCGATTAACGAACCGTACAGGCCGATTCCGAGTGGTGCGATCAGTGAAACCGCCGTGAAAGCACAAATTGCGGTTTTATTGCTCGGTGGTTTGGCGTGCGGGTGGCAGCTGGATCAGTGGTGCGAACACGATTTCCCGGTGATTTTCTTGTTGACAGTGTTTGGGAGTTGGGTGTCGTATATTTATTCCGCGCCGCCGTTGAAGCTGAAAGCAGAAGGTTGGAAAGGATGCTACGCGCTCGGAAGTTCGTACATCGCGTTGCCGTGGTGGGCCGGTATGGCTACGTTTGGTCAGTTGACGCCAGACGTGATGGTGTTGACGGTGTTGTATTCCATCGCCGGTTTGGGCATCGCCATCGTGAACGATTTCAAATCCATCGAAGGCGATCGAGCGTTAGGTTTGCAAAGTTTACCCGTCGCATTTGGGGTTGAAAAAGCGAAGTGGATTACGGTTGGAACCATCGACGCGACGCAATTGTTCGTCGCTTTTTATTTGAGAGGCATTGGCGAAGATTTTTATTCCAACGTTTTGTTTTGCTTGATCGCGCCGCAAATCTTCGCGCAGTTCAAGTTCTTCTTGCCGGATCCGATTAAAAACGACGTGAAGTACCAAGCCGCGGCGCAACCGTTTCTGGTGTTTGGTCTTTTAGCGACGGGTTTGGCGTGGGGGCACCACGTGAACATGCTCGCCGCGTAAATCATCAACAAAACGATGGATTCAAAATATGAAATAAACGAAACGCGTGAAAGACATTCATAAAATACACACTTCATATACACACAAGACGACACCTTTTGGATCCTCTCTTTTTTTACAACTAGTACGATAATAAATATGGCACGTAAATAAGCACGCCCACGATGTGACCACCATCGCTTCTTAATCATCTCTTCTTCCACCCACTCGTTTGAGGAGTAGTGAGAACAGGTTTCTCTTTTTTCTTTGAAGAAGCGAACGAGGAAGAAAAGCCGCCCAGCGCGAACGCGACGACCAATCGCCCGAGCGTCGGCAACAACTTGGCGCCATACTCGGTCCCTAAAATCGTCTCCACCATCCCTCTCTTCAGAACTTTCGGCGTTTTATACCCCGGATCTTTCGACAGTCTCAAATATTTCTTCCCACTCGGTACTTTCACGACTGAAAAGTCCCCTAAAACTACCTGCGCGACCTCGTCCGGCGTGGACGGCGTCACGCACACTTTCTCGCCTCTCTCCCAATTCGCCGGCGTCGCCACGGGATACTCGTCCGTCAGCTGTAACGAGTCCACCACTCGTAAAATCTCGTAAAAGTTTCTCCCCGTCGTCGCCGGGTATAAAATCGTCGCGCGTAACTTCTTATGATCGTCCACGATAAACACCGCGCGACACGTCAACGGTTGCCCTTTCTCGTCTTTTTCCTCCGGGTCCAACATGCCAAATTTCACCGCCAACGCTCTCTCTTCATCCGCTAAGATTGGGTACGAAACAGTGGACGTGGTTTTCCCGCAATACCCGCTCGCGTCGATATCTTTGATCCATTTGCGGTGCGACTCCGCGTTGTCGCAAGATAACGCTAAAACTTTGCAGTTTCTTCGTTCGAATTGCGGTAAAAGTTTCGCCAACGTCCCGAGTTCCGTGGAACACACCGGGGTGAAATCACTCGGGTGCGAACATAAGATGGACCAATGTTCGTCGCCGACGTGATCGTAATAGTGGATTTGACCGACGGAGGAGTCGCAGGAGAAGTCTGGGACAGTATCGCCAAGGTTTAACGGCATTTTCTTTTCGATGTGTAATACGTTTACGACGAATTTGTGGAGAAAGAGTTTACGTTTGTTTGTTCTGAACGATCCCCTTTTGTGTATTTATACGCGTAGAAGAAATATTCCTCTCAGATGGTGGTTCTTTAGTATTAGATATTCGTTTATTCTCAAGAAGAGAGAAAGGACTACGATGCGTTGCTATTATTAAGAGACGACTACATTTTACTGGTAGATTTCACCATCGAGTCTTCCCCCCCTCCTCCGCCGTCTTCTCCCATTTCTTCTTCTTCGGCGGCTTCCGCTCTCAACATCTCCAAGGAGAGGCGTTTCAAATCTTCCACGCGAACGAATCCTTCCTCGTCGGATAAGTCTTTTAAGAGCTCTCTCAGTTCACTCTCCGCGTCTTCGCCGACTTCGGTGGTTTTGCACACGTTGGTGACGTTTAGGAGTTCTTCGAGACTTATGATGCCGTCGTTGTCGGCGTCGAGGAGTTTGAATTTTTCGCCGATGGCGGTTTCCGCCGCGGAGAGTTCGCTTTCGACTTTTCGGAGCATTTCGTCGACGCGGGCGGAGACGTCGTCGGCGATTTTATCCGTCAAGGAAGCTTCCTCTTTGGAGTGGAGACTCGCATCTTGCTCTTCCTCGCGCATCTTTTTCAACTCTATCGGCGATGGCGCGAACGGATCTTCGTCGTAAAACGGATCGGCACTTCCACCGTCACCCGCGCGCATCGCTCGCAACTCCACCAGCTCGTCCTTTCGTTCGGTGTAAGCGTCTAACTTTTGCTCGACTAATTCCGTGAGCATGCGTCTTTCGTCGCTCACGCCGGAGGTATCTAAAACCATAGCCAACAACCGAGAGAGTTGCGCGCGACGTCTGGACTTTCGAGTTTGCATTTCAAAGTCTGTTTCTTCGTCTGTACAAGAATCCACCTCGGAGCGTTTGGTCTTCTGCATCGCGTCCGCGACTTGTTTATCCTGTTCTTCGAGTTCAGCGGAGGAGAGCGAGGTTCGCGAAACGACTCTCTGAGCGTCCGGCGCGCCGGAGACGAGCATTTTCTCCATCTTTGCTGTCGTAGATATCGCATCTTCTTCTGCACTTTTTATGGCGTCTAAGCCTTCATCAACGACACGCTTGGGCGATAACGACTCCGAAGGTTTCGTCGCGTCTTCTGACACCATTTCCATCTTGGCGACGTCCGCCGAAGAAGCTTCTTTCGTCGCGATGACTTCCTTTTCTCTTTGCTGCTGTTGCTGTTGCTGCTGCATGAGAAGCTGCTGTTGAAGCAAGTGCGAAGTCGTTGATTTTCTCGCATTCACCCAGAACCTTTCGGAATATTGCATGCCTTGTAAATATTTGTCCATCGCCGCTTTTGCCTCTCTCTTCGCCTCTTCCGCTTCCCACTCGAGCAACGCATCTCGACCTCTCACGTTAGCCCAAAACCGTTCCGAAAACTGCGGTCCAGACAAGTACAAGCGCATCTTCTCCTTCATGTACGCTTCCGCTTTCAATCGTTTTTCTCTCGCTTCCGTATCTTTGGCTTCTTGTTTGATCGTCTCTTCTTCTCGCATCAAATACTCCAACTTTTTCTTGTACTCCTCGCTGCTGGACTCGTGCGCCATCGCCGTCTCGACGGAGACCTGCGTGACCACTTCTTCCGGTAAACTCGCCAAAGTATCCGTGATATCCTTCAACGTCGCCGTTTGTGTGTCCTCTTCCTTTGCGTGCGTGATTAAAAACGCACGACTTAGAATCAACAGAGAACTCGGCAAATTATTTTGCAACGATAACTCCAGCCAGTCCTTCAGTTGCCTTTCCAACTCTTTTCTATCTTCCTCCCATCGCATCCCTCGCGTTCTCGCGGCTGATTTCAACTCCTCGTCCGATAAACCTTCAACGCCTTCTAATTGAATCAGTCTATCGTCTTGTTTAATCTCTCTCAACTTATTTCGTAACTGAAACCGTAAAAACGTATCCGTCCCATACGGCGATATGCCGACAAATTTACACATGTTCACCAATTGCGTCCGGTTGATGTTATCCAAGGTAAAATCGTCGTTAAACAACTTGGCAAACCGCACGATCTGCTCATTCGTCACCGCTTTACCGCTTCTCACGGCGTTCATAAACTCGTACAGCGCGTCCGCTTTCTCTCGTTTCACCCCCGAACTGCTATGTTTCAACCCTTTCGCCATGACTTTCACCGTATCCTGTAAAAATTTCGCCACCTCAATTTTCGCTTTCAGTTTCCGCTTCAGCTCCTCCTCGTGTTTTAACTCGTCCCTAAACGTACTCGGTAGCATGTTTGGAAATAGCTTCAGCGCGACGGGTAAAAATATTTCCATAAACGGCACCAACACGAACACCGCGAACGGCACCAACCGAAACACGTCCGCGGTCGTCCTCGTTAACTGTCTTCGCTCGCGTCTCGTTAACGTCTGCCCACCCATGAGTTTAAAACCGAGCCTACTGGCAATTTTCACCTCCACCCACAACAGTTTCGCGCCGGACCAATAGTGCGCGAACTCGTGCTTCGCGTGCTTCCACCCGGAACTCAAAGTCACCTTCCACTCGCTCGGCGACTGCCTCAGCAACTGCACCGAATACGGCCCCCAACTGATCACATATTTCGTCACGTTCGCGACCGCTTGGTACGTTCTCTTTGCGAAATGTATGTGTTGTTCCCGTCGCATCATCTCGATTTCAAATCTCGCGCGTTTGAGCGCGTTGACGTCGACTTTCGGTTTCGCCTCCTCCGCTATCGTTGTCGAAGAAGAAGAAGAAGAGGAAGGATTTTTTTGTTGTCCAGAAGCTGAGGCAGCCAACGTCGATTCGTTCCTACTCGTCGTCGTTTGTTTCCCATCGACCGTTGATGATGCCTCCGCGGAAGATGAAGACGCTCCTCCGGCGGCTGCAAATCCACGGT
>Ga0115553_1002226_pt1 | contig 11867 bp, 7 predicted proteins | sample COGITO_mtgs_1103_2_FD_87284 | JGI IMG/M metagenome (GOLD analysis project Ga0115553, IMG submission 87284) | Pelagic marine microbial communities from North Sea - COGITO_mtgs_110331 | ecosystem: Environmental > Aquatic > Marine > Epipelagic | place: Germany:Helgoland, sampling site Kabeltonne... | reverse complement strand
TAATAATAATAGAAATAGTAACACTTTTAGCAGAAAGAAGGGATTGATACACGGGTACCTGTTACTGTACAACTTGATACAATCGCTCGGATGGACCGCAGTTTTAGCGAGCGCACTCAGAGCAGTTTTGTTGCCCGCCTCATCAAATTTTGGACGCACCACCAATTGGCAGGAGAGATTGACGACGGTGTACGACCACTCGTCGATGTTCGTCAAACCGTTCCAGATTTTATCTCTGATGGAAACTTTGCACGCTGTATTTGGTTTTGTTCGATCGCCGGTACTTCCGAGCGTCTTGCAATGGATGGGTAGGACGCACGTTTTAATGTGCGTGACCGATTCTGTTATGCCCTTGCAAAAAACAACCGCCGCGGGAGTGTTGATTTTATGTTGGGCTATAACTGAGTGCGTGAGGTACCCGTGCTATGCGTTGGGGATTTTGAATGCCACTCCAAAGTGGTTGCTCTATTTACGGTACACGCTTTTCATTCCGTTGTATCCTTTAGGGGCAGCCTCGGAAATGAAACTGATGTACGATTCCATCGGTTTCGTCAAACGCGTGGAGATGTATTACGTGCACATGCCAAACGTTTTAAACTTTGCGTTTGATTATTCGTGGTTCTTGTATCTCGTGTTGGTGGTGTATCCGTTCATGTTCGCGCAACTGTATTTTTACATGTTCCATCAGAGACGACGGAAGTTAAAGACGAAGAAAGCGTGATATAAGCGCACATTTTTTTAGCGTTGTCTTTACTTATAGAACAACACCTCTATATCTTACAATCTTTCGAACACTACACATCTATCTATCTATCTATCTATCTATCTATCTATACTTTTGCCTCCATTTCTATCGTCCTCCCGCTCTGTTAGAACGTTTCAACATTCGAAGCTTTTGCGTGATTCGATCCTTAACCGATCCTTTCTTTCGTTTTTTCGTCTCTTTGTACTCGCGGACTTCCTCCTCTTGAAGTCGCGTCGCTAACCTTTCTTGCTCTAGGATTTGTTCCGCATTTTCCTCACAAATCCCCATTTCCGCTCTCGTTCCGGCAATAGCGAGCATTTCTTCGTTGTGGTCTCGAACTTCTTGCGCGACGACCGTTTTCGCCGCTCTTTCGACGGCAAGAGCTGATACGTTCTGCCTCTTCGGAGGAGGCTGGTACGCTCGTCTCCTTCGCCGGTGCGCTCTCTCGAGAAGTTCGTTGATGTTCGAAGATTGACGCAAGGCGTTTTCGCCTTGTAAATTGGGCATCAATCCCGATTGGACGATTGGATTTTCTTCTCCTTCCTCCTCTTCCTCTTCTTCTTTGCAATTCTCATTACCGCTTGCAACTTGTTTCAACTGTTTTCTCTTTTCGAGTGGTATTAAATTCAACGCGTCGCAGCGCTCGATGATATCAACAATCTTCTTTTTCACCTCACCAAGTTTGTTGATACATCTTGCCCGTTCGTCCTGTAACGAGTGATTGGTGAAACGACCAAGAAAGGCCAAGTGAGACGAAAACTTCGGCAATAGTTGTAGCCGAGCGGAAACGTAAAATCCTCTCAAGTCTTCCAAGACAGCCGCGTTGTCTTCTGTTTCGCACAAGTAAATTCCGTTATCATTATCGTCGGCGTTATTGTGGTCATAATTTTTATCATTATTCTCGTTCTTCTTCTTTGGAGTCGAAGCGTCGTCATTTTTATGTCCATCGAGGTTTGCGTGCTCTTCGTCTTCTACGTCTTCCCACTCTGTTTCTTCGTCTTCGTCGTTTTCAAGTTTATTGTTTCCTTTCCCGGTCGATGCACCGAATAAGATTTCAAAGCACGCCTTGGCACCAAAGACAACCTCGTGAGAATCCTCCACGAGCGACGGTACGTCATTTTTCACCTCTTCCCATTTTTGTAACAAGCGCTCTTGCACCTCCCGTTCTCTTCGCGCTTCTTCCTCCTTTGCCTTCTTCGCCTTCACTTCGGGAGCCTCGTCGCCGAGATTTTCCGTCACAAATCTCTTCGCAATTTCAATCTGTGGGAACTGCGCCCCGAATTTAACACCCCATTTTTCTAACGTTTCGTATCCAATCTGGCGAAGCGTCTCTTTCTTCGCCTTGTCGTTCCCCGGTAAGTTGGTTTCGCTCAACATGGCGCTTCGTTTCGCTCCGTTCCTGCCGCACGTCCCTACGCCCAAACCGAACCGAAGGAACTCGTTCAGTCTTTCCATGGTGAGTTCTCGAAACAGTTTCGATTGTACGCTCAGTTTCCGTATAATCCCGCACGTTTTCATTCTCGTCTCGATGTTTCTCTTATCTCGTAAATACGTCTCAAACATCAAGTCGTGCGAATGCTTCAACACTCTCTCGTCTGAGTGTTTCAAAGTTCTTTTGAGAACTAAAAACTTCTCGTCCGAGGAGATGAGTTCGTCCACGTTTGACGCGGAAATCAAAAGCTGATTCTCGTTCCTATTATTCGCATCACGACCATCAGCAGTCGAGGAATATCGACAGGCTGCTCGCACTTGTTTGGTGACGACTGGAAACAAATCTACATTTTCTTCTCGTTTGTCATCGTCGTCCCCCAACGACGAAGCCGTCGTCTTCATCACGTTTTCGCCGCCAGAGGAAGAAGGAAAAGGGGCGGTGGTCGTCGTCGTGGGCCTCATTTTCTCTCTCTTTCTTATTCTCTTTGTATTCTCTGTTTCCTACTACTGTTCATCATCAGTCATGCATTCGTAGTATTTGCCAGAGAACAGAAATGACCAGGAAAAAGTGAGAAAAAAGTCCATTTTCCATGCACGCATGAAAAGATATTCTCGAGAGCTCTCTTTTTCTCGTCAGCACGCAGAGACTCTCTCTTCAAAAATATCTCCTCTCAAAGTATCAGAGACCTTTTTCGACTCTGTTTGTTGTTGTGCGTCTTCTATATATCATCACATAAACAACGACACGACGAAAAAGTCTTTTGTCGATCTTCATCATCATCTGCGCAAAACAGTAGGAGTAGGAGGAAGAGTACGATTTGAGATTCTTTTACAGACTTAAACCTGTCGTTGTTGTTGTTGTTGTTGTTGTTTTTGAATTCATCTCTCTCAGCAAAAAGGAATCCAAAATCATCATCACGTCACGATCGATTTCTTTTTTTAACAACAGTAAAAATAATAATGTTTACGACTACAACTGGAACTCCTTCAACGATGAGGACTTTCGTCGTCGCTTCATCATCAAAACCATCGTCGTCGTTTACGTCGAGAGCGTACTCCTCAACGCGTGTGAATGCCACCTCCACGTCCTCTAGAGACAAAATGTTTAAAACGACGAACAACTTTTCCTGCAGAAGCTTTTCGAGAGGAAGATACCACCAACAACAAAAACAGAATAATAATAGAAGAAAAAACCGACTTATTGTGACTCCCATTCAAAGCGAAATGGGCGAAGGAGGGGAGAAATCTCCAGCCGAGTCTTCCACTCCGTACGATTACGAAGGCGCGCTGTTATTTCTCGGTTTAAAACCGGAGGCGACTTCGGAGGAAATCGTGAAAGCGAAGAACGACGTTTTGGCGCAGTTCCCGGACGACGAAGAGAAGAGACAACAGGTGGACGCCGCGTACGATGTTTTACTCTTGAGATCGTTCACGAAGCGGACGAGTGGACAAGGCGTGGACGAGAAAGTAAAGTATGCGGACGTCTTGACGCCGATTCAAGAGATTAAAAGAAACATTCCGCAAGGCGTGAAGGACGCGTCGAGCGCGCTTCCAGGCATGCCGGTGTTTGAAGTTGGATCCAAAGATATTTTGACGCAATCTGGCGTCGTGTTTGGCGCTTTGTTCCTTTGGGTGTTGGCCCAAGGCGTTTCCAATCCACCAGGATTTGATAATCCGCCCGGTTTACAAACAGCCATCGCGGTGTGTGCGTCAATTTTCTTGATGAACAAAAGAAACGTCGTCCTTTCGAGAGCGGTTGGTATCACCGTGGCGATGCTCACCATCGGGTGCCTCGTCGGCGGCGGCGTCGAGAATATTTTGAGAGTTGATATCGTTCCGTTAGGTGGTCTTTCCAGTCCGTCCGCTGTTGTCACGGAGTTTGGCATCCTCGCACTGTTCGTGGCGGCAAGTTCTTTGTATTAAATTAAAGGAAGAAGCTTTCGTATACAATAAGAAGAAGAAGAAGAAGAAAAGTTGTTCTGTCTCTGAGAAGAGAGAAGAAGCGATGGGGCGAAGAACTACTATATACCTTTTTACCATACACATAATATATTAATATCAATAAAATTACAGCTCCCTACTACATCTACATTATTACAACATCTATTATCGATTAGAAACAGACGTAATCAATCTCAACGTCTCGAATAGGCGCGACTTCGATCGAGTTTCGGACGTGTTCTTTTAACACCTCCAAGCGTTCCTCAAAGTCTCTCTCGTCCTTCATCGAACACGGATCAGGATTAAATCGAACTACTTTCAACGGTATATTAAAGTAATCTCTCAACTGCTCTAAACGATCATCTTCACCGTCTCGCTCGTACTTTTTGTGTTGAAACTCGTCCACTTCGATAATCATCGCCCAATTGTTGACTTCGATGACGATGTCAGGCTTAATCGACCCGAGTCTCCCTAATCGATGGTTAAATCGCATATCGAACTCTCTAAAGTTCTCTCGTAACGATTCAAAGACTAGTTTTTGTTTCTCCTCGTACGCTGGCGCAGCTCTTCCCATCCACGAGACGGATACTTTTCCAGCTAACTCGTCCACGTTTCTCGGTCCGTTTCGATACCACGTCTTCAAAGGCTCAAACTCGAAACCGAGGTTGGTCAAAGCCTCCTCTCTCTCGGGCTTCAACGTTCCGTTTCGATGGGTTTTACGTTGCGTGGCGACCCAATATCCCAGCGGACGATTTAATCGGTACGTCGCTGGAACGTTACAGTGATCGTGTTCTCTTTGAAACTGTCTCAGTTCGGTGAAACGCGTGTCCCAAGAGGCGCGTCTTCGGGCGTTTTTCTTTGGATTTACATACTCCTCGAAACCGTTGTCGATTAATAATTGCCTCTTTTCCATACTTTTCGTGTTTTTCTGCGCGTTTAACCAACGTTTCAATTTGATCGGAAGTTGGTTTTTCGTCCCGTCTCCGTTGATCTCTTTGAACAAGATGAGTTCTTCGAAAGTTTGCTCCCACGATTGTTTCGGCCGTTGGTTCTGTTTCTTCTTCTTCTTTGTACCGTCGTTCGAGCGGTCGTTGTTTTCTTCTCCTTTCGACCTCCTCTTCACGTCGAACATTCCCAACGCGTTCAAAGCTTCATACTTTTCCGGTGTGAGCTTATCTTCACGAGCCAGTTTTCGTTGGTAAGTGATCCATCGAGCCAACGGTACTTTGTCGTCGGTTTTCTTGATGGTTAACGACCCTTCGTTTGCCAACTTCCACTCTAACGCCTCCGTGTACTTTTCCATCCATAAATCGATCAACTTTGGCGTGTCTCGTTTCATCTCCACTTTCGTCAATTCCTCTAAACACGCCAACGAGAACACGATGCTGTTCTCAAAGCTTCCTCCTTTTGAAGAGGAGGAGCGTTTTACCGATCGTTTATTGTTGCTGTTGTTACAGCGTGGGGTGACAACACTCCTTTTGATCGTCGAACCGTCGTCGTTTTTCGATCTGCGAAGAAATATCTTCTTGGAACGTCCTTCCGCGACGGGAAAAGAACGACACGAAAACGTCATTCGCGAATGAATCGGAGCTGCTGCGATAAACCACATGTGGGCACGTTCGTTTGCCTTTCCTTCAGGATGATTGACTTATCATCTTCCTCTCTCTTTTTGTTTTCTGAAACTTTCGTTGTGCGGAAATTATTTTATTTTGGGCGGGAAAAGAGGCCATTGGGAGGGTGGAGCAAAAGGAAGGAGCTTATTTTTTCAAAAAGACAAAACCTTTCCGTTCTTTCAAACCAATCCCGAAACAAGTTGGTTTTCCAAAACTTTATATTATTTGCACTCATTGCAATTATAATTATTACGCAATTCTGCCTCATTACTGCTTTTAAAATTAAAATTAATTTATTTAAAAATTAAAAAATACATTTCGCTTTTATTAGACAGTTTTGATCCTGATATCCCCAAAACTTCATGTATTTCGCTATTGAATATATTCTAAATGTGATTTTAATTTTAATTTTTGGATAAAATATTACAAGTGGGGAACTTTGAAGAAAAGAAAAAGGAATTTAAAAGGATTTTTTAATTCGGAATGCGAAATTTACATCTTAATTTTTTAATTAATTTGAAATACTATCTAATTCGACTTATTTATGCTCCAATAAAGAACTTGAACGTACGTGTAAAATATAGGGAATGATTTACCATCTTTTCATGGTGTATGAAAAACATAAAATTATTTTCTTCCTCTAGGCCCCTCTCTGCTTTCAACTGTCTTTACAAAAATCCATGTTTCCGAGAGTATGCCGCTATGTAAACAAGAACAGAACGCGCGGTAATGCACTTGCATCGTCTTCTTCCTTTTCCTCAACAACGAACGAGAGCGTTGCACGTTTACTTTTTTCGCACGTCAACGGAAAGGAGGACTTAATGAACAGAAACCATGAGAATGCGGAGCACAACTTCTTTCTTCGAATTCCACCTCGACGGTGTGTTGCTATGAAAGCGCTCTATCCGCGCGACTTGCTCGTGAGATTCGTTCTCGCGAGAGAAGAAAAGGAAAACGATACGTGCACAAAATCAGAGACGACGACGTGGTGGGTCGTCCCAGATGTTTACGAGAAAAGTTTTGACAAGAAAGGAAAGGCCTGCTACGTTTCCTCTTCAACAGTGGCTCTTGAAACTGCAATAAAATCAAATGCGTTTCGGCACGCGTTTGCCAAGAAGAACATCAAAGTCCCCGAGGATCTCATAGAAGTCGTCCGAAAAGGGCTGAAACGACACGCCTTATCGGCAGTCGTAAACGCGGTGGAGAAAGCGACTGATATGGTTGAAACAGCATGGGAAGATGACGCAACCGACGCTAGGCAGATTTCGGAAAACCGAAGCATAGGGGAGACAAGTACATCATCGGTGTTCGATAGAATTAGGGCGAAAATAGACGCGTTCGATAGCATCAGGAACGATAGCCGCGAAAGTAGAGTAGTATTAAAGCCAAAAAGAGACGAAAACGATAGAAATAGAAAAAAAGAGAAAAAAAATGGAGTCGTCGTTTGCGATTTGTTTACTGCGGAAGAGCTCTCGAGCGCTCTCACAAGTGCTCTGGACAAAAGTGGCGAGAACAGTGAGAGTAGGAATAAGAGTCTCATCAGAAAGATAAAGGAATGGATACATTCGAACAACGACAACAACAACAACAACAACAACGAAGAAAAGTTTCTGACACTAGAAGGAGTACCGAACAAGGATTCGTTTGCTTTACAGGTATCGCTGCTGCGGTATTCTGGTTTTAATGAATGAAGTTTAAAAAGTTTTTGGCATATTTTCTCTAAATTTCGTATGAGTGCCATCGAGAGGAACTAGCGTTTGAGGAAGAAGATTTAGAAGAAGCAGAGCCCGGCGTTCGCCTGCTCGAATGACTCGCCGTTGACGTTTTCTTGCGCTGTTCTCTCCACCATTTTTCGCGCTCGGTATCGTCGCACAACACCCTCGAAGCTTCCGAGACGAGTTTAAACAGCTTGGTGCTAATAGGAGCCGAATTTTTGTCCGGGTGGTGTACCAACGCAAGCTTTTTATACGCCTTCTTCACGTCGCTTGTTGTCGTTGCAGAGCCGAAATCTTTCAATCCGAGAAGTTTATACCAATTCGGTTGGGCTGCTTTCTTCTTTTCAACCTCCCTTTTATTCCAATTGGCGACATTCCTCTCCTCGTTATCCAACGGAAGCTCGAGAAGGCTGTCGTACGCCTCGATAGCTTCTTTGTGCATGTCCAATTCGCCATACAGAGTTGCCAAACGAGAACGAGCCTTCGCGAACGTCGGAGCTAACGAAATAGCGATAGAAGCGGAAGATAAAGCGTCGACATACCTTTCCAGAGCTTGTTCGCACGCGCATATGTTGGACAAGAATATCGCCTGGAGCACGGGCGAATCCGCCGCGCACGACTCTAACGCTTCTCTGTAAACACCCATAGCTTCTTCGTACTGCTCTTCTTTGAATAAAACTCTGCCTCTCTCTCGAGAGGCCTGTGCGTTCACAGCTTGCTCGACGAGGAGAATTAGTTTCCCCCTGTCGGGAACACACGCGTCTAACGACGAGGGCGACGACGAGGAAGCACTCTTAGTCACCGGTAAAGCTGCCTCGATACAGGCGCTCAAATATCCGAGATCGAAGCATATTCGCGCTTCCAAAGCACGTCGTCTCGGATCATCGGAAGGTTCGTTACTTTCTAAAAGTGAACGGGCTTCGTCGTATTTACCCATAAATCTCATCGCTTCGGCTTTCAGAGTGATGAGCATTGGTATTTTTGGCACTATTTGCATGACTTTGTTCAATTTCTCCAACGCTTCTTCGCTTACTCTTTTGGCTTCGTTTTCATCCGCGACATCTCTCTCCTCCTCGAACCGCTTTAAAACTTGGCCAACTTCTCGAACTACTTTCTCAGAAGTTTGAATATCTTCGTGTATTTCGTTTGCTTCGTTTTTGATGACGGTATCGATATTCTCTCGGGTTAAGACATCGCTCGCTTCTTGGAAAGCAGCTTCGAAATCTCCAAGCAACAATAGGCATCGGGCATATCGTAACTGAATTTTTACGTTTCCAGGATGAAACTTCAAAGCCACACAACAATCTTCCGCGGCTTTTAATGGGTGCCCGAGCATCATATGAGTAGCCGCACGATTTGAATGTAAACCAACTTTGACTTTTTGGATCTCGTCGGTAACATCCGTGACATCATTCGCGTCTTTCAAAGCAACAGTATAAAGACGTAAAGCTTCGGCGTAGTCAGCACGTTTATAAGCATCGTTTCCAAAAGACTTATCGCGTTCTATGCACGCGCGGAGCAGCATTTCTTGTTGTTGGTGCGCGCTTTGTAAATCGTCTACTGAGGCTGTCGAAGACAAGACGATCCTCGCTATGTATTTTCTAGCGCTATTCAAATTCGAAAGGGATAACGCACACGTTGCCGCTTGCGAAAGCGCTTTGATGTTCTCTTCGTCCACATTTAACACATTCAAACATTCTTGTAAAGCATCGTTGTCTCTTCCAAGTGCCATCAACGCCGCCGCTCTGTTTGTTCGCAATGTCAGATGGTTTTTATCAATCAGCCCCATTCCACTCGATTCTAACAGTAAAATAGCTTCGGCGTAATATCCTTCCGCACTGCTAAGATCACCCGCGGCGTACGATTTGTTTCCTTTCAGCCTGAATCGTTCGGCACGTTTCGTAGCTTTATTTTGTTTTTGTTTGAGCAATTCATTGGAGAGTTTTTCTGCCGCACTTTTCCTTTCTTCCTCGATTACGCGTTCCAACTCTTTCACTTCCTCCCACGCGCGATTGCACTGTTTTCTATACATATCTCGCGTTTTCTCGGCTTCTTCTAATACGAGAGCCGCTTCGCTTACTTTTTCTTCGCTCGCGGAAAGCTTCAACTCTAAATCGACGTGCTTCAATTCGTACCGTCTTAGTTTCATCTCCAACTCTGCGTTCACTTGCGGCGGCTTCGTGTTGTGATTCTCTTCCTCGTCGCGACTGCTCGTGCTGCAACATTCATCGTCATCATCGCTTCCGTTTCTAAACGTAGAGGATATTCTTCGCAATTCAGTGCTTTCTTCTTCATCGCTCCATCGTAACGTCGTTCCTTCTTGTTCTTTGTCTTCGTACCGGTCGACGATTACTGAGCGTCGCCGTCGCCGTTGGTGTTGATGGTCGTTCTCCTTCGTCTGTCTCACCGCGCTGCCTCGCTCGAACACATCTCCTTCTTCTTCTCCTTCGTGTTCGTCTTCGACGTCGTCGTTGTTGTTGTTCTCGCGATCGAAAATGCGTTCTTCGTGATGAAAATTTGCCGGCGAAGACGAGGAAGAAGAAGAAGAAGAAGAAGCGCTCTCGTTTTCGCGTTGTTCGTCGTTTCTTATTATTTTCGAATTTTTCTCCTCCTCCTCCTCTTTTCTGGTCCTCCCTTTTCTTCGTTCTCTGGGCGCTCCCCTCTTTTCTTTCGAAGCGGTATCGTTCTCCGAGAATATTAACTCTTTCGCGAGTTCTCTCTGTAATTCCCACAATCGTTCCGCGTTCGTCGTCGTCGTCGTCGTCGATGGTGGTGAACTTCTTCTCCTCGCCGTCGCTTCCTCGTCCGAACGGTGATGATGATGATGATGATGCATTTTTGCCGTTGGGAGACCACCGGTCGTTTCAGATACGAGAAAATCTCCTTTAGTATTATGAACAACGGTCGTCCGAGTTTGCGGTGTTCTCGTCGTGGTCCCCCGTCGGTGGTTCCCCCCGAAGAGCATCATGTGTATCTATCTCTTCTGTGTGCGTGCCCCGTTGTGCATCATCTATTCTCTATGGTGCGCGCTTTTCTTTTTGAGCACTTTTTCTCTCGAAGATGATGACGATGAGTTTCTCCCTCTTCTTTTCTCTTGTTGGTTTGTGTGGAGTCGTTGACTCTTAAAACAAGCTTTTCTCCAAGCCAAAATTGAAGAAGAAAATCCTCTTTTCACCTCTTCTTCAGCAAAACAAAAAAGCATAAAAATTCTCTCTTCTCTCCTTATTATTGTGGAGCAGGAACTTTGTTTGCTTCAACGGATACACACACACACACAGAGAGAGAGAGAGAGAGAGAGAGAGCTTTGACGATGCCTCCACAAAGCAAAAAGAAGAAGAGAGCGCCAGCTTCTGCCGCCGCTTCTGCCGCGGAGGAGAAGAAAAAGAAGGAGAAGACAAAGAGTAAAACGGCGCCGAAATCGACAAAAGCCGCCAACAGTGGTGAAGATTCGGAATCGAACGAAGAGGAAGAAGACGATGAAGAAGACGAGGATGAATCCGACGTCGACGGAGAAGACGACGACGATAAGTTTATAGACGTTGAAATTGAATTCGTCACTCCGAAAGAGGAACACTTTTTAAACTTGAAATCCTATCTCACTGCCTATTGCGACGGGAGTCAATACAACGTTTCCGAGTTGGTCGATATGATATTGAAACAAGACGACGTCGGTTCGGTGATTGCCTCTCGAGTGAGCGCGGAAGAAGAGGAAGATCCTTTGGGCGTAATGACGGTTATCAGTTTGGATAAGGCGAAAGAGTTCAAGTGTTTGCAGGAAATCAAAGCGCACATTGTGAAAAAGGCCCCGAAAGAGGAAGCGAAGTTGGTTCGAGACGCTCTGAACGCCAAGAAAACTGGTTTGATTCTTTCAGAGAGATTAGTCAACGTGCCGCAAGATATCGGTGGCCCGTTGATAAAACAGTTGTTCGATGAAATCAAATGGGCAGTGAAGGATGAAAAGAAAAAAGAGTTTGATTTCGATCAGTATGTATTAGTATCGCGTTGCTTCTTGGATACGTTCACACCGCCGCCGTCCGTGGCCGGTGGTGGCAAGAAAAATAACAATAAGAAACGAAAGAAGGGAGAAAAAGAAGAAGAAGTTACCGAATTAGTGTTTCCAAATCTGGAAGATGAGATATTTTATGAAGAGTCGCAGTGGAGTTTTATGTGGGAAGCCGGCGGCGAGGACAAGCCGCAGGAGTTTGAAGACTCAAAGCCGATGCGGATGTGTATGCTCATAGATGCGAAGGACGTGGGAACAATCTGCGAGGACGTCCAGGAAATGTTTTTAGCTCTTAGTGTCGAGAACGCGGAAGATTAGAAAGAATTTCGATGATTTGCAATCACGATGATGATGTGTAATGAAGATGTGTCATTATTCATTATGCGTTATGCGACCTTTATTTGCTCTTGTTCAATTAT
>Ga0115553_1002219_pt1 | contig 11883 bp, 10 predicted proteins | sample COGITO_mtgs_1103_2_FD_87284 | JGI IMG/M metagenome (GOLD analysis project Ga0115553, IMG submission 87284) | Pelagic marine microbial communities from North Sea - COGITO_mtgs_110331 | ecosystem: Environmental > Aquatic > Marine > Epipelagic | place: Germany:Helgoland, sampling site Kabeltonne... | reverse complement strand
GGGGTGCCTAACTTTTACACGGAGGAGGGATGGGACGGAGCTGGGGTCCACGGGGGGTACAGTGCACTCACCGAGCAGCCCGGTCCCGGAGCCGATCTCGACGACGTGTTTCCCTTCGATCCACTCCGTCTTTCTATCGCACAGCCATCTCGCGGTGGCGGTCGCCCCCGGCCACACCCATCGTGCCGTGGCGTCGTCTCCCCGTGCGATGCCGTCCACGGCGTCCAGGTTCTGCCGGACCCGCACGGGACCCGGGCCCGCCATGGCATCGTGCGAGAACTCCACCCACTCCGCGTCGCGATCCATGTCTACCGCCGTCCAGGATCGCCGGATTCCCCCGAACGCGCGATGGGGGGGGATGACCCCCGTGCGCTGACGTGGAATGACAACGAGATCAACGAAAGTTCCTTCATCTTAGCTGTTCAGACCGGATAGGAACGAACTCGCACAACTCGGTGCGCCAGGGTCGGACATGTCCGCCATCGCATCCACACGAGTTGTCCTCGCCGCGCGTCAGTCGACGCTCGGCCGCGGCCGCGAGCGGCGCGAGCGCCGTCGCGTCTCACCCGTCGACGGCATCGCAGCCAGGTCCCGCATCGCCGATACATCGGCGACGCTGCGGGTGACGACGAAGATCGCGGGCGTTCCGACCCGCCGTGCCCGCGACGGGGCTCGATGCCTCGCGGGACCCGAGCAGCTCTTCCAGCTCGCCGACGGCGGTGGGCTCAGCCCGATCGTCCCGCTGCTCTCCATCCTGGGAGGCTTCGCGATCGCGCGGACGGTTGTCTACTGGCGCGTGCAGTTCATCACCGCGAGCATGATCGCGAAGCACGTGCCGCCCGGCGCGAGGAGGGTGCTCGAGTACGGCGTGGGGCAGGGCAGGAACCTGTACTACTACCCAAAGAACACCGGCATGGTCGTGGGCGTCGACCCAGACGCCAAGGAGGACCTGCTGATCCAGGTGAGCGTCGCCGCGGGGGTGCCGTTCGTGGCCAAGGCCCAGCCGAACGAGGCGCCGAATAACCAGCCGGACTCGTCCATCGATGCCGTCGTCACCACCGGTGCGTTGGGGGGGTCCAAGGACGCGGCGGCGATCGTGAGGGAGGCGGGACGGGCGCTTCGGCCCGGTGCGCCCCTCGTGTTCTGCGAGGACATGTCATTCGGCAAGGGTGGCGTGATTGACGCCATCGAGGCGTCGGATGACTTTGAGCGGGCGCAGTACGACGACGGGTGGGCGACTCTGCCCCTGCTGCCCCACGCCATCGGCGTGGCGGTGAAGAAACAGTCATCCACGGCGGGGACTCAGGGTGAGGCTGAGGCAAAGGACGACTTCGAATCGTCCATGGGGCTCGGGGGCGGGAAGCGGTCAAAGAAGAAACGGAAGTGAACGATTGGTAAGAGTTGCGGCGACGTCGTTTAATACCCACACCCTTTATGATGATACCCACACGCGTGCCTCCACGTTGTGTTGTTAAGTGTTACATCTTGATTGACACGTCGTCGCTAGTCTACCTTCACTGCGCGGGTGCCGGGTCAGCAGCCGCGGGTGCCGGCTCTGGCGCCGCGGGTGCCGGCTCGGCAGCCACCGGTGCGGGAGCCGCCGGAGCTGGAGCCGCGGGTGCGGGCGCCGCCGCCACCGGCGGTGCGGTCACTTCCACACCCCCACCTCCGCTCCCCACCAACACCCCTGACGCCCTCAGCTTGTCCACGATGCTCACCTTGACTTGATCTTTGACGACTTTTTTCTCCACGAACGGGTTGTTCCCGAGCTTGATGCCGCACGTGGGGCACGCGTTGGTCGTACCCCGGCCGGGCTGCACGGTCTTGACGATGCACTCGTGGCAGAACGAGTGCAGGCACTCCATCTGTGGTTGGATATCGGGCAGGGGGGACGGGGGTGAGTCGTGGAACGTTCGGCGCTCGGGGAGAATTTAGGGCACCGGGGAATTCCCGGATCGCGGGGCGGGGACGCACCACCGTCACGGGGTGCGTGAACATCTCTCCGCAGATCGGACACCCGACAGCCTTCAGGAGCGTGTCCAAGTTCACGGGGGTGTCCTTCACGCCGGGATTCACCGCGGCACTCATGGCGATATCGAGCCGCTGACAGTCCTGACCGCCGGCGATTGTGGCAACCAGATTGATTTCGGCCGACTTCACGAAAAGTGCGGATGAAAACAAACCCACTGCGTCGCAGCACTTCCCCGGGTGACCGCGAGTCGACGTCGACGCATCGAACCTGGGGTCCGGTCGTGTCGATATGCTCACCCGTGTGTGTTCCAGGAGCGCGCGTCTCCTGACACGTGCGCAACCCCGCACGTGCGCGACGGTATCGAGATGGGGCCCGACCGCCGAAAGGGGGGGCGAATGGAGTCGCCCGTCGACCGATGTCTGCGTCCACCCCGCGTCCATCGCGGGTCCGGCCACGCGGCGGTTCACCACCATGAGGTCACGCACCGATGGCATGTTCGACGCGTTCAAGTCGTGGGCGGCGGGCAAGGCGCTGGGCCAGTTCGAGATGCCCGAGAACTTCTCCATCCGGGACTTTGCACAGCTCGCGAGAAAGATGAAGACGGAGGGCGCCGCGTCGGCGATGGCGGCGGCGAAGGGTCCGCTGGACATGCTCGACCTGAGCGCGGATCAGATCGACGCCATCTCCGAGGCGATGACCGAGGAGGAAGACAACGACCCGGGGATGCTGTCACCGCCGGACTGGCGTAAGGTTGCGCAGAGGGTCCCGGCGCACTTCAACATCCAAGGTAAGGACGTAGCCAACGTGATACACACGTCCTCGATGCTGAGGGTGGTGATGAACCGCGTGTCTTTCGCCTTGAAGGACGGTTCGAGAACCCCGAGTTCGCCAGAGGAGTTTGCGCAGATCGTGCAGGAGTCGCAGAAGACGGTGAGCAGGGAGCAGCTGGTGGCGGAGGCTAAGAGTTTGCGGGGGGCGTACCCGAACAACCGGCCGTGTCCGTGCGGCAGCAACAGAAACTACAAGAACTGCTGCGGGAGGGAGTGGCACAAGGCGCGGGAGAAACGGGCGCGGCTGGCGGGAAGGATGTAGGTTACGCGATGATAGAGGTTGTAGTTTCCACTTTAGCAAGTCGACATCACCGCGTGGAAGCAACCGCCTCGGGATTGGTTTCGTTTGGTTATTGGACAGACTATCATATTCCGGCTGCTTCGATATCATACTCGTCCCCTCCGAGACACGCTCGTTTCGGAGATGCCATGACAGGTTCGATACGACTAGGTTCTCGACCGAGCGTTTTTACTCGAGGGTCCGGCCTTTGCAACAGTTCTCCCCCGCACGCGCCACCCACCCACCCGACGTATCCACCATGGTCGAGAAGATCGACTTCACCAAGAGCGGCGCGACGAACGAGGCGCGGGCCTACGCCGAGACCATCACCCTCGAGCAGTGCAAGCACACCGCCAAGGCGTGCGGCTTCATCACCAAGGAAGAGTCGGAAGGCTTTGTTCGTGACGAAATGGGCGTGCGCAACAAGCGCACGGACCTCAACCACTTCTTCTTCACCCTCGGCGTCGCCTCGCTGTCCGGTCTCAGGAAACGGTTCCACCAGGAGAAGCTCCCGGAGCCGTTCCCCGGTCTGACCCCGCTGCTCCACGATAGGGTACGCGCGATACCCGCGCGATACCTCCCGTCCTTTCCCCACGACTCGTTTCTCCGAGGCGAGATATCCTTTCGATTTTCATGAACTGACGCGACAGCTCCCAAACAACACAGGACAAGCCCAAGATCGAGCGCATCACCTGGCCCGTCCCCGACGTGAAGGAGTACGATGACCTCCAGGCCAAGTGGGAGGGCCTGAAGTGGAGGCTCATCCCCAAGCCCGGCGGCGCGGTGACCAAGCCCGACGACTGGTACAAGCTATGGGCCGCCACCCAGCAGATTGTCGAGGGCGACGTCCCGGGCGATAAGCCCCTGTGGGCCAAGACCGGCGGCCTCGATTTCGACGGCAGGGACAGATGGGAGGCACACAAGGCCCTCAAGGGCCAGTCCACGGACGAGGCCAAGCTGACCTTCTGCCAGGTGTGGGGCAGGGCCAACAGCAAGGAGCGCGAGAGGATCAACTTCAGGCCGTACTGATGAGTGAAGACGCAAAGAGGCCCGGGTTCGTTGCATTTTGTTTGAATTGTCTGCTGATCACAGCGCACATCGCATTTGGAGCCTTTGATCCGCCATGCTCCGTGACCCATCGACACGGGTTAAGCTCCAAATGTGATGTTCAACCGGACCAAATGCAACGAGCCCGCGCCCGCCGCGCGTAGCCGAGTCGGTTGAAAAAATATGTGAGAGCCTCCACACTGCATGAAAATTCACCTGTCATCACTCGTCCCTCCCGCCCTCTCGTCCACTTCTCGACCGCGCCTGAGTTCAGGAGTGCGATGTCGCACCTGTTTAGGGTGGCGGCGCGCGAGTGGCGTCGTAGCCTCGCGGGAGGAGGCACACAGAGCGCGGGGTCTCGCGCCCGAGTGTTCGCGTCCTCGGCAGATGGTGGGTCGGGCGGCGGCGCTTCGGCGACGGTTGAGGCTGCGAGGCGGACCGCGATCCCACCCGACGGCCCGGGCCTGCGCGACTTCATCGGATCCGACGCCGGGTGCGGTACCTCAAGTAGCACCCCCGCCGTCTGGCAATCGCGCGGGATCGGTGAGGCGTCCACGTCCGGTACCTCGGGCGCTGTGAGACGACGCGCGTACATAGAGACCTACGGGTGCCAGATGAATGTGAGCGACAGCGAGATCGTCGCGTCGGTGCTCAACGCCAACGACTACGACCTGACCGACACGCACGAGGACGCGGACGCCATCCTGGTCAACACGTGCGCCATACGCGACGGCGCGGAGGCCAAGATCTGGGCCAGGCTGCGGCAGCTCAAGGCTGTGAAACGAGACCGAGAGATCGAATGGAAGAGGGCATCCAGGAAGGGTGAGAGCGACGCGAGGCCCGCGCCGGTGGTCGGTATACTCGGATGCATGGGTGAGAGGCTCAAGGAGAAGCTGCTCGAGGCGGACGGTCTCGCGGACCTCGTCGCGGGACCCGACGCGTACAGGGACCTGCCCAGGCTCATAGACGCGGCGAGGGGTGACGACGGAGGGGACCTCGGCGCCGCCATCAACACGCAGCTGTCGCTGGAGGAGACGTACGCGGACATCGCGCCGGTTCGAAGGCCAAACGCGGGTCCCTCCGCGTTCGTGTCCATCATGCGCGGGTGTAACAACATGTGCGCTTTCTGTATCGTGCCGTTCACGCGCGGAAGGGAACGGTCGAGGCCCGTCGGGTCCATCTTGAACGAAATCAGGCGGCTCTCCGACGAGGGAGTCAAGGAGGTGACGCTGCTGGGCCAAAACGTAAACTCGTTCGCCGACATGTCCATGTCATCAGGCGGCGACGGGAGTGACGTTGGGAGCACGATTGGGACCACCGGTAACCAGGGTAACCACGGAAGTGATCCGTTCGAGAGGTACTACGCCCCCGGGTTTAGTAGCGTGTATAAGCCGAAGAGGGACGGAGCCGTGCGATTCGCCGAGTTGCTCGACGCGGTGGCTGACGTCGACCCGGAGATGAGGGTTCGGTTCACGTCCCCGCACCCCAAGGATTTCCCCGACGAGGTCCTGCGCGTCATCGCGGAGAGGCCCAACGTGACCAAGCAGCTGCACATGCCCGCGCAGAGCGGGTCCAGCTCGGTGCTCGAACGAATGCGACGGGGATACACCCGGGAGGCGTACCTCGACCTGGTGCGACGGGCTCGGCGGGATATACCGGGCGTGGCGTTGTCCAGCGATTTCATCTCCGGGTTCTGCGGCGAGACCGAGGAGGAGCACGCGGATACCGTCAGTCTGATGCACCTGGTGGGATACGAGAAGGCGTTTATGTTTGCATACAGCATGAGGGAGAAGACGGCGGCGGCTAGGCACTTGAATGACGACGTGCCTGAACACATCAAGAAACGTCGGTTGGCCGAGGTCATAGACGCGCAGAGGGCGGGGGCGGAGGCTGCGAATGCGCTGGAGATCGGCCGCGTGCACTGCGTCCTGGTGGAGGGTCGGTCGAAGAGGTCCGATGAGCGCATGTCAGGGCGGACGTGCACAAACAAGCGCGTCATCGTGGACGGCGTGGACACAGCCGCCGAGTACGATGTCACCCACGGTTCTCAACACGGTTCTCCCACGGTGACGATGAACTCTGGAGACTACGTCGCGGTGCGTATCGATCGAGCGGGCGCGAACACGCTCTACGGAACTCCGCTGGGCAGGACGGAGCTCGGGCGGTTTCACCGGATTCACGGCGGTAGCTTCGCGTGAATATCATAGTAGCCGAGAGAATCATATTTAAAAGAAACTGTTAGACGATAACCTCGACGCCTTCAGTCTCGAACAGACGCGTCACTCTCGCCAAACACTCATCCGACGGCGTCGTCATGCCTTGCAGCGGGTAGGGCAATCGCATCTCCTCCCACTTGTAGACGCCGAACCTGTGGTACGGTAAGATTTCCACCCCCGCCACGTTGGAGTGCGCCTTGGCGATGGCGGCCACGCCCTTGACCTCGTCCTCTCCGTCGGTGGCGATGTCACTGAACGTGAACGACCGGGAGCACGTGCGCTGCCCGCCGCAGCACGTCACATCGGCGCCGCCCTCCCCCGCGGACATCAAGACGAATCGGATCCAAGTTTTTACCCCGTGCCTCTGAGTGGCAGCCAGGAACGCGAGCATGGTGTAATACGGCCTCGTGTCGTGTGATCCGGTTATGAGCACGTGCTTTTGAGGATCGGATGACTTGACGCAAAGAAGAACCAGGTCCACGTGGGGCAGGATCTGGTCCCAGTGTTCTTCGGTGCCCGTCGCGGCGGTGTCCAACGCGGCGGTCAGGCCGCGCCGCCTCGCCTCCACGCAGAGCTGTTTGCTGAACTTGGGTTGGAGCAGGCACTCCCCTCCACTCAGGGTGATCCCCCCGCCGCTTGATAGGTAGTACGGGATACTCGTCTCGATCTGTCTGAAGACCTGTGCGACGGTCATGAGGGTACCGCCGCTGGGGCTCCAACTGTCTGGGTTACAGCAAAATAAACACCGTTTCGAGCAGCCTGCGACGTGGTCTGAGGTGGTGAACGTGAAGTGAGAGGACGGCGGAAGGTTCGGACACACCTTGCAGAAAGATTATGGCTCGTATCCCGTGGCCGTCCACGGCCGTGAACGTGTCGATACTGTGCAAACGACCTGGAGGTGGAGGAGGAAGTGTGGGTGAAGGTATTTTTGGACGACCCGAGGAAGCCTTCGACGTGGGCGTGTCACAGCGCACCTCTCTCGAGGCCGAGGTCCTCCATATCCGCCTCCTCCCTTCTCTCTCCTCTCGGTGAACACGGCGGAGCGTCACCGCGCGCCATCATGCACCCTTTGCTCATGGTTCGAGCGCGGTGGGAAGTGGCGAGACCCACGTGTTTTTTCCCGCCGACTGCTCTGATCAGCTGATTGGGCACGTGTTTTTGCCAATCCGAGTCAGCCGCGGTGGATAAAATTCCTGGCCGGGCCGGGTCGGCCACCCAAACGCACGAGCACACACGAATCTGCCTCACGGTGCGTACCCGGCTCTTTCCCTTCATCTCGCCGACGTTACGCGCGAAACGTCGTCCGGGACGAGCGCCTCGAGCCCCGTCCCACACCTCCTCGTTCGAAAACGAATGTCACCTCGTGATCGAGACAGCCCACTGAAGTTTTCCCCCTCACTCGATCCGCGCAGGCAACCACCCTGGCTTGGTCCGAACCTTCCTCCGCCCCTCCAACGAAGCGAATTTCAGAATACGATGGCTGCCACTATCGCCTCTTCATCCTTCGTCGGCGCCCGCGTCGTCTCCAGGCCGAAGGTCGCGGCCCGCTCCACCCGCGCAGCCCTGACCGTCCGCGCGGCGAAGATTGAGGAGTCCGCGCTCATGGGCAAGTACCCCGACGGCGGTCCGGTGTTCGCGGTCTCCGTCGACTGCCACATGGGCACCAACAGCACCGGGCTGGTGATGAAGGAGGGCGACGAGGGTCGTCCCGTGGTGACCATGGTCCGCCCCGGCGGTACCGCCAAGAACAAGGTCAAGGTTGGCGACGTCTGCCTGGCGACGTCCTTCACCGAGCTCGTCGCCGACCCCAACAACACCTCCCTCAAGTGGGGTACCCCCACCACCGGATGGTTCGACACCGAGGGCGAGTCCTACGCCGCGTGCATCTGCGCCATGGAGACCAACTCCACCTCCCTGGACATGATCATGTTCAGGCCCGAGTGAAGTCACGAAGGAAATGGGAGATGAAGTCGCGTAGATGGCGTGCCTGCCCGGTAGCATGAAGGCGCCTTGACACGTTCTCCGATCTAGCTAGCCCCGACGAGGATGAAAGTCACTTTCAAATATAAAGGACAAGGACGATTCTTATGTATCATATCATATCGTACCCGGCGTCATAGTAGTCACTCGTAGTGCTGGTGTGTTACTGACAAAAGTCGTGTCTCGGGTTCCCAATATGTACAATGTTTTGACCCTCCCGTTTCGCTCACCTCCTGGAGCGGGTGCTGCGGCGCGCACCGTCGGCGGGCTCGGCCGCCTTGCGCTTCGCCGCCGCCGCCTTCTTCGCCTCGTCCGCCACCTTCTTGCGATCCGCGGTGCACCCCTTGCAGAACCAGTCACCCTTGGGGATGGTCTTGCGCTTGAGGCACTTCATGTGGAAGGATCCGTCGCACCCGTCGCAGAGAAGCGCCTGCTCCTCGTCGGCGCAGCCGCACATCTTGCACGCCTCGTCCTCCTCCTCCTCAACCTTCTCGCACACAACCTCCTCCTCGGCGGCGAGCTCAGCCACGGGGGCGGGCTCGGCGGCGACCGGGGTGGCAGCCTTGGGGGTCTTGGCCTTGGGGGTCTTGGCGATGTTGATGTTGAGCTGCACGGGCCTGGCGGGGGTGGCCGCCTTGGCGGGGGTCTTGGCCTGCTGCACAATCACCGGGGTCTTGGCGATGTTGATGCTGAGGGTGACCGGGCGCGCGGGGGTAGCCGCCTTGACCGGGGTCTTGTGTACCACGCGAACCGGGGGGGTCTTGGCGACGGTGATGTTGAGCTGCACGGGCCTGGCGGGGGTGGCCGCCTTTAACGGGGTGGCCGCCTTCTGGATGATCTTGACGGGGGTCTTGGCCACGGAGATGGTGAGCTGGACGGGCATCATCTCGTCCACCTTCTTCTCGGCGGCGGCGGCAGCCTGAACCGCGGCGGTGACCTCGGCGGCGGCAATCTCGGCAACCTCAGCCGCGTCCATGGCGTGCTGGGAGGTCTCCTTGTAGAGCTTCTCGAACATGTCGGCGCGGCGTCGCTCCTTAACGAGGGCGGCGCGGGTCGCGCGGAGCGCCTTGTGGAGCGTAGCCATCTTGGCGGAGAGTCCCCCGTAGGACCTGCCACCCGCGCTCCCGCCCCGAGCCTTGACGAGCTCGGTGAGGGGCGAGTTGACGGGGAGGGGGTTGTCGTTGAGGACGGGGGACAACATGGCCGCATCCTCGGCGTCGACGCCGATACCCGGGGTGGACATCGCCTTGCGCACCCCGGATGAGCGCCTGGAGCGGGTGGACTTGGCGGCGGAGGACATGACAGACTTGGCGGCGGAGGACATGACGGACTTGGACATGACGGACTTGGCGGCGGAGGATTTGGCCGCGGACGCGACGGCGGCGTCGACGACGGCGTCAACCTCGGCGAGGTTAGCCTCGAGCCACTCGGCAACCTTCTCGGGGGTCTTGGCCTTGCCAACCTCCTCGAGGACCTTCTCGATCTCGACGGCAGCCTCGACGTCCTCGGCAGCCTCGGCGGCGAGGGCGGCGTCCATGGCGAAGGCTTCGTCAAAGTCGAAATCTTCCTCCTCATCCTCCTCAGTCGCCTTGGCGGCGGCGGCGCCAGCCTCGGCGGCAGCCTCAGCGAACTCAGCCGCGGCGGCAGCTTCGGCGGTGGCGACAAACTCCTCGGCACCGTCAACCTCCTCCTCGACGGTGCAGTTCACAGCCTCGGCCATTTCCTCCTCTTCGGCGAGAATGCGCGCCACGGCGCTGTGCTTGGCGTGTCCGCCGGGGGTCTGCGCGATGTTGGCGGCGTATCCCTCCAGGTTGAGGAGCGCGGCGACGGCGGGGTTCTGCGAGACGCCGGTGGCGGGGGTGTTGGCGGGCGCGGCGGGGCGGCCGACGGTGCCGGGGGTGGCCATGGCCATGGCACCCTGCGAGCTGCGTCGGGAGCGCTTGGACTTGGCGGAGGACTTGCAAGCGGAGTCGTTGCCAAAGTCGACGGGGGAGCCAAACTTGCCCGCGGAGTGGATGGTGCCGAGAGCCTTGGCGACGACTGAGGGCGAAGCCTTGCACGCGGGTGAGTAGTGCGGGATGGGACCGGTGTTGCCCACGTCGCCGAGGCGGAACTTGGGAATCTCGCAGTCGTCGGTGTCATCCTCGCCAATCTCAGCCATGTCGTCGGCGGTGACGTTGACGTCGGTGCCCGCGATGGATGACATGGCGTTGGCGGAGCCGAGGATACCCTCCTCCTCGACGGTGACGTTGGCAAACTCGACGGGCTCCATGTTCTCGTCGTTCTCCATGGCCATCATCTCGTCCTCCTCGTCCTCCTCGTCCTCGTCAACCTCGCTCACCCTGGAGGGGGGCGCGGGGGTACCCTTGCGCTTCTTGAAGCCCGAGGACTTGCGCGCGGGGGTGCCCGCGACGTCGTCGGTGACCTCAGCCTGTCCAATCGCGAAGGAAACCGCCTGGCGCTTGGTTCCGCCGGTGGAGACGGGGGAGTTGATGGAGACGCGCTTCTTGGAGGAGCCGGACTTGGCGGGGGAGACGCCGGTCTTGGCGGTGAACTTGGGGATGGGGCCGGTGTGGCCGACGTCGCCGATGCGGTTCGCCTTGACGACAGAGTCGGGGGCGTCGTCCGCGCTCATCGCGGGGGACTCGGCGATGTCGGAGTATCTCCTGTTGGGGCTTCTCTGGCGCTTGACGCCGGAGAGGTCCTTGTGCTCGTCGGGCGCGATGCGGCCGCAAACCTCGGGCTCGCCGTTGTGCGCGGGGATGATGCGCACCTGCTCCATGACCTCGTCGTTGGCAAAGCGGAGGGACTTGCGCCTGTTGACGCTGCCGGGTACCTGCGCGCCGATGCGCTGCTCGGGAGCCTTGAGAGCCGGCCTCGCGGGAGAGCCGGAGAGCCTGGCGGGGGAGGCAGCAGCCGCGACGGAAGTCAACGCCTTGTTTCCGAGGGGGGACTTCATCGGGGACGCCGCAAAGCCGACAGCCTTCTTCGCCGGGGACTTCTTCGCCGGGGACTTCTTCGCAGGGGACTCGGTCGTCTCAGCCTTCTCGATGGACTCGATCGCCGCCTCGACGAGATCACGCGCCGCCTTGGTGTGGGGAGTGGGCTCAACCGACTTGGGGGACTTGGCCGCCGACTTGGGGGACTTGGCCGCCGACTTTGGGGACTTGGCCGCCGACTTGGGCGTTGGGGCCTTCACCGGGGACTTGGCCGCCGACTTGGGCGTCAGGGCCTTCATCGGGGACTTCTTGGGGGACTTGGCCGGAGATTTGGCGGGGGACTTGGTCTCCGCGTTGACGAGGTTGTCCACCGCGGTGGCGACGAGTTCCCTGGCCGCCTTGGTGTGGGGCGTGGGTCCCGTGGGAGTCTTAGCCTTGGCCGGGGACTTGGCCGCGGACTTTGGGGTGGGAGCCTTGGGGGACTTGGCCGCGGACTTGGGCGTGGGAGCCTTCATCGGGGACTTGGCGGGGGATTTGGCGGGGGACTTGGCGGGGGTTGCCTTCTTGGCGCTCGCGGGCTTGGCGGGGGACTCGGCCTCCATGGCCTCGCCGTTGCGCT
>Ga0115553_1002217_pt1 | contig 11885 bp, 10 predicted proteins | sample COGITO_mtgs_1103_2_FD_87284 | JGI IMG/M metagenome (GOLD analysis project Ga0115553, IMG submission 87284) | Pelagic marine microbial communities from North Sea - COGITO_mtgs_110331 | ecosystem: Environmental > Aquatic > Marine > Epipelagic | place: Germany:Helgoland, sampling site Kabeltonne... | reverse complement strand
GTGCTGACTACTTTTGATACCGATGAAGAAAAAGACGACTACTTTGACAAGGTAGTAGACGTTTCCAACCGAAGGAGTTTAAATTTCTCCAACGTGCGCAAAAAGCGCACAACTGATAAGGTGCCATTGCCTTTAGACATAGAAAATTTTAGTTTCACTTATGCCTTTAATGAAGTAACCCGAAGCAATATCAATACTGCCTCTTACGATTACAGGAACTACCGTGGTGGAATAAACTATACATATCAGCCTAAAGAACTCAGTATTCAACCATTCAAAAACGTCAACTTCCTTAACTCGAAGTGGTTGAGAATCATAAAAGACTTCAACTTTAACCCGATTCCAAATTCCATAGTAGCCAGCGCCAATATGAATCGGAGCTTTCTAAGGACTCAGCTTAGAAATGCTGACCTCGGTATTGAAGGAATTGATCCATACTTTGAAAAATCATTTACAATGGACCGTGCGTATGCCGTCAATTGGAACTTAGCTGAGCGACTTACACTAGATTATACAGCTACTGCAAGAGCCATAATTGATGAACCTGCAGGTGATATAGACACAGAAATCAAGCGCGATTCGGTCTGGAACAACCTAAAAAGTTTTGGTCGAATAAAAGATTTCAACCATAACGTAAGAGCCACCTATACCCTTCCATTTGATAAAATTCCGTTGACAGAGTGGATAAGTGCTGACCTAGGATATAATGCCACTTTCAACTGGCAAGCCGGTGCAATTGGTCAGCGAGACACACTTGGAAACAATGCCAACAATACACGCGAAATTACGCTAACAGGTAAGTTTGACCTGGTCAGCCTCTACAATAACATAGGCGTATTAAAAGAGATTAATTCGCCTCAAAGGAGCAGGTCACGAGCAAGGTCTGTCAATACTACACCTGACACTGTCAAAACTAAAAAACCCATTACAGAAGTACCTTTTGTCAAGGGGCTCCTTCGAACCTTGATGTCTATCAGAAGCATCGACTTTAATTATAATAAATCTGAAGGAACAGTACTGCCCGGCTATATGCCTGACGTGTTCTTATTCGGACTTGATAAAGGCTTTACAAATCCAGGGATTGGTTTCGTATTAGGTGGCCAAGACGCAGGCATTAGGGACAGGCTAGTAAGAAACGGACAATACGCACCTAGTGAGTTTCTGACATCCCCTTTTGGTCAGAATAAGGCGACAGTCTTCTCTTATAACGCTGCAATCGAACCTTTCCAAGACTTCAGGATCAACTTAACTGGCCGTAAGACTTTCACTGAAAACTATCAAGAAATCTTCAGAAATGATTCCGACCTAGATGCTTTTATAAGTGTCAACCCGAATAGGTCTGGTACTTATAACATTTCGTACCTCATGATAAAAACGGCATTCGAAAAGGACAACATCGACAATGATTCTCCCCTTTTTGCGAACTTCGAGAGTAATCGATCGGTGGTAAAAGATAGATTAGATCTGCTTAATGAAGCAGGTACTTATAGCCTTAACTCCCAAGAGGTTGTCATACCAGCATTTGTGGCTGCCTATAGTGGGCAAGATCCTGAAACAGTGAATACAAGCCCATTTCCCAAGTTCCCTATCCCAAATTGGAGTCTGAATTATAGAGGCCTTTCTAAAATAGAGGCCTTAAGCGAAATATTTACCAGTATCAACATATCACATGCTTACGCAAGTCGCTATGACGTAAGTAACTATGTTAATTCACCATTGTATACTTTCGGCCTAACATTAGACAATAGCGTTGCAGATGCTGGACTGGCCAATCAGTTCAATGAAAATGGCGCCTTAGTACCTGTTTATTTAGCCCAGCAGATTGTCCTGTCAGAAACCATGGCACCTTTCATTGGACTGACGGTCAAGACCAAAGGCAATTGGGATTTAGGATTTGATTATTCAAGGGAAAGAAATATTGCATTAAACTTATCCAACATCCAAGTCACAGAACTCACCTCTAATGCGATCCAACTCAATGTAGGTTTTGCTAAAACAGGCGTAAAAATACCCTTTAGAATCAATGGACGGAAAGAAAGTCTTCCAAATGAACTTAGGTTCAATATGCTTTTTACGGTCAGTGATCGTAAAACTGTTCAGAGAAGAATTGGTGAATCGAGCATCGTAACAGATGGCATTCGAATTTTCAGACTTAGCCCTACCCTAGATTATAATATCAGCGAAGCCCTCCAATTAACGATCTATTTCGACCGAAATGTCAACGACCCAAGAGTGTCTACTAGCTTCTTAAATGCTAGGACATCCTTTGGTGGTAGAATTCGATTCAATTTGTCTCAATAATACTGCAATTCTCAGGAAAGCATGTATTTTTGAAGCGCTAGAAAATCCAAACTATGAATATACCTGCAGAACTAAAATATACTGAAGACCACGAGTGGATCAAAGTAGAAGGTGATGTTGCCACAGTTGGCATAACTGACTTCGCCCAAGGCGAATTAGGAGACATTGTTTATGTCGAAATCGAAACCGAAGGCGACACAATAGACGCTTCCGAAGTGTTCGGTACGGTGGAAGCTGTGAAAACAGTATCAGATCTTTTCATGCCTTTATCAGGTGAAATTATCGAGGTTAATGAAAATCTTGAAGACAGCCCAGAAAAAGTGAATGACAGTCCTTACGAAGACGGTTGGATGATCAAGATCAAAATGAGTGATATGTCACAAGTTGATGGTCTTATGAGTGCTGATACCTATCAGTCTCATATCGGAGGTTAATGACTTTATGAAGGGAAAAGCCTGGCTATACTTATTGCCTGCCATTATTTGGGCAGTAACACTGGCTATACTTATGCTGCTTCCCGGAGAGTCATTCCCAGATTCCAAACTATTTTCTTATGATAAGTTAGCCCATTTAGGCGTTTTCGCCATACTCAGTGGACTTGTAATGTTTGGCTCATGTCGAACAAACCTGTTCGGAAGAACGAAAACGGCCTTATTGGTTTATCCATTAATAATTAGCATAGTCTATAGTGCTGGACTCGAATATCTCCAAACTTTTTCACCTGGTAGGACCTCCGATGTATACGATTTAATAGCAAATATCGCAGGAGCTATTTTTGGTGTATTAGTTTTTTATATATTTAACAAAAATAAGTTTGCGATTTATAAACTAATGTTATAGTTTTAGAATCTAACCAGAGAATTATGGAAGCGAAAAAAACTCCGCAAGCGGACGTTAACAGGAAGTCAACCATGTTTATCATGGTAGGTCTGATTGTCAGCCTCGGAATTACATTAATGGCCTTTGAGTATAAAAAATACGATCAAGGTGAGTTAATGGATTTGGGAATGGCAGATGACGATTTTGAAGAATTAACTGAAATCCCCCCAACGGAACAACCACCCCCCACCACCACCGCCAGTGAAGCAACCTCAAATCATTGAGATTCCTGACGAAGAAGAAATTGAGGAAGAAATCGAAATTGATCTTGACGTTGAGATTACAGAGGAAACCGAGGTAGAGGACATTATCTTCGAGGAAGAACCAGAAGAAGAATCAGCTGACAAGATTTTCTTAGTAGTTGAAGAAGATGCTGAATTCCCTGGAGGAAGAGAGGCATGGACTAAATTCCTTAATAAGAATTTGAAGTACCCGAAGCAAGCGAAGCGAATGGGTGTCGAGGGTAATGTTTATCTTTCGTTCATAGTAGATAGAACTGGTACTATTTCTGACATTAGCGTAATCAGAGAAGTTGGCGGTGGATGTGATGAAGAAGCCGTAAGGGTTCTTGAAAAATCTCCTAAGTGGACTCCTGGTAAGCAAAGAGGTAAAGCTGTTATTCAGCGTATGACCATACGAATCATATTTAGACTTAAATAAGTTTAATAAAGGCCCATTAATTTGGGTCTTTATTTTGACTATATTAACTATATATTTAGTTGTTTAACTAAATAATACAGTAATGGAAAGTAAAAAACATGCTAAAGTAGATGTCGATAAGAAGTCAGCTCTATTTATGACGATAGGCCTCGTTATAAGCCTATCTCTTACTATTACCGCCTTCGAATGGAAGAATAGTGAAGTAGGCGATTTAATGGACTTAGGCATTCTTCAAGATGACTTTCCAGATATGGTAGATATCCCTCCTACCGAACAACCACCACAAGAACCACCACAAATCAAGAACTTTAAAATCATAGACATACCAGATGATGAAGTAATCGATGTTGAAATTGACATTGACCTTGATGTAGCGCTAACAGAAGACACTGAAATTGACGATGTAGTATTCGAACCTGATCTCGATGAGGAGACCGCAGACAAAGTGGTTCTCTTTCCCGAGGAAGAAGCATCGTTCCCAGGTGGAATGACGGCTTGGCGAAATTTTCTTGTAAAGAACCTCAAATACCCAAAGCAGGCAAAGCGCATGGGACTGAGTGGCACAGTATTTTTATCATTTGTGGTAAACAAGGAAGGTGCAATGTCAGATATCCGAGTCACCAGAGAAGTAGGCGGTGGTTGTAATGAAGAAGCATTACGGGTCTTAAGCCTATCCCCTAAGTGGAACCCAGGTACACAGCGTGGTAGAGCTGTGAAGTCTCGTATGAACATCCGCATTGTGTTCAGCCTTAGATGAAGAAGCTATCAGAGTATTAACAAGGTCGCCTAAATGTAACCCAGGTAAGCAACGAGGAATCGCTGTTAAGTCGCCTATGATTATATTTATTACTTTAGGATACAATAGAAAAGAAGGCTTAAAGCCCCTTTTCTATATAATGTTCAAAAGCTGTTCCTTAATTTTCTCTAGTTCATCCTTCATATTAACGACCAGTTTTTGGACAGGAGCGTGATTTGCTTTTGATCCGATAGTGTTTATCTCTCTACCAATTTCTTGTGAGATGAAGCCTAACTTCTTTCCTTGAGAATCCTTTTCACCAATAACCTCATTGAAATAAGATAGGTGGTTTGTTAAACGAACAATCTCCTCGCTGATATCAAATTTCTCGATGTAATAAATCATCTCTTGTTCGAACCGATTCTCATCATAAGCATCTGATGATGACAGCTCTTGCTGATGCTTTTGAATTCGTTCTTTGATGATAACCACTCGTTCAGGATCGTGAACCTCTATCTCTTTCAGGTAACCTGCTACGTTGGCAATGTAATTTTTCAATTCCCTCTCCAGGGTCGCACCCTCTTGTAATCTAAATTCATCCAAAGCCTTAATAGCACTTACAAAGTGTTCTTGGACAAAAATCCATTGCTCTTTTAGCAAATCTTCATCTACCATCTGAGGGATGATAACGTCAGGACTATTTAGCGCTATACGAAAGAGATCATCTTTGGCTGCACCCACTTGATCCGCTAGGCTTTCAAACTCGCTGTAATACACCTTAAATAGGTCTTGATTGACTTGCTGAGCCTCAACTCCGCCTTCCTCTTTCATTAAATCGATTGAAAGACTGACTTTCCCTCTATTCAAGCCTTTAGCCAGCTGACTTCTTATTTCTAACTCTTTGTCTAGAAAATTTTTGGGGATTCTAATTTGAGCATCTAAGAATTTAGAATTGAGTGATTTGACTTCAACAGTCACATTATACCCACTCTTCTGTCCTTTGGAACGGCCAAATCCGGTCATCGATCTAAGCATATATTTTTCGTCTAAGTCGTAAAAATAGACGAATTACATGGGTAATAAAACCTTATTAAAAATCGTATCCGAAAGAGAGTTGGAAAGCTGGCTTGAGTACTGTGAAATTCTGTATAGGGAACGAAAAATCCATCCTAGAATAAAACCCAATGAACATTGTTCGTATACCAACCCCAGCAGTTTGAAGCCAAGGATTGCTGAAGTTATTAATTACCGCTGAGAAGGGTGAACCATCAGTACTAATCTCTTCAATATTTTGATTGTTCCTGTCTTCAAAAGGAGAAAGATCGTCCCATGCCGAACCCACATCATAGAAACCTACGATTTGAAGGTTCTTTAAAAAGTTAGACTTCAACTCACTATTCTGTAATAACTGGCTAATTGGGAACCGCAATTCTCCTGAAAAGGTCATCACATTACTACCTTGGAAAGTGTTATAGTCATAGCCTCTTAAATTTACAAACTGATTGAAAAGGATATCACTTTTGTTCGGATTGACACCTGTATTATTGACTACCGAATTAAATAAAGGCTGAAAGGCTAAGTCATCGTTGGCCGGATCTCTAATCTCCGTACTGTTAAATGCCCAGTTATCTATTCCCCCTAGATAATATCTCTTTGGAGCTTTGCCAAAATAAGAACCAAAGTAAAATCTAGCTGCTAAATAGATTCCTTTATTGACCTTTTGATAGTGTCTTACATCCAACTCAATGTTATTAAAGCTTTGACTCGTAGCGCTCATACCGCCATGGGCTTCAACCGTCAACTTTGCTCGCGTCCCTTCATGTAAATTAGTTCCTACTACCACACTATTATCAAACACAAGTGTAGACGATAGCCCTAGATAAGAAGCTGTTTGATTGGCCTCACTATTAAACCTTGTCGGGTTTACTGCAGGGTTAGGAATTACCAACCTAAAGTCTCTATCAATAAAGCGCGTTTGGGTATAAAAAGGGTTAGCCTCAATTCTCAATAGCGGATTAATAGGATAAGCAAAACCTATCTCAAATCGATTTAAATTATACCGCTGATCTAAGAAGCTTGCTCTGTTTCTGGTTACGATGGACTGCCTGAAGTACTTAACCTTGGCATCAATGCGATGCTTTAAATATTCGTATTGTGCGTAAACGTCATACCCTTGATTCAGGCTAATTGGTAATAGTAAACCTCCAGAAAGCCTATGGTTTTCAAGATAGTCGTTCATCTGAATCTCTGATAAATAAGAAAATGATCTCAACTGATCAATAACGAATGTCGTCACTAGGTTATCTGTTTGAAATCTATTTTCATATGGGTTTGGCCCCTTAATACGCTCTTCTGACTGACTATTTTGATAAATACTCAAAAACCCACGTCCCCCAGCAGTCGGATCGTCTTTTGGCTTTTCAAATTGATAATCTCGGGTATCAACTTTCGATTCCTTAGTAAACTGATAGTTCTCTGTGTCAATGGCGCCTGCTTTTAAAGAATCAAGTTTTTGCTCTGGTGGCCTTGATTGAATAAACTCTAGCTTATTTTGAATCGAATCGATTAACGAGGGGTCTGCTGCTAAGCGTATTTTACGTTGCTCGGCCAATATTTTACTCACTTCGAGTGCCCTTCTTGGTGTAACTAAGCTGAAACTAGACGTTACCCCATCAAAATTTTGATAAAATATCCCTTCTGCTCCATTAGAAATTGAGATGTACGCTAGCCTTTGATTCTTAGCATCATATGCATAGTCTTTCACTCCGTATGCAAAACTAGAAACTTGTGTACTAATTGAATCTAAGCGATTGTATCGATAGATATTATGAATACCCTGTTGATCACTCAAGTAATAAACCTCTGTAGAGTTGGGTGCGGAAGCCTTAACGTTCGAGGCTAAGGCATTTGTGAGTTTATTAAACGAACTATCAGGATAGTCTAAGTCATATTCGAAAAGGTTAAATTGATTATCATCGACTTCCTCTAGGCTAGCTGGTCCGGATACGAAAACACTGTCAGACTGTCTGTTGGAACTAAATATTACTTGATTAGTCCCTGGGATATAAGAAATATCACGTTCATCAAAGTTATCGTTCGTAATCCTTCGGACTTGACCTCTTACGAGGTTATACAAAAAGGCATCGCTTACTCCATTAATATCACCAGTCATAACGGCTTGTCTTCCACCGTCTTTAAACTGAAAACTCTGAATATTTGACAGCAAAGGAATACGCAATACTTGCTCTCCTTTTTCTCCTATTCTCTTAACCGCCAATACATTGAAACCCTCTTCCGTATAAACCACTCCTAATGTCGTTGAGTCTGCCCAGCTTAACAACGGCATTGCCTTATCTACCTCTTGGTCAACAAGTCTTAGTCCAGCTTTATAAACAGTCGATATACTTTGATTAAGGGTATTGACCACATCAACCTCAAAACGACCATCTCTCATTCTTGCATAAGCCAAGTACTTTCCGCTCAAATTAAACTGTACATCTGTATAAACAGAAGAATTTCGATTACGGCCACTAATGATGTAATCAGGGTTAGGTATTTGTGTGTCTTGCGCTACACTAGCATTGGTTGTCAAGTAGAATGTCCTCCAGTCAGTTAAAAACTGATCATATGGAACACCCAATGTTCTTTCGATACTATTTTCCTCGTTGCGAATAATACGCGCTAGATTCAAAATATTAGAAATACTGCGCTGACCGTAACGCTGGGTAATGAAGTTCCAAAGAGACTGCCCTAAAAGCAGGTTCATTTGAGGGCTCAATTTATCAAAACGGTTTTGTGTATTAGTCGCTATAAAATCCCTGACTGCATCGTCAGATTCTTTAGTCCAGCCATAAGCGATATAGCTAGAGATTCCACCTGTAAACCACACTGGGATTGGAGATGTCAAAGAGCTTTGAAACATCTCAGCGATGTTACCTCCGTACAACATCTCTTGTATAAGCATGTCGGTAATTGAGAATTTAAGCTTCTTCTTAAAAGAAGAGAAATCTCCGGTGTGCGCTACCTGAACTTGTGACTTCACGAAATTGGTCTGCCCACCGACAGTAAAATCTCTGCCTCTAAGTCCAACATTACTTTGTTGCTTATCAGATACAGAGTTGAATACAAATACCCTCGTCTTTGCAAATGGAAAGTAACCGATTGTTTCAGTGATCTTACTGAACTCGGCCTCTAAATACGCTATGGTCTTATTCGCCATGTCGGATCCATTACCATAGTAATAGACCTCAAAGTTCTCTGAACCATAGAAATTCCAATCGAACGGCTTGTATTGAACCCTATTCTTACCGAACTCTTCATTAAAAGCTTGTGCATTTAAAGCATGGTTTGCTAAAAAGCAGGTAAGTAGCAAGCATGATGCTAGCAATCTTAGTTTGGCTTTATTCATAGAAGTGACGGTCCCAAAGAATTATTAAAATAACGAAAAAAAGCGTTCAATATTGACCTCTTTATCTAATTCATGCCCTTGCTCTAAATGAGCTAGCAATTGTTTAGCGTAGAATGGTGCCAAAGAAACACCTTTTGCGCCAAGACCATTGAAAATTATCATCCTTTCGAGATTAGGATGACGCCCAACAAAGGGCTTTCTATCCTTAGTAGCAGGCCTAATACCAACTTTCTGATCAATCACTTCAAAGTCAAATTTTACTAACTCACTTAACTTCTTTACTAACTCATCTTTGGCCTCAGAAGTTATCACCTCTTTAAGGTTTTTATTGTCATAAGTAGCACCCACCTTACAAATGCCATCAGAAAGTGGAATTACAAAGACTCCCTTATTATAAATGACGTCAAAAACTGCCTCTGTCTTGATGTAAAGTAGCTCACCTTTCACTGGCCTCAGGGGTAGCCAATCAAAATATGGATTGTCCTGTACAAGCCTACCGTCACAGAATACTGCTTTGCCTGCCTGAATATGCTTATAACTGACTTCATTACTACTTGTTTCAAGTTGAGTGTAATCAAAATAATCCCCATAAAACAGGCCATTAGCAATGAGATATTCTCGATAATGCTTAATCAGCTTACCTGTATCGAGGTAACCACATTGCTTCAGTAACAAACCACCAAATTCATTTCTGATATCTTCATTGAAAGCTGGTTCAGTTTTGATATCCTTGATATAAGGAATGAATGTTGAATCCGCACTTTTCCCCATCCATTCGTTTAGCACTTTCATTGAAGGAAAAGGCCTGTATATCGGCATCTCGACCAAGAAGCTTTCCTGCAACTTTTCCTCAAGTGACTGGTAGAACGGAGTGAGGTACTCAAATAAGGGGTCACAATTCCAAGTTTTCACTAATTTTCGGCCAGTTATGGGATTATAAAGGCCTGCAGCGACTTTTGATGAATTGGATAAACTAGGATCATCGATGACTATTGCTGTCTTTCCCGATTGTAGCACATGTTCACAAAAAACAGTTCCCGCAAGACCTTGCCCAATAATCAAATAATCTACCTGCATGGGGCGAAATTAAATGAAGTATCTTTGATAAATGCGGTTTATTAAATGAAATTTAGGCCTTATACCAAGATAAGTTATGCAGGTAAAAGCATTCACCTTTAATCCTTTCATGGAGAACACCTACGTGGTCTATGATGAAACCAAGGAAGCTGTCATTATAGACCCTGGTTGTTATGACCCCCGGGAACAAAAAGAACTTGTTAAGTTCATTGAGAGCAATGATCTAATCGTAAAATTAATACTCAATACACACGGGCATATTGATCATGTACTGGGAAACTACTTTGTTAAAAGTCAGTTCAAAGCCCCACTTTGGATAGGTGAAAAAGACTTAGAGACCTTGAGGTCTGTAGAAACTTATGCTTCAAATTACGGTTTCCAAAACTACCAGCCTGCTGAACATGACAAGCTTTTAAAAGCAGATGAAGTGATCACCTTTGGTAATTCTACTCTCAACATACTTTTTGTTCCTGGGCATGCCCCTGGCCATATTGCCTTTTACAGCAAGCCTGAGGGCTTCATCATCGGTGGTGATGTTTTGTTTGATGGGAGTATTGGCCGAACCGACCTACCAGGTGGTGATCATGATACGTTAATAGAAAGCATTCATAATGAATTCTTTGCCTTTGACGATGAGACCGTGGTCTATTCAGGACATGGCGATTCTACTACGATAGGAAAAGAGAAAGCTTCAAATCCATTTTGTGCGATTAAATAGATGAATTGGATTAGAAAAAATATCCCTAATCTATTCACGATACTTAACCTGTTATTGGGTGTTATGGGTATTCATGCCATACTCACCGGAGATACGGGAGTAGCACCCACAATTCATTATTATGTCTTCGCAGCAGCATTCTTTGATTTATTTGATGGTCTATTGGCCAGAAAACTCAACGTAGCTTCTGAGTTTGGGATGCAATTAGACTCTCTTGCTGACTTAATCACCTTCGGGGTGTTGCCTACTTTCATTTATGGGAGTTTTGTAGGCCTAGAAGGATGGGGATTACTCTTACTATCAGTCCCGATTTGTTCCGCAATTCGCTTAGCTGTATTCAATACAGACGCTTCACAAACGACAAGTTTCAAGGGCATATCAACCACAGCCCACGGTCTCTTCGCGGCAGTAATACCAATTATTATGTATAATCAGTCAAGCTGGTTTGCTCAATACTTCGATGGTAACAACATTGCCATGATCTCATTAGCGCTGTTTTTCTCTTTCCTTATGGTGTCCCCTTTAAGAATGATGTCGTTTAAATTCGAGAACCTAAGCATTAAAGATAATTGGGAGCGCTTTCTACTGATACTGTCGGCTATAGTTCTAATTGCGGTTTGGCAGTATGATGCTGCACCATTTATCATATTGATCTACATCCTTTTGTCACTAATGCATTATTTCAAAGGGGTTTCTTCCAATAGCAAGCGATAATTATCGTTATCTTTCAGAGTCACTTCCACGAGGAAAATTGCTAAATATTAAATCAACCATAACCACCCTATTTTGTCTACTACTGACATCAATTGTCGGAGCACAAACACCTAGTGTTTTGAGCTCAGGAAGATGGGTAAAGATGGAATTTGATTCCCCTGGTATTTATAAGATAGATCACAACACACTCAATGAAATGGGGTTCACTCCTGCGGATGTAGACCCAAGAAACATTGCCATATACGGCAACTCTGGTGGAATGCTTCCACAGTCCTTAGCTATTGATCGTGCCGATGACTTATTAGAAAACGCAATAAAAGTTATGGGAGAAGAAGATGGAATCTTCAATGAGAATGACTATATCTTATTCTATGTTGACGAGATCAATGCAC
>Ga0115553_1002210_pt1 | contig 11914 bp, 8 predicted proteins | sample COGITO_mtgs_1103_2_FD_87284 | JGI IMG/M metagenome (GOLD analysis project Ga0115553, IMG submission 87284) | Pelagic marine microbial communities from North Sea - COGITO_mtgs_110331 | ecosystem: Environmental > Aquatic > Marine > Epipelagic | place: Germany:Helgoland, sampling site Kabeltonne... | reverse complement strand
GTTATTCCGCCCACATAGTAAGCAAGCAAGACTGGTTTCGACTCTTGCGTTTCTGTTTCTTGGCCCCCCTTGGTCGGGGGAGAGACATCGATTGAACCTTCTTCCTTAGTTCTTTCCAGTACCTCTTCAAAGGTCGGTGGGCCATTGCGACCACCACTTTTATCATTGGTCACGCGTACGACCTTCACCAGCGTTTTCAACCCCCCCTTGGAGGGTTTGTTCCCTGGGCCAGCAAATGTAGTGCCAAAAGTAGTCTCCTCTCGAACGATGGCCTGGATAAACCTGACCGAGAGGGGCGCGTATCCAGACGTGACGAACGCTATATCATCGGGGTCAGAGATATTCACGCTGTCATTGATCAGACTCATCCTCGTCCGCAGCGACGACCAGTTGCCTCCGGTGGCTCCACCTTCTCCATCCTTGTCACCCACACCGCTGCCAAAGTTTAAATTCTCCTTGCGGCGGATCGCACCCATAGCTTCCAATACGCCAATTTTTTCCACTGACTCAAAGCCATATTGCTGGACGATTTCGCGCTTGATGGTATCATATCGCCCACTCTTGATTCCATTGCTGGTCAATGACTGCAACGTAAGCAGCCTCAAAACGTCCCACAACGGCGGCCTCGTCGATATTAGGTCCTCAAGTCTGTCAAAGTCAGCTTCCCCCTCTAGCATTCCTCGCTCTCGCATCCAGCCCTCCCGGAATTCAGGCGAGGATGTCACCTTCTTTACCACCTCAGCAATGTGAATGTGCTGTGTGAGCGACTGGTAGTTCTTCGTTAGCCCAGGGAGATCCTTTACAAAAGCGTGGATCTCCCCGATGGTCTTGGCCGATTTATTCTCGCGAAAGTTGCTGTAAGACTCCCGGATGAGCTGGGCTTGTTTTGCAAGGAAAGGTCCGGTCGTTTCAATGTTTTGATTTCGCAGGAGTGCAAATAGTGGATCGGTGGAGTTGAGAGAGACGGGAATTTTTTTGTTGGTAGATTTTGTTGTTGCCTTGTCTGTAGACTTTTCTGTTGATTTGTTGAACGATTCTGCGCTCTTCTTATTTTCTGACTCCGCTTCTCCACCTACCACCAATTCATCCACCTTGACATAGCCGTTTCGTATCCCACCCTTCCACACAAAATCAATTAGGCCTTCATAGGTTAGCGGGGTCGTCAAGGGCGTCACAAAATCACAAGATCGGTCTAGAAGGATAACAGTGTGAATATCGGACGCAAGCAGTGGGGCTTCTTCGTCGCCAGTACCACCGCCATCGTCGTCATCGTCAACGTCACCGTCACCGTTATCGTCACCGTCACTTTCAATGTCACCATCTCCTTCGTTGTTCTGACGATGCGCCTCTTCCTCCTCCTCCTCTATCCGTCGATTCCAACTCCCTCTCAAGACTCCTTCACCGGCAGCTCCAACACCAATCCAATTGCGCACATCCCCACAAACTCTCTCAATCTCTGACAAACTCCCCACCACACCTTCTAGAGCAAGAGGTCCCACCTGTGCAGTTCGTTTGGAGAGTGTTTATCGTAAATCCGAGTTTTTATGCGAGTTAAAAAATAATAGCAAAATTTAGGTTGAATGCCTAGAGAGTAGCGAATGACTTCATTTTAAGGGACGAAAAGACCAGACTTACCCCGTCTCGATGAAAAAGAGGAAGGACTTCTGGGTCTCCAAGCGTGAGCAGGTCATCGTCAAGGGGAACTAGTCCGAGGGGGAACTCTGTGATGGTCTCAATGTGGTCTCCTACACCAAGGTCCCCCAGAATTCGGAGACACATCCCATCGGACCGAGGCGTGAAGCAAACAGTGTAAACTTCTCGCTGATTGCCTGGGATTAAGGCGGCTTGGCGGCGCTTTATCTGACGAGCTAGAACTGGCATCATGGAGGGCAAAGGTCGAACAAGGAAGATTATCGTGGAGGGGTACGAAGGAGGGGGAGGGGGACACGGTTGATCAAATGCAATAGCAGTTGCGGGAGGAAGAGACGGAGGGAGGGGAAAGTTTAGGGAGGAGGAGGAGGTTTGTCCTGCAATGGCTTGGCTAGAGCCGCCGCCGTCAGAGGAGGGAGAGTTAGCTAGATCACAGAAATACTGCACACCGCACTTCTTCAGTGCCTTGCTTCCCTGCGGGATTATCAGGTTAAGCAAACCACCTAGATTGCCATCTAGTACAAGCGCTTTGGTGCCATTTTTAGGTAGAAAACCACAGGGCGACCCAATACTCTTTTTGCCGCTGGTGTTGTCGCTAAGACCAATGAGAAAGTTCAGAAAATCTTCGGCGGGGTCGCCTCGAAACGAGGTTAAATCAACTGGACCGTTCGTTAGACTGGGCGGCTTGAATGACATCGTCTATACCCTTACTCTTCAGTATGGGCGGTATTTTTCAGTGAATTTGTTACTTCCAGGGGAGAGAAAAAAAATGTCGCCGCGATGTTGAGAGAGATAAAATGAAATGTTGGAGCAAATGAACGAAATAAGAATGGAAAAACCACACATTTTTTTTCTTATCACACCTCCAAAAGTGTGTACACCCACCAAGATGATTTGCTTTTAAAGCAACAACAACATGAAAATTGCCGCTCAGCACTTGCGTGCAATACGCACAATGTTTCAGGATCTTCCACAGCAAACACTGCCAATCCTCTCCTCCACCAAGTTACGCCTTTCAAGTGCTGCCTTAGCTGCCACAGCTTCAGCAGACCGCAGCCAACGGACGGCAGCGGTATTAATCCCCCTTATTAATGTGAATGACAAAGGGAGCATTCTTTTCACCAAAAGAAGCCAGGAAGTTGGGACGCACAAAGGACAAATTTCATTTCCCGGAGGGCACGTCGAGAAGGGAGAAGGCATTGTCGAGGCTGCCATTAGAGAAACGCAAGAGGAGCTTGGCTATGACTTATCTGGTAAAGTGCAGGTGCTCGGCCGGTGTGGAGAAATCCCTTCAATAACAGGTACCCCTTGTTATCCTGTGCTGGGATTCCTGGACATAGATGTAGACAACAGCGTTGATTTGTTTTTCTCTGATAGCAACAGAGCAGAAGTAGATCATGTTTTTTCGCGACAAATCGACGAGCTTGTTGCTGCAGAGAAGATGGAAAATATAACCAACAGTGTGACGGGATTCAATTACCGAGCTCCATGCTACGATCACGATCATCTGGGACGTATTTGGGGGTTGACCGCTATGATTTGCAAGCCCGTTCTAGGGCAAATAGCCCCGCTTCTCACAAAGGTAGAAAAATAATGCTGTTTAGATATCTACCTAGGTTCATGGATAATTATATTAGTCACCCTATCAAAAATACCTCCAATCCTCACTTTTGTCATTTTTTTTATTGTCATTGAGACAGAAAAGGCCGGCGCTTTTTACTTTGGCTTGTCCACCCAACCTGAAAGGTGAATCTCAAAGGGAAAAGTGATAGTGGTTGAAACCAGGAGCAAATCTCCGTCCGAATCCCTCATCCGACGAGCCTCAATTGATGAAATTAATAAAAACAATCACTAAAAAACTCTCTGTTTCATTCTCTCCGATATCTCCTTATTCAAATTGTTACCTTCCAGGGGAATCACTAACTGCCGTTAACCGTTTCTCAGTCGGTATCTCAATACGCAAGAACCTTAAGCTTCGCCCAGTTTTAAAGTCAATCTTTTCTACCACGACCGTGTCAACACTCAACCATGGTCTGCTAAACATCCCGAAACTTCCATCCCCGTCACTGCTCATTGATTCCCTATTGCCCATCATTTCTATGTCAGTAAATTTATAAAAATCATAGCAGTTGGTGGAGCTAATGGCACATTGGACACTATTTCCAGTGGAAAATAACTCGATATCGATGGGAGGGAGCTCTCCTCCACTTCCACCCCTGGGCTTTAATAACAGGGTCTCAGCGCCTATCATCTTATCAACGGTGTAGTAAGAATCGGCCCCTGACGTTGTTCGCGCACATCTGGTAAGAATAGCTTCGGTTATGAATGTTGCATCCCCGATCATACCTCCGGAGACCTTTGTGCTTGAGCATAGCAAGCGAGTGAGTCTACGAGAAAACAGAAGAAAGACAATCAATGTGAGTTTTAACCTCAAGGAGAGCAAAGGAACAGTGGAAAAATTCATCACTTGACCATATTACCGCGCAATCTTGCTAACTTGTAGTCTGCTTCTCAAAAACGGACTGGTTGTTGTCGTCGTACTTTCTGTAGTGAAGATAAGAATAAGCTCACCTTTGGAGTGTTTCAAGGAAGAGGGAACCTTGACCAAGAAAACGGATCCCGTTCAAAACTATCCGTTCTCTCAGTAAGTCCTTGACTGCCTGAGCTCGAGTGCATGGCTTTGGTGGGGGCAATGGGATACAGCTCAATGAAGTTCTATTCTTTGAAAGGAGGAGCAACATCTCATCTCGGTCACATTTGCTTGCAGCTACCCTGAGCCCGCCAATTAGATCTACAATGGCGTTTTTTGGAGTGCTTGGAATAGGTGAAGACGAGGGTGTACTCAGCGGGCTAATCTTATCACCAGAAACGATTTCTGCGTGTTCTTCACCGCAGCCAGCATTATGATTGGCTTGTTGTCTTGTTGCTTGGCTAAGGGATGTTATATCCATTTCCAAGACACAATTATATATCGGTTACAAGAGATGTATCGGCAATGGTGAGCTCCGTCTGCCCCAAAAAAGACTTTTTGGCCTGATGCTACCCAGTTATTCTAAAGACCCTGGGGACCTAAGGGACCCTGCACCAAGTTCGAAGTTAGGGCTCCTCTCCCTTCAGCAAATCCAAAATGTATAGCCTTTGGGACTTAATTGCTCCCGATATGGTTCCAGACAGCTAAAAAGCTATGGATGATGAGTAGAGGCCAAATTTCAATTCAATGGATGTTTTCTTTTGGTTGGATCTTTATCAGTTTCACCTCACAGCTCGAGGGGGAAGAGGTCAGGAATTTCAGCAAGAATGTAAATAAATTGTAATCAAATTCTCACTTGACGATTTTTCAGGTGCTTCGATGTCCACTCCAAAGAATGCGATGAGCTCCTGGGGGGACGACACATCTTCCTCAGCGACCACTGCTGACATGCTTGCATCACGGATATACCAAAATCATTACCCAACAAAGCCAGTTACAAGTCCAAAAAAGATGTTTGTATCTCGCGGAGATCGACCTGGGCGTAGAAATGGCGACGGTCAAACTGCCAAGAGCGCCGATGACAATGCAGTAGATGTGCTGCAACCTCGTTACAAGTTGTCACTTTCAAGGGGGGGTGATTGCTCTCATGCTGTTCGCTCCAATGCCACCGCTGGTGTCGATGACGGGTTGTTAGATCGGTGTCGTGTTTTAATATCGCCACGTGAAAGATCTAAGTCGCCAACAAATCATGAACAAATAAGATCCCCAGTGAAACTGGACAATCCTGAGGACAGAGGTGATGCTCAACAGACCTCCCTTTACCAAATCCACCAACAGCACCGACAGCACCAACAGCATCATCGTCATCAACATCATCTTGGACAATACCAACAACACCAACAGCACCAACACCACCAACAGCACCAACAGCACCAACAGCACCAACAGCACCAACAGCACCTGCAGCACCTACAGCACCAACAGCACCAACAGCACCAACAGCATCAGAAAAAAAAACACCTTCCAATTACTACCCAAAGTGACCAGGAAACAATCATCGCTCCAGATCGGCATTTTGCACCTGTCCGGTCTAGGGCCGAGGGAAACCCGTTTGCTCCTGCTAGCCGATCTGGTTATAGCATTAATAGGGTCGTCAAGCGCAACGCTGGGACAATTTCTGCTTCTTCCTCTCGGAATTCAGCTTCGACCGCACCATGGCCTACATCAAACACAAATAATAATCGCTCACAAAGCGCTCCAGTATTCCGCGCTCAAAATCGGCAACGTGAAGATTTTGTTCCAATCCCGGTACATTTCCAGGAAAAATATCAGTCATTTAGTCATAGTGCCCGGGCAATTCCTTCTAGAGGGATGACAAGAGGGAGGCAGCGCTCCGGCCATGATTCGCTTCCAGTCTCATCTGCCCAGGAGGCAAAAGTCACAACAACAACAAATACTTCTACTGTTACTGCTACTCCAATTCCAACAACAATTTTGACACAACAGTCACCGGTATCAACGTCAACAACCCCTCTGGTCCTACAGAGCAATTTTCGCCTCGCTGTTCCTCACCCATCCCTCACAAACCCTTACAACATAATCTTCCCCCCTGACTTAACTTCGGTATCTTGTCGGTCCTTGCCACTTTTCTACACCGTCACTTCTCAGGGTGTTACCGAATATAGCCAAGGCTTCCCTCCCACCTTTTTAACTCTCTCGGAGTTCACCCGCTTCAGGCAGATCTATGCCACTCTTTTAACATTTCCTCTTTTTCGTTCTGCTCTACTACTCCGCACGTTTCACTGTTTACGCGTTTACATGCGCTCCCGTCGAATGCAAAGAATTCGAAAAATTGTCGGCGAAAAACTACTGCGAGGCGGTTTTGGAGGTGTTGGATCCGGCGCCGGCTCAGCTCTGGAGAAGTGCTGGGGTCTGTGTCTGCAGATTATGGATATTGACGTCGGAATGTTGACTGAGGGTGACGAAAACTACCACAATCTTTTACATAAGAGCTCGTCTGCTGAATTTCTCGCGGATACTTACACTGCGATGTCGTCGTCGACCAATTCCTCCAGAACCAATACGTTTTCTCCCGAGGAATTCGAAGCTGAGATGGTTCGACGTCGAGTTGTAAAATTTGTCGAGATCGAGCGCCTTTATGGAAAGCTTTGCAACACCTTATCCAACTGGTGCAAGGAGTGTTTGGTCAGCGAGCGTCTTGTGGAGTATGTGGGTAACCTCGGTGAAAGTATCTCCGACGACGACGATGACTACAACGATTCCTACACTAATCGTCGTTCGAATTATGCCTTCAGTACGAGCAACCAAAATGCGAATCAGCCAATGCCTTGGGCTGTCGCCGCTCGCCAACGATCTCTCTGCACTCAGTTCCTCCGCCTTTTTTCTTTGGTGCAGCTCATGTTAAACTCTGCCTTTCGGACAATCTTTTGCAATCACACGGAGAGTCTGCTGCAAATGCTCCTCCCAGGTGCTCGCGATGAACTAAAGCTAGGAAGCGATCTCGCATATATGGCGTACAACTTCGTGGATGACGACCTCGAGTCCACCTGGCGTGAGGATTTTCGCCGTGCTTTTGACTCGAGCAAAGACGGGGCTGAGGAAGGCATCCGTGATGTAAATACCGACATGTCGGGGCTTGAGGCTGTTGCAAGCGTCGACGACGCCACTAACCTTGCAAAGCCCCTTCTTAAAAAAATATTCACCAGCCTTGCGACGCGGCACAACGCATTGCACCAGGCTACAAGGCAGCAAGATCCTAACTACATCAATGTGGATCTCATCAATCTGTCTAAAGAAAAGATAAAGAAGTCGATGCAGGACAACGTGAAACTTAACCAAATCACGAATGATATTATAGGCGCGAATGAATTTATCCTCGGAATGAAAGATTTTCTCGCAGCCAATGCGAACATTCGCACTTTTTTTCACTTTCAGTGCGAAATAGATTTCGACCATGGCCGAGTTTTCCCCCTTCCAGACGCAGAGGATTTCATCGATGTTATCAATCGGACGAACTTATCTGTTTTATATTCTCTGGCGAATTTCCGGCCAATTGATACGCACATATCATTAGTTCCTTACATCCGCATGGCTGGCGGAGAGAGGCTCGGCGGTTCGGAGGTTGACCTGGAGGACCCCAACAACAAATCCGCCTATATTGATCCTCCTTCCTCGGACAATGGCGACAGCTTCATTTGGAACCCTGACGACGACGGGGAAAGCAAGCGATTTGAGATAGATTGGGTCAAGACGATATTGGAGAATGACGACTTGTACATTACGAAAGCTCGTAATCTTGTAAAGGCTGCTACGATCGCTTTTGAATCCGTGGAAGTATTCCTGAGGAAACACGCCTGCCTCCTGGTTAAGCATGAAAAGTCCATGGCATGGGACATTGAGGAGTCTGTGTGCAAAAAGCTTCAATCACAAGGCGAAAACGGCAGCAAAGATGGTAACGGCATCTATATCCGTGACAATTCCCTTGACGAGGACATTGGTCCTGAATCACCAGCCTCCCCGACCGCCTCCGCCAGTGCATCTCACCTCTTGGAGAACGATGAGCTGTCTCAGCTCAACAACCTTCAATGGCTGGATGATATTGTCACTTATCACCTCAATCATGAGTGTCAAATTCGCTCGCTTCCAGATCGCGAGCTCTGCGGAATCATATTCCTGAATAACTCCCAGTTGACGAAAGCTCTCCTCCCTGGACCGATGCGCTGCCTTGATCACCTCCGAGTGACGCTTCCGCCATTCTTCCGAAAGTACGCAAATGGCGTGCTTGAGAAACTATCGCATGCTAATCGCGATATGTCGTCTGTCTGTAGGACTGTTGCTGAGTATGTCTCTCAGCTAGAGTCCGTGAAGCAAGTGGAAGATCTCTTCGATGTGGTCGAGAAAGAAGTGGTCAAAATCAATAACTTTTATGATTTTCTAAAGTCTCACGGTTTTCTTCGGACTACAATGCCAGACAACACGTCATCCTCGACCTTCAGCGACGAGGACATGCTCTCTCAGGCAATAAACCAAGAAATGGCCCAAGTCGCGGCCACGAAGCGCACTTGTCGACAGACAACTGACTCGCAGATGGCAAAATTCCGCAACCTACAAAAAGACGTTGACAGGGTGGAGATCATTCGCGAGACGAATTTCATCAGTGACGCACTGAACCAACCCTTTCTAAATAGCAAGGAGACTCCGCCAGTGGACGCTCTTAGCCAACTTTCTCTTTTACAGAAAAAAATGTCATCGCTTCGGGAGAAAATCACTGATTTTAAGTGGGCCCAAAAGATAATAAACGAGAATTGCCGCGATCGAGGCCTTGTTGACGCAGACCAATTAAGGGAGCTACGGCTGACACAGTTTCGGGAGGCTGATCGTGTCGAGAACAGTCTCATTGACTATATGACATTGTTCAAGTCTCTCTTGACTGTGAACGCTGTTCGCAATAAGATCTGTGCTACAGCGATCGACGATTTCGACCGAGAAAGAGATGTTATGTCCATAATTTCACCCGTATCTGATCAGCTCGCTCTCATTGAACCTCGCTTCCAAAACGACGTTGTCGCCCGTATCAAGATAATCATCCAGAGAAATAACTTGATTGCCGACCTCATATATTTGCTTAAACATGAAGATCTCATCGGTAGTTACCGTAGTGAAGTCGAGCGTTTGTTTCCTAACTGCAAGGTGAGATCACGAATTGGTAATTTTGGCTCCTACGCTTCCGGATCACTGCTTACTCCCAGCATTTATTGTGCTTTTATTTGAATGGAAAAACAAAACCACACGTCCACTTAACATGTTTTATTGATTGTTTTTTGTTTTTTTGCACAGCACAAGCACTATCATCACCTCCACAACCACCATCACCGACACAAGAAGATGTCCGGTTTTGAGGCAGAAATGAGCATTGTCTACCACGAGTCACTTCAATCCAGCGAAGCGATTCGGGAGTTAGTTCGTGGGATTAAAAAAAAGGGCGGCGACGAAGAAGATGATGTCTCGCACGTTAGCAGTGAGGCTTACTCGACAGAAGCCTCGGAATCTGACGTTATCAGTAACGACAGTGGCGATGAGGAGACAATGGATGTAAATGGCGTGAAAGGCAACTCGGCACCCTCACCCTCGTCAATATCGCCGACACGTCGGCGGACGAATAAATCAATCGTAGAACTCAACTTTCACCGCCGACAGGCCCAATTCGACCACGCGTGGTCCTTTCGGAAGCTTCTTATTGGCGATTTGGTCTCTAACGACCTCCTTAGCGATGAGAAGCAAAGCCGTATTCGAGGGATTAGCGCCCAAGCCCAGTCGTCTGCTGTCGTGAGGGAGTGCTTGATGAACGTCGACATTTTGTGGAGCCATACTTTGATGAGGTTCGAGAGTGTTTCAAGCGAAGATTTGACATCTTTCAGCAAAGAAACGTCAAGGTTCGACCTTTTATCCAACTCTGTGTTTTTGAGAGATGCTTTAGACCAGTCAAAGCAGGTGAGAGAATAACTAAGTGTTGTGGTCCAGTTCCCTATCTGGACCGTCATGTACGCATTTAGACTAACACAACATCGTCTCACAGGCACTTGATCTCTGCGCTCAAGCACACGTCAATATTGTTGCCTACTATGATCTCCAGGATTTTCTGACTCGGATGCGTGCGATCAATACTTCGATGAACGACTTCCTCACAACATGGGATGACGTCCAGCACGCCTGGTCTTATTTGTCTGTCCCCTTTTTTTCACTCGAGGGTCATAAGATGAGCCTCAAGACAATCAATTGCTTTAGTGAGGCGCAGCGTGAGTTTGTCGTAATCCTTGATTTAATGAATCGGTACCAGCGAATCGACTTGCTCATGGTGAATGAACCTGACTTGCATGAGCGTGCTGTAGCGATTGAGACGGACTTTAGCAAGTGCCGCGCTGATCTTGAAGATTGGCTTCTTCAACGTAAGTATGAGTGTCCCCGCCTCCTTAACCTTCATGACCATGAACTCGTTAACTTCTACCTTCGCTGGATGACATCGAAAACAGCTCGGGTTGCAGGTGCTGTAGACATGTACATCAGCAAATTGTTCGAGCATGTGAAGCGAATAGATCACAGTGATGACAAAACGCTCGTTCTTGGCTTGACATCCCATGCCGAGGTAGAATCAATCAAGTTCTTCAACAAAATGCCGACATTAGGTGCGCTTGTAGTGTGGATTCAAAACCTTGAGACGCGAATTAAGAATACGCTTTCAGCGAATGTAAAACACTGCCTTGCTCGAAGGCCCGCTGTGGCGGCAGTGACAAAAAAATGGCTGAGAAAGCAACCGAAAAGTCAAGCCACAAAAAATCCGACTTCAGAGATGTTCACAGCAGGTTGTTCTGTGAATATATCTAACAGTCACGTAAACGAGCATATAGCGAAATTGGCAGAGATACAGGACAAGACGAGCAAAATAAAGTTTCAGGTACTGCAGCCCCAGTGGGAAAAGAAAAAATTTGAAAACGCCAACACAGAAATCTGGTTGATCGATGATAGCCAGAACGTTCCCATCCAGTCTGCTCTACTGGCTTCATCAATTGATTACACAGAGAAGGTCGAAACAGCCTTTGTTGATCGGGGAGATCAATCCTCTCTGAATAAACCAAAGAATGTATTGAACGCGAGACGCAAGTCAGACGTTTTTTTCATAATGAAAGACTTCAACGTGAAGCTTAAGATGACACTTGACAACATCATACACCGACTGCACTCTCTCGTCGCAGTTCACGTAGTGGCCAAGTCTTCTCAGCGGCACTTGTCTGCCCTTAGCTCTCTCTTGTCTACCCAACTCATGCACCAACGTGATACAACACAGCACCTCATATCTTCCAAGGTATCGGCTATCGATAGCATCAATTGGGAATTTCTTCCTCGTCAATACCTCGTGAGCAACCATACGAAAAGCGACGTGATCGTCAAAATAGGTAAATGGGAGTTCCCCTACGGTTTCGAATACCAGGGAGCTTTCGCTCGCCTCGGACTCACTCACTTTGGAGAGAAGTCGCTATTCAAACTGGCCTATGCGATGAAGAATCATTTTGGCTCTCGTGTGCACGTAGATGAAAGTGATAACCGAAATGTGGATATCACCAAAGCTCTTCACTTTAGCTGCCTAGCAAATATTTTGGGCCGCCAGCTCCAATCAATCCACTGTAACGAGCACACACACACCGAAACCATCGTTAACAAACTCATATCTGTGATCAACTGCGGCAGCGTGTGTGCAGTGATGTCGGCTGACAAAAT
>Ga0115553_1002195_pt1 | contig 11976 bp, 7 predicted proteins | sample COGITO_mtgs_1103_2_FD_87284 | JGI IMG/M metagenome (GOLD analysis project Ga0115553, IMG submission 87284) | Pelagic marine microbial communities from North Sea - COGITO_mtgs_110331 | ecosystem: Environmental > Aquatic > Marine > Epipelagic | place: Germany:Helgoland, sampling site Kabeltonne... | reverse complement strand
GCACAGGTTGAACTGGACTTAGATTACTTTCGTGGGATTTCAGAAGATTTTCTTACAGAAAGGCAGAGGTGTGAAGAGAAATTAAGTCAGTTGGGCAGTGCATTTCCGAACCCTGAAGTTTATAAAAATTTAGTAACTTATGGAAGTGAGTACCCTAATTTGCTTACCTTTCAGCCTGGTACCCCCTTTTCCTCCTTTGCTTACAAATTACCCCTTTTATTGATTCAGCAAAGTTTTTATTCCTGGGATGAGGTTCGATTTAACAATTTAAAAGGAGAACTAGACCTCGCTTATAATAATGCAGAATTACTTTCTGACCCTGCCCTTTTTTCTTTGTACTGGACCCAATTAGGCGAAGTGGTGGACCAATACATCTCGGACAGCATACAAAAAGACTTTAATTATAAAGCGGACAAGGCATTGAAAGATATGAAATTGCTTTTTGACTTTTTGACCTTAATTCTTCGCACAGAAAGAACATTGGGAATAAACGAGGGCGAATTATTGAAAAACCTGCAGGGTATCCGTTCTAAACTTGCCTCGCCCTCCGTTGAGAATCCACTCGGGTCGATCAATAAAGAAATTCGTGGGTTATCGAGTCCGGAGTTAAAAGAAGCTTTTGACCGGTACTACAAAAATTATCAGAATCAGCAAAGAGAATTGATTCCTCCCACGAAGCTTACTTTTGAAACTTTGGGTCTGGCTCTTTCGACAATTTCAGACTTAGGCAAAAATATAATCTACAAGGAAAAGGAATCGGAGATTAGGCAATATCAATATTGGGTGAAAAATTTTGCTTCGATTAATCAGGAGATTTTAGCCAAGCAGGAAGATATTATTAATTCGCTTCCCTTGGACTCTGCGGAACGAATTAAAAGAATTATATCAGAAATCCCCTGGACACTGGCAGTCTATAAAAGGACCTCAAATGGACAATATGTAAAGCAATCCGATTTTTTACGGCTTGCTCCTCCGTCCAAGTTTTAACTTTTATAGGGAATCAACTTTACTAAAACCCAACACGAAACAATAATTTAGACCTGTGAATATTGACCGTTTAATTGATCGCATCGAAAAAGCTCTTCGTGAGGATGGAACTACCGATCCAGTATTTCATGCATTGGCGAAGGAATATGCGAAATTTCGAACTCAAATTGATGAAAGATTAGAGCACTGCGTAACTCTGATTCGTTCCGGTAAAGACTTTGCTGCCCGTGAACTTGCGGAACAATCTCCAGATGTACTTACACTTATGGAAAAACTTTCCTTTGCCAATGATGGTAAATGGAAAAAAGAATGTGAAGAGAAGGGACTTTATGTCGGACCCACATGGGCAGATGAGCATGTGGATTTGCTCAATGGATTATACGATAAGGAAATCACAGAGGACAGCCCACTTTTTCGTGAATATCGTACTGCGGCACGAAGCCGGGACCAGGAAAAAACTTTTAAGGTGTTAAAGATGATCTTGAAAGCAAATCCAGATCATGGTGCTGCCAAGAGACATTTCGGTCAATTAAGTGTAAAGATTCTAGAGGATAAAATTAAGGAATTAACGCAGTTAATCACAGCGGGTCGAGAAGCAGAGTTTCTTGATCTGATGATTGATATTGAGGATACCGATTGGGTGGTGCAACCCAAAGGAGATGAATGGGAAAATGCAATTGCAGTTCGAGAAGGAGTAGAGCGAAGAAATGCAAAGGTACGATTGGAGCAAATTTTGGTCGAGATTGCTTCCTACAGAGCTGCGGATGACTGGAAGGGATCCCTTGCTTTAATCGGAGAATTTTTTAATTTGGCCCAGGAGCATAACCTGGAAAATGAATTAGCTGAGGATGACATCAATGTATACAACGAATACAAGGAATGGTCTGAAGAATTAGCGGAGGACGCGAAATCAGAGCGTGAGCTCGAGGGCATGATCTCTCGTTTTAAGAACCGCCTTGCTGAAATGCATCAGGTGGACAGTCAGGGAGGAAAAACGTTGGAGGTTTACCTGGAGGAACAAAACGAATTGCGCAAATTTCGTCAGGAATTTCAAGACCTTGGTAAATCGCTCTCTGCAGAGATTATGATGGACCTGCAAAAAGCAGAGTCCCATGTGAAAAATCGTATTCTTCGCCTTCGTGGCCGGACTAAGAGAATCTGGATGGCGGGTGTTTTTGCGTTCGTTTTAGTTGCGATTGGTGCAGTGGCAGGACTTTGGTGGTTGAAAGGTTTTTGGGATGCCCGCTCCGCTGCAGAAGCGGTTTTGGAGGTGCCCAATCCCTCACAACAGTGGGAGAAGTTATCTGCCTTTGTAGGGAATTACCCTGATTATCTAGAGGATGTCAAGGTTCGCAAGTTTGTGGATCAAGCAGTGGAGGAAGTTTTTCGAGATGCGGGTGCAAATTTAGTTTCAGAAAGTCAGGACGAATTTTTGCTCAATACTCAGGATAAAAGTCTTTTACCTATTTTGAAAAAGGAGGACATTGAACGGAGAAGGGGCAATGTCGTTGCCTCGATGTGTGGCAAAATCCTTGAAGATCTTGATAATGATCCAAATTTTCAGATTCGGGATGCCAAAAGATTTTTAGAATTATTTGAGAGTGCACCGCGAATTCGAAAGAATGATAAAGGAGAAGATTTACCCTTAAACGAGGTCGATTATTATCGTTTCCAGGACAATAAATTAGTCTTGGACAAATTACAGGAGATTGCCGCATTTTTGGCTCGGATCGAGGATACAAATGATCGAAAAGGAGATCGGTTTAATAATTTAAAGAAGGAGGTTTTAAACTTTGATGCAAAAGTGCTACAAGCATGGAAAGCCTTCCGGGATTCCGGAAAGGCGGATCATGGCATTCTTGCTCAGGAAAAATACCTCGAGGAATTGGATGAAGAAACCCGTGGTTTTTCCGGATCAGATGCGATTGACCCCAATGATTATCGTGAGGTCAGGGATGCGATTCGACAACTTAAGCAAACTTGGAAGGGTTATTCTAAAGAAGTGGAAAATAAGTCCGGTTCGTCTTACGATCAGTTGCTCAATCAAGCCGACCAATTACTGGGGAAAAGTAAAAAAGCCCAATCTCGGGATGAGAAACTTGCTTTCCTCAGGCAAATGTCAGACTCATTGAGTAAGATTACGGAATTGAACGGCAGTTCAACCGATCAGGAGCGAATGTCTAGCGCACAGGGCAGAGAATTTAAAGAATTAGTGAAGGCACAAAAGGAATCAGTCGGAGCGTTGGGCCAATTAGGAGAAGTGGAGGGAGATTTAGGGAAAGCTCAAAACTTGGACGAGTATTTTTTTGCTTTGGAAAAACTTTTGCAAAATGATGCATTTGAAAAAACAAAAGCTTCCCTGGTCCGTACTGTACTTTCTCATCGAAAGAAATTTTCAAATGAAAACGGTGAGTTAAGAAGCCGTCTCTTTATAGAGGGACCTGCCGAGATATGGGAAAAAGTGGAATCGGGTAAGATTACACTCCAGCCCGATGAATCTCGAACAGAATACGATCATATTATGGCCCTTCTTTCCCGCCCCGATCTTCGCTCTATTTGGAGCTATCAATTAGTGGAATGTACTCCATTTCAATCCGGTGCATCCGGGGTTTATTCAACCCAAAAAAAGCAGATGATGTCCCTGTACTCCTATGGTCCGGTGAAGGAGGAGGAAGTGGCACAAAAATTTGATGAACAAGGACAGCCTATTGCCAACCCGATCAAAACTAATGTGCAAGTAGGCGAATTTCATTGGAATGGAAAGGTGGAGGGCCGAGAATTTCAAACCACCATTTTTGGCGGAGGAATGAAGGGGCTTGCAGTTGAGGGGGGCGAATTGACTCCTGAATCTACTTTTTTGCAGCAACAAATCGAACGCAGACTAGACCCTAATACAAAAAGTGTTGCCGGACCTTTGATGGAAATGCTTGAGGTTGTGATTGCCGAACAATCAATTTCCCCCCTGCTCAAGGCATATCTCCATCGTGAGATAGTTGATTTGATGAAAAAAAAGCCTGCCTCTTGGGGAGTTGCTCTGAGCAATCAACTATTGAAAGACTATGATGCTCTTGTAAGTCAGGTAAAAATAAAAATCCGACCGACAGATTGGATGGATAAGAAAGCGAACGAATCCCTTTCCCAAAGTTTGGCACAGTATTACCGTGTAGTGGGTAAGCGAGATTATTTTCCCGAAGCAAAATTTACGCTTGGGGTTTTACAATCCTTACAAAAAGTAAATTTTTCTTATATTGGACATGTTGATATTCAAAAGAAGGCCCGATTTACCGGAAGTAAGCCAGCTTTGTATTGGGGTATTTCTCAAGTTAATGGTTCTTTTGAATTAACCAAGGGGGCACGGGCTTCCTTTATTTCATACAGTCCCTTAGTTGGAACCAACCCCAATATTGGAGCAATACTGGCACAAAATTATTCGAAAGCGAATGTGACGAATGGAAAATTTGGAGGAGTGGAGGATTTCCTGCCAGTTGATTTTTCAAATTGAGTATGTCTTACCAAGAAAAATATTCACTTTCAAAAAGAGGACAAATCTCGGGTCCCTTCACGGCTTTGGAAATTATTGACCTTCTTCGCATGAAGGAGATCAGCACTATTCATAAAGTTAAATTAGGAAAGGATTGGCTCACCGTATCCGATTTTATTGACCAATATGAAAAAGGACTTCTTCCAGAACAGAATTTAGATCAGGTATTTGAAGATGAGCCTGAGGAGGAAGAAGTGAAGAAAGAAGAAGAGGAGACCGTCGAATTACCTGAACCTGAACCGAAACCTGAACCGGTTGAAAAAGTAATTGAAGTGCCCAAACCAGGTCCAGCAACTGAAATTCATATTAATCGATCCGGGACTCAATTTGGCCCATATTTATTAAAAGAATTAAAAGATTATTTAAAAGCGGGTAATTTAAGATTCAGCGATTTAGTTTGGTTTGAAGGAGTTTCAGAATGGGTTCCGTTATCAAGAATACCTGGAGTTGCAGATGATCTAAGTTCATTGGGTTCTGCTGCACCTCCTCCCCCTAAGCCGCCCCCAGTACCTGCTGCTCTCCCTCCTCCCGTACAGTCTGTCCCATCCAGTCCATCTCTTTCTTCCGCGAAGCAATCGAACACAGTGTTGACGGATTCCGATCAGTCTGCAGAAAAGGAAGCGGGCGAAGATGAGGTAACTCCGGATAAGCCCAGCATGGAAATTGAAAACATTGCCCCGCATGGAGCACGGGCGATTGCGGGGATTGTGGATAGTGCTATTTTACTATTGGTAGTGGTTATTTTAATTGGTACTGCCGGTGCATTTTCAGATTTCGATAATACTCTGTATCTTGCCGGTGTATGTGCTTACTTCTTATTGGGTTGGCTTTATTATGGACTGGGAGAATCTTCTCAAGCGGGCGGATTTATTGGAAAAAGAATAAGCAAAATTAAAGTGGTACGATTGGCGGATGATGAAATTCCAGGATTTGGTGTTTCTTCCTTACGAGCAGTCCTTAAAATTTTGATCTCCCTGACTATTATTTTACCCTTTATTGTATTTTTGACTCCTCGCAGACAGGGTCTGCATGATTTAGCCTGTGGTACGATCGTAAAGAGTGAAGGAGAAGAGAATTAATTTTCAAAATGCCTTATTTAATCGTGTGAAAGGAAAAAAATAAATGGACGGAGGAGTAGGATTTGATGAACCTGAGTTAAGTTGGTCGACGCAAGATATTGAGAACAAAATTGGATTTAGTGGCGGTAGATATACCGATACAAATGCATTTTTCACTTTTTTAGTGGGGCTCATATTATCAACACTCTTTTTTTTAGTATTGGAGTTTGTGATTGGAGATTCTGGAACTGCCGCCGAGTGGAAAGAACAGAACTCGGAAATGGTAACACTGGAAGATGGTACGCAAGAGGAACAAGTGAGGGACATTCCCTTACATATAGCATTATCTGATAAATTTATAAATCGAGGACTCGGGGGGTATTTAATGGGTGCGGGAATCACCATGCTTTTTTTCTGGGCTCTTGCGATTCTGTTTGTAAAGGGTAGGAAAGTGAGTTTTCAAAAGAAAATTCTGGCTCTCAATCTGATCCCCCAGGACCCCAACTTTTTTCTTAATAATGCGACTGCCCGAGATGCGTTGTTACGAATTCGTGGTCAGGTTGATGACCCGAAGCACTTTTTGCTTTTAAACCGAATTGATGTCGCCTTATCGAATTTGCAGAACATCGGAGAAATTAGTGAGGTCGCAAGTTTGACCAATGCACAGGCTTCAATTGATGAAGATCAAGTCTCAGCCAGTTACAGTTTAATCAACGGATTTAATTGGGCGATTCCAGTTCTCGGCTTTATTGGTACAGTTCTTGGATTGGGGTCTGCGATTGGAGAATTTGGAGTGACCATACAGCTCGCTGACGATGTTGACAAATTGAAGAATTCATTGACTGATGTGACCGGGGGTCTATCCACAGCGTTTGATACTACCCTACTTGGATTGGTAGGCTCCATTGTTGTGCAAATGGTAATGACCTTTCGAAAACGGCAAGAATTTTTACTCTTGGACGAGTGCAATGAGTATTGCCAAACTTATGTTTTAGCAAAACTTAAGCTTGAAAAAACGGGAAGAACTCGTTCGTAAATCAATTTGATCGTAGCAAGCTTTCACCTACAGTAAGTCAAGATGGGGAGAAGTAGTCGAAATAGCGAGCAGAGGGTTAGTTTCTTTGCCTTTCAGGATATTATAACTGCAGTAATTGGTATCCTAGTTTTAATCGCTCTTATCCTTGCCCTTCAGGTCAACCCAAAGCGAGAAAATGAAGGCGATAGTCCGGGTAATAATACTGCTCCTGTTGAATTAATTGTGGGAGCAAATGAGGGGGGAGGGAACGCCACAATTGTGGTGGCAAGTGAGTTTAATGCGACTCAAGTAATCGAAGAGATTGCAGCATTGCACCAAGAAATAAGCGAAGAGAAAAAAGAATTTTTAGTCAAAAGAGAGAAGAAGAATAGCGAAATTGAACAACTGTCGGAGGAATTGAGAAAACTTAATTTAGAACTTCAAGTTTTTAAAAAAAAGCTTGGGATTGAAGATTCAAATGATTCGAAAGAAACAAAAGATAAGATTGAAAGTTTAGAATTACTTATGGACCTGGCAAGGGTTCAAAAAAATGAACTAAATGAGGAGAAGAAGGGACTGGAAGATAAAATTAATGCCCGGGTATTACGGTCTTTAAAAAACCTCTCCGAACTTGAATTACAGGAGCTTGATTCCAACCTTAATTCACAGGTCGAGCAGTTAGAATCACAAGTTGAAAATGAAGTCCGGGTAATTCCTAAAGAAAATAACCAGGGAGAAAAGCCGGTCCTGGTAATTCTAGGATCATCCGAATTTACAATAGGAATTTTTAATGGGGGGCAAAGAACGATACCAGTGAACTCGGCCAACTATTATCAAAAACTTGGTGGAGCCCTGACTTCCTATGATAAGAATAAAAATTTCTTTGTTTATTTCTTTCGTCCTTCGGCATGTCAGTTAACCATTACCAATGTACCAGGTAGAAATGGGACGATTGAAAAGAATTTATTTGATTTACTATGTGACCCTAAAAATAACCTGACCCGTATGCTCGGGTACAAATACGGATTCGAGCCAATCCATGAAGAGGCAGCTGTCTTGTTTACTGACAAGATTGCTGATCCATTTGTTGAGTTTTTTCCTAATCCATGAACTTTCAGAACTCACCAATTTTTAATTTGATGTTCAACTAATGGCACGCGAAGAAGAAGAGGGTGGAAGCTTGGATATGTTGCTCGATACTTTGTGCAATACATTTGGAGGGATTATTTTAATTGCTCTCTTACTTGCTCTCAGTGTGAACAAAAAAAGCGTCGAATTGTACGATAAATTAGTTCAGACCGATGACAATCAATCTGAACTTATCAGGGAACGTGAGCAGTTACAAAATTCATTACTCGACCTCACCGATGAAAACATTGAGATTTTAGAAGACCTGGAAGATGATTCTTATTCCAAACGAGAGGAAATTGAAGAGATAAAGGATAATTTAGACGATTTAAATAGCGATTCTTTCGCCCTTGAAAAATTAATGCAGCGTGAACAAGTAAAACTTGATGAACTCGAGGATAGCGAAGTAACAATTGAAAAAGAACGTTTAAGTATGGAGGAAGAATTAAGTCGTTTGGAAACGATTCTTGCCCACCAGGAATTAAGTAAAGAGTTGAAAAAAAAGCCCTATCGTAAGGTCAGCCTTCCTCAACAAAAAGACACGCGTAAAAAGCCACTCCCTGTTATTGTGGCACATGGTAAAATGTATCCGATGATTTCTCTGGGGATCGGTTCGGTTGAAAAGAATGAAGATGGATTGGTATGGAATCAAACTCCCGACAAGCGATTCCAGGTAAAAGTCGATCCAAGCAGGGGAGTCGATCCGATGAATGATGATGCATTGGATTTGTTTCTCTCCTCGGTTGGAGATGCCCCCCGTTTAGTTCGTCAAAATTTCTTTTTGAACCTCTTTGTATTTTCCGATTCAGAAAATTTTGCGATTTTTAATAAAATTCGAGACGAAGCAGTTTTAAGAAAATTAGATTATAATTGGATTCCCATTGCTGAACTTCCCCTCGTTCTGCGCTCGGACAATGTGCCTTGGAAAGTGCAATGAACAGAATGTTTTTCTTCAATTTGGCCGGGTAAGAATCACGAAATTTTTGGTAAGAAATCAAATTTTAGAGTAATTCCGATTATTTGTCCAAATTTGGTTACTACTGGCAGAACTATTAAAATGGATCTACACTTACCAGTTCAGTTTCCGAACGATCTTATTCGGTCCGCATTACTATTTCTTTTTCGTAATGCTTAAAATGACTGCTCTTTTACCTTGCCTAAGCTACCAACTGCTCGAATTATAATCTTTATGTCGAAAGAACTTCTTATTTCTCTTATTTTGGGCACATTTTTACTGGGTTGTGTCCTTTTGGGTTTGGTTCAGACGAGTTTACTTTCCAGCCCGTTTTTTCTGCTATTTGGCTTCGCGATTATACTCGGTCAAATCGTTATGGCTCACTTAGCATTTAATCAGTATAAAAACCTTTCAGTCCAAACCACTAAAGAAAGTACCAAAAATGAAGAAGGAAGAGAAGAACGAGGAAGCGACGGATTCGACGATTGAAGAGACTGCGGTAGACGAGTCGCAGTCTGAAGAACGGGAACTCAATCCAAAGCATAGAACCATTGCATTAACCAGCTTAGCGGCAGGTTATGCTTTGGCATTAGGATTTGGAGCCCTTCTCTATTGGGGATCCCAACAAGACCCACAGGTCGTAGTAAACGAAACTATTACCGAAGAGGGCGAAGTCGTTGGTGCTTCTGAGGGAGCAGAGATAGAATCTTCTGTCATTACCTTAACGGGAGGCACTAGCATACCTTGGCCGATCGGCAAACTTTGGGTAGACCCTGGCTACACGGCAATTGATGGGGATGAAGATCTAACCGCATTTGTCGAAACAGTCTCTTTCGTTGATGTTTCTACTCCTGGGCAATACAAAGTTATTTACACTGTCAAAGATCCTAAGTCTGGAGAGGTATCAGATTCAGTGGAGCGATTTGTTACGGTTAACGCAGGTGGCTTTATTGCTGGTGCAAATGTCGCTTATAATGACCGACTTGATGGTGTGATATTGGATGATAAAAGAATAACCGCTGTGATTGGTGACGACGATGATGATATCGTTTATGTGGACAACGATGATCGCCATCTCCGACTCGCAGGGAATGACTTAGGTAACGGAAGGGTAGTCGGAGGAAATGGTGGGAACGGTCGAATACATGGTGGCCGAAATCGCACTGTGATTGAAGACGATGTTGATGTCGGCTTGCTAGATCGTAGATTAGCTAGATTAGACGACAATGAACTTATTATCATCGATGATAATGACGATGACTTAGTGGCCCGATTGGATCGACAGGATATCGGATTGGACCGGGGCGGAAATGATCGGGTAGATGTGGGAAATTTTGTTCCCGATGCTCGCCGCGGAAATTTTAATGATGAAGAACTGGGTGCCGTGGGAGAATTTGATAAAGATGGTGCCGGTTTTGGAAAGGGCTCGATGCCTGGAGTAGGGAAAGGGTCTGAGGTTTTTGCATACAACTTTCCTTCACAGGGTGTAGGGGCAGGAATTGGAAGTCCAGCCGTGGGAGCTGCAGCTGGATTTGCTGGGCTTGGAGCAGGAATTGGGCAGGCGGTAATGAATGGTGAAGCAGTTCCCGCATTGGGAGGAATCGGAACCTACACGCCCGCTGCACCCAGTCAACCGGAAGGTCCTGATTCAGATAACGATGGAATTTCGGATGCAATGGAATCTACTTTTCGGACGAACCCTCAATCCAATGATACGGATAAGGATGGGGTAAGTGATGCGGACGAGGTCAAGGGAATGTCCAATCCGCGTGATCCCCGTAGTAAACCGGGCACACCTGCTCCCGGTGCTGACAGTGATCAGGACGGAGTCCCCGCCTCACTGGAAGCTCTTTACGGTCTGGACCCATCCAATTCGGACAGTGATGGCGATGGATTTACTGACGGAGAGGAAATCTCTGCGATGACTAGTCCCACAAACCCGGCCAGCAACCCTGGTGAAATGGGGGGGCCAGCTCTTGCAGTTGCACCCGGAGTCGCGGGTGGAGTGGCCGGATTGGTCGGAGGTGCCGGAGCCGGTGCAGCAGCCGGTCTGGTTTCAGGTAGGGTCACTCATCCTCTCGGATTGGGAGTGGCAGATGTCGGCGTCGGGGTTGGAATCGGTATTAACGATGGCGACGGAGTTGGACGCGACGATTGGGATTACGATCACCTCCCTAAAGATGGAAACCTTTACATTATGATGCATGTGGATGGAAGTGGTTCGATTCTGAGCACAAGAAAGGCGTTGGACGAGATGAAAGATACTCTTCTTAAAAATGCCTTACTTCCTTATTACAAGAACGACGAAGATCTTTACAATCGCCGGGTACTCGTGGTGGATGGTGAAGGAGAACGCACACTTAAATTCTTTGCAGATGCGGCAAAGAAAGAAAATGTGTTAGCACTTGTCTTCCAAGATGAAGCCCAACCCGCATATCACCTTCCCAATTTCAATCGTAAACCAGAAGATCACTACATGGACGATTTGAATGATCTTAAAAAAGGGTTAAACGGATACGGTGGACTGTACCGTGGAATCATGTTCCAAGTCGACCGAGGGAAGACTTTTGCCAAATCATTTAAGGAATTTGTGGAAAACGCCTGGCGTGGAGATGGTTATCTTTCCGGTGCAGGTGAAAACTTGAAGCCGTACTACTGGCAGGAAAATGGTGACAATATTCGCAACCGTGATGGGATTGTATTCAGTGACGAATATCATGTAAATTCGGAAGGTGATCCCGCTTATTACATGAATTTGATCATGGAAGCATCCCGTAAAATTGGTTTGGATCTTGGGAAATACGGCGGAGGACAGGAAGATGGTCGCTATAATGCAAAACTAAGCGGTAATTCTTCCAGCACTTCTTCCTTGAACGAAATGTGCCCTATCAAAAAGGACCGCAAGGCAAACCCATCAATAACTGCGAAGAGTGCTAATGGTAAGACAGTCGCGTTTTGCTGCAAGGGTTGTAAAAATAAATATGCATCGGCTGATTGATCTTCACAATCTCTGAGCTCTCCTTTTTACTTCTCCTATAAAAAGGGAGCATACATTTTTTACTAGGAGAAGTTTGGTATGAGTACTAAAACCATACTTTCTCTTGTTCTTTCTTCGACCCTTGGGTTGGCGTTAATCGGTAATCTCATTGCCGGGAACCTGATTCTCTCTTCTGTTCTAGTCTTCACTGGTCTTGGTACCGGGATTCTGTGCCATCTTGCTTTTTTTGAAGAGAAGAAAAAAAAACCGCATGGTACTTGCCCGTTTTCCTGGCTCCACTTATGAATGTCCTAT
>Ga0115553_1002182_pt1 | contig 12027 bp, 6 predicted proteins | sample COGITO_mtgs_1103_2_FD_87284 | JGI IMG/M metagenome (GOLD analysis project Ga0115553, IMG submission 87284) | Pelagic marine microbial communities from North Sea - COGITO_mtgs_110331 | ecosystem: Environmental > Aquatic > Marine > Epipelagic | place: Germany:Helgoland, sampling site Kabeltonne... | reverse complement strand
CATCCTTTTCGGGTCTCGTCGTCGTTCGTTTGCCGAAACCTGTATCACAACAACAACAAGAGGTGGAAGACTACCGCGACTCGAAGGAATACGCTCGGTGTGCTTCTCTTTTTCGTCCTCGTTCTCGTTTCTGTCGCGTTCTTCTCGTCGTCTGTGTCGTCTGTCTTTTCCTCCTTCGAGAGGATGACGACGACGAACAACAACAACAATGAAGAAGAAGAAGCACAACAAAAGTGCGCGAAAATCCTCGACCATCTCCGCTCGATGAACGAATCAGAGAGAGAGAGACAAACGCGTTTAGATTTGAGCGAGTGCGGTTTGCGCGCGGTACCGAAAGAGGTTTTGCGGTTACGAAATCTGGAATTTCTCAATCTCGGGAAAAACAAGTTAAACGCGCTGCCGGATTCGTTCGCGAAGGATTTACCGAACCTGAAGATCTTATTCTGCCTCGCGAACGAGTTCAGGAAAGTTCCAGAAGTTCTGGGCGAGATGGAGCACTTGTTCATGCTTTCGTTCAAAGCGAATAAAGTGCGAGAGATACCGGAGCAGTCGTTACCGATTGCGTCTTTAGGATGGTTGATTCTGAGCGATAACGAGATTGAAGTGTTGCCGAAGAGTTTAGGAAAATGTCGAAAGATGAGGAAGTTGATGTTAGCCGGGAATAAAATCAAGGAATTGCCGACTTTTATGAGCGAATTGGTAAATTTGGAGTTATTGAGAGCGAGCGATAATCGGATCGAAGTATTTCCGGAGTTTTTGTACCGGTTGCCGAAGCTGGCGTGGTTGGCGTTCGCGGCGAATCCGTGCACGGAAAAAGCGGCGGCGAACGCGATGGAGAGAGGTACACGAGCGGTCAAACGCGTCGTTAATTTTGAGGATTTAGGGGTGGATGAAGGGAAAAAATTGGGCAGCGGCGCGAGTGGGACGGTGTATCGAGGAGAAATGGACGGATTCAACGTCGCGATTAAAGTGTATAATAACATGGGGAAAACGAGCGACGGGAGGCCGGAAGACGAGATGGCCGCCGCGAGTTTAGCGACGTCGACAACGAGTGATATAGTCGAGGGAGAACAAGATGAGCAAGAGGAAACCGTTGGTAGCGGCGGCGTCATCGAAACGTTGGCGAAATTCACCACCAAAGACGGCAAACGCGGTCTCGTGATGGAATACTTAGACCCGACGGATTGGAAAAACTTGGGCGGGCCGCCCAGCTTCGAAACAGTTACCCGAGACGTGTTCGATGAAAGAGAGGGAAAATTCACCGCGCGAGAAATTCTAGCCGTCGCCGTTAACGTCGCCAAAGGTATCAATCAGCTGCACAAAAATGGCGTCTGCCATGGCGACATCTACGCGCACAACATTCTCATCGACCGCGACGAGGATTACCCTTCGGCGAAACTAGGAGATTTCGGTGCCGCGATGTTTTTCGACGACGACGAGAATCCTCAATTTTCACAAATGGTTCGCGAGAACGAAGCCAGAGCGTTCGGGTGTTTACTCGACGACATGTTAGTCAACTACGACGGCACGCGAGGCGGCTCAAATACCGTTATGATTCGCGAGAACATTGAAGCCGGCCAAACGCAATACGCCGGCAACAAAATATTTATGGAACCGAAGAGTTACCGACCATCGACGCACCTCGATAACGACGAAGGCAAAACCGAAGGAGAACTCACGCCTGCGCAAAGCAGAGAAGAACGAGAACGACGACGAGACGAACACTTACAAAAAAGAACCCACGAGCGGCGCGAAGCAGATAAAGGACTCGTCTCCATAAACCTCCCAGAAGACGGCCACGAAAAAACCATCGCATCTTTGCGTCAACTCGCGGACGACCTCATGCACCCAACTCGCTCGGTTCGTCCCAAAAATTTCGAAGCAGTCGTCAAACGCGTCCAAGAAAGCGAGAAACTCTTCTTCGGCGACTATTACGCGAAAAAACTCGAAAGCCTCCAGATTCTCCAGCGGAGAAGGTACGACGTCGATCTTCTCAGAGATAGGAGTCTTTTCTCTCGAAGGAAGGACCCTAAGCGCAGGGAGAAGAGAAACGATGACGACAAAGAGACAAAGTAGCACGTAGTAATAGTAGTAGTAGTAGTAGTATGGTAGTAGTAATACCTCACCAGCATCACCAGCACGTATACGCGCGTTTTTATTAGTAGACGAGAGAGAAGTCGTTACAACAAACAGACGTCACTTTTTTTATTTGGTCGCACATACGCACGGTCGCACGACAGACATGTTCCGCGGAAGCCTCCAACGCGCCGCCAAAAGGTCTCTGTTATCGGCTTGTGCTGCGCATCGGCAGCGGGCGAGTGTCAATGCCGCTCGCTCGAGCTACGCCTCGCTCGTCCCGATGGTCATCGAATCCTCCCCGAGAGGCGAACGCGCGTTTGATATTTTCAGTCGATTACTTAAAGAACGCGTGGTTTTTTTAAACGGCCCGATCCACGACGACATGTCCGCATTAATCGTCGCGCAGTTATTGTTCTTAGAGTCTGAATCCGTCACGGAACCGATACATTTTTACATCAACTCGCCCGGTGGAAGCGTGACGGCGGGACTTGGGATTTACGATACGATGAATTACGTGCAAGCACCGATACACACGTTAGCGGTTGGGCAGTGCTCGTCGATGGGGAGTTTACTCTTGTCCGCGGGAACGCACAGAAAAGCGCTACCGAACAGTCGGATAATGATTCATCAGCCGAGTGGAGGTGTGCAAGGGACGCAGTCGGACATTGCCATTCAAGCGTCGGAGATTTTAAAGTTGAGAGAGAAGGTGACGAATATTTACGCCGAGCACACGAAACAGAAGAAGGACGTGATCGCAAAGGCGTTGGAGAGGGATACGTTCATGAGTGCGGAGGAGGCAAAAGCGTTTGGGATCGTGGACGAGATCATCGTTAAGAGAGAGTAAAATGAGCGCAGGTGTTCGTGCGTGTAGTTGATGTCATCTTTATAAATATGCGTGTTGTAAATATAAAATATAATTTTTATCATTCCTTGTCCTTACCTACCTACTGTGGTAATCGGGAAGGGAGAATACGTGGTCGATCTCGGTTTTTAATTCTTGTCTTTCCTCCTCGTTTTGAGCGGCAGCGACGGAGAATAAGTGAACGCTTCCCAAATTATCGCCAACGGCTAATATTGGCGACGCGTTCGTGTTGGAGTAACTGACCGCCGTGAGACGTATGGCATTTTTCTTCTCATTCGTTTCTCCTCGCTCCTTCGATTTTTTTTGCTGAATACCTATTTCGTCAAACTTCTCTTCAAACCACGGGGTAGTTACGGTCAAAGATGCATCGTTTCGAGCGTTGTCGCTTTTAATGTTACTGCCTTTTTGCGCCACTGCTCGCTCGCACTTCCAAATACGTAACGTTCCATCGTCGTACACCGCGGCGAGTTTCCTCCCGTCGTTTGTATCCCACGCGATATCGTTCACTGGCGGGAGCGATACGGAAGACGCCGTCGACCTACTACTACTACTACTGCTGCTGCTCGCACCATAACCGTTTTGAACTCGCAAAGGTACCGGTGCGAATGAAAATATTTGCGACGCATCAGTTTCTTTGAAGATTGATGAAGATGTTTCTTGCCAGAGATCGTTTGCGTTGTTCGCGTGTGTATCTCGAGCTCGCTTGACGGAGTTTGCTTCGTGTTCCAGATCCGACACCCGAAAAACACGGACTGTTCCATCAGCAGAAGCTGTCGCAAAGACGCCGGGAACTGACGGATGCTTCTTAACTTGATATATCGCCGCGTACAACGACGAAATCGAGTGCGCTTTTATCTTCTTAGTGATCGTAAACATTTCGCTGTGCCCGTCATTTTCATCGAGCGAGCGTTTTGCGCAAACGAAAATATCTCCGCGTATGGTTCCAACGAGAAGGCAAGATTGGTCGATGACATCTAAGCACGTCGCTTGAATCTCTCGAGGATCATCGCAGACGAGACTTTTTCCTAGTATTGTTTCGCCACTCGACTCCAGAAAACGCTTTTCGCCTCGATCTTGACCGTCGCGTAAGATGCGCAAAGTGCCTATTGATTCGCTAGGAATTAATGCGCGCGCGTCCATTTTGAGAATCGCACCATCTGTAGAGCAACTTACAGCGGAGAACTCGCAGTGACTTTCCTTGTCGATGTTATCATCTAAGAATTCAACCGCCCAAACTTTTTCTTTGTGTGAATGCTCCGGTCGCGATTCGTAAAGGAGTCCTTGGTGCTGGTGGGAGGCGCTACCCTTCTTGTCGCCTCGAAACGCGATATCGAGGCACCGTATACTACCATCGAGGCATCCACAGAGCATGCGCCTGCTTTTATTCCTCAAATGCTCTTCTGCGTCGTTGTAATGGACGCTCTGAAATGCTATTGAAGTCACGGAACTTTCGAGAGTGAGTGATACCTCTGGTTTCGTGGCGTCTCGAAGCGTCCAAACGTGTACGGCGCCACGTTTCTCCAGATCCCTTTTATTGAAGTATTCGAGGTTGCGTTTGTTCTCATCTACGTTCTCGTCGTAGTCATCACCACGCAAAACGATATTTCCTGCATCAACAGATCCGTGACAGATGGCAACGACGCCATCAAAACGAGGGTGGAATCGAATCGCGTTGACTCTCTTCTCTTTTCCAGATTCGGAGGATGACGCCGATGGATACTTGTACTCGCACAAACGGGTCAGTTGCTTCGAAGCATCGAAGGGTAGTTCATCCCCATCGTGAAGCGCCCCTCTATACCGCAACGTTTGCTCTAGCATCAGACTTGCCCGAATCTGGCGATCAGCGATGATTTCCGCCTGTTTCAAGAACGCGCGACCAACGCGTTTTCTCGCCCGTCCCGGTGCTTTCCCTCCTTCCTTCCGCGTTTCCTCTTTTTGCCAACACGTCTCACTTTCCTTGGTTTCCGGTGAATCCGTAAACGTTTCGCGAACAACACAGGGGGTAGTATATGTTTGAGTCGAGCGGTGCACGTGTATTTCGGGATCAAACGGAACTCGTTTCTTCTTTATTCTCGTCTTTTTCCTCCTCCTCGTCGCCGTCGGCGGCGTCGCGAATTCGATAGGCGCCAACTCGATGCGCTTCGATTCTCTCGAACTCTGCCTTTCCCAAAGCTTGGAAAAGTCAAAGTTGAAAATAGAATCGATATCATTATCATTCCCTTCCACTCTACTGTTTTCTTCTTCGTCTTCGCTCGAGTTACTCGTGCTTTCCTCGTCTTCGCTCGCGTCGAAAAAGCTTTCCTCCTCCTCCTCTTCCTCTTCTTCTTCTTCTTCTTCTTTCCCACCACCATCACCGCGAAAGACTTCGTTCTTCTTTCTCGTCCATCGACACGGTTCCAACAGCGACCTCGGCGTCACGTCCTTCCCGTTCTCGTCGCGTATCACTCGCTCGTTCTCCACCACTCCTTTTAACAGACTTTTATTCGTCGCGGTATTATTAGTATTTTTGGTCAAACTCTTCCTCGTGCAGGAGGAGTGCGTGGAGGAGTTCCCGGAGGAGATTCTCCTTTCTCGTGGTCTTTCTCCTCCTCCTCCTTTTTTCCTTCTCTTTTCAGCGGCACTCTTCTTCACCACCGCGCTTCTGGAAGACAAAGAAAAAGAGGACGTCGACGTTTCGCTCGCGCGCCCTCCCGCCGGCGGCGCTGTTGTTGTTGTTGTTGTTGTTGTTTGCGACGTTCGTCTCATCGCATGTATTGCATGTGTTTTTTAAAGCAAGTTTGACCGCTTTTTTTGAAAAAAGAAAAAAAGAAAAAATTTGAAACCGAGAGCAACAGCTGTCAGTTCGAAAATTTTTGAAATCATCGAAACGCGATACAAAAAAAAGGGACGACGACGATACGGACGTAAACGACGGAGAAAGCCTCTCTTCCTCCCCTACGCGTCGTTAAAACTCGCGGTGGTCTCTGTCCGACGACGATAACCTAAAACAACCGAATACGTTTGTCGTCTCTCTTTGGGAACGTTTTGTATTTATTTATTTAAAAATTCAGTTAAAAATGTTTCCATCGATGATGGTGTCCGTGATGATGGTCGTTCGCTGCGGTCCTACGTCGTCTTCCTCCAGGAACAACAACGCGGGGAAGCGCCAGAACGGCGCGGGGGTTGTTCTGCCGCCGAGAATGCCAAAAGGTCGTCGGATTTTATTAGTTAAGACGAAACCACGGCAGCAGCAAAGAGTGCAATTCTCAAAGTCGTTTTTTGATTCCCTTTCGGGAGGAGGAGGCGTTTTTGGTGCAAAAACACCACCGCCACCACCGTCAAAGCGTACGACGACGACGAAGGAGCGGGACGAGACATTCTCGTTGAAAAAGACGAGCACAGACCACGAGGACGACGACGAATACACGGTGATCGACCCGCTCTCTCCATCGTTCCTGGGTTCTTTCCCGAACGAATGGCAAAACAGCAACGAGAAGTTGCGGTTGGTTTTAAACGCCTTCGAAGGGTGTTCCCGGACGGCGATGTTGTCGCTCGGACCGATACAGGCGTGCGTGAGCGCGCAGGCTTTGTTGGTGTTTGTGAGCGAGCAAAAGAAACAGAATAGATTGGAGAACTTTTTGAACGATTTTTGGCAAGGGAAGGTTGCGTTGGCCACGGAGCGAGTGAAGGGGAAGATGTCCGTGGACCGAGCGTTGTTGGAGAGGCACTTCGACAGAGAACGAACGGAGTACGAAGGAAAATTGGCCAATATGAGAGGAGAAAACGCGGCGGTTAAAAGTCGTGCGGAGATGACGCGTCGGGAGATGTTTGAGACGAAAGGGCTGGTGAGGAAAATGCAAGAGGATATTGAAGAGTTCAAGTGTCTCGTGGAGATACAAAAGGAAGAGATGGAACAGTTCAAGAAGAACGAGTACGCGTTGAAGTGCAAAACGGAGCAGCAGTTTGATTCGATGTACCAAACATTTACGAAAGATTTCGTTTTGTTGAGACACGCAAAAAAGCAACAGGCGAAGGCGCATACGTTTGAAATCGAACGACGCGACCGAGCGGAGAAGGTCTTAAAGGCGAAGACGGCGCAACAATTCGATAAAATGTACGAAACGCTGGTGAGAGATATCGCTATGAAAGATCACGAGATCGCACAGTTGCAAACGCAGTTGAGCGCGTACGAGGATGATTTGAAGGAGAAGGAGAAGATGATAGAGGGTACGGAGGTGAAGTTACGCATGGCAAACGAGGAGAAATCAAGAATAGAGCGAGCGTTGATTAGTGCGAACCATCATCACCAAACTGAAATCCAGGAATTGAACGTGATTATTACCGGTTTGTTGGATTCGATTCAAACGCTCGAACGCGAAGCGGCGGAAGAGGAGGTCCGCAAAGAACGCATTTGGAGCGAAAAGACAGCTGAAATCGAAAGTTTGAAACAGAAGGTGATGGACTTACGCATTGATCATTCCGTTGTCGAGCATAGAATGGAATTGGCGCGTCAGCAGTTGGAGAAGGAATACGAAGAAAAGAAAACGGAAGTTTCCGTGGAAGCGGATACGAGAATCGTCAACACCATCGAAAGAGTCGCTCGTGCGCAGTTTGAGAGATTACACGATATGACCGTGTTGAAGAATAAGTTTGTCCGAGATCACGAAAACGAGATGGAAGCGTTGAAAGCGTCGGTAGAGATTAAAGAGCGAGAGATTGTCGAGAATTCGAAGAAGGCGGAGGAGAAAATCGAAGCCATCGCGAGGGAACTCGCCGAGGCGAAAGATTCATACGCTCGCGAGTTGAACGTTGTTTCCGATTTATCGTCTTCTCGCGCGATAGAGATTGAAAAGCTGAAAACTGAAATATCAGACGCGAACGAGAAAGAGCGCGAGATTGTCGAAGAGTTGAAGACGGTGCAATCGGCGCTTTTTGAGGAGAAGGCAAAAGTCGCACGCGTTGAACAAGGCTCGAGCGAGACGTTGAAGCAAGCCGAATGGGATTTCTTCTCGGAGAATGCCAAATTAAAACAAGTCGAGCACGAGTTGGAATTAAAGTTAGAGCACGCAAACTTAGAGAAGCATCAGATTGAGAGGGCGTTGTATTCCTCCGCCGCGCACGAAAACGAGCTTCAAGAGAAAGTCAAGAGCATGAAAAATTCAATCGCGAAAGCGGCGAAAGAGGTGGAATATACCGAAGCGAAGCTGGAACAATCCAACTTAGAGAAGTTTCAGATTCAAAGAGCACTCATCACGAGAACGAAAAACGAAGAAGAATTGCGCGAAGAAGTCGTAAATATGAAAAATTCCGTCGAACAATGGGCGAAAGCGGTCCAACTGTCCGAGGAGAAATTGGAGCAATCCAACCTCGAGAAATTTCAAATCGAAAGGGCGCTCATCACGAGAACAAAGAACGAAGAGGAACTCTCGAAGAACGTGCAAGATTTGACCGCGCGTCAGGTATCGTTCGAGACGCAGTTTCGAGCCGCGCGCAGAGCAGCAAAAGCGGAGAGAAACGCGCTGTACGCGCTCGCGAGAAACGAAAACGCGAAAGCGCATAAACGAAATTTTGTGACGGATACGAAAGATATAGAGAGCGAGCGTTATGCGCAATACGCGCAGATGCGCGACGACCTGGAAGGTATGCAAAGAAAAGTGAAACTGGCGCAAACCGCGTGCGAGGCCGAACGCCGTGCGCGCGAAGTCGCAGAGACGGAACGAGATTCTGCCTTGCTCGAACTGAGCGCGTCCAACGCTCGTCTCGTGGAAGAGCAGCAAAATGTCGGAAAAGAAGAAGCGTCTTCGTCTTCTTCAACATCGGGCGAGAGTAGAGAAAGTAGAATGGAAGCGCTCGTCCGCGAAAACGAAGAATTAATTGAACGCGTGAAACTGCTCGAAATCGTTGCTCTAGACGCTCGAGAGCAAGAAGCTTTGGCAGTTAATCGATTGGAAGCGATTGAATTGAAAGCTCGAGAGAGACGAAATCGCGTGTCGAGCGCGATCGACTCGCACGGCGAGATAGAGAAGGAAAACAGAGATTCAAACTCGGGCGCGAGAAGTTCTCATTAAATATCGTGTAAATTTATTTTAACAAACGTACGTACAGATCCCGTTCCTAAAGGTATCTACATCATATCGCAGTAACAATCGACAACACTTACAACACACTACTATTAAAATTGCTAAAGCATGAATAAACATTAATTCCCACCGTGATTGCCGTGGAAAAAGTTCGACATAAACCCGTGACCACCATGGCTCGCACCGTTATTGCTCTCCGCGTGGTGGTCTTCGGACACGACGTCGTCGCTATTCGCAGCATCCAAAACGGAATCATTTGATTCTCCATCAGAGCTTTCTTCCTCATTCGATGCATCGTCACCATCCGCCTCCTCGCTTGAAGACGCGCTTGTTCCTTTCTTCTTCTTGCTAGTGCTGCCGGCGGCAACGCCCGGCAACTCGAGATGGTACGAATGTGCCAACGCAATTGCCGCGCGTTGTACGACTGAAACGTCGTCCTTCTTCGCAACCGTCTTATCAAACTTCTGCAAAGTGACCGATGCTTTCGCAGCGGGGCGGTTCCCATGAGATACTTTTCCAGCAACTTCCAAGATACCGCTACCGCCGTGCAACGCGTCGCTCTCGGCGTCGCATCCACACACGGATAAGCCGACTCGCGCACACTGCTGGTTTGCTTTCGTGCGATGTCGTCGAACAGCCGCGTCCGAGGCCAAAATCGCGGCCGTAGCAATTCGCTCGGCTTTTGTCGCTGCCTGATCGTCTCTCGATTTTGGCGTCACGATGCGCAGTTTCTTCGTCGCTTCCAAAACGAGCATGACGTCGCGTTCAAGTTCCCAACTGTGGTGCGGCGCCTCGCCGAATTCTCTAGAGGTTTGGTAATAATCCGCCTTCTCCCAGTAGTGCCATTGCGATGACCCTGAACGTAAATCCGATTCCGTTCCGACGCCATAGACGGTTACTTGGTCGCAAATTTGCAAAGCTGCAAAAATAGCCAAAAATCCTGAACTCGGACTTCCTTTTCCGGCGTACTCTAGTTTGCGCACGCTCTCTAACGCGGTTTTATAATTTTGGAGCAATTTACCCGCCTGCGCGATGGACGGGTCGGTCATTTTCACAAAACTCACGTCGCCGCGTCCAGATTTTCGCAAACGCTGTTGCAACGCGAAGTGATCGCCCGGCACAACTCGAGTACCAACTAACGTTACCCCGAGCTCGAGCGGCATGACGTTGGCAACTTTATTACTATCGATTTGCGTGTTTGAATATCGTTGCGTCCAAATCGAGTTGAGCGTACGCAAGGTAGTTTTATTCCCGACAAAACGATCAAAACCAACCGTTGGAGCGTTGTTCATCCGAATAACCGCAGAGTGCCCGTCGATTTCTTTCCCGTTCAAGTCGAGTAAAAGCCTTTGCGAGTTACCAACCACCGCGCACGTTTTGAAATCGCGATTGTACCTCGGCGCAAGTTTCAGCATTTCTCTCGCGTGCTTCGCCCCTGTGTTTGCAACTTTATATAACGCTCGACCTAAACTTTGTGGAATGCCATATATGGACGGAAACGACAGCTCCGATGCCATATCGCGTCGAAAGACGTCCGCTTTTTTCATCATCAAGTCTTTCAAATTTGCCTCGCGATTGATGTCCTCCGCTCGATTTCGCAGTTGTTCGAGCCATTTGCTTTCAGCTGACGCCCCGGCAGACGCCGCCGCGCGAATTTCTTTCAACGCCTTCTCGTACGCCTCCGCAGTGACTTTATCCTCCTCGTTACCGATGCTCAAATCTTCGAGAGCGTGCGCCAACGCACCGTCTAAAAGCGTCGATCTATCAATCGTTGATATGAGAAAATCATCCATATCTGCCTCGCCGGTAATCTCTTCTCTTTGATTCTTCGTCATCTTCTCCTGAATCTCACTCGCGCGTTCTCTATCTGTCACGTCTAATTTCATTCTTTCCCTATCCGCATCAATTGTCGTTCCTGCACCCCCTCCGCATTTCGATTCCGCTTTCAACGCCGTCGCAATCAAATGATACGCCGCTCTCCTCGTGGCAATCCTATCCTTCGAGATCGACCTCGCCGCCACCACCGTACAATCAGTGCACCCTCGACTCTGCAATCTCTTCTGACACTGCGCGTTTTGCTCTTTAATCCGCATAACTCTAGAATAACACGCCGACGAGCACTGCGTGTAATCCGTCACGTGACACTTCGCCTTCATGATATCTTGCAACTCTTTCACCTTCTCGTTCGCCTCTCGCAACTGCGCTCGCAACGCGGCTATTTCCACGTCAATTTTCGACGAACTCGCTTTCTTCAACGCTTTCTCATCGCAACCGGCGATAGATTCGTCGATCGCTGTGTTGCTCGATTTCATCGACTCGCACTCTTCCGAGCAATCCGGACATTGTTGTCGTTCTCTCGTCGTCGTCGCGCAGTGACATCCATCCTTGACGTTCTCACTCATCATCGCATCACGACCAACACCACCGCCACCACCTCCGAAAGTAGTAGAAACGCGCGACGAGAACGCCAACGACGACGGATGATCGGAACGACCTTTACCACCATTTTCACCACCGCCTGTAGTCGCCGCAGTCGTTCTAAACACCATCAAAACCAAACCCAAAATCAGAAGCGACATCATCATCATCATCACCAAGCGCCTCGCGCGTCGCTCGCGTTTCGGTGTCATCCTGAACGTCTCTTTGTCCATTATTACTGCGAGACGAAAAAGCGACCCCCCCCCCGTGCTCGTAACAGTAGGCAGCGCTCTGCTTTACTGCGTTTTGCGAGTCAACAACGCAGCAGGTACTTTTACAGCCCACGACGTTTGGCGCATCACATTAATTCCAGAAGAGGCAAAAGGACAAGTGTTTAGGGTGTTCGACTTGAAAACGCCTTTTTTGTGGATGTAAAAACGCTTGACTTTTCTTAACTTTTAATCACACACGAAAACACGCACGCAACAGCGCGTTGCGCATTTTTGTGAAAAGAGGAGAGAACCAAATCCAGGGGAGACATACTATACGCGCGAAATTAAGATGAACTTTGACGACTTGGACGAGGTTTTAGACAAGCTTGGCCCGATT
>Ga0115553_1002173_pt1 | contig 12061 bp, 3 predicted proteins | sample COGITO_mtgs_1103_2_FD_87284 | JGI IMG/M metagenome (GOLD analysis project Ga0115553, IMG submission 87284) | Pelagic marine microbial communities from North Sea - COGITO_mtgs_110331 | ecosystem: Environmental > Aquatic > Marine > Epipelagic | place: Germany:Helgoland, sampling site Kabeltonne... | reverse complement strand
CACTCTTCCCCCCCCCCTGTTGTTGTTGTTTGTTTGACGTCCCGTCGTTGCAAACTAAGACAACATGCCTACATGGTCTACAGGAAACAAGTTTGCTAAGAAGCACAAGGTTGACCCAAATGCAGCAACTCGAGACGAGCGCTATGCTCGTCCAAAAACTCCCGAAGAAGCCCCCAGAGGAACAGAAAACATTATGTACACTGGCGGCTTCGCAGATTGGCAGGTTCGCTCAGGTCGATTCAAGCCTTTGGCGGAGAGGAAGAAACACAAGTTGTACCGCCCTGATGTTGAGTATGATACTTGGGAGGAACATTTTGATGATGACGGGGCCAAGTTTTATTATAATCCAGCAACCGAGGTGAGCCAATGGGAAGTGCCTGAGATGATTCGAATTGCAATGGAAGCAGAGGAGGAGAGGAAGAAGAAGAGGATCGAGGGAGAGGAGTACCAGCGATACCAGGAACAACTTTACGATCAACAGCAATACGATGAGTGGGGCAATGCGATTACTCCTTACTATGGAAACTATGAAGAGGATGGGAATGACGATAGGAGCTACTATGACGAGAGCGGTCAGCTTATTGTCTGGGATGAGAACCAACAAAGTTGGTATGAAACGGGGAATTATCATGAAGGAGGAGTTGACGGAGAAGCAGAAGGGGTTTCTGAAGGTTCCAGGCAAGTGCAATTTTTGCCAGACTCTGCGAATGACAATTTTGAGGACGATGACAACGTTCATGGCGACGGCGACGGCGGCGGCGACGGCGACGGCGGCGGCGACGGCGACGATAATGGAGCTGAGGAGGTTTCAAAACACGAAGGGGAGGACGAAGACGTCGCCCGGACCCGAGAGCGACTCCGTTCGATGGACTTTAGTAAGAATCTTCTGACGGGGCAAAAAAAGAAGTGGGCCAAGATGAAAGTCTCCACCAAAATGATGATCGCTACCAATAACCAAGGGAAACTACACGACGAAGACTTGAGACTGCAAGAAGAGAGGATCGCGCTGTGTTCTCTTTTGTCCAACCGTTTGGTAGGCGAGTGCATCGCTGAGGGAATGCCTCGCATTGCCCTATTGGTCAAGAAGCAGCGCCTTAAGGAAATGGAGGAGCGAAATCACGCAAATTGGAAGAATGCTCACGCAGGCTTCAGGCAGAACAAGGTCGAGGTGGAGAAAGAAATTAAAGTAGGAAGCGTTGAGTATTTGGAGATGCAAGAGAAGAACCAGATCGAGGAGGAGGAGGATGGTGGTGGGGAATGGGATGCAATAGAAGAGTCCAAGCGCGAGAAGCGCTGGGACCATAAAGTGCGAGAGGCAGAAGAAGAGCAGGAGAGAGTGCATGAGCTTGCCACATTGGGTGGTGACTTTGGCAAGCTGAGAGAAAACCTGGAGAAAATTGGAGTCACGAGTAAGAAACTCGCCTTAATATTAAATAGGCTGTCACAACACGGCCTGGGGCACTCCCCTCTCCGAACGATAGATCTCGCTTCGAACGAAATCGGTGATATTGGTGCTTCCGTTCTGGCCACGCTGTTAAAGCATTCCAGTGTCGTGAAGTTGTTCTTGGTGAACTGTTCCATTGGAGACCCGGGCTGCAAAGCAATTAGCCAGGCAGCGCTCCAAAACCGTTCCCTCATGGAGCTCTACCTGAACAACAACCTAATTGGGGATGAAGGGGTCAGGGAAATTTGCACGGCATTAGGTGGGTCCCCGACCCTCAAGACGCTCAATATTTCCAGCAACCGCATTACGGAGGACGGCGCCAAGTTTATCGCCGGCATGCTGTGTGACCCACATTGCCGGCTGAGGAATTTGTTCTTGAGTGGACCTCTTGAAACCACGAAGGATCTTGAGAGAGAAAGGAAGGAGGAGGAAGAGAAATCCCGAAAAGAAGCGAAAAGGGGGAGGAAAGGGAAGGGGACAGCTACAAGGGAGGAAGATAATGACGAAAACGGAGAGTCCCAATGTGCAGGAACACACGCTGTCTTGACAGCCAAACGACTTATGAGCCGAAAAAATGGCAGAATTGGGTTTATGGGTGCAATCTATATTGGAACCGCACTACTCGCTCCACATGGTTGCCCTCTTCGAAACCTCACCTTGGTAAATTGTGACATCGGTCCTATGACAGAGGGCATTCAAGCGCTCTGTGTGGCACTCTACGGAAATGATGAGCTGCAGACGCTGAACATAAGCGACAACAAGCTGGGAGAAAAGGGCGCTGAATTGTTCAAGACAGCTCTGAAGGTTAACAAAACGCTTAAAAATCTAATTTGCCGCAACTGTGGCTTTAATAGCAATGTTAGCAAAGAGCTTTACAGCGCTGTCTCCGAAAAAAGTCCATTAGACTGGAAGGAGAAAAAAAACATCGCCAGGGATGCTGTCGAGATGAGAAATCGAATGTTTCAAGTGGCAAAAGACAACAACTTCAAGTTTCACGCCAACATCACTAAGGACAGCGACGAGTATGGGTGGGATCTAATAAAGGAGAGCATTAAGCCAAAGATGCTGAAAGTGGTGAACGCAGCTGTCAAGCAAAGTCTCAAAGAAAAAATGAAGTCAATGGGAAGCGTAAACTCTACAGTCACCGCCATCGACGAAGAGAGCGAAGATGAAGAAAGCAAGCGAGTGCGCAGAAATGCGGAGTTGGAGGCGACTATTACTACCTTAATCAATCCTAAAAGATCCGTCGGAGCCTTCGGGTTGTCGATGGCAACCAAAAAGGGTCTGAAAAAGACGTTCGAGGACTACAGGGAGACGGATATCGAGGCACTTTTGGCCTACGATGTCAACAATGTTAAGGCTCAAAAGATCAGGATGATTCTTGACGAATGTGTAAAAGTTCACTCGTTTGCGACGAAATACGTGAAAGAAAGCACGGATAGCCTTCACGCGAACAGCGGTGAAATAAAGCGTCTCAAGAAGACGATGCAGGAGGCTGAGTTAACCAATTACAAGAATGTTTCCAGTTTAAAGGGAAAACTAAAGTCCTGCAAACAACAAAAGCAAGACGCGGCGATATTCTTGAAGAAGCTTGACAAGGACTACGCCAAGGTCGCGAAGAAATTGCATTCCGCGACAGCGCCGCTCGCCGAATCGAAAAAATTGCTGGATGAACTCGAGGCAATGAACAAGAACGACAAGGAGAAAATTTTGGCGTTTGCAGAAGTTGCTGAAAAAGAACCAGGGATAACAATGGGCCAGGCTCTGCTGGACGCGAAGACGAGGAGCAGCGAAGGCGTGCCACAGAGGAACAGAAGGAAAGAAGAGGAAGAGAGAAAAAGGCAGGCGATGCTGAAGACTCCAGAAATTTTAATAGCGGCGAGAAGCAAGTATAAGGTATTGTGTGGTGAGGTTGAGGAGTATGAGAAGGACTTGAGGAGAAGGAAAGCTGAGCTTGCTGATATTGTGAGAAAGGATGAAAAAAATAATTTGATGATGGACGAGCTCAAAGTGTCCATTGAGGAGACCACCAAGTCGACATTAAAAATCATGGATGAAGCTCAAAAGCGCTATGCAAATGTAATCGAGATTGTTATGAGGCTCAAAAATGGAGTTACTGATGCAAATCACTACAGTAGGAAAATATCCGGGAGAATCAGAGAGCTCACTAAAAGCGCTTGGGAGCAGCAAAAGAAGGAAGACTTTGATGGTTTAGTCACTGAGACATGCTATGACGAGGTGGTCGATCTTGAACTTCGGACAGCGATCTATGAGGAAATGAGCACTTATACTTTGCTACAAGAGAAGGAGAGTTTGTTCAGGGAAATCGAAGCACTTTTCAACGTCACCACAAGCGAGTACGAAATGTGCCTGTACAACATTGAGTCATTGAAGCACAATTATGAAGAGAGCCGAGACAAGCTCCATCTGAGTATGAACGAGTACGAGAAGGAGACTGCGCGAATCGCCAAGGTCGGCCTACCGTGGCAGTGGAAAGAAGCGAAGATAGTTTATGACAAACTCAAGGCGAGAGTTGACAAAATCGAGAACATGATTTACCGGAAGGAGGGGGACTTACCGGAAGGTCTCAAGGAGGAATTCGACGCGGCTTCTGAATTATTTTTGGAGTTGGACGAAGAGAAGCGGTTCTGCGAAAAAACCGTGAAAGAGGGAGAGTTTGAACTTGCGAAATTGGGAAAGGAGGAAAACGAATTGAAACATGAGCTAGGAGAGATCACTCCCGTCTACGAGGCGAGCAGGGACGAAGTAAATGAATTGAATGAAAAATATGCGTACAAGTCGATGCTGGTCAGCATGTTGAAGCGGGACCATATGAGCTTGATCAGCGCCCATGAGTTGAAGAAGAATCCTCCCAAGAGCTTCTCTGCCAAGGCGGATAAGGAGAAGGCCGAGAATTTGGTCAACTTTGCTAAACCATTCGACCGAGATATTTTTTACGCGAGCAAGGTGGTAGACCACGAGATCGATGAGAAAGAACGCTTTGCACAAAGCAGGTTGAGGAGAGAAAGTGTTCTGTTGAACCAGCAAAAGGAGGAGCAGCTCACGAAAGAAGAGTTCATGCAAAAAATGCTACGAGATTTAGTTGGAGTCGACCATGACTTGGAAATTGGTAGCGCTGAGTATAGGTGGGCCGTGAACTTGCTCAGGAGAAGAAAACACATTCAAAATCAGAAGGCGAGAAGCGTGGCAAGGAGGGCTGATCGTGACGCAAGAAAAAGGGCAAAGTTGCTTGCTAGTGTTGAAATGATGGGTGTAAGGGATATCATTGACGAGTTGAGAAGGTTTGGGATGGAAGATGTTCTTGACGATATAGTCAGCCAAGATAGATTGGTCGAATTATTAACCATGTGTAGGCTTCACGAAAAGATCGTTGAGACGGGTGTCTGGAACAAGAAGAAGTTAGGGAGAGGTGTCTTGGAAGTGGAAGATAGTCCGATTAAAAAGAAGGTGGAAAAGCAAAAAATCACAGTCGCTGTTAAAAAGGAACAAAAATATATGTCTGCCGGGGAGAAGTTGGCGCTCATCAAAGGAGAAGTTCAGAAAAATGAGTTCTTGAGCAGTGAGGAGAGCGATAGCGATAGCGATAGTGAAGCAGAGGGGAAAGTGGTGGAGGCGGAGGGGGGAAGGAGTGAAGAAAGTAAAGAAAGTAAAGAGAGTGAAGAGAGTGAAGAGGGTGAAGAGAGTGAAGAGAGTGAAGAGAGTGAAGAGAGTGAAGAGAGTGGTTGGGAAGAGAAAAAGGAAGAAGAGAAGGATGGGCGTTCAAGAAAGAGCATGAGAAGTGAGGCCAGGAGCAAGGAAATAAGTATTACTGAGAATGCTACGGGAAGTGGGGAAGGAGATGGGCATGAGCTGGGAGCGATAGAAACGGAGGAGAACGAGAGAGGGGAGGGTGCTAAGGAGGAGGAAGGGGGGGGTAAGGATCTTTCAGAGGAGGAAATGGAGCCTGTCGATGGGGAGCACGAGTTAGTAGATGTGTTCGAGGTTTCGGATATCGAATCACTTGATGGGTCCTTCAGTGGGTCACCCGATGGGTCACCCAATAAGAAAGCGTTTCAATCACCAGCTGACTTTTTTGCCACAGATTTGAATGAAGAGGCAAAGCGAAGTGAGCGAAAGACAACAAAAATTAGTCTCAACAACCCTTATTTGCTTCCTGTCACTCTCAACAGCAACAGGAATGAAAATGAAGAGTTGAAGACAAAGAAATCATCGCGAGGGGGAAATCGCCTTAGATTCCTGAGGGACAATGTTCGGGCTGCGGCGCGGCTTGCGGTCGCCGAGCGTCTTGAGCTTAACCCGAAAAATTCTACTCTATTAACTAAGCTTGGCATGCTGTGTGTTGACAAGAATTGCGGCCTGGACGAGGGCTACGAGCTGAGGAGGAGGGCTGCCGTGTTATTACTTGAGCGAGCAATTGAAGTAAACCCCAAGCCAGAGCCGGAAGTCTGGCGAGCCCTTGCTGAGGCACACATACATCTGTGGAAAAAGGATGGTAGTCGAGCCGCCTTTGTGCATGTCGAGCGCGCCGCCTTGGGATGGGACAAGGCACTGAGGTCATTAGACATCGCTGGTGACGCCCGTGCCTGGGAGCAGGTTGCTGAGGTCCATTTGTGTAAAGGTGATTACACTAATGCTTTGTCAACACTGGAGCAGCTTGTCAAGAGTTTTCCAACTTACATAAGAATGGGAAGGGTAAAGATTGACATTGCATGCTTGTATTTCGAGATGGGTAGGTTTGAAGAGTGCCTTGAATTACTTAAAGGTGCCATTATTCGGGGCATCGGAGGGGGGGCGGTGGGGGTTTTAGAGATGACATTTTTCATGGGATTAATCTTTGAGAGAATATCAGAGGAAGTCGGCTTGAAACTGAGGGGGGAAAGCGACGAAATTATTACTCATGAAGACATGGAGAACAGGAAATCCTCGTTCAAAAAGCAGAGCGTGCAGACATATATTACTGTGTTTGAAGGTATCGGAAATTACTACGATGAGGAAGGATTCAATGGTTGGATCAAAAACGACGAGACTTGGCGAGGCTTTGGTGATGCGGCCACAATTGCGGGTCTTCCCTTGGTTGCATGCACGCTGTACAAGAAGGCTGTGGAATTGGAGCCTGGCAGGTGTAGCAATCATGTCTGCCTGGCAAAGAGTTTGTTCAAGTTGAATAAGGTCGAAGCGGCAGTAGCTGTAATGAGGGAGGCTTTGAAAATTGGTGAAGGGAGCAACATGGAGAATATGATCGCGAGTCTCGTGTATTTGTGGAGCAACCCTGATGAACACACTTTGTTTGAGGAGGAAATGGCAGCACCGCTCGATGTCATCTTAGAGGATTACGTCGTGGAGGGAAGCGTCGCTGTTTGGAGGGACGATGACAGTACTCCTTATTCGGGCTCGCAGAATTTGCTTGGAGATGCAGCAAACAAAGCTGCTGATGCTGAGCTCAGCAGCCCTGTGGAAAAAAGCGGGACACTGACTACCCTCGCAAGGAAAAGGAGCATCCTTGTGAACAGTAGTATACGAGGTAGCAACGCAGGAGACACTGCTGCCGAAGCTAGTTCTGTTAGGCGAAAAAGCAGCTTGATGCAAAAGTTTGACTTGAAGTGGAGAGAAAGCTTACTCAAGAATTTGTACTAGGGTGGAAATTCTTGAGGGCGGGCAAGGGGGGAAGAGGACAATATGAAATGACATTAAATTACTTTGTTTAAAATGTGCTGAGATTAGCTAAGGACACTTGTTAATGTTCCGGGTATGTTATATTCTTTTGGGGCGGGCTGGCTGCAGAAAAAAGGGGCGAAATAAAGCCCGGGATACTGACACGAAACGCAATGGCCACACCGACCGCAACACAAAAGGACCCATGGAAAGTTTCCTTGAGTCACTCCCTGCAATGGAAAAGCGCGTACTAAATTCATCGTCGTAAAAAAGTGAAATGAAAAGCAGATATTTTTTGGTGAGCAAACCGGATGCTTCTTTTTCCCCAGTGCTTACTGTCCTTACTGTCCTTACTGTCCTTACTGTGCTTACTGTGCTTACTGTCCTTACTGTGCTTACTGTGCTTTCGAGGTTTTCGAAATCCTACCCAGGGGTTAATTATGTGTTTAACCAATCCTGTTCATCGAGAAAGTGAAAAGGGCAGTGTTGCACGTGTCGCCAAATCCTTCCCTGTCCTCAGCTTTGCATGAGTAGCCGTTCTCTTGATAGTGTGCAAGGACGCGCTGGACTTCACAATCAGGGCCAATCACGAGTGGCTTGTAAACCCAAGTCCCAGGGTCCAGTTCGTCGACGCTGCGGAGTCACGCGGACAAAGAGGAACGTATGTGTGTGAGCGACAATGCGACGAGTCAAGAGAGTAAGAGGAAAGTTAGCGGGAGGATGCGCAAGTGTCACCGTACAGCGAGCAGAACTCACCCCGTGAGCAGGCCGTTGAATTCTTGCATGAGAGGCTTGTGCACTGGATTCAGGGGGTTGCCGTAAGTGGACTCATACGAGTTCGTGCCGGGGGGTCCTTCAGTGATTGAGACAGTGGGGTAAGGTCCGTCATTTCCGAATGGCCCGATTTTGAAAGCTGGGAGACCCATAGGTTCGCCATTCTGGTTAAGTGTGACGAGCCCGTTGCTGTACTTGTCGCCATACACGCCAATCCAGTTCAACTTGAGTTCCCCGTCCCTGTCGTAGCAGGACTTGCCCTTGCCCTTGCCCTTACCCTTCTTCAAGCCACGAGAGGAGACTCCGACCACGTTGTCAGCGAGGTCAGCGAGCCCCGCGGGGGCACCAACAACTTGTTGGGCAAGCTCCGTGAGCTGAGCTTCGAGCTCGTTTATCCTACGTTCGAGGACGTCGGTAGTGGTGGAGGGCTCAGCTCCGGTGCTGATGATCGTAAGTCCATCTGAAGGATGAGTCAGGGTAGGTTCTTCGGCTTCAAGGGTGCGAAGATTGTCTGCAGAGGCTGTTTTAATGTCTTTGGTCACCGCTAGGTGCAAGAGGAAGATGTAAGGTAGGTTAAACTTCATATCTGCGGTGTTTGATGGTCGCGGGAAGGGTGAAGGAAAAATATGGAACAAGTAACAGATTTTCCCTTTTTCGCCTTCATTTTTTTTACACTCTTTCTGGCCCTACACATCTTCGTCTCGGCACGACCGTGATGTCTGACTTGTCAGGCTCACCAACAGTTGACAATCTTCCACCCCCTCTTCCTCAAAAGACTTCCCCCTCTTCAGCTTCTGCATCAAGCATCAAAGTTTGTTGTCGTTTTAGGCCCCTAACAGCAGCGGACAAGGCCCGAGATGGTGATGGCATCGACGAGGTAATCTCAATATCATCGTCAGATAATCCTGGCTCAGAACCTGATTCAGTCTCCATCCGAACCAAGTTGGATGGTTGCTACTCATTTAATTTCGACCGAATATTTAGTGATGAGAGCAAACAATCAGACGTGTACGAATTTGTTGGTAAACCACTCATTGTCGATGTCTTGAACGGGTATAATGCATCTCTTCTAGCCTACGGGCAGACAGGGTCTGGGAAGACTTGGTCGATGATGGGGGACCTTGACTCCGAGGAGGACGCGGGTGTCATCCCTCGAGTTGTGGATGATATTTTTGAGGGAATGAGTAATGCCCCTGTGACTACTGAATTCACGCTAAGGTGTAGTTACGTGGAAATTTACTTGGAAAAGATCCAAGATTTGCTCTCCAGTAACGTCAAGCAACAGCAGTCACTGCAAGTTCGTGAGGACAAGAATGGGGACGTGTACATCGATGGTGCGGAGGAAGTATATTGCGCGGACGAAGAGGACGTGATGCAGCTAGTAGAACGTGGAGGTACATCTAGGGCGATCGCATCCACGAAGATGAACAGCGACAGCAGCCGCTCCCACGCAATTTTTGTTTTGAAAGCCGAGCAACGCGATCTGCAGACTGGGATTAAAAAGCTCGGCACGCTGAATTTGGTTGATTTGGCTGGAAGTGAGATGGTAAACAAGACTGGGGCCTCGGGGACGGTATTAAAGGAGGCCCAAATGATTAATAAGAGTTTAAGTGCCCTGGGTAATGTCATCAATGCTTTGAGCGTCGGCAAACCACACATTCCGTACAGGGACAGCAAGCTGACGAGAGTTCTGCAAGATTGTTTAGGTGGTAACAGCAAAACTAGTCTGGTGGTGACCTGCAGCCCGAGCGCATACAATGTTCCGGAGACCATCAGCACAATTAGGTTTGGGCAGAGGGCCAAGAAGGTCGTCTGCAAGGCTAGGGTGAACCGCGAAGAGAGCATTGACGAGTACAAAAAGCAGCTGTCGGCCGCGGAGAAGAAAGAGAGAGAGCTAATGACTTTCGTCAAGGCACTCTGCTTCCAGCTGAGGAAATTGAAAATTTTTGTTGAGGAGAAGGTGGAAGCTAATTTGTTAGAAATGAGCGAGGATGTTCGCTCTGATTTAATTGGGGGGATGATTTGGGGGAGTGTTGACATGATCTTGCAGGGTGAGGAGGAAGGGGAGAGGGGGGGGGAAGTAGAAGGAGAAGTAGAAGGAGAAGGAGAAGGAGAAGGAGAAGGAGAAGGAGAAAAAATGTTTGATGATGATATTGGTGGAGATTCAAGCAGCGTTGAAGGGAATCGAAATTGTGAAAATCGTGGTGGTGGCTATGGCAGTGACGGCAACAATGCAAATGACAGTGTTAACGATTCGTCTTCACTCCTGGTAACACCACCTCCGAAGGACAAACTCAACTACAATTCAAATACCCCAGTAACTCCTCGCTCCAACATGATATCAAACTTGCAGGAGGCACTCGAAATCTCCATAACGGAACTAACAAATACATCCGAAGAGCTATCTGAGGCGCAAAGTGAAATCGAAATTCTGAAGGAAAACAGGGAACTCGAGAACGAAAAGTACAAAGAACAGGAAAATCAACTCAAAGGGCTGAAGATGGAATTACAGCTCGTAAAGAACGAAATGAACCAGGTGCGGCAAGAATGTAAGAATGCGGAATACAGGGAAAAGGAAAGCAACATGTTCCTGAGGCAGTTCAAGAAGGAGTACAAACGTTTGCAGCAGCAAATCAGCAACAAAAGCGGTGGCGAGGGGAGAGGAAAGGAAGGCGAAGGCGAAGGAGAAGATTTTACCGTTGTGATGAAGCAGGCAGGTTTATTGGGAGACGACGATGAAGAAGAAGAGGATGAAAAGGCAACTGGAGAAGAAAAAGGGACGGGCACAACAGTGGCTGTAACTACTCCGGATACTAAGATGGCTACTAGAGACGCGGCAACTACTGGCAATAATGCAACTGGCAATAGTGACACACCTGTCTCACAACGAGAAATCTCCCTGATTGCTGATCTAGGTGACATGACAAGGCGATTTGTTGAACTACGCTTAGAATTAGAAGAGGAAAGGCAAAACGTCGAGATGCTGAGTGATAAGGTCGGCTCTGGGAGGGGATCCTCGAAAAAGAAGGACCTAGTAACAGAAGTTTTGGCCCTCAAAAAGGCGCTCGATCGACGGAGCAACGACGTTCAAACGGCCCTCCTTAAAGGCCAAGAGTTGCACATGCAGAAAAATATGTTGACTAGAAAGCTTGCAAACAGAGAGCAGCACGTAAGGTATTTGGAGGACAGTCTCAAGGATCTTCAAGATGCCCACCGTAACACGATAATCGACAACCATAGAACCATGGAGAGCGTCTTTTTGGAAAATACCAAACTGAAGAAACTCGTCAGCGGTTTTACCATGAGTGACAGTGGGGTGAGAGGAAATAGGATCAGTCCCGATAAAAATAAGCGCGTCGTTAAACCAATTCGTGGCACGGGGGGTGAAGGGTTAAGACATAAGAAGAAACTAAGTTTCTCCAGCCGTGAAACTGATGTTGATGTTGATGTTGATGATGATGTTGAGGCTGAAGCTGAAGCTGAAAAGAAGGGAGTGGAGGATACGACAAAGGCCAAAGAGGAGGACGAGAGTAGAGGGAATGGTGGAGATGCAGAAGATTTGTGGTCGCCACTTGGAAAAGGGGCTGTGCCCATTCTAACCGGAAACTTATCACTAGAGCCAGAACAAGAAGGAAGAGAGAGGGTTGTCACTGAAGGTGTCCTTGACGACAGTGACGAGTCAGATTCAGACGAGTCCAATGAAATCCCCGAAAACTTAGAAAAAATTATCGAGGCTCGACGGAAGAAAAACCAAATATCAATCGAAAAGGATGAGTCATACGACGAAGCTAGGAAGAGCTGTGGTGATATCGAGTATGCCCAAGCTGTGGCCATAGCCATTCAGTACACCAAAGATCAAAAGATAAGGTCTGCTGAGAAGTCCAAAGAGAAATCCAAACGGAAGAAGGGAGGCACAGGGAGTGTTGCTACAAGACTTAGACGTTTGAGTAGTGCAACTGCAAAGGGCGTCAACAAAATCAAACGCGTCACCAGCTCCAGCATTTCATCCGTCAACGAAAAAGATAAAGATGACAACAACGAGCCATACCTCTTCCGCTAATATTAAACTTCTGAGGAAATGGGGGGAAAACACACCCCTGTTAGATAATAAATGGGGGGAAAAACCTCGATTTTTGAAATTGCAATTTCGTTTACTTTAATACATTTTTG
>Ga0115553_1002134_pt1 | contig 12171 bp, 5 predicted proteins | sample COGITO_mtgs_1103_2_FD_87284 | JGI IMG/M metagenome (GOLD analysis project Ga0115553, IMG submission 87284) | Pelagic marine microbial communities from North Sea - COGITO_mtgs_110331 | ecosystem: Environmental > Aquatic > Marine > Epipelagic | place: Germany:Helgoland, sampling site Kabeltonne... | reverse complement strand
TCAAACGAGCGTCTCCGCGTGGTAGTAACAGACGCGTGTCGCAACATGTTGATTCTTCTGTCGCTGTGTAAAAGAGTGCTTTTGAAAGGTTTTTGTAAGACAAAGATCGCGCGCGCGATGTCTGAATGACGTTGTGACACTTTTTTTTCAAAGTCAAAAAGCTGACTCGGATTATTAAACACAAGGTTTTCTCTTCTCTGATATTTTATTTATTTATTTGCAACCCTAAATAATACCCTAAATTGCCTCTTTGGGATTATCCTGCTTACTTTTTGTAAGGAGGACAAAAAAGGACAAAAGGAACCTCACACGTCCGCAGTTTAAACACACACACAAACGGCGCGCGCGGCAGAAAAAGTTTATTATTATGTCGAACAGCACGTCCGTCGTCGCGGGTACCGTCATCGTCGAAATCGTCGACGACGGGAGCTCCTTCCGCGGCGGCGGCGGCGGACAAAATAATAACAGTAATACACACGCGAATACCACTAACGACGAACGTAATTATGAGAAAAGAGAAACGAGAGTGCGAAGATCTTCATCTGGACCTTCTTCAACGTCTCTCCCGACGACGACGAATACTAACAACGCTCAAACGCGAAGAGCGACGCGAGTGGTCCAAAACGCCACCGTGTTCGTGAACGAAACCGTGGAGCAGTTCTTGGAGAGGTGCTTGGAACGACGGAAGAGTCGCGACAAGGAAGATCTCATCAATGCGACGACGAAAACGACGATTTCTTCGACGTTTGGAACGGGCGGTGGGAAAAGAAATGTGTCCGTCCCGCAGCTCTTTTGGTCGAGTTGCCCTTTGAGCGTGCACGAACGCTTGGATAAGTTGGAGAGCACGAAGCCGTGGCAGTTGAATTTGAAGAAAGGCGATTCGAGATTGACTCTGAGGGTCAAAGACTTCCAGGAGTGGACGGTGAGCGTGAAGAGGATGACGAGCGCGAAAAACCCGCTCGTCGTTCCTCGAGCGGAAGAAAAAGAAAAAGAAAAAGGAGGAGACACAGGTGGGGTGGAAGAAGAGAACGCGGGGGAAGAAAAATTAGTTGTTTCTTCTTTGAAAAAAGAAGACACGAACACAAAGAAGAAGAAGAAGAAGAAGAACAAGAAGAGCGAGGAAAAGGAGGAAGATGTGGTGATGGTGGGGGAAAAAGAGATCGCCGCCGAGAACGTCGTCAAAGAAGAAGACAAAGAAGAAGAAAAGAGGAGGGAAATGCAACAACAACAAGAACAACAAGAACAAAATCAGGGTCAGGTTGCCCTTCCTCACGAGGAGGCTCAAAAAAGAATAGGAGGAAACGGCTCTTTTGTTTTAAATAAAGAAGAAGAAGAGAAAGGGCAGAAAAACAAAAAGAGCGACGGAGAAAACGACGAGGAGGACAAAAATAAAGAAGAGAAAGAAGAAGAAGAAGACGAGAAGACGAGAAGTGCTTTAACGACGACGGCGATACAGGAGAAGAAAGAGCCGGAAAGTGGAGAAAAACGACCCCGAGCAGCAGCAGAAGATGAAGATGATGATGAAGAAGCGCGAGCGCGAGAGCGCCTTCTCGGCAACGCGGAAGATGACAAGGCGAAGGACAAAAACGACGATGAGGATGACGATGAAAACTTGAACGAAATGCAAAAGCTTCAGAAAGATGCGATGGCTGTGTACAATGCGAGAGTGGGTAAACGCGGGGGGGAGACGAAACTCACCTCGTTGCTTGAGGCGCAAGAACGGGAAGAGTTGAGCCGGAAGTATCGCGAAACTATCGAGAACGTTTTGAAGAGCTGCAAAGGGAGAAAGAAGACCGTCGAAGAACATGCCAATACCGATCGACCACCTGCTAGAATGAACGCAAAGAAGAGCAGCGGTAATCAATCCGTCTACAATAATAATAATAATAATAATAATAATAAAAATTACTTCAATTACGGAGCGACGAAAAGTCCGGCAGGACAGCTGGAACACTATCAAACGATTTTGAAGGCGACGCAGCTTCTGGTTCAAAAAGAGCGGCAAAAAGCGTTAGTTATGAAGATATTGCAACACGCGCCGAGAATTCCGGACACGCCGTCAGACTTTGAGGCTCTCATCAGCGGCAAAGATGCGTGTCTGAAGTATAAGCCTCCTCCTGTTCCGGAATTCGTTCCTCCTCCACCTCCGGCGGATGCCCGAGAGCATAAGCATCCATATAGTAACGACGATCGAGGAACGAAGCGCATGCGTAACATCAACGATCTGAACGATTCGCTCCCAACGATGTTTTCGTACGATAATAAGAGAGCAAAGTCGAACGCTGACAGTAGATCCAGGTCGGCAGCGAAGAAGCGCGCCGCCTTGCAGTCGCCGGAGCAGCTCGCGAAAAAGCAAGATTTCCAGCGAAGACAACAGCAATATTTCCAACTCCAGCAGCAGCAGCTTCACCAGCAACCGAAAAAGTTACACGCATCGACGAGAGCATACAAAGAGAGACGCCCAGCGGATAAGATCAGCCCAGAATTTGAGAAAGCGCTCATGAAGAAGAAACAGGAAACTCAAGCGATGCACAGTGACATTGGGGCTATGGATGGTTTGTTGAAGCTCGCGCATGCGGCGAATGTGAGTAACGACACACAGCGGTTGCAGCAACAAGACTGGGCGCGAGCGAACGCGATGCTCAAAGAGGAGTTGAAGCGCGCGAAAAAGGCTGAAGAAGACCGTCTTCAACTTCAAATATTACAAGAAGAGCGAGAGAGGGAAAAACGACAAACCGTATCGATGTCGTCGAATGACGGTTCAATGCAGATCAACGAGGACGGCATGCACGAAAACTCGGCTCGCGCCTATTCAGAAGCCCTCGAGCAAGCGCGCGAAAATCCCGGGGCTTTTCTTAGAAGGAAAGAAGAAGAGGTGAAGCCGAAAAAGACGAAAAGGCCAACGCCTCCGGCGCTGTACGTGCAAAAGTTGCTCGAGATGCAAATGCAGCAAAAGCTCGCCAAGTTACGAAACAATAACCACGTGCAAGCGGTGAAAGATGGCGCCACACGTGCGAACGCCGATATGATGGCCGTAGCAGCGTCAATTCCGAGTCCAAATTACTTCGGTATCGATGCGGCGCCGGTTGTGAAGCTACCTCCTCCTCCTGTTATTCATACGCTCCCTACGAACGTCGGCAATCCGAACCTGAGCGCGCTCGACGAACAACAACGCATTGAAATGTTGGTGCAAGCTCGCGTTCAACAAGAACTTATGCAACATCGCGCGGGTCTTCCATCTATCATTACGCAAGTTCAGCAACAGTTACCGCCGCAGCAGATGCCGGAGCAGTCCCAGCGAGCGATTCTTCAACCGCAACCGCAACCACACGCGCTACAAACGACGATGCGGTCGTTCGACACGGCTCAACAAAATATTCTGCAAGCAGGCTTTCAAAATGATTTACCTCAAAGCGATGGTTACAGTAAGCAGTTGGAAAACGTTTCGAAAAATCTCGGGGCGCCGAAGCAGGTGGCGTATACCAAAGCCATGTCAGAGCTCGCCGATGTGAATGTCAAACGCGCGCGCGAGTTGGGGATCAAAGATGATAGTTCTGACGAAATACCGGGTTCTGATGTGCGTATCAATAACATCGATAGCAATGTTCTCCCCTCTGACGCTCCAAAGAAGACAGTCGTCGATATGGAAATGGTAATGAAAGCGATCAAACGCCATGCGGCGCAAGACGGAGTTTTCAAGCAGCTCAGATCTATCTACGACAAGAACGTCGCGGAATTTTTGCGCGTGAAGAATGGCGGCGTACCAGCGGTGACATCGACGGAGAAGGATAGTAGTGTCCCTCCACCGGTGCCGATCACCCCGGCTTGGACAAAGACGATGATGGAAGCCGAACGCGCTCAACAGCAGCAAACTGAAATGTTGATAAACTTGATTAAAGTGCAAATGAAAGCTGCGGAGGAGGCGCCGAACGAAGGAGACTCTGTGGAAGCGTTGAGTAGAATGTTGAACGCGTTGAACCAACGTCAGCAACAACCGCCTTTGATTAACCCGTTCGAAGGCATGACGGAAGAAGAAATAGAAGAAGAAGAAAAACAGGCGGTGAGGGAGGTACCGCCGAAGACGACGAAGACAGCACCCGTTGCGCCGAGAGTACCAGCCCAACCACTGATACAAAGGCCAACCATTGTTGCAAAAACCGTTGAAGCGAAGACGATAGAAGGAGACGAAGAAGCGACGACCCCTCCGATTCAAGAGCCAACGCAAACGGTCGAAGAGCGTCCGTTCTCGGACGCGGAAAACGAAAAGGAGAAGAGAGACTGAATGAACAAGAATTTGCTCGCACACGCGAAGGAGAACAAAGAAACAATAAAGAACACAATCTGAAACAATGATTGTGGTTGTGGTATATAATAATAAATATAGCAGAGATGATGATGATGATGCGGTAGTCACTTTTGTATAAATCTATTCGTGTACCACTCACAAACAACAGTTAAACTGTAGTAAACGTCGCGTGTAATTCCTTTCTTGCTTTCTTTCTTTTATTAAAAAGCACTGTGGATGAAAAACAAGAGAAGAAGAAAGAAAAAGAAGAGAGAAAGAAGAATTAAAAAAACTCTCCAGAGTGGGCTCTCCAGAGTGGGCTTAGATCGCTTCAGCCCTTCATTTTCTTTTTTTTTTCTCTCCTTTTTTTGAGGACAGACAGGCGACAGGTGGCTTCTGCCACCTTGGCTTTTTTTATCCACTAATCTTTTTATCTTTCTTCATAACTATTCGTTCTGTTGCTCTTCGTACGTAGATACATATTAACACACACACAAACGAAAGAACGTGATACGGTACCATAATAATAACAAACAATGATGAGTTTTACGCAAACCGCGCCGCAAACGTCGGCTTTTTTTACCGGCGCGTCTAAGATGATGAACGCCTCTCGAAGACAATCATCAAAGACGTCATCCAGCTCATCGTCTCATCATCAGAGAGCAGCGGCGGTGAGATTCAACACTATCGTTCGCGCGGAGGGCGAAGAATCTTCTTCTAAACCGTCTGAAACGCCAATCGCACCGGCTGGGACGCCAGTCAGAAAGACGTCCATGTTGGTCATTGGTGCCACGGGGACTTTAGGTCGCCAAGTCGTTCGAAGAGCTTTGGACGAAGGCTACGACGTGAGGTGTTTGGTGAGACCGAGACAGAACCCGGCGGATTTTCTCAGAGATTGGGGAGCGACCACGGTTTCAGCGGATTTGACGAAACCAGAAACGTTACCGCCTGCGTTTGTTGGGATTCACACGATCGTGGACGCGTCCACGGCGAGACCGGAGGAGGACTCGTACGCCATCGACTGGGAGGCCAAGAAGAATACGATTCAAATCGCCGCCGCGATGGGCATCCAAAAGTACGTCTTTTATTCCATCGACAAATGCGAAAAGTACAGAGACGTGCCGTTGATGAATATGAAGTATGCGGTTGAGGAGTATTTAAAAGCGAGTGGGATGAACTTTGTCGTGTTGAGACTGTGCGGGTTTATGCAGCCGTTGATTGCGGGCTACGCCGTGCCGGTGCTGGAGGAGCAATCTCTGTGGGGTACCGACGACGACACGAAAACGGCGTACTTGGACACGCAAGACGTGGCACAAATGACCATGGCAGCGGTGAGAAGAGAAGAAGCGAATGGGAAGGTGTTGACGTTAGCCGGGCCAAAAGCGTACACGGTGAACCAAGTCATTCAACTTTGCGAAAAGTTAGGCGGTAACGAAGCCAAGGTGAGCAAAGTGCCGGTGCTTTTGTTGAAATTCACGAGAGGCTTGACGAGATTTTTCCAGTGGACATCGGCGGCTTCGGACCGTTTGGCGTTTGCGGAAGTCTTGAGCTCGGGCGTGGAATTTAACAGCGATAAGATGGCGGAGACGTACGAAATTTTAGGCATGGACGAAAGCGAAACGACAACTTTGGAGCAATACATGGAGGAATACTTCTCGAAGATTTTGAAAAAGTTGAAAGAAGTTGGCGGAGAGAGTAGACAGAGAGATTTTTATTTGTAAATCATCACATCAGTCCTTCGCACCTTTCTTTGTATGTCAAAGAGCGTGCGATGAGTAAAACGCATTAGGAGAAGAAGGAAGATGAGCGAAAGAGAGAGAGAGAGTCTTCGTTCTTGGAAAAAAAAAGTAATATAAAGATCAAACAATACATGTCGCGAATATATATAATACACCGTTTGTACGTACACGCGTCTTCTGGTGAACTACATAAAGCTGCGACATCTATCTATTCGTCTGTAGGCTCTTCCCACTTCTTTTCTTTGGTCTTTTCATTGAACCAGAATTTCTGAGACGTCTTCTTACTCTCGATCTTGATCCAATCGGTATTACCGTGCCGCGTCGACGTGACTCCGTTAAACATCGGAGTTTCTCGTGTTTTTTCATCAGAGGATACTTTTTCGGTAGCTATGCGAGAACTTACCACGTTATCGTTGTCTTTATCGTCTTCTTTTCCTCCACTTTTGGCAGCCGCTTTCTTCTTCTTCTTCTTCTTCTTTCCTACTATTTCTGGATTTTTTACATCTTGATCTTCTTCTTCTTGTTTCACCACTTCTTCTTCTTCTTGTTTCACCACTTCCTCTTTTTCTTGCTCGACTTCTTGTTCGTGTTGTTGTTGATCCTCTTCTTCATCCTCATTTTCTTCATCTTTCTTCTTCTCTTGAGCGATACAGTTAGGTCTATCTTTTGGTTTTGGAACATCGTTGGGAAGATCCAATGGCGGGGGCGGCGCCGCCGCAGCCAAGCTGATCCCGGCTACTCCGGCGTTCAAAAACTCTCCGCCACCATCGGTGTCGTCAAAAGCGTCCGCTACTTCAGTTGGTGCTCTTCCACTCCTCAACGCCACCGCTACATCGTACGCTCTCCACTCCGCGTACTCCGCTCTCTGCCGTAAATCCTGGTTAAAATCGCACCCTTGCTCTTTATACGGCGTGAAAATTTGGCTCTCCAAGCAATACAAAAACGCCGCCGACGCGTCAAAGGCGTCCACGAGCTCTCTCGTAAACATCTTTCGTCGGTCTCGCTGATCCGCGCGGTCGTACACGGAAAGTGCAAATCGCTTCACTTTCGCAAAATCAATCGACGGATGCGAGGTTATCTTCTTCGTTCGCTTTTGTTTCTGTTGTTTTCGGTAGTTGGAATATTTGAAGAGTACTGTACGTTAAGGCAACCAATAATACTAAAAGTCAAAAACGAGAGAGAAAGAAAGAGCGTTTGGGTTTAGACGCAGAGAAGTCTCGAGCGCAAGCGAACGAACGAACGAACGAGGTCTGCTCAAAAGATTTTCTCGCTCGACGAAACGCTCGCGCACCTCCAACTCTCCCAACAGTTTCTTAATCAAATCTATCGGCCGAGGATGCATCTCCATCGCGAGTTCCACCGCTCTCAGTTTACAATAATACGACGTCGTCGGTTCGTGTTTCGCGATTTCTTCCCCTCTGCGAAGGAATCTTGAGATTGAACGATCCTCTTCTGTGTCCTCTCCCTTCGCTGTTGTTGTTGTTGTTGTTGTTGCACTCATACTGTGTGTTCTGTTAAAGTGTTCCTGAGAGAGAGAATTTGTTCTGACGAGAGACTTCACAGTTTTGTCTCTCGGGAGGAGGACGACGAAAAGATGCTGCGAAGGAGCAGCAGCGGCGGAGAGAGCGCGAACGACGCGAACAGCACCCTCGTCATCACAGGAGGAGGAGGAGGAAAAAGAGGGAAGAAGAAAACGACGAAAAACGTATTAATTCTTATTCTCCTCCTCTTCGCGACGACGGTATTCGCGACGTTCTTCCACGGCCACCGGAGAGTCGGGGAAGCGTTTGACTTCTCCGAGACGATTCAGACGAATTCCCCGGAGGGTGCGCGTCGAGACAGAGCGAGAAACGCGGCGAGTACCAAAGAAGACGCTTCTTCGTCTTCTTCGTTTGCCGTTGGAGGATACAGAGGAGGAGGAGGAAGAGGTGCGAAAGAAACATCATCCGAAAACGAAGACGAGGCAAAGACAACTTTTGCAGCAGAACGACAGAGAGAAAAAAACCGGGCTTTGGATAAAGAGACGGAAGAATACATCGCCCGAGAGCAGAAGCGATTATCGAGTCCACCATTGCCTATCGCGAGCAGTAGCAGTAGCAGTAGCAGTAGACGACGGAACAGAAGGAGTGGGCAAACGCAACAAGGAGAGTTTACGTTGGAACACGTCGGTCCGAAAGGTACGAGCGAAGTGCGCCCGAACGGCCGGTGCGTGTCCTCGGGAGGCGATGATAAGGAAAGGAAGGTTTGGCACCGATTGGAATCCGTAGACGATCCGTTGTTTATACGAGTCACTGGTGCGTATTACGATCCCGCCAGATCTAGAAATAAACCGAAAACAAGGAGTTTAATTATGCACAGATCGATGTTTGAACCGGGAGTAAGGGTGGTGAAGATTGATAGGAACGGCGAGAGAGTGGAACCGGGAAGTCACAGCGGCGGAGAAGAGATCGACGATGGAATAGAAAACAACCATTCGCTGATGAATAAGAGAAGCGGGAACAGTTGGCAAGACGAAATGACCAGACGCGTGGGGACGTCAGAGGACGAAGAGATTATTTTAGATTTTAGAGGCGATTTAGTCGAGCAGCTCCCGAGAGAGGACGAGGATCATAAAGAGTTTAGTTTTGGAACGTGCGCGATTGTGGGAAACTCGGGAGCAATATTAGGGAAAGGATACGGTGAAGAAATCGATGGGAAAGACGCGGTTTGGAGGGTGAATTACGCGCCGATAGATGGATTTGAAAAGGACGTCGGGTATAGGACGACGTTTGACTTGATCAATCAGCAGCACACGAAACGATTCGTTCGCGGCGATGGCGAGTACAGCGAAGAGGATGAAGACGACGCGAACAGTGATGCATCTGGTCAAGCAGAAGAGATTACGGAAGCGGACGAGTCAAAACCGAAAGTAGTTTTGAAAAATGGTCGCGGAGCGAAGCACGCTTCCAAGAGAAACTCTACGCTCATGGTTTTTGAAGTGACATCAAACTACGCCAGGAAACACTTATACGCCAGACTTATGCGTCAAAGAACGAATAAAGGGTTGAAGATATGGTCCCCCGAACTAGTCGTGCACACGCAGCGATCCTGGGACGTCTTGTCGCACTTGACGGCGCAAAAAATGGGCACGAGTAAAACCGGGAAAGCTATGTCTGGAGCGTACGCCGTTATTTTAGCCTCCCAAATTTGCGAGGAAGTGCATTTATACGGATTTAGCCCTTATAAGAGACGAGATATTGGACAGGCTGTTCCGTATCATTATTTCGACGAAATACCTGCAGTTTTAAAACACCACTCTTTCGATCTAGCTATTGAGGTGTTTAAAACGATTCGAGATTGGCCATGTTCAGGCGTCCGATTAGAAATACATCCGTAACCGATTATTTATGTTTAATATATGCACTCTGCTACACTCGATTGTGTCGTTGACAACAATAAACTCGCTATGTTTAATATCTAATTTTATATGTATACTTTTCGATTAAGCTTGGCATCCTTGGACGTCGTGGAAGTCGCAAACGACGCTCGCGCACTGCGTCAGCGAATCTTTCTGCGATGCCGCCGGCGTGTCCGATAAGTAGCACCCCTGGCAGTTTTTAGTCTTTGGAATGCACCCAATTACTTTGATTCCGTCTTCAGTAGATTCGCATTTGCTGTTGACTTGCCGATAAAGACCTAAAGCGGTCTCATCTTCGGATGTTTCGCACGCTTTGGAAACGAGAATCTTCGGAGTGCTCGTCGTTTCAACCGCAGCACCAGACGTGTCGATGGCACCATCAGCAGAAGTTGCAGCAGATGCTGTGGCAGCTAAATTACGCGCTTCTGCACTCGCTTTCGCGTTCGCCGTGTCTTCATTCATGCGCTTCTCTGCGCTCGTGGTTGAAATTCCTTCCAGCGAAGGCATATCATCCGGATTTGCGCGCGACTCCTCTTCAGGGGCTTCCTCTTTTTCTTCTTCTTCCTTTTCTTCTTCTTTCTCGTCGGGTGCTTCCTCGGTCCCTTTTTCTAAGTGATCGATCGTTTCCAGCGCAGAAAATATTGAATCTTTCGTTTTGTCGACAATCTTCGCCACTGCCTTTACTTTCGGGATGACGGAACTTTTCGGATCTTCTTCCGATGAACGGGTTCCTTCCTCGTCGTTAACTTTTTCTTCCTTTTTTTCTTCTCCTCCTTCCTCTTCTTCTTCTTCTTCTTCTTCAACATCTTCGGGTGTCTCTGATGGTCCAAGATCGTACATTTTACCGGAGGTGCTCATCTTACCAGACTTGAAGTTCTTCACGGCTTCGGCGTAACGCTCTTTCGATCGAGCGTATCCAGAAGAGATGGAACCTTTCTCGAGCTCTTTACCGGAATAATTAGCCGAAGAATCTTCTTGTTCCTGTTTCAGCTGATCTTCCTCGGAACCTTCGCTTTCTTCATCAGTTTGATCATCTTTTTCTTCTTCCTCTTGCTCCTCTTGATCATCGTCAGCCTCTTCATCGATGTCTTCCTTCTCTTCTTCTTCGGCATCATCGGAAGCGTCGTCCGAGGTAGACGTAGCAGTTGCTTCGTCCTCCTTCGCTTTTGACTTCAAAAAACCTCCAAAGGTGCTCTTCTTTTCTACTTGCTCTTCTTTACCGTCGGCGTCGGCGTCCTCTTCGTCTTCTTTTTCACCGATGACTGCCTCGTTCATAATATCCGGGTGCGTGTCTCCGGCAACTTCTTCTGAAGGCTCGAGAGATGAAGATGCGCCTTTCTTTTTCTTCGCGGAAGTGGCAGGGAGCGTTGCCGACGAGGCCGTTTGGTTCTTTCCACCCGGTAAGATGAAGTTACCGTCGGCATCGATCGGTAACAAATCGCTTTCGTCCGGTAGCACCGGCTTCAAGTTTCCGTTGGGTAAGTCAACCAATAAATACGATTGTAAGTGTTGCGCGATATTCCCGAGAGACAAATCATCGCTCACGACTGGATACACCTGGTAACCAACGAAACACACCGAGGCCGTCATGGTCAACGCGCTAAAAGCACCGATCGCTTTACACGTCTTTGCAAATCCGGTGCCCGACTTCATCCTCTTTTCTTCTTCCTCCTTCGCCTTCTCTTCTTCGCTATTTTTGCTCAACAACGGTTGACGTTCGTTCATCATCGCTTCCTCGTCGTTCGTCGAGGACAAAGGTTTCGCGCCCTTTTTCTTCTTCTCCTTGATCTTCTTTTTCTTGGACGAAGATTTCGACGACAACGAACCGGAAGAAGACGAGTTGTACTTGGAGTCGTTTTCGTCGTCGTCGTCCGAGACTTTAGCCAAATCACTCTTTCTTCGTCGTCGTCGTCGACGACCAGATTCGATATCATCTTCTACATCATCGTCATCGCTACTACTCGCTCGACCATCGCTTTCATCATCGCTTTTATCTTCGATATCAACAGCGACTTCTTCGCTTTTAACACGTTTAGCTTTCGAGGAAGACGACGTAAACGACGACGACGATGCCGTCGATTGCGACTGCGCATCATCGTCTTCGTCGTCATCTGTTCCTTTCCTCGCTCCATCATCGTCACCGTCGATTTCGATGAACACGGACGGAGAATCTGGAGAGATCATCCGTTCCTCTTTGTCTTTGTCTTCTTTTTCGTCTGAATCGTCTGAATCGTGGTCTTCCTTTTTCTTCTTTGTCTTCTTTGTCTTCTTTAACGATGATGATGATGATGATTTTGCGTCCGCCTTTTCCTCCTCACCAGACGCGTCTTCTTCGTCTTCCCCAACAGTCGTGGTGGTCATCTCTTCCTCGTCGACTTCGACAATCACCGCATCTTCTCTCTCTAGGACGTGTGGCAACACCTCCTCCGTGGTCGATTGTGTCGCTATCGCTTTTTTCGAGCAGCATCCTCCTTTCGCCGCCGCCGCCGTCTTCTTCTTGGCCTTTTTTAAAGCTTCCTCTTCGTGATGATGATTGCCGCGGCGTCCCTTCTTTTCCCCACTCATGTTATTTTTACGAGAAGAAGACAAAGAACTCGTCGCCGACGCCGTCGAAGACGATCCTCCTCCTCCTCTCCTCCTATTGGTAGAAGAAGTCATCAGCATCTCGTTGGCCTCGTCGATGTTCTCATCGGCTTGCGAGACGCCGACGATGCGTCTCATGGTGGGTGTAGGCAGAGAGAGAGACCAAC
>Ga0115553_1002117_pt1 | contig 12212 bp, 7 predicted proteins | sample COGITO_mtgs_1103_2_FD_87284 | JGI IMG/M metagenome (GOLD analysis project Ga0115553, IMG submission 87284) | Pelagic marine microbial communities from North Sea - COGITO_mtgs_110331 | ecosystem: Environmental > Aquatic > Marine > Epipelagic | place: Germany:Helgoland, sampling site Kabeltonne... | reverse complement strand
GAATACTAAAACTCCTTCGCAGCACACGACGAATAAAACGTACCCTGGCCTTTGGCACTTTCGTCGAGACCAACGACGACTCTTTTTCTTCCTCTTTTTCCTCTCGTATTTTCGTCTCGCTCGCCATCTTTATACGTCTTCTACTACTACTAGTAATAGCGCAGAAAAGTGACAGAGAGGAGAGGACTTGATTAAACCCTAATTCATTCTAAAACCCTAAACAATTTTTGTGCGACGCGTGTTTCTTATTTTTTCAAAAATCCGTCGTGTCGGCGCCAAAATTCGTCGCGCTTTAATCATCACAACTGACGCTCTCTTTCCCACTCTTTCTTCGCGCGAGGAGCGCGTAAAACTGTGTCGAGTCGGTGTTTTTGTGAGATTGTTTTTGTGTGGTTGTTGCGGAGAGTAAAAAAAGAAGAGCAGCGTTTGCAAATCTTTAAATGTCACAATCCCGCTCGGTGTGCTTCTCGTCGTCGCAATCATCATCATCATCCGCTCGTGAACGAATGTGGACGTCCACGCCCGGGAAACGAACGTGGTTCCAACAAACGAAGACGAAAAAGACGACCAAGAGTAGTGCGTTCTCGTCGCGTTCGATGGGTGAAGAAGGCACAAAAAAGAATCTCGCGAACGAACAGAGTCACGTTAGTAAAACGACGAGTTTAAGTGGCCCGCTCGGTCCGATTGAAATCGAACGAGGCGACCCCTCCGGGCAACCGTTCGGCGTTTCTCTCATCGTACTCGATGATGAGGATGACGATGAGAAAGCAGAGCAAAAGAAGAAGGAGTCAACGAGATCGTTACACTTTTCTCTGTACGCGCCGAACGCGGAGAAAGTACAACTCGTGCTCTATTTCGATCGAGACGAGAGTAAGAACGACGCGTTAACCGAACCTACGATACAGATTGACATGACGCGTAAAGAAGAAGAAGATGATTCAGAGGACGATTCAGAAGACGATAAAAAAGGGATTTTTACGGTTCAGATTACGAAAGGCGTACCTCTTCGAGGCGCGAGGTACGGGTATCGAGTGTTCGGGCACAATTCGAAAGAGAATAAACAACGGTTTGATGATTCTGTGGTTTTGTTAGATCCGTACGCTACGATGGTGTCGTCCGGGAGGAAATATTTCGGGGAGGAGCATAAAGCGAGGAAGGAACGCGACCGGCCGAATCCACCGGATATGCTCGGGACGTACGATTTCGAATCGAAACCGTTCGATTGGGAAAACGTGGATCATCCAAGAATTAACGAGGAAGATTCCGTGGTGTACGAGATGACCGTTCGCGCGTTCACGAGAGAGGACGAGTCGATGAACGAAAATATTCGAGGGTCCTTCTTAGCCATCGCGGAGAAAGTGAAATACTTTAAAGATTTAGGCGTAAACGCGATTGAGTTGTTGCCGGTGTTTGAATTCGACGAGATGGAATTCAAACGGTTTCCAGACGATCCAGACGAACGATACCGAGCGCGAGCGCACATGGTCAACACGTGGGGATACTCGACCATGTCTTTTTTCGCGCCCATGTCGAGGTACGCCTCGAACGGCGGCAACGGTATCGACGCCGCTCGCGAGTTTAAACACATGGTCAAGACGTTGCACCAAGCCGGCATCGAGGTAATTTTAGACGTGGTGTATAATCACACCGGAGAAAGCACGGACGATCGGCCGAACTTTTGTTCGTTTCGAGGCATCGATAACACGAACTATTACATGATGGACGAGAACAACGACTACATGAATTACACCGGGTGCGGCAACACGGTCAACGCGAACAATCCGATGACGAAAGATTTCATCTTGGCGAGTTTACGACACTGGGTTCAAGAGTATAAAGTCGACGGGTTTCGATTCGATTTAGCCTCGTGTTTAACTCGAGACGAAAGAGGCAGACCTATGGAATCGCCGCCGCTCATTCGAGAGATTGCGAAAGATCCTATTCTGTCGAAAGTAAAACTCATCGCGGAACCGTGGGATGCCGCCGGGTTGTACCAAGTCGGCGATTTTCCAAACTGGGACCAGTGGGCCGAATGGAACGGGAAGTATCGAGACACGTGTCGACGATTTATTAAAGGCACGGACGATCAAAAGAAAGATTTCGCGGACTCTTTGTTAGGCTCCTCGAGATTGTACCGGAGGAACAACCGGAAACCGTTTCACTCGATCAATTTCATCACCGCGCACGACGGGTTTACGCTCAACGATGCCGTCTCTTACCAATCGAAACACAACCACGACAACGGCGAAAATGGCAACGATGGTGCCAACGACAACGAAAGTTGGAACTGTGGGCAAGAAGGCGAAACCGGGGATGCGAACATTAACAATTTACGCGCACGACAAATGAAAAATTTCTTGATGGCGTTGTTCGTCAGTCAAGGCACGCCAATGTTGTTAATGGGCGACGAGTACGGGCACACTCGGTTCGGGAACAACAACACTTACGGCCACGATGATCGACGGAACAACTTTCAGTGGATGGAAATGGAGAAATATAAAGAAACTCGGTTCCGTTTTTGTTCGAACATGATTAAATTCCGGAAAGCGAACCCGTTGCTCGGAAGAAAAGAATGGTTGGACGATCGAAAGTGCATTTGGCACGAAGACAATTGGGACAACGAGGAAAGTAAATTCATCGCGTTCACCTTAGTCGACGACATTTCCGGCAACAACGAAGATTTATACATAGCGTTCAACGCGCACGAGTACATGGTCCAAGCTTCGTTGCCGAAAATTGAAGACGGCATGAGTTGGCATCGCATCGTCGATACGAATTTAACCAGCCCGGATGATTTCGATTTCAAAGGATCGCAAAGAATCGGGAGCGAAGGTATTTATAACATAAGCGAGTGGGGGGCGGTCATTTTACAAAAGAAACGATAGTTCTTTTGAAGTGGTCAAAGACGAGGAACGAATTGTTGTACAGTAGTATGATTATTATAAATAGAGTTGTAAAGCAGCGGCTGCGTCAAACACGTGTTGTTAAAAAACTATTTAAAACTAATATTAGAACTCCCAGTGACCGCCGCCGGGACCACCGCCGCGCCTTTGACGCTGATACTGATGCTGATGTCCACCCCAATGATGTCCTCCTCCTCCTCCTCCTCTGGCCCAATTTTGTCTATTCCTTTCCTCCTCTTTCGCTTTTTCCGCCCTCGCGCGTTCTCTATTTACGCTTCCGGCTTCGCAGTTGGCGCGATCGTTCAACTCGTCTCTCGCTTCTGCCGCGTCGTTCAGCTTTCTCGCCGCTCTCTTTTTTCTCGCGTTTGTCTCGTGCTTATCCGGATGCCACTTCAACGCCAATTTCTTGAAACTCTTTTTAATAAAATCGCACTGCCTTTCCTTCGTCAACTCGTTGAGATTCGGCGGGACGCCTAAGATTTTCGCGTAATCTCGATTGTTTTCGTACTGCCGAACGAGGTTGTGCGTTTCTCGAACGAACGATTCTAAGTTCTCCTTGAGAGATCGAGACGAACTGGACTGTCCCGCGTTCGCGCGACAAATCTCCAACGCTTGTTCGGCTAACGATTTCGCCTCTTTCGGATTCTCATCCGCGACGTACAATTCCGCCGTCGCGCGCAGCGCCTCCGCGTATTTCAGCATATCCTCCGCGGTCACTTTCTCTTCCAATAAAGCCTCCGCACCGTCCTCGCTTCCCGTCAGTGGATCGCTTTCAATCATTTTCGCTTTCACTCCAAAATAATCCGAGGCATTTTGACAATAATCGTACGCGTCGTTCAATTGTCTCTTGAAGACTGCCGCGCGACATTTGCGCACGTTCATATCGTTCTCGAACGACTTCACTCCGTGGAAACCTAAACTTTTCGCCGCAATTTCAACCGCATCCATAGCCTCCAAAGCTGGACGAGGGTGTTTATCGTTCAACTTATCGTCCACGATTTTCATAGATTTCTTGATAGAGTTCAAGTTCTTGTAAATGTCTTTGCATAAACTGAAATCTGGATCGTTGCGAACGCACACGGCGTAGAATTTCAACGCGCGTTCAGAGTCGCCGAGTTTCATCGCGGACATGCCACCGATATACACGGTTAAATATTTGATATCCGTCGCTTTCCAATCGCCGGTCGTTTTGATTCGAGATAAAATGGAAAACGCGTCCGTCGCGGATTCGTCAAACTTTTTCAGCCTCAATTTACACTTGGCGGCGAAGAGCTTTTGCAACGCCGTCACCGGTCGCTTCCGATCGATTTTTATCATCGTTTGCGAAAAAAGTATCGCGTTTTTGCACTCGTCTTTCTTCATCGCGGTTTCAAAGTCAACGCTGGCGGTAAAATACTCCACGTTTCGTCTCAATAATTTCACCGTTTTTTCGTATTCGAGTTCCAAGGCGACTTCTCCGGAATCGGCGATTTTTTCCTTGTATTGCGCCGCGAGCTCGAGAAGTTTCGATCCGGAAATGATGCCAAACTTATCCGTGCCATCTGCCCACATTTTCAAAGCTTCCTCTACATTCGAAGTTTTCTTCCCGTAATACGCATCCACGTATCCCTGCGCGTTTCTCTCGTTCACAGATCGCCATCGTTCCTCGCCGGTAAGTTTCAACAAATTCCTGAGCACGTCCACCATTTTTTCCGGTTCTCTGATGCCGTTATACACGCACCACTCAAACACCGCCGTTTGCGCGTCTTGGTCTTGAAACACGAGCATCTCTTTCATCTTCCCGTCGACTTTAACGTCCATTTTTGCCAGCGGGGGTAATCTCCCGACTCGTTCCAATCGTTCCGATTTCGGCGTCTCGTACGTTTGTCTCAACAACTCTCTAAATCCTTCCTCCGATTGCGCGATCGTCTCTCGTTTCTTTTCCATCTTTTTCTTCAACTGCTCTCCTAAACTCACCAACTTTTCGTTCTCGTCTCGCTGTTTCTGCTCGTCATTGATGAGCCGTTTCGCTCTTTTCATCACCTCCACTAATCTGTTCAAAGGCCCGCCGACGGCCACGTCCTCTTTGTCTTGCTCGATGTGCTCGTCCGAATTCAGTTGATGGTCTTGAAACTCTTCCACCAATCTGGACAACTCCTCCCCGGCTTTCACGAACTTCGTTTCGTTCAAATATTCCCTCACTACCTCGTACCTCTCCTGCGCCGTTTTCTTCCTCTTCTCCGGCACGCCTTCTCTCCTCCTTCTCTTGGCAGCGGCGCCGCCCACCGCCGGCCTCGCATCCTCCGGCATCTTCTCAATCTCCTCCTTAATCTTCAAAGCAGTCGCCCTCACGTGCTGATGATGATACAACTCGTGTTTCACGCAAAACCGAAACGCGGCGGATGCGTAATCGTCCCCGACGATGAAATCGATTGAACGTTGGACCAGTTTCTCGTTCCCCGAAGACGCGCCTCGAACGGTAATCTCGTGTGCAATTTGCACTTGAATATCCGATTTGAGAGTAAACTCATCCGAGAATTCTCCTTCGATTTCGGCGTCTATTTCGCCCAGTAAATCTAATAAATCATCGTTTTTGTTATCCTCCGTACCATTATCAGTGTTGTCTGACGCGAACGCAGTTGATGTTGATGCGAACATTGCTCCTATTAAACAACACAAAAGAAGCAGACATCCGATCGAATTTCTTCCCCGCTGCTGTCCTCGATATCGTCGTCGTCCTCGATGTTTTCTCGTCGACATCGTCGTCTTTACGTTCACGGTAGTATTCGGTGACGACGAAGAAGAAGTAATAAAAGTCATCGTCGTCTTTTTACTCGTTTCATACGAAATGCTCGTTTTTTTATGCGTATCTTTCGCGCTCGTTCGTGTGTGACTAATGAAGCGCGAGGGATGAGATTAGTGTTGAGATTTTTCGACGACGGGAGACGATACCTCTATAGTATAGGACACACGCTCACGGAGCGCTGCTACTGCTGCTATGACTGCTATTAGTACTACTGCTACTAATACTACTGCTACTAATACTACTATTACTCTCTCTCTCTCTCTCTCTCTGATTGAATACTGAAATCTCTATTCTTCGCTCTTCGTCCTCTCTACTCGAGAGAGCGCGTTTGTTTCTCTCTCTCTCTTTTAACTTACGCGAGAACAAACTTGGTAATGCGCTTTACCAGAAGGTCTCTTTGCTTCTTCACTTTGACGAAACCAAAGTGGTCGCTTTTCTTTCCTTTGATTTCGAGTAACGCGAGGTGTGGTGGTGCGTTCGAGGTTCCGTTCGTGTTTCCGAAGGTTTCGTAGGAGGATTCCACCGGTTTCTCCGAACCGTCGTCGTCGTCTGAATCGTCGTCATCCTCGACGCCGAAGAAGAAGTCGGAGAGGATATTGTTGTTTTGTTTCTCGTTAAACTCGTTCTCGTTACGCTCTTCCTCGTCGTTGTTCTCTTCGTCGTCCTCGTCGTCGTTGACGTCTTCCTCTTCCGGTTGTCCTTTCGCCAATTTTTCGCAAAACTTTCGCACTTCTTTCACTCGCGTAAACTCGTCTCGTTGGCCGTGGACGAATAAGAGCCTCGTTTTCCTCGCCACCAAACTGCCGCGATTCCTCTTGTCTTTCACGAAGCACTTTCGCAACCTTCCCGCGTGCTTCCCGAATAAAAATCGAGATACGACGCCCATTAGAGAAGAAGTCGCAGCGAACGGGTTCAAGGACCCGAGAGGGAACGCGACCAAAATCAACCCGTCGATGCCGCATCGCGACCACACACTTCGCTCCTCCTCTGATTCGCCTTTACAAAAGTCAATAGTATTCTGAGAAAGTAACTTTTCGTGCAACAACCCAACCGCGTTCGCGCCAACCGCGGCGCCGAACGAGTACCCGAACACGTGCATCTTAACTTCGACATCATCCTCTACATCAACAGATTCGCGCGTTCGAATCTCTTTCACCATCTCCAGCACGTCTCTCGCGTCCACCTCCCCGAACACGCTCGCGCGACTCGTTTTCTCGTTCCCGTCGCACCCGCGAAAACTGACGTTATACGTGACGAACCCTCTCATCGCGAGTAGAATCGCGTACGCGTTGAGCATAAATCGACTGCCCCCTAACTTCCCGTGCGCGTGGAGCAAAAGAAACACATCTTTGTTTTTCACGCGCCTCATTGCTTCAGGAGGACGATACACGTCGCACTCGAGACGCAACGCAAAAGTGTCGCTCTCCCCGTTTTCGCACGCAGGTAAGCGCACGTTTCGCTCGACAGTTGGTCGCGCGGAAGAGGATGCCATTTTTGCGTAGTATTAATTGACTGCTTTTGACGGTGGTGCCCACACGACGACGCAGCACAAAAAGTGAAGAAAAAATGTGAACGCGTACTGGTATGACGCGTCTTCTTTACGTATCATCACGTGTATATATAATACGAAGAAATCTCGAAAGTGAAGAAAAAATGTGAACGCGTGAGTGTGATGCGTCTTCTTTACGTATCGTCACGCGTATATATAGTATGAAGAAATCTCTATCGTATATCATCTGGAGCAATTACCTAACATGATGACGCCGAACAAGACGAACGCGGCGCTGGCGAAGAACCCGGCGATGGCTTTTCTCCCGCGAACTTCGCGGTAGTACCAGACGCCCCAACTCGTACTCACGACGAGTTGACACTGAACCAACGGCCACCCGACGGCGACGCCTAATCTAGAAATGGCGACTATAGAGCACGCGTTTCCAGCGGACCAGAGCACGCCGGTTAACAGAGCCGGTTTCGCGCACGTCTCGAAGTGGAAGTTTAACGGCGAAAAGTCTCTATTGATTTGGCGGCGGTAGAGGTTGTACAGAAAGACGAGAACGACGGTCGCTACGGCCGAGCCGACGCCGAAGGAGAACAGGTACTCTAACCCGGTGACTTCTTTGTTGGCGTATTTTAACGGCGTCATGAAAGACCCGTTGGCGATGCCGACGTACGTGGCGCACAGGATGCCGATTTTCACGTCTCTTTGCTTCTTCTCTGCTGAAGAGGAGGAGAGATTCAAACCGCCGCCGCTTCGGTGGTTTTTCGCGGTGGTGCGAAATCCAAACGGGTTGGTGGAAGCTTTCGACAAGTCGTCGAATTCTCTCATTCCATTACCACCATTACCACCATTACCACCACCACTCGACGACGACGACGTTGTACCCATCATCAACCGTTCCCGCGCCGCCGCGAATTCCCTGTTGCTACTGTTGTTGTTGACATTATTCGCAGTATTCATCTCTACGTCGTCGTCGTTCGTATTCCTATACATATCGTCGCCTCCTTCGCCGCCGTTGATTATTGGAGACACCGAACTCGATCTCGAACTCCCACTCGTCGTTTCACTCTCACCAAAAACAAAACTACTACCTCTGTTGTAATGACTACTTTTGCTCTCCGTTCTCCTCCCGCTCGAGGACGAAGAACTCGATGATTGCGACACCACCATCCCCATGCTCCCCATCCCGGCGCTCATCGCCGCGAGCGCCCACATCGAACCCGCGATATCTCTCACCTCTTCCTCGAACACGATCGTCCCCCACAAAAACCCAACAAAAACACTCAACCCGGACCATAACGTTTGCGCGGTGGATAAGCCGCACTTTTGTACCGCGACGATTGCGACTGTTCCGTTAATCACCCAGACGGAGGCTCCGAGGATGCCCCAATAGGTGAATTTCAACTCGATGCCGAACACGAGTGGCAGGAAGGACGTGAGGAAGCACGCGAAGGATTTATAGCACTGGAACTGTTCACATCGTAATAATCAAGTGAAAAAAGAGAGAGAGCGCGTTTTTGTCAGAGAGAGAGAGAGATGCGCGACAAAAAGCAGTACCGCGACCGGGTCGACGTTCGCTTTGACGATCGCTTTCGTTTTAATCGGCACCGCGAAGGAGCCGAAAAAAATGGACGCGAGAACTGCGTAGAACACGCCGGAGGCGAAATGAGTCTCCTCAACCATATATACGTGTGCGAGTCGTGGTAGAGTCGTGGTGAATGCGCGTGTTACGTAACAACGCGCTCGTTTTTATCGACGAGAGAAGAGAGAAAAGAAAACACTCTTAAGAGTGTTTCTTTCTTTGAGGAACTTTCCAATTCGAATCCTTCATTGAACAACAACGAACGAAGAAGAGAGAGCGAGAGAGAGCATCATGTCTCGCTTTTCACTCGCATCCTCTGGAAGAAGATCTGCTTTTTGCGCGTTTACTACTACTCCTCGTCGTCGCGAGATTGATGGTCGTTGTTCTTCTCTTCGAAAGCAAACGATGCGCGAGACGAAGAAGAAATCCATCCTTCGCTCGATGATGGATCAGCGACGAAACATTAGTTCTTTGAACAACGACGGCGACTTCGACGAAGACGAGAGCGACGACGACGACGACAAAGATGATAAAGAAGAGAATGATTCAGACGAAATCGCGTTTTTATCCAGTCGAGACGGAGAGAGATACAACAACATGAAAGAAGAGAACAAACACATCTCATCAAAGTCGGCGGCTTCGACGGCGCCAACAACGCGAGACGAAGAAGACGAAGAAGAAGACAAAGAAGAAGACCAACCAGAAGAAAAGACAGAAGAGGAAGAATCTTTAGGCATACGGGAAAGGTTCGGACGACTCTTAACGAACACGTTCCGTAAGAAATGGGACTCGAAACCCGCGAGTTTAAAAGGCTTGGACGCATCAGACGTGCCGAGACACATCGCGGTCATCATGGACGGGAACGCGCGCTGGGCGGAGAAACGAAGGTTACCGCCGAGAGTGGGCCACGAGAACGGGGTGGAGAGTTTGAGAGCGGTGGTGAGGTGTGCGAGCGCGTGGGGGATTAAAGTCGTTTCGGTGTACACGTTTTCGATCGAGAATTGGTCGAGGGGACCGCCGGAAGTGGACGGGTTGTTGGAGTTGTTAGAGACGACGTTGAGAGAAGACGCGGAGAATTTGATGCGGAACGACGTGAAAGTTGCGGTTATGGGGGATTTGAGTCGCGTGAAACCGAGTTTACGACGCGCGGTGGAAGAGACGGTGGAGATGACGAAAGAGAATCAAGGCGTGGTGTTGAACGTGGCGTTGAGTTACGGCGGGAGGCAAGATATCGTAAACGCGGCGAAGGATATGGCCGAAGCGGTCAAGTTTGGAAGTTTACGGATCGAAGATATATCGCAAGAGACGTTTATGAGGTATTTAGGCACCGCGAACGTTCTGAAAGAAGGCGAGGAGGATTTTTTTGACGATGATCGCATCGATCGGAAAAGCGGTCCCCTCGAATCTGATCCGTTAGGTGATTACGCCGGCGTCGGCGAGCGATTCGTCGTCAACGGCGGACATCATACCTCCTCGTCCTCTTCCGCATCATCATCATCATCATCCTCGCAACAACAACAACAACAACAACAACAAGAGAAAGGCAACACGTTGTCGAGTCTTCGAGCGGCTCGGTCGTTACAGAACCCAGATTTACTCATTCGGACCTCCGGCGAACAACGCCTGTCGAATTTCATGTTGTTCGAAATGGCGTACACGGAACTGTATTTCACCGACGCCATGTGGCCGGAATTCGGCGAAGCCGAGTTGAGAAGAGCTATTTTCGCGTACGCGAAAAGAGACCGAAGATTTGGTTCCAGAGCGGCGAAAGAAAATTCTAACAGCAACAACAACAACGAGTCGTCTGATTCGAAAAGAGTGCAACAAGGACCGCCGGGTAGGTTCGGTAACGGCGGTTTGAGCAACAACACAACAAGCGCTCCAAACAACGCCGGGGACGCTACCGAGAGAGACGGATCTCAACACCAACCGTCTTCCGGGAGCATCAACGCCTTGACCCTAGGCGGGGAAACGAACGTGTTAAACAGCACTAAAGTAAATACGAAAGAGGACGTCCCCATCGAGCAAAAATCATCGTCATCGGAGGATGATTAATGTAAAGCGAGCGTTTACGTAGATTTAGAATTTGTATGAGACACCAACAGTATCCAATAGTCTCGAATGTTTTTTCTTCACTTCTTTCCGATGCCGATACCGAACAGTCACACCAAAAAGAACAAATCGAACATTTCCAAAGCGTCCTGTGAAAGTTGGTCCGTCGTCGGTGGCATTCGAAATCAGTATCAACGCAACGGAGACGCGAAAACGTATTACGAAAACAACGGCGAAGCGTACACGAATCCGCACTTTTCTCGCTTGCGCGAAGTTTTGCCGGGAACGCTTTTCGACGACATCGTGGTGCCGAAAATACTCGTCCCGAGCATAAACGCGAAGAAAAAGACAAAGAATAAAGGAACGAATGAGGATGACGAGCATTTTGTGGAAGAAACGACGACGTGTTTTCACGTTTTAGATTTCTGTTGCGGCAGCGGAGAATTCTCGAACATTCTCCTTCGTTGGAGCAAAGACGTGAGACAAATCGCGTTCGCGATAACCGCCGCGGATCCGTACACGAGGGAGGCGTTTAAGAAACAAAAAGAATTCGCGAACGTAGAGTGTAAACCGTGGAGCTTTAAGAGCGTGTGCGAGGGGTGTTTAGAGGAACTCGGAGACGAAGATTTCGCGTACGATATCGTGGCGATATCGTACGCGATTCACCTCTTGCAGCCGTCGTTGGAACATTTGTTTTACAACGCGTTGGCGAAAAGGTGTCGGTATTTGGTGATCGTTTCACCGACGAAGAACAAAGGCCTGATCGAGAAGAATAAAGAGACGAGTTTTGGTTTCAAAGAAATCGCGTACGAGACGAAACTGAAAGTGCACTTGAGAGTGTTTGAGAGTTTACGATTACACGCGGTTGGACTCCGTTGATTCGTTTTACGGAGTCGTTTAATAAGAGTTCGCTTCTCCTTTACGCGCGCGCAAATGCACATCATACCTACTCTGTTTACTCTCTTTACTCTCTCTCTCTCTTTCATTCACGCAGTACACTAATACGAGAAAACGACCACGACGACGAGCAGTGTCCAACACGTCGCGACCGCCACGACGCATCCGACGAACAACTGTTTCCCTCGCGGATGTTCTTTAATCTCCGAGTGTTCAAACACCAATCTCTCGTATATAAATTCCGCGAACGCGATCGAACACGTGAGCGTAAACACGATGAACGCGATTTGTAAGTACCGGTAAAACCATACTTTTAATGTTCTTCCTCCTTTAGTATTAGTATTATTCTTGTTGTTCTTCGATGTGTTCTTGTTCTCGTTCTTCGTCGTTAGAAAAGGAGTGGTAGTATTCCCCGCGTTGGATTCATCCTCCTCCATCTTCGGATGATGATGATGTTGATTTGGAAAAAGGAACCCGTTCCGGTGTTTCAGCGCG
>Ga0115553_1002098_pt1 | contig 12286 bp, 10 predicted proteins | sample COGITO_mtgs_1103_2_FD_87284 | JGI IMG/M metagenome (GOLD analysis project Ga0115553, IMG submission 87284) | Pelagic marine microbial communities from North Sea - COGITO_mtgs_110331 | ecosystem: Environmental > Aquatic > Marine > Epipelagic | place: Germany:Helgoland, sampling site Kabeltonne... | reverse complement strand
TTGTTCATCGAAAGATTGAACTACTTGATTTATGTAGTCCTTTTGTTGATTGGACTTCATGCTATGATCGCAAAGAATAATCTGATCAAAAAATTGATTGGAATGTCCATTTTTCAAACCGCGATTATTTTATTTTATGTTTCCGTGGGGGTAAAGGAGGGGGCAACCATTCCCATTTATTTACCCGAACATGATCCACACGGTTCCCATGCATCTCACTCGGATGGAAATGAAACCGAGCAGTCGAATCATGGCCCAGTTGTATTAGATGCCGAGTTGGTCAAGGGGTATTCAAATCCATTACCGCATGTTCTCATGCTTACTGCAATTGTAGTGGGAGTCGCCACATTGGGCTTAGCCTTGGCATTGTGCCTGCGAATTTATCAGGGGTATGGTACGATTGAAGAGGATGAAATTCTTGCTAAGATTGAAGGGCAGGAAATGGGCACCAAGCCAAGTGTTGTTGTGAAATCTGTGGATTCTTCAAAACCGGCGACTTCTCAATCTGCAAAACCGGCATCCAAGCCAAAGGGATCTTCATCTCCAAGCCCTAAACGATCCAAGGCGAGCCCCAGAACTAAAGCAAAGGCTACCTCTCCCACAACCAAGGCAAAAACTTCCGGAGCCAAACCTGTTTCGCCTAAGCGAAAAGCGGCAGCATCCAAGCCGACGACCACTGGATCTAAAAAATCTCCTGCGAAGCCAAAAACGGCGGCATCCAAATCGACTACCAAAGCCAAGCCAAAGCCGAGAGCAAAACCAAAAGCAAAACCGACTGCTCGAGCAAAAGCCAACTCCACTGCAAAAAAAGCAACGGCTTCGAAGCCTAAGCCCAAGACGCCGAAGAAATGATGGAAAATGCAATAGCTTGGATTTTAATTTTCCCGTTATTCGGATCGGTAGCCTGTGCAATTTTGGGAATGGGGAACAAGAAAATTTGTTATCCGATAGCAGTTCTTTCCATGGCGGGTTCGCTCTGGGCAGGGATTGAAGCCTTAAGGCAGGTCATTGCCTCTGAGGAACACACCATTTCCTACATATTTGGCGGATGGACGCTCGATCAATACCCACGGGGAGTCGGTATCGAATTTTATGCAGATATTTTAGGAATACTAATCACATTGGTAGTTCTGGGTGTTGGGTTAATCGTGGCCATTTATTCAAAATTACCGGTTCAGGAGGAGACTCCTGGAAAAGAGCCTCTCTTTTACACCCTCTTTTTACTCCAGATTACCGGATTGGCGGGGATATGTTTAACGGGAGACGCGTTTAATTTATATGTCCTGATCGAGGTGGCTGCGCTGACTGGATATGGTTTAATTGCAATGGGTTCAAACCGGGCAGCTGCGGCCACATTTAATTATGTCATGCTCGGAACGATAGGAGCTTCACTCTATCTCCTTGGGGTGGGGTATATATATATCAAAACTGGTACCCTCAACATGATTGGGATACATCAGGCAATTGAAGCAAATGGATTGGCCGACTCGGCTACTATGCAAGTTGCCTTTGTTTTAGTCGGGATTGGAATTCTTATAAAAATGGCCTTTTTTCCCTTCCATGCCTGGTTGCCTAACGCGTATTGCAACGCACCCACAACGACTTCCTGCCTGCTTGCCCCTTTGGTCACGAAGGTGATGATTTATGTGATGATTCGAATGGTGTTGTCTGTTTTCGGAGTCGAATTTTCTTTTGAATCCACTATGTGGGTTGATGTTATGCCTTGGTTGGTGGTTGTGGCGATCTTATGTGCCGCCGTAATGGCACTGGCTCAGCGGGAAATTAAACGAATGCTTGCCTATTTGATTGTGGCCGAGGTTGGCTACATGGTCGGGGGGATATGGATTTATAACTACTACGGATTTATCGGTTCGATCTTTCACATCATTAGTGATGCTTGCATGACGCTGTGTCTGTTTCTTGGTGCCGGGCTCATTTTAAGAAAGGCGAAGACTACAAAATTTGATGGACTGCGTGGTTTATTTGGAAAGATGCCCTTAACAATGACCGGCTTTTTTATTGGAGGGTTCTCAATTATTGGACTGCCTCCGACCTGTGGATTTTTCAGTAAGTGGTACCTAATAACCGGAGGCATGGTATCTCAGCGATGGGAGTATATGGTCGTGCTTATGTTCTCGACCATGGTAATGGTGGTATTATTTTTCCGATTAATAGAGAGAATCCATCTTGCTGTAACAGAAAGTGGAGAGAATTTGGGACATGGGCACGGTGATCTTGGACTAACAGCAGAACAGACCCGTTTTGATGAAGGACCATTATCTATGCTTATTCCTTTATTGGTCTCTGCGACCATTGTGATTGTAGTGGGGATCTATAATCAGGACGTTGTTTCTTTAATTGAGATTTTTCTGAGTGATTATAATTTACCGCGGGGGACTGGACATTAAATGAGTGCACCTGAAGTAACCGTTATTGAGGATATTCGTCCATTAATTGCATTGGTCGCCCCTTTAATTGGATTGATTGGAATTGTGTGGGCGGGCGAAAAAAGAAGAAATCTACGGGAGACCTTCACTTTTCTAGCTGCTATTGTTCAGGCGTCTGCTGTCTTATCTATGGTACCCTTATTGTTGGGTGGTGGAATTATTGAATTTCATATTTGGCAAATTTTTACGAATGTTCCCTTACTTCTTCGAGTGGATGGATTTGGATTGCTCTTTGCCTGCGTTGCCTCGCTTCTTTGGATTGCCACTACGGTCTATGCCATTGGGTATATGCGCGGACTGCATGAACATGCACAGACGAGATTCTATTCATTCTTTGCAATTTCATTATCGGCTACAATGGGGGTCGCATTCTCGGCTAACTTACTCACCATTTATTTCTTTTACGAAATGCTCTCGGTCTCGACTTTCCCGCTTGTTACTCACATGCAGGACAAGGAGGCTCGAACCGGTGGCCGGACTTATCTTGGGTATTTACTTTTTACCTCTCTTTGCCTGCTCCTTCCCGCCTTGAGTTGGTGTTATGTATGGCTAGACGGTGGAACTGTAACAATGGACTTTCTTGCTGATACCGGGAAAGTGGGAGAATTCAGTCAGACCACTCAAATCATTCTCCTAGCTCTTTTTACCTTTGGCTTTGCTAAGGCTGGATTAATGCCGCTCCATTCATGGTTGCCGGGTGCGATGGTCGCGCCCACACCGGTTTCCGCATTACTGCATGCCGTAGCGGTGGTCAAGGTGGGTGTCTTCTGTGTTATTCGAGTATATTCTGATATTTTTGGAACTGAAGTCCTGCGTGAACTGGACGGGGAAGACTGGCTGATCGGAATTGCCTGTGCTACGATTTTGATTTCCTCACTGATCGCACTTTCGCAGGATAACTTGAAACGTCGTCTGGCATTTTCCACAATTGGCCAGCTCGGCTATGTGGTGTTGGGGGCTACTCTGGCCACGGATATGGGAATTGGAGGTTCAGCCCTTCATATCGCCATGCATGCCTGTGGTAAAATTACCCTGTTCTTTTGTGCGGGTGCGATATTTGTAGCCTCGGGGAAGAAGTATGTCAGTCAATTGCGTGGTCTTGGACGAAGGATGCCTATCACGATGGGAGCGTTTATGATTGGATCCCTGAGCGTGATTGGACTGCCACCGCTGGGAGGATTTGTGAGTAAGTGGTACATTGCCCTGGGAGCTCTGGATAGAGATGCAATCTGGGTGGTGGGCGTTTTACTGGTAAGTTCTCTACTCAATGTTTTTGATTTGCTGCCGGTGGCAGTGACTGCGTTCTTCCGCACGGATGAAACGGAAGAAAATCCCGGAATACAGGAAGCCCCGATGGCCTGTGTGGTGCCTTTAGCCCTGACCGCACTGGGATGCTTCGTACTCTTTTTTCTCTCCGATCCACTCTTGCGGCTGGTCAAAATAATTGAATAATTTTGAATCTGAAAGATGAGTAACCCAAAACAGAATTTAGACGAACCGAAGAGATGGTTGGATGAACCACAAAATGTACGCAAGATCATCCGTGGATTTTATTGGCTTTGTGGCTTGGTGGTGGTGGTCGACCTTGTCTTCACTGTCGGTTGGCACAAGCATGCTGCTTTTGCGGAAGAGTTCAGCCTGCGTTCCCTGGAAACCTTACCGGCGTTTTATGGTATTTATGGATTTCTGGCCTGCGTTGCTCTGGTCTATGTTTCCAAACTGATGAGGGACTGGAAGGGAAAAAAGACACTGATGAGAGACGAGGATTATTGGGATAAATAACATGAATACTCTCGCAATAACCATGGAAATTGGGACCCATCCCGCAACTGCTTTGATATTGGGAGGCCTCGCCGCCGCCGTTCTTCGTGGTCGCTTTGCTTCCATGGCGTTGGTACTCGCTCCCATTTTGGGATTTTGGCATATTTACACATTGGAGTTGGGAAGCACGTCAAACTTGGCTCTTTTCGGCTATGATATTATTGGTGTAGCGGTTGATCAACAGGCCAAGCTTTTTGGTTACCTTTTTCATTTGGCGGCTCTGGTGGCCGGAATTTATTCCTTTCACCTCCGCGATCCGTGGCAGATCTCAATGGCTTTACTATATGCTGCCACTGCGGTGGGAGTTGCTTTTGCCGGGGACATGCTTTCTCTCTTTCTTTGGTGGGAAGGTCTGGCGATCACCTCTGTCTTTCAGATCTGGGGTCGCAAGACGAAGCAGGCGGAGGAGTCCGGATTTCGATACCTCTTTTTTCATGTTTCTTCGGGTCTGCTTTTGCTTGCCGGTATTCTTCTGCGTTACCACGGGGAAGGGGCGTCGGCATTTTCTCTGGAACCACTGACTCAGGCACTGGAGGCGGGAGATTTCGGAGCATGGCTGATTTTATTGGCGATTGGGGTAAAGGCAGCATTCCCCGGGTTACATGTATGGTTGAAGGACGGTTATGCCGAGGCGACGCCCACCGGTCCGGTTTGGTTGTGTGCTTTTACCACTAAGTGTGCAGTTTGTATGTTGGCCCGATTATTTCCGGGTGCTGAGATTCTGATCGCGATTGGTGGCGTAATGGCGATGTTCCCTATTTTTTATGCGGTAATCGAGAATGACCTTCGTCGTGTGCTTTGTTACAGTAAGATTAATCAGATCGGATTCATGGTGGTGGGAATCGGAATTGGTACCCCATTGGCCATCGACGGTGCAATTGCTCATGCCTACACCCATGTTCTTTACAAGGGATTGCTATTTATGAGTATGGGAGCGGTGCTTTACCGGACCGGCGAGATTCGGGGTTCTCACTTGGGAGGACTTTATAAATCGATGCCCTGGACCACTGGTTTCTGTATAGTGGGTGCCGCATCTATCTCCGCTTTTCCCCTCTTCAGTGGATTCGTGAGTAAGTCGATCATTATTACCGAAACCGCACGAAATGGTCATGTCTTTATTTGGATGTGCCTACTTTTCGCGTCCGCGGGTGTTTTTCACCACGCGGGAATTAAGATCCCGTTTTTTGCTTTCTTTGCTCACGATTCCGGACTCCGGCCGAAAGAGGCTCCGATTAATATGCTTATCGCGATGGGTATTTCCTCCTTCATGTGCATCTTTCTTGGATGTAATCCTCAGTGGCTTTATGATATGTTGCCGAACGGGGCAGCGGGGTACCACCCCTATGATGCGACTCATGTCATTACCCAGCTCGAGATTCTACTCTTTTCTGCACTTGCCTTTACCCTGCTTAATTTGTGGGGGAAATATCCTCCCGAATTACCCTCGGTCAATCTCGATATCGATTGGGTATACCGCAAGGCGGGCCGAAAGTTTTTATTTGCGATGGATGTATTTTGGAGTGGATTGAATAAATGGGTCCACAAAATATTTATGGGCGGAATTGTGAGTAGGGTAAATGGTTTTGCCAAGGCCGGTCAGGTTTATGTGATGACCCTGGTCGCGGAATGGCTCCATTACCTTGGCGCGAATTCGACTACCACTGCCGGTCAGGCAAAAAGTAAAATGGATAAGCGTGCAAAATTAGGGTTACACCCGATTGGCTTAACCGCGGTCTTTGCCCTTTTATTTGTGGGAGCTTTCCTTTTTCTTGCATCGTTTTAGAGTGTCCGTTTAGTGAGATCAAACTTCTTGCCTAGCAAGCAAACGGGTGCTTTTTATTAATACGGGATGAAAATATGGCGAGGAATAAAGTTTTTTATAATTTTTTTGTTTGGTAGTACTTCGTGTAAGTATCTCGATCGAAATGCGAATTTTATTTCTGAAGAAGAAGTATGGCGTAAAATAAAGACCGAGGGACCCAGGCATGGGTTAAATCCTTCTTTTATCTATGCGATCTGCCATGCGGAGAGTAGCTTAAATGCAAATGCCGAGTCCTCGGTGGCTCGTGGAATGATGCAGTTAACGGAGGCGGCTTGGCAGGATGTGACCCAGTTGCACTACCGGCAGGCTTTTGAATGGGAAACCAATGTGGAGGTGGGTATTCTCTACTTAGCCAGATTGAAGGGAATGCTTGAAAGTGTGGATTTGTTTTCTTATCCGCGTCTCGCGGCTAGCTATCGTTACGGGTACGGTGCATTACGGAAGGAAAAATTTATGGTGAGTAGAATGAAGACTCCGGTAAATCGGATTTATCGAAAATTATTTGCAGGCGAGCTTTCCCCCGTTGGTTTGCCAGAAGACTGATCTGATTAGAAATGGGGGCAAAGAGTAAGGTAAAGAGAAGAGAAAAGGGAGAAGTCAGGCTTGAACTCTCTCCCTCCTTTGAGACCGAATTGAGTGGTTTTCTTGCTTGGGTTCAGCTGGAAAAGGGATTAGCGAAAAATACGGTTCAATCATACGAAAATGATTTAATTCAATGTGCCCAACATTTACACAGTCAGGGTGTTTCTGGATGGCAGGCTGTGGAATTGGTTAATTTATCCAAGTGGTTAGCTTCGTTGTCAGAGGACGAGTATGCAGTTGCAAGCCTCGCTCGAAAATTATCCGCTGTTCGTATGCTCGCGAAGTATTTGGTTGGCGAGGGAATAATGACAGAAGATTTTACCGAACTTCTACCCAATCCGAAAAAAAGAAGGCGTTTGCCCGATTGTTTAACGATTGAGGAGATGGAACGCTTTCTTTCAGCTCCCGATTTGACTCGCCCATTGGGAAAGCGAGATCGGGCTTTATTTGAATTGATGTATGGAAGTGGTTTGCGGGTTTCAGAAATTTGTATGCTTCCCATGACATCGGTGGATTGTGAAGAGGGGTATGCAAGGGTGTACGGAAAGGGTTCAAAAGAAAGAATTGTTCCGGTGGGTAAGCATGCCGCGACTGCAATCCGAAATTATTTACATGGTGGACGTCCGCAATTGGTAAAAGAGGGAACGGGAGGAGAACTTTTTCTGAGTATTCGTGGAAAAGCAATCTCCCGAAAAATGGTTTGGGTATTAGTTAAGGATTATGCTCGAAAGGCGGGAATTGAGAAAAATCTCAGTCCCCATGGATTGAGGCATTCTTTCGCGACTCATCTTTTAATGGGTGGAGCGGATATTCGTGCGGTTCAGGAAATGTTGGGTCATGCAGATATTGGAACGACTCAGGTTTACACTCAGGTGGAAGTTGAACGGTTACTTGATGAACATGCGAATTTTCATCCTATGGCTCAAAAAAGTGATTAATTTACAATTTTTTTCTCAACGTGCGCAAAATAAGGTTGAAGGTTGGGCATAGCTCTTCTTTAAGTATGTCGTGAAGGTTACTGTATTTGTTTCCCCCAAGACAACTGTCTTGGATCCCCAAGGCGCAGCGGTCGAACAAGCTATCAAAAGCTTAGGCCATCAAACTGTGGGGGCTGTTCGCGTGGGCAAGACCGTCACCTTTGAGATTGATGGAGAGGATACGCCCGAGATGCGTGCTCAGGTCGATCAATTATGCGATGGATTATTAAGTAATCCAGTGATTGAGGATTATCGTTTCGAGATCGAAGCGGGGTGAAGATTTTTCGATACCTCGATAAGTCCGGATCAATGGGGTTCGGTCGATTTGATGAACAGGGCCAAATGTTTCAAATCTTAAAAAAGGATAATGGAGATTTCGAGGCTACCACTCATCGTATTACCCCTTTTCAATTTCTTACTCCGATTGATTTTCGGTGCATTTATGGAGTCGGGCTTAATTATAAAGCCCATGCTCAGGAAACAGGAAAGGAACCACCAAAATATCCGATGATTTTCATGAAAGCTCCGACCACCACTCAAGGTACGGGAGATCCGGTGGTAATCCCACGCTATTTGCGGAGTGATAAAGTAGATTACGAAGGAGAATTAGGCGTGGTGATTGGAAAGCCATGTAAAAATGTAAAACCGGAAGAGGCACTTTCTTATGTACTAGGATATACCTGTGCGAATGATATAAGTGCCCGTGACTGGCAGAAGGAAAAAGGGGGAGGCCAGTTTTGTAGAGGAAAGAGTTTTGATACCTTTTGCCCAGTTGGTCCTTGTTTGACCACCGCGGATGAAATTCCCGATCCCAGTAAACTTACATTGCGAACATTCTTGAATGAAGAAAAGATGCAGGAATCTTCAACAAGTGATATGATTTTCGATGTTCCCACCTTGATTTCCTTTCTAAGTGGGAGTACCACATTACTACCTGGAACCCTTATCTTAACGGGAACTCCATCGGGAGTGGGAGAAGCAAGAGAGCCGAGAAGATTCCTTGTGCCTGGGGACGAAGTCACCGTACAGATTGAAGGGATTGGTATATTGACCAATCCGGTGGTGGAAGAAATTTTTGATGAGGAGGAAGCCGAAACTCCAAAAGAACAGTAAAATAGAAGTAATTTCATGAAAGTAGCAATTTTACAATTTCCTGGTTCCAATTGTGACTGGGATGCGGAACACGCGGTGCAGGATGTTTTAGGAATTCCCGCCAATCGAGTTTGGCATAAGTCGCCATTGCCGGCAGAAACGGAGGCGGTTATTGTACCGGGAGGATTTTCCTTCGGGGATTATCTTCGTTGTGGCGCGATCGCCCGATTCTCTCCGATTATGAAGGACCTCCGATCATTTGCAGAGAAGGGTGGAGCGGTATTAGGGATTTGTAACGGGTTTCAAATTCTTTGTGAAGCGGGCTTACTCCCCGGGGCCTTGATCCGAAATGATTGCCTGGAATTTCGTTGCGTAAACCAAAAATTAAAAGTGGAAGATTCAAATGAACATTTTAGTTCGGATACAATTGGAAGCGAGTTAACTATACCGATTGCTCATGGAGAGGGAAATTATCGTCTGGAGCAGGATGCGTTGGCAAAATTGGAATCAAATAATCAGGTTCTTCTTCGTTATATTGGAAATCCCAATGGTTCAATCAATGATATTGCCGGAATTCGAAATGAAGTGGGAAATGTCTACGGTATGATGCCACACCCTGAGCGTGCGGTTGAAAAATTTCATCCCAGTCAAGATGGCTTACCGGTATTGGAAGCTTTTCTTGGCCCTATACGATCGAGTTCCCCAATCGAACTTTCTGAATCATGACCGAAAATACAGTTCCTTCATTACCCCTTAACCCAGATCCATGTTTAAATGTCGAGATTACACCGGAATTAGTGGCACAGCATGGTCTGCTTCCGGAAGAGTATGATCAAGTTTTAGAAATTCTTGGTCGCACGCCCAACTTGACTGAATTGGGAATTTTCTCGGTCATGTGGTCGGAACATTGTGCCTACAAAAATACCCGGAAATTACTTCGCCTTTTTCCTACCGAAAAAAAGGATAAAGAAGCAATTGGCCAGGTGCTCGTTAAAGCGGGTGAGGAAAATGCGGGCGTGATTGATGTGGGAGAAGGGTGGGGTGTTGCTTTTAAGATTGAATCGCACAATCATCCCAGTGCAATTGAGCCCTTTGAAGGTGCAGCAACCGGAGTGGGTGGAATTGTAAGGGATATTTTTACGATGGGAGCCCGTCCGGTTCTACTGACCAATTCCCTTCGTTTTGGTTCCTTGGAATCTGCACATGTAAAAAGACTTTTTAGGGGAGTGGTGAGCGGGATTTCAAATTATGGAAATTGCTTGGGAATTCCTAATATGGGGGGCGATGTTTACTTTGATGATTGCTACGAGGGGAATCCCTTAGTCAATGCACTATGTGCCGGAATTCTCAAACACGAGGATATTCATCGTGGTGCAGCCACTGGCGTGGGGAATCCAGTTTTTTATGTTGGGCCCGGTACCGGTCGGGACGGTTTAGGTGGAGCCAGTTTTGCCTCCCGTGAATTGACTGAGGAGAGTGCTGCCGATCGTCCTGCGGTGCAGAAGGGGGATCCATTTATGGAGAAACTTCTTCTAGAAGCATGCCTTGAAATGATGGCGATTCCAGGATTAGTGGTGGGTATTCAGGATATGGGAGCAGCAGGTTTGACCTGTTCGACTTGTGAGACGGCGTCCCGTGGAGGTTTAGGAATTGAAATTGATCTCGATCTTGTTCCACAGCGAGAAACGGGAATGAATTCCTATGAAATTATGCTTTCTGAAAGCCAGGAAAGAATGCTCGTGATTGTGAAAAAGGGTAGGGAGCATGAGATTAGGGAAGTATTTGAAAAGTGGGATTTACACGCGGCACATATTGGAGAAGTAAAGGACGGAGATCGAATGGTAGTTCGGCATAAGGGAGTCGTTGTGGCGGATCTGCCCGCCAAATCCCTTACTGATGAAGCCCCTATTTATGACCAACCGGCCAGTGAGCCTGCTCATATTGAAGTGGCTCGAAATTGGAGTATAAGTTCTGTTCCCGAACTTGCTGTTGAATCGGTTGAATCTTCTTTAAATAAATTATTAGCTCACCCTACGATCGCTTCCAAGCGGTGGGTCTGGCAACAATATGACCATATGGTTATGTCTGGCTGTATAGTTGAGCCAGGAAGTGATGCTGGAGTGGTTCATTTGAGTATTGCTGGCATTGATAAACGATTAGCGATTTCGAATGATTGTAATAATCGATTCTGTTATTTGGATCCCTACAAGGGAGCACAGATTGCGTTTGCAGAGTGCATGCGTAATTTGGCGTGCTCAGGTGCTCGTGCACTTGCCGTTACCGATAATCTGAATTTTGCCAACCCCAATAAACCGGAGGCTTATCACATGCTGAAGGAATGTGTAAAGGGGTTAGCGGATGCATGTACCTTTTTCGATGTTCCGGTAGTGGGTGGAAATGTGAGTTTGTATAATGAACATGGCGAGGGCGGAATTGACCCGACACCAGTGGTTTCCATGGTTGGTTTAATTGAAAAATCATCAAGTGTGACCCGAAGCTTTATTTCACAACCTGATCAATCAATTCTTCTGCTCGGCGGTCTACCTCATGAATTGGGTGGAAGTTATTTTCTTCAGACCGAATATGGAAAAAAAGAGGGAACTTGTCCAGATGTTGATTTGGCATCCGAGAAGAAAGTACAGGATTTCCTTATACAACAAATTGAAGCCGGGCATGTACATGCTGCACATGATATTGCTGAGGGTGGACTTTTGGTTGCCTTGGCTGAAATGTTTTTTGAAAACCCGAATATTGGAGCATCGCTCTCAATCGATTCCAAGGGGAAATCCAACCGACTGGATGCCCTCCTTTTTGGAGAAAGTCAGGGCCGTGTATTAATTGCAGTATCCAAAAGTGAAAGTGAGGGCATAGTACTATCTGCGGGCCAAAATGGATTGAGCATTGATCCATTAGGATACTCCGATTCATCCGGACAGTTAAAACTTTCAGTGTCGGGTAATGAAATTCTTGATTCTTCGGTCAATCAACTGCATAAGACTTGGAGCGACGCCATCCCACAAAAAATGAATCATAGCTAAACCACCATGAGTGATGAAATCGGCCACCACTGCGGAATTGCCCTAGTCCGCTTACGGAAACCACTGGCTTATTATGAACAGAAGTATGGCACTCCATTATGGGGCTTTAATCAATTATTCCTATTGATGGAAAAGCAGCACAATCGGGGTCAGGATGGTGCTGGGATTGGGTCGATGAAATTAAATATGCCTCCCGGTGAAGCTTTTATGTTTCGCGAACGGAGTACGAGCACCAAGGCTTTGTCTAAAATTTTTGGTGGTCAGCACAAGAAACTGGAAAAAATGGTTAAGGATGGGATTGCATTTCCTGAATTTCCTGAAACTTATAAAAAACATTTTGATTATGGCGGAGAAGTTTTATTAGGCCATCTCCGGTATGGTACATCTGGAGCGTATGGTTCGACCACTTGCCACCCTTATTTTCGAAAGAGTAATTGGCCGGGTAAAAACCTTATGGTTGCAGGTAATTTTAACCTGACCAATGTGGAGGAACTTAACCAAAAATTG
>Ga0115553_1002097_pt1 | contig 12287 bp, 4 predicted proteins | sample COGITO_mtgs_1103_2_FD_87284 | JGI IMG/M metagenome (GOLD analysis project Ga0115553, IMG submission 87284) | Pelagic marine microbial communities from North Sea - COGITO_mtgs_110331 | ecosystem: Environmental > Aquatic > Marine > Epipelagic | place: Germany:Helgoland, sampling site Kabeltonne... | reverse complement strand
ACCAACGAGAGAGAGAGACACACAGAAGAGAGATAAAATGGCAACGGACGAGGAGCTCGAGGCGAAGAAAGTCAACGAGAACGACAAAGCGCCCGAGGGACAAACACAAGTACCCTCAGAAAAGAAAAAAGTGAAAGACGTGACGGCGATTTTGGAGAGGAAGAAAGCGCCGAACAGACTCGTCGTCGGTGCGTGTTCGTAGAATTGGTTTCATCAGATCTCTCTCGTTAAGTCGATCGGGATTTTCTTTCTTTCTTTCTCTCTCTCTCTCTCTCGGAGTATTCGCGCGCTCTTTCTCTCTCTGTATCGATCGTCTTTTGCGCGCGCGGTATTCTTTACGTTGATTCGATTCAGATGGATTTTAGTACGCGTTCTTCCTTCGTTTACGAAGAAACTTTCGTCGTCATCGTCTGATTGTTGACGTAAGTAGTAAGCGGCACCCCCAAGAGACGGACGTTTTTGACCTTCTTTTTCCTTCTCTTAAATTTTCTGTTTTGCGTATAAAAATTGTACCACACAGATGAAGCGGTGAACGACGATAACTCAGTCGTCGCGTTATCCCCGGCGAAAATGGAAGAGCTCCAGCTCTTCCGCGGGGACACGGTTCTCGTGAAAGGAAAAAAGCGCAAAGACACCGTGTGCATCGTCCTAGCGGACGACCAGTGCGACGACGGGAAAGTTCGGATGAACAAAGTGGTGAGGAAAAATTTACGGGTGAGGTTAGGGGACGTGATTTCGATTCATCAGTGCACGGACGTGAAATACGGGGCGAGGATTCACGTGCTGCCGTTTGGGGATACCATCGAAGGCGTTTCCGGGAACTTGTTCGACGTGTATTTGAAGCCGTACTTTTTGGAGGCGTACAGACCGGTGAGGAAAGGGGATACGTTTTTGGCGAGAGGCGGGATGAGAGCGGTGGAATTCAAGGTTGTAGAAACGGATCCGGCGGAGTATTGCATCGTCGCGCCAGACACGGAGATCTTTTGTGAAGGCGAACCGATTAACCGCGAAGACGAGGAACGTTTGGATGAGGTTGGCTACGACGACGTCGGAGGGGTCAGGAAGCAAATGGCGCAAATTCGAGAGTTGGTCGAGTTGCCGTTGCGACATCCGCAGTTGTTCAAAACCATCGGGGTGAAACCGCCGAAAGGTATTTTGTTGTACGGTCCTCCGGGTTCTGGAAAAACCTTGATCGCCAGAGCGGTGGCGAACGAAACCGGCGCGTTTTTCTTTTTAATCAACGGTCCGGAAATCATGTCCAAGTTGGCCGGCGAATCCGAATCCAACTTGAGAAAGGCTTTCGAGGAAGCCGAGAAGAACTCGCCGGCAATTATTTTCATCGACGAAGTCGATTCGATCGCGCCGAAGAGAGACAAGACGAATGGGGAAGTGGAGAGAAGAATCGTATCGCAATTGTTGACGCTGATGGATGGGTTGAAGGCTCGATCGCACATCATCGTCATGGCGGCGACGAATAGACCGAACAGCATCGACCCGGCGTTGAGACGATTTGGTAGATTTGATCGCGAGATTGATATCGGCGTCCCAGACGAAGTTGGACGCTTGGAAGTGATGAGAATACACACGAAGAACATGAAGTTGGACGAGGAGGTTGATTTGGAGGTGGTGGCGAAGGACACGCACGGTTTTGTCGGCGCGGATTTGGCGGCGTTGTGTACCGAAGCCGCGTTGCAATGCATTCGCGAAAAGATGGACGTCATCGATTTGGAAGACGATGAAATCGACGCGGAGATTTTGGATTCGATGGCCATCAGCAACGACCACTTCAAAACCGCTTTGGCGCAAACCAACCCGTCCGCGTTGAGAGAAACTGTGGTGGAAGTACCAAACGTCTCCTGGGACGACGTCGGCGGCTTAGAAACGGTCAAGCAAGAGTTGCAAGAAACCGTGCAATATCCGGTCGAACACCCGGAAAAATTTGAGAAGTTCGGCATGGCACCGAGTAAAGGGGTGTTGTTTTACGGTCCACCGGGTTGCGGTAAGACGTTGTTGGCGAAAGCGATCGCGAACGAGTGCCAAGCGAATTTCATTTCCATTAAAGGCCCGGAGTTGTTAACGATGTGGTTCGGCGAATCGGAATCCAACGTCAGAGAGGTTTTCGATAAAGCCAGGCAAAGCGCCCCGTGCGTGCTGTTCTTCGACGAGTTGGATTCGATCGCGAACCAACGCGGCTCTTCCGCCGGCGACGCCGGCGGTGCCGCCGATCGCGTCTTGAACCAGTTGCTTACGGAAATGGATGGCATGAACTCGAAGAAGACGGTATTTATCATCGGCGCGACGAACCGACCGGATATCATCGATACCGCGTTGATGCGCCCGGGTCGTTTAGATCAGTTGATTTACATCCCGTTACCGGATGACAAATCGAGAATTTCTATCTTTAAAGCGAACTTGAGAAAGTCCCCGATTGCCAACGACGTCGACGTGGAAACTTTGGCCAAGTTTACGCACGGGTACTCTGGTGCCGATATCACGGAAATCTGCCAACGCGCGTGCAAATACGCCATCCGCGAAAGCATCGAGAAAGATATCGAACGCGAACGCGCCATGGCGCAAAAACCAGAAGGTGCCATGGAAGAAGACGAAGAAAACTACGTCGATCCGGTGCCAGAAATCACCAAGGCGCACTTTGAAGAGGCGATGAAGTACGCTCGCCGCTCGGTTTCAGACGCGGACATCCGCAAGTACCAAGCGTTCTCGCAAACTTTACAACAAAGCCGAGGCCACGTGGGCGATTTTAGATTCCCGAACGAAGGCGGAGCTGCTGCTGGCGGTGGTTCCGGCGCGGCTCCGGCGGCTGGCGGCGCCCAAACGGTTGGCGACGCCTTTGCCGCCGCCGCCGCGCAAGACGACGACGACGATTTGTACGATTAAAGTTTTAAGAGAGAGAGAGAGAGAGTTAGTAGAGAGAAAGAGGAGTCGTAGCAGAAGAACGGAAGAGAACGAGAGACAAAAACACACACAAGAGAAGAAAGAGAGAGAGAGAGAGAAAGAGAAGAAGAACAAATAGATTTTAACTTTTTTTAATACTGAAAATAAAACAGAGAGAGAGAGAGACACAAAACATCAAACCGTTACGTAAAAAAAAGCAAGAGAAGGAAAAAAAAAAATTCTCCCACAAACAAATCAGCATAAATCTCGGAACAAAACATTCTAAACATGTTAAACATGTTCGGCGTGAAATCCCCGCGCGATGGCGGTGGGAAGAACGCCTCCCCTCGCTATTCCTCCTCTGCCTTCGGTTTGAAAGACTTTGACCTGATGAACGACGACTCGAGCAGAGAACAAGAATCTCTTGCTTCGGCGGAAAAGGTACGGACGATGTGTCTCCTCTTAATAGCCATCATAATGAGTTCCGCGGCGTTGTACTGGTTGCAAAGAGTCCTCGTCCCTTTGGTTTTAGCGGTGATGATGAGCTACACGTTAGCGCCTTTGGTTGATTTTTGCACGCACCGAGCGAAAGTACCACACGGAGCGTCGATTACGATCGCGTTATTCTTTGGTTTAGGAATATTGTGCTCTCTTTTGTTCTTGATTTCGCACAGCGTGAAGGACTTGGTGCAAGACGCGAAGAAATACGAAAGGTACGTCGTTCGATTGACGAACAGAGCGGGAGAGACGCTGTCGAGAAAAAACATCGACATGGACGTGATTGAGGCGCAGTTGCAAGATATCCCGCTGGCGAAGATGGTGGCGCAATCGACGCACGCGATGTTGCAAGCGGTTTTAGACCTGTTGAGTAACGTCGTGTTGGTGTTGATTTTCGTCGTGTATTTGTTGGAAGGGAGACGAAGACAGAAAGTGGAGAGGAGAGTTCCGGGCGGGGTATGGACGAGAATTGAAACGAGGATTAAGCGGTACATTTTGCTGAAGTTTTTTGTGAGCACTTTGAACGGGTTCATCGCGGCGAGCATTTACTACGCGCTGAACGTAGAGTTGGCGATGGTTTTCGGAGTGCTGCACTTTGTGATGAATTTTATTCCGCACGTCGGGCCAATTATCGCGACTGTTTTGCCGCTACCGGTCGTGTTGGTGTCGAAAGATATTCATTTCTTGCACGTGACGTTGGCGATATTACTCCCAGGTATGACGCATTTTACGATTGGAAACGTCGTCGAACCGAAATTGATGGGCGGACACTTGGATTTGCACCCGATTACGGTTCTTTTGTGTTTGATATTTTGGGGTATGTTGTGGGGTATTCCAGGAATGGTTTTGGCGGCACCTATTACGGCGAGCTTGAAGATCTTGTGTGAGTCGGTGGAGGTGATGCATCCTTTAGCTTTGATCTTATCGGGCAACATAGAAGAGGCGTTAGACGGGAAAGCGCCGCCGACGGTGGCGGAGCCATCGATCGAGGAAGGCGTGAGAACAGTGGTTCAAGACACCATGGACGGTTTGCACGCGTTGAAAGAAGTGGCGACAACGGGCGGCGAAGGAGTGCCCACGATGAAGCACGCGAGACATTGAATGTTTTAAATTCTACTAGATACTTGACTACATAATTACAATTCAGCTACTACTTAATATTTTTCTCTTCTCTTTATTCGTGGTGATATTATTACTTGGCATCTTCCAAAGCGGAAGCGCCGGAAATAATTTCAATCAACTCCGTGGTAATCGCCGCTTGTCTCGTTCTGTTATACAAGAGCGTCAACTTTTGTAACATCTCCGAAGCATTCTTCGAGGACGATTCCATAGATTGCATTCTAGATCCCAATTCCGAAGTGTTGTTTTCCGCCAACGCGTTGTACATAACCGCGCCGGTTTTGAACTCCGCCAAGTCGAGCAAAAACTCCCCACGATCCGGTCCTTCAACCTCGTACGAATCGAATTTATTTTCCAAGTTTTCCGCCGACTTCTCGTACTCTTCCCCAGACAATACCGTCGCAATCGTTGGCTTGAACGAAATAGCCGAAACGAACCTGTTGTACACGATGAGCGCTTTACCCTCGTTGTCCTTCGCCACTTGCTCCGCCAACGCCGAAGCCGTTCCAAATGTCAACGGTTGCTTCGTCGCGTCCACCAACACGTTCGCGAACAGTTCCCCTACTTGCCGTTGCATCAAACCTCTCGCCTTATCGCCAATTACATCCATCGAAATTTCTGACTCTTTATCCTTCGCCGTTTCCAACAACACGTTCGACACTTTGACGACGTTCCCGTTGATGCCGCCGCACAAACCTTTGTCCGAGGAAATCGGCACCATCAACGTCTTCGCCGTCTCCGCGCCGGGTAAATCTCCCAGTAACTTATAAAACGGAGTCACCATCCCTCTCGAGGCAATCGCTTTATCTTGGGCTGGTTTCAATCGAGACGCGGCGACCATCTTCATCGCCTTTGTGATTTTCTGAATGTTCGAGACGGATTTCATGCGTTGTTGCACGATTTGCAAGGAGACGTGACGAACGCCTTCCGGGTGCGCGCTGTTGTTGTTTGAATAAAAGTAGATAAACGTGGAGAAAAGAACGAGAAAAGGTAAGTTTCAAGAAGAATAAGAATGAGCTTAATTTGCCCCTTAATTTGGTCCCCGAAGAAAGACCGACGAGAAAAAAAGTTTGATCGAAGAAAATCATCTCGCGAACAACGCGCATATTCATCCGATCCATCCTCGCGCCCTGACTAAACACGCGTTCTTCGCGCGAACGAATACTTTTAGCACTCGCATTCAGCGCAAACCGGTCTCGAACAATCCCGGATCATCCATCGGGTAGTGGTTCGCGCGATGCAAATTTGCGTAAAATTGAATAAAAATCGAAAATGTGTAAGCGCACCTCGCTAAATCCGCACTCCTCGAGACGGTTTGCCCGACTCTGGAGCTGGTACCACCAACGCTCGTCGCCGAGGCGCGTAAACGCGCATCTTTGAGTAATCGAAACGCGCGATTGCGAGACATTTTTGATCTTCGCAAAAGAGACGTGTGCGGACTATTCTAAACAAACACACGTTTTTCTATGCGGTCGTTCGTTTTGTCCTTGTGCGAAACCAGAAAATTGCAAAAACCCTAAATTGTCAACCGATGCATGCGACGGCGAATTTCCTTAAAGCGCGCACAACAACGAACGGAAGAAGAAACACAGCAGAGATGACGATCGCATAAAACAAACAAACGGGGCAGTAGGAGTAAAAGAATAAATAATGCTCTCCGACCTCCTCCTCCGCGATATCTGCCATTTCGTCCACCACAACGCCACGCGAGACGTCGAGAGTCTTCTCCAACAGTTGGTGATGGCATCGAAGTCGTTTCCCTCCTCGTCGGATGATGAAAAGTACCAACTCCGAGCGAAAAACTTCATCAACAAACACGCGACGTTCGACGCGCGCGGAGATAAAGTGTGGAAGATGGACGCGGAGTTTGTGTATAAGTTCAACTTGCCGTTCTCGTTCGTCGCGAAAAATGGGGGTGGTAAGAAGAGCGACGATGGGGGCGATGGTGATGGTGTTGAAGAAGGTGCAGCAGCGGAGGCGGACGGCGCGACCGCGAAGAGGAGAAGAGAGTCTCGAAACGCGACGAGGAGGAACTACGCGGAGATGATGGAAGGAGAGGAAGAGGAAGAGGAGGAAGAACGAGAGGGGAATAAAAAGAGAAGGAAGAAACGATCGAAAGTAGTACAACACGCGGAACGAGAGTCGTCTCCTCCCGTCGACGAGACGCCGGCGCCGTCTCCCGTGGAAGCGAAGAAGAGAGAGACGCGACATCGACGAAAGAAAGAAAAAGAAGAAGCGATGGAAATAGAAGAGGAAACGGATGCTGAAATCCGAGACGGTGAGCGGATGGACGAAGAAACGCAGCGATTGGCTGCTTCGCTCGGGTTTACGAGCGCCATTCGACGAGGGACGTGCAGACATGCTTTATTGGAAGCCATGAGAGATAAACCGGACGGCATTACCGTGGATGAAATCATAGAGACGAGCGAGAAGAACGGGTTAGCGAGGAGTTGGAAGAATAGCAGAGTTCCGAAAAATACCGTCGTGTCGTTGATGGGAGACAAAACGTTCTCTCGAATTGGTCGAGGGTTATACGTGTTGACGTGTTATTTAAACGACGAGGACGGTGAGAATACTCCCCGCGCTGATGATAGTAAGAAAAGAAACGCGACGAAGCCTCGGCTGGAGAAACGTCAAAGCGGACTCATGAAAAAATCCCAGAACAGGGACGAGTACGACGAGAACGAGAACGACGAACCATCGCCAACGAAATGTACCAGCGCGAATGCGATAGAAGATGTGCACGAAGTCGCGTCGACGCGACCGCCGCCGACCGAGATCGTCGACGAGAAGCAGTTGAAAAATCTCGTCGAAAAACGAACGGCGGAGGAGTTGCAGAAGCAAATCGCGGTCGCGTTCGAGGCGCAGGAGAGAGCGGAGCGCATGCAAGATGAACTTTTCGCTAAGGAAGAAGAGTATATGAGAGAAGAACGGGAGAAACGGAAATTCGTCGATGACGCTGAACCAGCTTTTGATGTGCCTGAAGAGCGAGAGACGTTTCAAGGCGACGAGAACGATCGAAAAGCGCTTCTGAAACATCGGAAATGGCTCGAAGAAGAGAAGAGACGACTGATTGCGTTACGAGAGGAGTGGAAGAAAGAACAGCGCGTAAAGCGTAAAAAAGCTCAACTAGCGTTGAAAGAACCCATCAAACTGCCCAAACTAATTCAAAACGAGCGGGTGAAAGTTTTGAAGTTCGCCAACGTCGCCGTCGAGGCGATTAAAGTCATGGAGAGTTTGCGCCAAAAACTAGACCTGGTAAAAAAGAACGAGTACGATTACTCCCAAGACAAAGAAGTCGTGAAATACGCGAATAAATTAGAAAGTCGACAGAAGAAAGAGCATCGAAAAGAAGAAGCTAGGCAGAAAAAGCTAGAAGCCTTGGCGGCAGAGGAAGCGCTGAAGCCAAAACTCACCGAGGAAGAGATTGCGGAGATTGAACGCGCGAAGGCTGAAGCGAACGCGCAGAAAGCCAAAGTAAGAGCGGCCCGGCAAAGGTGGGAGAAAGCGAACAAAGAAAATCCAATCGCAGATGGTGCGTTGAAAAAGTTAGACAAGTGCTTAGCCGATGAAGACGGCAGAGAACCATTCCCGGATGTTGATACTGGAGAGAACGCGACGATGGACGACGTGACGATTGCTGAGATTGAGATTTCAGCATTCATGGACCACGTAGGTCGAGATGTTACGCACGCATTGCCGCCGTCGTTTCAATCGCTTTCATACGAGCTTTCAAATCCAACGGATGCGAGATTAGGAGCGTTGTTTGAGCGCATCTTGCGAGTCTCCATTACCACGGCGTACGATCGATTAGCGGAGTTATGGGACCGAACTTTGGAGATTGGAAGTTGGCAAGAAGTATTAGCGCAGTATTTCACGTACAAGTCAAAATCGATTGTGAACACATCGGTCGTTTCTCCGTACGACGAAGTATTGAATATCGCGCGAAAACTCTCAGAAACTCGATGGAAGAACGTTTCTCGCGCAGAGTTGGTCAGCGTTTTACGTTTACTGTGCGAAGATTGTTTGGATTCGCAACTGGTGCGCGACGCCATCGAGCGACGAGTACAAGCGATGGATGAAACGAAGAGTAAGTTGTGGCAGAAAAGACGAGAAGAAGTGCGAAAACGCGAGATTGCTGCTGCTACTAATACTGCTAAGAAAGACGCAGATGGACAAAACGTTACGACTAATAATGAAGGTGAAGAGAATAATGCAACGCATGACGAAGAGGGCGAGGATCTCCCGCGGGCGGTTACCGAACGTCAGAAAAGTCTCATCGAGAAGCGTAAATTAGATGAAGAACGTGAAGTTCAACGCAAAAAAGAGGAAGAAGAGTACAAGTTTCATCGCGAAATACATTCATTGCTGGTGAAGTCGCACATTCGCGCGCCAGAGCTCGGAAAAGATCGCGATGGACGGCACTATTACATCTCCATTGGCGGATTTCGGGACGTGCACTCGAAAGCTCCAATCTTTTTAATCTTCGATCCAAAAGCGAGCACGGAGCAGGAAGCTTGGTGTACGATGAAATCCATCGAGGATATCGACAAGTTACTCACTACGTTAAACGAAAAAGGGAAGAAAGAGTCGGCGTTGAAAGACAGAATAATGGGAAGTTACGAATCGTTACGATTGGCGTTTGAGAAACGCGAGAGGAGAGACGCGGTGGCATCCGAACCCACGACAACGACATCTTCACCCGGTGAAAAAGAAAACGCCGTACAAATCGAACAAAAATCTACACGATTATCGAACGAAGATTCGTCGACGCTCTTCATAAAGCGTGAGCTCGGTATTCTCGCGTCGACGTGTGAATTATACGACGCTCCGGTTCCGCAAAGCGCCTCAAATTGGCACGATTGGACGCGCGCGGCGACGAAAACAGTCGGTTCTGATTTGTCGCAAATGGCGTCGTTCGTCAACGAGATTGAAGAATCTGCATTTTTTATCAGCGAACAGCCGAAAGCTGGCGCGATGGGACGAACAGATGTCGTTTCTTTCCACGCGTCGGCGGAAAAGTCTGATGACGACGACGACGACGACGAAGAAGAAGAAGAAGAAGAAGAGCAGGAACGAGATGAAGATGAAGAAATGAGGGATGACGATGCCAACGCTACGAAGAAAGACGAAGCCGCGATGCTTCAACAACAAGAATGGTGGGAAACTTTAGCGCCTCCTCGACATGCCGCGCACGATTCGCTCGCGAAAGCAAAATGCAAACAGATTTGGCGTTCGGACGAAGAAAGAATGACCTGGAAAAAAGTAGTCTCCTCGACGGAAAGTAAAGCGGTAGAATCGTCGGCAGTCTTGGCGCACGCGTTTGCCATTCTGCGCGCACAGTGTAACGTCATGTTCGAAACGCTCGAGAAAGAAAAGAAAGAAAGAGTAAGGCGTCCATCAACGAGAGAATCTCAATACGGTTTACAAGATCCATACGTAACGTTTGTCGATGCTGACGAACGCATACGACAAGGCGGCACGAAACGCACCGGCGCTAGATGCTAAAGAAACGAATAGAACGAAAAGCTTTAGAGAAACACAGAATAAATAATATTGATAGTGTGTATGTGTTGTAATAATAAACTGATATCAAACCAGTTCCGCGTGAAACGCTGATATCGCCGACATCGCTTTGTTCAACGCCGCTAGACGATCTGTGGCATTTCTTCTCATCCTCGCCGAATCCGGATCTTCCGCCAATAATTGTTTCACCGTGCTTGGATGATACAAAGTCGAAATCAAGTGTTGTTGCAACCCTCGAGCTATTGAGTTCACCAAAAAGTGCATGATTGCTTTTGGAACCATATCGGCGAGAACTGATCGCGTGAGTTTGAAGTAACTCGAAAGCAGCGTTCGCGTAACGAGCACTTGCAAAAGCTCCTCGTCGTTATCGATTTCCGAAGGTAATAAGATTCCCGGCGGCGACATCAAGGATACAACTCCAAAGGAAGTATGGTTAAAGTGATCAGACGCGTTAAGATCTTGAATAGACTGTCTCAGCGAGTCGTTTCGTCGTTTCGTTTTTGTTCCTTTACTCCCCGCGTCTTGCGGCTTCTTGGGCGTGTTGCCGTTGCCGCCCCACAAACCTTTCGATATCCACGATATTTTCGGTTCCGAAGCGCCGTTTTCTTTGTCATCGAAATGCGCGGACGCCTCGTTCGATGAGTCCGCTCGATTGTACTCGCCGTGATTGTTATTAAGTTCCGATAGGTTTTTCATTTTCAATGGTGACTTCATCGCGTTCGCCTTCTTCTTCGTCGGCGTCAACTCGTGCGCGTCCTCTTCTCCAACATTTTCCGACATCTCCATATCTTCCCGCTTCTGTTGTTGTTGTTCAGAAAACGCTCTTTCTTTTGCTCGTCTCTTTTCCAACTGCGCTTGCGCCACGCCAAGTGCTCTCGCTCCGCCAATGAAATCTGGGTGGGTGGTGTTGATGTGCGCCAACTGACAATCAACCAAATTCGTAATCATCGATTCTGCCGGATCCAATCCGTTCTTCAAAAACTCTCTCGTCGCTTCTTCGATAGCCTCGGCCAACTTTGGAAACTGTTTCGACACCTCTCTTCGCACGCAATTTGACGTCAATGTGTTCAACTCGTCGTAAACCAACTTCGCGGCTTGATGACACGGATCGGACATTTTCTCGATGGCTTTTCTCGCTAAAATTTCAAACGGTTCCTCCGGCAACAAGAGCACCGCTTTCGTCCCAGCGGCGTTTTGAATGGCCGTTCGAATATCCTCCTCCGATAATTGGTGCGTCGGGTCTAACGAACACAAACCTTTGACGAAAATTTCTTGCAAAACGTAATGCACTCTCGCGCCACCTTCCAAAGAATCCGTGGCTAAATTTTTCGATTTGCCTTGCACAGCGCCGTCGACGGCGTTGCAAAACGTGTGAATTTTCTGCAAAACCACGCTCGCTTGCGCGGAATCCGAGTCAGGAACGCACTCGCCAAACTCCGCGACGTCACACGCCGCTTTATCTCGTCTCTTGGACACGCTTCGGTGTAAATCCGGCAACAATCTCGCCACGTGTTCGGACAATAATCGAGACACGGTGTTCCCCAACGCCTTCATACCGCACCGGCCGATAATCTCCGCGTACTCCTTCCTCGATTGAAAGAAATCCCCTTCCGCGTTCCTCGCTTTTTCCATGCTCACTTTTCCCGCGATATCCGCCTGACATCTATTCACAACCCCAATGTATCCCAGTTTCAACGGCACTACCTCATTTTTCAAATACGCTCTCGCGTCTGTCCCTCGATCCATAATGTCCAACTTCGTAATCACCCCAATCGTTCTCAACCCTTCGGGATCGACCAACTGCGCCAACGTCAACGCGTCCGAGTTTGCCAAATCCGAATTCGCCGGCGATACCGCCAAAATCAAACACGAATCTCTCTTAATGTAACTCAAAATCATATTTCTGATTTGCTTCTCGATATCTTTCGGCTGATCGCCAACCGGCACTCTCGTTATCCCCGGTAAATCCACCAAAGTCATCGTCAACACGTTCGGCGAACAAATTTTCAGACGAATTTGCTGGTCCGACACCGCTTTGTTCGTACCCGTCACTCGGTTCGTCTCCTGGTCAATCTCTCGACGAATCTCTTCGAAGTCCGTGAACCGCTCCCCCGGTCGATGGAGAAACTCGCCCCACTCGCTCGGAGCGTTGGAGCGAGGATTGGTCGGCGTGTGGACCAGTTGCAAGAGAAGAGGTCGACGCGTGCATATTTCCGGACCTCGAGGGAGAAAGTCTCGGCCAACCTGTTGTT
>Ga0115553_1002088_pt1 | contig 12317 bp, 17 predicted proteins | sample COGITO_mtgs_1103_2_FD_87284 | JGI IMG/M metagenome (GOLD analysis project Ga0115553, IMG submission 87284) | Pelagic marine microbial communities from North Sea - COGITO_mtgs_110331 | ecosystem: Environmental > Aquatic > Marine > Epipelagic | place: Germany:Helgoland, sampling site Kabeltonne... | reverse complement strand
GTATTGTTTTAATATTTCCAAAATCCAACGTTACCTGCCCACGCTGTTTATACCGTGACTTTAATTCATGCTTTGGTGTTTTCCGGAGGGGGTAACAACGTGGTGATTAAGATCCGGTTATCCACCGATAGCTCTCTGGTACGGAGGGAATCCAGCAGTGAATCCTAGTTGTTCCTGTGACGTCCAATCGGACTTGTAAGTAGGCTTACTTAATTCGACAAGGTGATTTTTGGCGCCCAGTCGAACCCCTCGACGAAAATCAACAACAGGTTTTCATGGGGCGTCTGCTCGAACACGGCATCGACCCGCTTGTCGAGTAAGGCTGTTAGGCGTGAATAGTCACCAAATACAGTATTACCAGCAATAAGGTCGCTTTTGCTCATGCGACATTAGGTGTTGCTGAGTCAGTAATGTACAGAGCGATTCGCTCTATCCCATTGTGCCAAAACCGAATATCAATATTGCCTGGATTGACGATGATTTTTTTCGACCATCAATTTAATGATTCGAGGCGGATCGTCTGTTACTCGGTATTTAGGTATTAACTTGGGTTTTTTTATCGATGATTCAACAGCTATAGCTAAGTCATCAGGAATCTTCTAAATCATGTTAAGTATAAGAGATTGCTTGTGATTGAGTGTTTTATAGGGAGCCCCCAAAAGATCATCTTGTATGAATCCTAAACTAGCCCATTGATATATCGGAGCCGGTATCTATACTGGCTACTCATAATATTAAAGCTAACAACAGGGGCTGATCTCATGATTATGCTGGAAGTAGAAGCTAGCTCCATTCGCTTAATTCAAGGTAAATTTTCAGTCCTTTTTTTTATGGTTATATTTACTTTTTGCTCAATTAGTTACGGCGATACACTAAGAGAAGAACATCACGCACTACCAGCACCAGAAGAGCTCGGCAAAATTATCGATGACGCTGAAAAAGTTATTCGTGTATATGAACCACACCTAACTAAAGATAATCAACTTATACCCGTTGAATATGTAGGCTACGAAGCAAACCCTATCTTCTCAGAAATACTTGGACAAAATTGGCATAACCAAAAAGCTGATATTGAGTTCCGTGCCTTAGATGGCTATATAGCGCGTATCGAAGTAAGTAAGTTCTTAACGTTTTCTGCCTATTTGGTTTTCGCAAAAAAGGATAGAGAGCCTTTTCGGGTAACCAATGTTGCTCAAGGTGGTGAGAATGTCGAGCTCGGTCCATACTATTTGGTATGGGACAATATAAGCAATCCAGCGCTCATTCATGAAGGGGCTTCAGGCTGGCCATATCAGGTAACCGAAATAGGCTTGTCTTCTGCTCGCATGCAATCACTTCTCCCTGGGGAGATGTCACCACTCTTTTTTGAAGCATCTAGATTAGCTAAAAAGCATTGCCTGACTTGTCATCAGATAAATGGTTATGGTGGAGAAAAATTCCCTATCAATCTTGCCCGCATCGTAAAAAACTACAAAGAGACGGCTTTTGTTAAATGGGTTCTTCACCCTCAGGGGGTAAATCCGAGAGCCGGAATGCCGCCCCTTCTCCCTTCAGATTCTGATACAGAACGTCGAAGAGTGGCTAGTTTAATATACAATTACTTGCTTGCGCTGCCAGTTACAGAATAATAAAAGTACTATCGTGCGGCCAAGCAGTATCATTCAGTTAGAGTATTGACGCTACGTCACTTGATTTTTTTGAGCTCTGATATTAGAGCTATATGAAGTTTTCCTCAGTGGTAGAAAGGATATTTTTTTAAATACCAAGACTCATATTAATGCCGAGTAAACATGTCTATAATTTTTGACTAAAAGTCAAAAGGGGTGAGGTTTGAACTTTAAATATACATGGATATTTCTGTTTTCATTGGCTCTACAAAGCCCCTATATATGGGCAGAAAATGATGTTGTAGGTTTCGAGATTTTGATGAAGACTAGTAGTAGTTGGGACGGGTCACCACTTCCCTATTATCCTTCGGGTGCACCACAACTTACTATATTGAAGGTAGTCATACCCCCTGGCAAAGTTGTTGCGATGCATAAACACCCAATGATAAATGCCGGAGTACTATTAAGCGGAGAGCTTACCGTTATTTCAGATGATGGCTCAAAACTCAGACTGTCTGCTGGTGAAGCGATAGTTGAAGTAGTAGATACATGGCACTTTGGGAGAAATGATGGTGTTGATCCAGCGGTGATGTTAGTTTTTTACGCTGGTGTCGAAGGGCAGCAGATGAGCATTAAAAAATAGCTTGTTAATTATTTTTTCATCTAGGTTCGTTGCAGTTATCAACGCTGTCCCAACTGTATTAATCCACTACGTAAAAAACTACTTCGGGGCGAAATATCCGAACCTGCAGAAACGCTTTTTGCATCAGACGCAGAATGAACTGTGCCATATTTTCGTTTATAGTTACACAAAAGTGAGCGAAAACACCAAGTGTATCAATGGCCAATCGCATCTCGCGAACTCATCGAAGTGTCTTATTAATCACGCTGCTTGAGGCAGGAGACATAATAATCTATAAACTCACTGCCTTAATTTAGAAGGTAACAGATTAATGATTGCGAAAGTTTTTTGTCATTTCATAGGCATCTAATGCTTTTGCTCTGCTCTCTTTAATATCAACAATAGGTAAAGGGTAGCTTTGGCCCAAAGTAATATTCGCTTCTTTTAAGATCTCTGGAGGCGCCTCCCAAGGCCGAAATAAATATTTAGTCGGCAGGTCTTTGAGTTCGGGCAGGTAATGCTTGGTGTATATTCCTTGTGAATCAAACTTTTCCCCTTGTGTTACGGGATTAAAAATTCTGAAGTAAGGTGATGCGTCTGTGCCGCATCCTGCTACCCATTGCCAGCTGGCACTGTTGCTTGCTAGGTCCGCATCAACGAGGCAGTCAAAAAACCAGCGAGCTCCCAATCGCCAGTCGATAAGCAAATTTTTAACAAGAAATGATGCGGTAATCATGCGTACACGGTTATGCATAAATCCGGTTTTCCAAAGTTCACGCATTCCTGCATCAACCATGGGGTAGCCCGTTAAGCCTTGTTGCCAACGCGCCAAGAAGTCCGGGTTTTTATTCCATGGGAAATTATCAAAATGAGTTTTAAAATTTTTATTGGGTAATTCAGGCCAATGAAATAGTAAATAATATGAAAACTCTCGCCAGTTTAATTCCCGTTTAAAGTGTTCTTTGTTGTTGTCATCAGGCACCGATAATAAAGTAGTGTTTATCTGGCGTGGTGATATTTCACCAAAATGCAGGTGCGGCGATAGGGTTGAGACGGCTTTTAAGGCGGGGAAATCACGTCCCTCTTTGTAATTTTCTAATCCATTACCTAAGAATTTATGTAGTGATGACCGCGCGCTCGATTCACCGGGAGTCCAGCAATTGTAAAAGTTGGCATCCCAGCCAATTTTGGGTAGTAATGACAGTGCATCTAAGGAGATCGCTTGGCTATCCGTGTGGAATGATTCTGGTAACTGAGGTGCAGGCAAGGCCTCAGTATCTGTGTCTATCATGCTCGCTTGACGATAGTAAGGTGTGAATATTTTGTATGGAGTACGGTCATTTTTAAGGATGGTCCAAGGTTCTTTCAGCAATGAGCCGTTAAAGCTTTGTGCATGAATATTTTTTGCCAGCAATTGTTGTTTGATTTTCTTATCCCGCGAGATTCGCCAAGGCTCATAACGCCGATTCCAATAAATACCGGTAACTTTAAAGCGACGACATATATCAGTAATGATAGAACTGGCGTCTCCTTTATAAAAATTGATCTTGCCGTTCATAGTGCTGTTAAGCGCTGCTAACGAATGATGCAGCCACCAACTGCTTGCACCCCCAAGTCGGTGTTCCCCCGCATTTTCATTATCGAGTATGTAAATAGGTAAAATGCTGCCTTGGCTTACCGCTGCGGTAAACGCGGGGTTATCACTTAGGCGCAAGTCCTGCTCAAACCATACAATATTAATCGCTGTCTTCATCTCTGCTGTCTCATGCTGAGTGTTTATCGGCAATATTTTCGGATGGGATGAATGTTTTCTGGATAAGGCTTTAAGTACCTTTGCGCATTGATATAGCTCGAACCGTATTGACCCAAATAATGCGTTAATAGGGTGAGCGGTGTTACCAGAGGGGTCATTCCATCTTTGTATTTATATATGACGTCAACAATATGTTGTCTTGCGCTCGAAGGAACAGACTTTTTTAAATAGCCTAAAATATGTAGCAGCGTATTGGTGTGATCTCTTCTGTTAGCAGGCTTAGCTAGTGTCTGCATGAAGTCCTTAAAGTAACTGCTTATGAGTTCGTCTAAAGGTGCTTTTTTATGCTGCGCTACGAGTCGTCCCAAATGCTTATATTGTCTTTGGTTGTGTGCCATCAACAAATATTTGTAACTAGTGTGGAATTCTATGAGCTTTCGTAAGCTAGGTTGATGCAAGACTTCACAGCGAAAATTGTTGTAGGCATAAACACGCATCACAAAGTTATCGTACAATGTGTCATCATTCAGACGACCTTCTTCTTCGATGGGCATGAGCGGGTATTGTTCCTTCAATGCTTGAGCGAATAAGCCTGCAGATCTGATTTGGTGCGGATGTCCGTTGGGTTGATACACTTTTACTCTCTCTAGGCCACAGCTGGGAGAGTTCTTCATTAAGATATAACCGTCTAGATGACTCATCTCCGGTAATTTATGTTCAAAACCGCTGACTAGCTGTGCGGTTAAATCAACACCATCCCCATCACTAAAAACCAGTTTCGGTGCACTGGGATCTCCGCTGAGTCGCATAGTAGGCCTAGGTGTGCCGAATCCAGCAGCAACTTCAGGGCAAAAGGTCTTGAAGATAAAGTGCTTACTTAATACGTCAAGACATAAGCGGGATTGAGTATGCCCCCCATTGTATCGGACTTCGTGGCCAGCTAAGCACGCACTGAGGCCCACCTGAATCGATGTGTTATCTTTTTTATCTTTCTCCAGTTCTCCCATATTACGTTCCAGCCTATCGGTGGCAATAATGCGATGCTTTTTCATGTCTAATCCTCATTGTTACGTGTCTGTGATTTTCTCAAACAAACCTAAACCACTATTTAGCGCACCACCAATATCGCCACTGTCCAACCAGTCACCACAACAGCCAATTTGTAACGTATCATCCCAAATAAAGGGAGGGTGCTGCGATGCATCTATTTGATGCCGAGCTAAGCGCCAGTAGTGTGACGTTAAAATGCGCGGCTCAACGTCAGTGGCAAAGTGGTGTTGAAATGCTTCGGTCAGTGCGATGGCGACTTTCTGATGCGCTGCATCTGAATGCTGTCGAGCCCATTCGTGTGTGCTGTGTAGCACCCAAACTTCTTGCCAGGGGCTAGGAATATCTCTCCTGGGTTTACTGTTTTCACGAATAGCCGCTGCCAATACTTCGTGTCCGTCTCGGTAAACATCTGCGTTAATATTCAGGGGCAGCGTGAATCCGATTGCGCAAACATATTGGGGTAGGCTTTCGTGTGACATTCTCTTGCCGTAACTAAAACCATCGCAATCTTTCAATAGGTCAGCCGCTTGTTCCGGCGGGCTAGTAATGATGACTTTTCTAGCGCTACTAATTAGCTGCCCGTGTTCATCTAGTAAGTGCCAATGGCCATCTACTTTACTTACCGAATTTACTTTACAGCCGGTAAGGGCGTTAATATGGCCAGCTATACTTTTATGCCATGCATTCATTGAAGGCGTGGCACAAAGTGTCTCTATGGTTTTGCTATTGTTAGTCTTATCGAAGCGACTACTTTGTCGAGACCATGAAGAGAGGTAGCCCGATTGAATCCACGAATTCACTTTCTTTCTGATGGCTGGATTCTCAATATGGATCATAGGAAATTCCGGCGCACCCAGATCAATACTGTAGTCAGCCTGAATGCGCCTGCGACTGCAGCGGCCACCAAAACCTCTGCTTTTCTCAATCAAGACGCAATCAAAGCCTGCTTCATGGAGCAGGCTGGCAATAAAACAACCAGAGGTTCCTGCTCCTATGATGGCCACTTCAACAACAATTGGGGGCATATTACTTCCATTCAAAATACTTATACAGAAAATAATACTGTACAATATATATACTGTACAGTATTATTTTCTGTATAAGTATTTATTGCGGTTCGAGATAAAAAAGTAGACATAGCAATGACCAATCACAATCAGGACACTGATAACCTGTTTCCCATACGTGACTTGAGTGCTCGTACGCAAGTCAATACCGTTACTTTGAGGGCCTGGGAGCGTCGCTATGGTCTTCTTACCCCACAAAGAACCTTAAAAGGGCATCGACTTTATTCGGACCATGATGTCGCTACCATCGAGAAAATTTTAGCCTTGGTTGCTAGGGGGGTGCCGCTGGGTAAGGTTAAGCCATTACTTGAAACTGATATATCTGCGGTGTCAGAAGGTAATGGAACTGAAAACTGGCAGAGTTCTATTGCAGAGCTGATTGCTGTAATTGAGCTATTTTCAGTGAGTAAAGTGGAGAACCTTATACAACGATTCTTTGCAAATTATCCGGCCCCAATTTGCCGTGAGCGCTTGATGGAACCGGTTTTTGCAGAATTAGTTCAGCGTGACGATAACGGTGCTGCGCTCGGTTTCGCGGAAAGTGAATTGGTTCGTTATGCATTAACGCGCTTAAGTGCCAAAGTTAGCAAGAAAAAACGCTCTCATGCAGTCACATTGATTGCAGGTAATCAGGCGCCGATTTGGCATTTGGCTTTAATGGCCTTGGAATTAACTGATGTGAAATTTTCGGTGTATCTATTAACTGGTGCATTTAGTGTGGCGACCGGAATCGAACTTGCTGGGAAATTTAAAGATGCCTATACAGTGTTTTACCAAGATGGCTGTTGGAAAGTTAAAGAGCAAGAGTTGCTGGCCGCTGCGTTGCTCCAGAATGATAGGCTATTGCTCTGCGGTACCGCACCGGTACTTACCAGGTTTGACAAAGAGGATCGAGTATTTGGGGATGTAAATAGCTGCATTAGTGGTTTGTTGAAACTGTCATAAGTCAAATTTACAGAGCTGAGTTGTGCTGAGGTGCCTATGAAAATACTGATAACCGGTGGAACAGGCTTAATAGGACGGTCCTTCATTGAGCAATTTAGTGAATACCAAATTACTGCTCTAACGCGATCTATATCCAAAGCTGAAATACTGTTCCCCTCCTCTGTTAAGCTGATTGATTCTCTAGAAAGTTTACAGAATTTAGATATGTTTGACGCGGTTATTAATCTCGCAGGAGAGCCAATCATAGACAAGCGTTGGAGCGAAAAACAAAAACAAATTATAAGTCAAAGTCGCTGGAAGATAACGCAGCAGTTGGTCGATTTATTTGCCTGTAGTCATAAACCACCAAAAGTGTTCCTAAGTGGTTCCGCTATTGGTGTTTACGGTAATAGGGGGGATAAAGTTCTTACTGAATCCTGTGCCGTTCAAAAAACTGATTTTCCTACAGCGGTCTGTTTACGTTGGGAGGAGCTTGCTAAGCAGGCCGAACCTTATACTCGTGTGGTTTTACTTCGAACAGGTATCGTTTTATCCCCGCGGGGTGGAGCTTTAGTAAAGATGTTATTGCCATTTAAATGTTGTTTAGGGGGGAGGATTGGTAATGGCCGGCAGTATATGTCTTGGATTCATTATCAAGATTACATCAACGCGTTGGATTATTTACTAACGGAGAAAAGCTTATTTTCGGCGGTTAATGTGGTGGCACCACAAGCGGTGACAAACCGCCTCTTCACTCAAGTACTCGCTGCTTCAATGCACCGACTAGCCATATTGCCTGTGCCTAGAAAAATTATGCAGTATCTACTCGGTGAGTCATCCTGCCTCTTGCTCGACAGTCAGAGAGTTGTACCTCAAGCATTACTCATCAGTGGTTTTCAATTTAGCTTCCCAAGCCTGAAGTCAGCGTTGATTGATGTGCTAAAAAACCTACCGAATAAAGAGAGTTAGTTAAATGCAATATTTTTTTATTGTTCTATTATTAGGCCTCAGCGGTTGCATGGGAATTCCTGACGGTATTGAGCCCATTCAAGGTTTTGAGGTAAATCGTTACCTAGGCAAATGGTATGAAATAGCGAGACTGGATCATACTTTTGAACGTGGACTACAGCGCGTAACCGCAGATTACAGCATGCGACAAGATGGTGGAATTAAGGTTATTAATCGTGGCTTTGATGAAAAATCACACACATGGGATGAAGCCGAAGGCAAAGCCTACTTTGTGAAAGACGTTAAAGCAGGTCATTTGAAGGTATCCTTCTTTGGCCCTTTTTATGCTTCTTACATTATTTTTGGTTTGGGTAATGATTATGAGTATTCACTAGTGACGAGCAGCAATAGGTCTTATCTTTGGCTATTGTCTAGAACCCCAGTGATTGATGAAACGCTAAAAAGTGACCTGACGAAGCGAATGGCTGATTTAGGCTTTGAGACACAATCGCTCATATTTGTCGAACAGCCCAGTGAGCCAAATATGGATAATAAATATGGAGGGTAATAAAATGAAAAGTGAGTTAACGCGTTTGCCATGCAGAGGGTGCTTGCGGAGTTGTATAAATTATACCACTTGCAAAGGACGACCTTGGAGGCTGCCTATAACAGAAGGTACTTCTGAAGAAATAAACAAGGAACAAGGTAAAACCTCTGGAAATGAAAAATGAAGCAATTATTAATTGTGGCCCACGGCAGTCGAAGGGAGCAATCAAATAATGAGGTAAGAGTACTTGCAGAAAAGGTGGCTGCTGATTTGCCTCTGCTTAGTGATCATGTGCTGGTAGCTTTTTTGGAATTCGCATCGCCGTCAATTAGCGCTGCTGTTGATATTTGTTTTGCTCGAGGTGTTAAGGAACTTATTGTTTTCCCGTATTTTTTATCTACTGGTAACCATGTTGTTAAGGATATACCAAGAGAAATTCATAACGCGACGAATAACTGGGCCGATAAAAAAATAACTATACTTCCTCATCTGGGGGCATCGGATGAGATGGCAAATTTAATTGCCACGTGCGTGTCGCGAACTTACCAGGGAATCGATTTGTTATCCCAATCCAGATAGGAGAGCTGACCGTCGATCTCGGCGTCATGCATAATTCGGCACAGTCGCGCGGCGACAAACTCCGTGGTAAACAGTTTTTCAGCAGGAACTGAGGTCTGAAACGGTTTCGACAGAGCGGTATCTGTAGTGCCCGGGTGAAAGGCGATCAGCTTGACATTTTTCACCCGTCGCGCATATTCGATTGAGAGAGTGCGCAACATCATGTTGAGCGCGGCCTTAGAGCTGCGGTAGGCATACCAGCCTCCGAGATGGTTGTCATTAATGCTGCCGACTCTGGCACTGAGGGCAGCGACTACACAGCGCTGCTTGCCTTTTAATATGGGGTGTAACAGTTTCAACCACAGGGCGGGCACTACGGTGTTGGCCTGAAAAACAGCTTGTAGGGTATTGGCATTTATATCTTCAAGGCGTTTTTCCGGCCATACCGTATCGCTGTGCAACAGCCCATGACAGATAATCACCCTGGTGATGTGCCCAGCAAATGGCTGCAACTGCTCAACCACTCTAGCCATCGCCGGCTCCGCATATTCGCTTTCAATCCATAGCGGCGCGCTGGTTGTATTCGAAGCTCTGGTCAGATGCGAAGGCGCTGGCTTGCGACTCACCGCGACGACGATATCTATTTCAGGGTCCGACATTAATTGTGTAATGATTGCCTGGGCAATACCACCACTGGCGCCGAGCACCAGTGCTGCAGTAGCGTCGGTCATAGCTCACCCCGCTTAATTTCACAGACCTCGCAGCGATCGCTGCCGGTTAGTAACTTTGAAATCTGCGAACGGTGCTTTGCAAAAAAAAGATAGACCCAATGCGACACCTGCTTGATCAGCGGCCAGCGCAGCGCTGCAACCCAGTGACGTTTGCCCGCTAGAGTCCAGGCTGCATAGGTCACATCCAGGGCATATATCATTTCACCATTGGCCAGCTGGCCATGAAGCATCTGGTCGGCGCGCACAGGGTCAATATGCGGGAAGCGTTGAGAAAACCCCTCGGCGTGACTATCTTGCAGCGCGATTTTTTGTTTGCTGTCGAGTTGACACAAGTGGCGCATCTCCGAGACACAGAGTGGGCAGCCTCCATCGTAAAAAATGGTTAGTTCAGTCATGCTTATAACTCCGGATCCGTCAATATCAAAGCAGCCACTAACGCGTGCAGCAACACTACTAATATTTTTCTAGTAATCGCATTTACCAGTAGCTGTTGCTAATTGACTGGGTTTTCCCGGTCAGGCGCGCTATCCATAGCAAACTTAAAAATTCCTTTATTAGCAAGTACATTGCAAAAAGCACCATAATCGGCGCGCCGGCTAATCAGCTGTCCAAGACAAGTTTTTTGAGGCAGCTTACCCATAGCGGGTGGTCATTCAGGCTTTCTACTAGCTGGATTTTCTCACCGCCATTCTCAGTAAAAATTTGCTGGTATTCATCGCCTATTTCGATGACCGTTTCGAGGCAATCGGCGGTAAATGCCGGCGGGAACACCAGTAACTTTTTGGCACCTTGCTTCGCCCAGGCCTCCACTACTTTGTCTGAAAAGGGTTCCAGCCAGTTCTTATCGAGGCGCGACTGGAAGCACACGGTGTAATCGGTTTTCCTTAGCCCGAGTTTCTCCGCCAGAAGTCGAGTGGTCTCAAAGCAGCTGGCTTTATAACAATACTGGTTCTCTGTGGTGACGCCATGATCACAGTGTCTGTCTGCGCACAAGCCACCTTCATAAACCTTATCGACATGACGGATGGGGAGACCATGGTATGAAAACAACACATGATCATAATCGTTAAGGTCATACTTGCTGGCTCGGTCGACGACCGCACATCAGTCACGGACGGGCTGTCCGGAGTCCCCAAATTTATTAATAGTACGCCGGTTTTTTTTCATTGGTAGGATATGCCAGTTGAGAATAGGGTTGTTGGATCGGTCAATTATAGGTTCATGCTATCAAAAATTAAAGCGATACCAGTCTTCGTCATTAGTACGTATAAAACTGGAAAATGGATGAGAATTAAGTCGATAAAAGTCTAAATAAGCACCTAAGTCAGACAGTATTACCCTTTTAGGCTTTAAGTGAGCGTCCAATTTCCTTGCGTCCTATGCAGTACTGTAGCTGAAACGCAGGTATTAGATACCACGGCTGTTTTAGTGTCTGTAGGATGGCAATTTGCATAGTTTCAGCTTCTTAGGTCTTACTAATTAACAGTTATGTGGCAGGTAGGTATAGGCAGTGAATAAAATTAATCCTAAAAAATTGCTCAATAGTAAATGGACTGCTATTAATCCAGTTAAGAAAGAAAAACATTTTTTGGTAATAGAGCTTGAGCTTGATGAAGAAGGTGGCGTTGATCATTGCTTAATAGAGTCTGTTATATCTAATAGATCAGAACCAATCGAATGGCAGGAATTAAAGAACAGCGACAAATGGCTGCAGGGTTGGAAGTGAAAATCGGTACTTTGGTAGGTACACCTAACAAGGCCGGTCACAATCGCCATTCGGGTTGGACGTCGCTGACGCTGAGCCTATGCTGGCGGCCATAGGCAGCTCCTGTTTGTTTCGCTATAGTAATAGCGTGTAGCGTGTAGCGTGTAGCGTTTAGTGTGCAGTGTGTTTGTCCCTACACAGAACAAGGAGATAGAAAATGAAATTGAATGCCCCATTGAGCTTGCTAGCCATAGCGATTTTTCTTTAAGCCTGTGATCAATCATCGCAACCTGATAAAGATGCTGAATCAGCCAGTGCTCCTGCTAAGGAGGTGGTAGCACCTGCTTACTCACCTGCGGTAGCAGGCGATCTTCCCGATACCGTTTATTGGGGTGATACTCATCTGCATACCTCCTACTCATTTGATGCTGGTGCTTTTGGTAATACGCTTGATCCCAGTGATGCCTATCGTTATGCCCGTGGTGAGGTAGTTACTGCGGCCATGGGGATGAAAACCCAATTGATCAAACCGTTGGATTTTTTAGTAGTAGCGGATCACTCCGATAATATGGGCATGATCCCCGATCTTTATGCAGGGAAAGAGAGCTTGATCGCCGACCCGCAGGGTAAAAAATTCTATGAAGACCTTAAGGCCGGGAAAAACCATGAGGTGGCTATTGAGTTGATCACGCTGTTCTCGCAGGGAGAATTGCCCGATGCATTGAACTATGACCCTGAATCCAAACCTTATAGTGATGCCTAGAATCGCACTATTGATGCCGCTGAATACTTTAATGACCCAGGT
>Ga0115553_1002087_pt1 | contig 12318 bp, 7 predicted proteins | sample COGITO_mtgs_1103_2_FD_87284 | JGI IMG/M metagenome (GOLD analysis project Ga0115553, IMG submission 87284) | Pelagic marine microbial communities from North Sea - COGITO_mtgs_110331 | ecosystem: Environmental > Aquatic > Marine > Epipelagic | place: Germany:Helgoland, sampling site Kabeltonne... | reverse complement strand
TTCGTATCGGGTATATAGCGTCCAATCCCCAGAAGCTATTGCCTCGTTTAAGCTCCCAGCAACTGCCATACTTCCATCTTGTCCAAACTTCATTGCTGCAATAAGCTGCGCCTTTGCCTTAGAAACCTCCTCTTCTGACACTCCATCTCTTTTAATGTTTTCATATTCAGCTACCAATGCATCTTCTACCGTTTTATGTTCTACTCCCGGAGCTAAGTTTGCATATACTGCGAACAATCCTGGGTCTTTAAATAAAGAATCCCAAATAAAGATATTTGTTGTAAGTCCTTTGTCTGTAATATTTTTATAAAATCTACTGTTTTTTCCAGAAGATAAAATTGAGGATAAAACAATAAACGATGCTGCATCTTCGTGTGTAGCCGCCGGGCTTTTGTGAGCTAATCCAACTATTCCTTGTTGTCCCGCTCTTTTTAACGTCACCGTTCTTTGGCCTTCTTGGGCCGGCTCTGTTGTATAAACCTGGGGTATTTCTTTTGTGCTTTTTCTTATTCTGCCAAAGTGCTTTTTAATCATTTTAAGCACTTCAGTTGTTTCAAAATCTCCAACCACTGTTACCGTTGCGTTATTTGGCCAATAAAACGTATCGTAGAACTCTTTTAACCTTTCTATTGAAACATTTTCTATGTCGGCCTTCCAACCTATGGTTGAGTGGTGGTATGGGTGTGCGTGGTATGCTGTTGCCCAAATATGTTCATCTAACACGCCGGACGGGTTATTTTGCCCTCTTTCAAATTCATTTCTTACTACTGTCATTTCAGATTGTCTGTCTGCTTCTTTAATGTAGGCGTTTCTCATTCGATCGGCTTCAATTTCAATTGCAGTTTCTAGTTCTGAGCTGGGTAGGGTTTCATAATAGTTTGTTCTGTCTAGCCATGTGGTTGCGTTCATTCTAGCGCCCAAAGACTGTAGAAGTTGAAAAACTGAATTTCCCTTGTCTGTATTAAACTTTTTTGACCCCTTAAACATAAGGTGCTCTAACAGGTGTGTTGAACCAGTATAACCTATTGCTTCATTTCTTGATCCAACCTCGTATGTGACCATAAAGGTTGCTACTGGTGCACTGTGGTCTTCTTTTAGTAAAACCTTTAGTCCGTTTGATGTCATGTGATATTCTTTAATATCGCCCGACTCCTTAATATATTCATATCCATAGTGTTTTTCTTGAGACATTCCCGCTCCTACAATTAATAATAATATTAGTGTTATTTTCTTCATTTTTTTACCTACCTGTTTGTTGTGGCCTTCCTAAAGCCCAAAAAAATTTTCTTTTTATCTCCAAGGAACAAACCTTGGAATTTTTGCCATATAATCTACATAGTCTTCTCCAAAAATACCAACAAGGTATTCTTCTTCTTTCTCCACAAGGTGTGACCAAAAAATATAGTGCGCAGGAAGGAAAAAAAGCAGCACAAAAGACTTATAAAATAATGCAACAATGATTGGGAGGTGAAAAATAACCACAGTATATATTGGGTGCCTAATAATTGCATATATTCCTTTTTTAGAAAATAACCCGCCGTGGTTTTTTGGCGCCAAACTAAATATAGACCAAAACAAAACAATAAAAAGCTCTGTAACGGTCAATGCAATTAATAGGTTGGTCCACCACTCCGAAATATCCATTTTTACAAAACCTATTTTATTTTCTGCTGTTATTATTAAAAAAGTACTTATAGCTGTTACTAACAGTCCAGTTGGTCCTACTTTCCGCGCGCGGTTATAATTTGAAGTATTAAGCCTGTTTTTAAGGTCGGGCATCTGTTTCTCTTTTTCCAAAAATTGCTGTTCCTACACGAACCATTGTGGATCCACTTTCAACCCCAAGCTCAAAGTCGCCACTCATACCCATTGAAATCTCAGTCATTTTTTTATCTTGAGGCAATCTTCTGTTTATTTTTGTAAACAGCTCTTTAAGAGAATTAAATGCTCTTTTTCTTTTGTTGTGGTCTGGTTTGGTTGGACCTATCGTCATTAATCCATCTATTTTTATGTTATTATGCTTAAAACACAATAACATTTCTTCGATGTCACAGCTTTTAAAACCCCCTTTTGTTTTTTCTTCGCTCGTATTAATTTGGATTAACACTCTTTGAATTTTTTTAATTGTGGATGCTGCGTTTGATATTTTTTTTGCTAACCTTGTAGAGTCAACAGAGTCTATTGTATCAAACAGTCTTATAGCTTTTTTAATTTTGTTAGACTGTAATTGACCTATAAGTCTTTTTTCAACGCTGTTTATTTGGGTAATTTTTGGGAACTTTAGCTCTGCTTCCTGAACCCTATTTTCACCAATTGAAACTATACCAGCTCCTATGGCTGTTGATATCTGTTCTGGAGATCTCGTTTTTGTTACGGCAACCAAAATCACTCTTTGATTTGGTTCTTTTTTTTTATTTATTTGATCTCTAACCTTCTTGAGGTTCTGGGCTATCTTTTGGTTCATCTGCGGTTTTTTCTTCCTCTGATATAATTCTCGTAATAGCAGAAACCTTAGTACCCTCTGCAAGCTTAATAAGCTTAACTCCTTGGGTTGCTCTTCCAATAGACCTTATTTGAGAAACTGGCATTCTAATCAAAACCCCATCATCTCTTATAATCATAAGGTCGTCTGTTCCAACAACCTCTTTAATTGTGATCATTTTTCCTATTTTGTCTGTTGTTTTCATTGTAAGAACGCCCTTACCGCCCCTTTTTTGTGCGCGGTATTGAATGATTTCTGTTCTTTTTCCAAAACCATTTTCTGTGGCAACCAACACGGTTCCCTCTCTTTTAATTAACAACATACCCACAACCTTGTCGTCAGAAGAACTTAACGTAATTCCTTTTACGCCCATTGTTTTTCTTCCGCTTGGCCTAATTTGTTCCTCTGAAAACCTAATAGACTTGCCGTTTGTTGTTCCTAAAAGGATGTCGTTTTCACCGTTAGAAACTCTTGCCTCAATAAGGCTGTCGCCTTCTCTAATTTCTACAGCATAAATTCCTTTTTTTCTTGGGTTTGAGTAGGCTGAAAGTTTTGTTTTTTTAACAATTCCTTTTTCTGTTGCCATTACAACAAAATGATCGTCGTGAAACTGATTTTGTTTCACACCAATAAATGCGCTAACCTTTTCGTCTGGCTCACAACCAATAAGGTTAACAATTGCTCTTCCTTTTGCTGCTCTTCCGCCCTCGGGTATATCATAAACCTTAACCCAATAACACTTTCCCTTGTCTGTAAAAAACAAAATATAGCTGTGTGTATTTTCTACAAACAGATGCTCTGTAAAATCTTCTTCTCTGGCCGTTTGTCCCTGGACTCCTCGACCACCCCTTCTTTGGCTTTTATATGTACTAACGCTTGTTCTTTTGATATACTGGTTGTGTGTAATAGTTAAAACCATATCTTCTTCTTTTATCATATCTTCAATATTTAAATCTGTGGCTTTGTCTATTATTTCCGTTCTTCTTTCTTCTCCATATTTTTCTTTAATTTCAAGAAGCTCGTCTTTTATTATTTCCATTCTTTTTGTTTTACTATCTAAAATACTTTTAAGCTCCGCCATGTATTGAATAATTTCTTTGTATTCTGATAATATTTTTTCGGTTTCAAGTCCGGTTAGTTTTTGCAGCTTCATATCTAATATCGCTTGCGCTTGCTTTTCAGATAAACCAAACCCCCCCATTAAACCGTTTCTTGCGGTTTCTGGATCCTTGCTTTTTTTAATTGTTTCTAAAATTTTATCAATACTATCTAGCGCAATTTTTAACCCCTCTAAAATGTGCGCTCTTGCCTCTGCCTTTCTTAAATCAAACTCAGTTCTCTTAACAATAATATCCTGTCTAAAAACCAGAAAAACATCTAATAGCTCTTTTAAAGACATAACTTTTGGGGCGCCATCTACAAGAGCTAATAAAATTATTCCAAAAGTATCTCTTAGTTGTGTTTGTTTGTACAGTTGGTTTAAAACCACCTCTGGAACCGCATCTCTTTTTGTTTCTATAACTATTCTCATTCCATCTTTATCTGATTCGTCTCTAAGCTCTGCTATTCCTTCTATTTTTTTATCTCTGGCTAGGTGTGCTATTTTTTCAATTAAATTTGCTTTGTTTACTTGGTAGGGAATTTCGGTTATAATTAAGGCGTCCCTTCCTTTACTGTTTGGTTCAACATGCGCAGTTCCTTGCATTTTAACCTTTCCTCGCCCTGTTGTATATGCGCTTTTTATCCCATCTAGGCCCAAGGCTTTTCCAGCTGTGGGAAAATCTGGCCCCTTAATGTGTTTCATTAGATCTTCAACCTGGCAGTCTGGGTTTTCTATAACCTCTATCAGGCCGCTAATAACTTCAGAAAGGTTGTGTGGTGGAATTTTAGTTGCCATACCAACTGCAATACCCTCAGATCCATTTACCAAAAGATTTGGAAACACCGCAGGCAAAACTGCTGGCTCTTTGAGGGTTTCATCAAAGTTGTTTGTCCACGCAACGGTTTCTTTGTCTAAATCCCTTAAAAGTTCTCCACCAATTTTTGACATTCTTGACTCTGTATATCTCATTGCCGCTGCTCTATCCCCGTCAACAGATCCAAAATTTCCTTGCCCCTGTACAAGTTGGTGTCTCATAGAAAATTCTTGTGCCATTCTAACCATAGCATCGTATATAGAACTATCTCCGTGTGGGTGGTATTTACCCAAAACGTCCCCTACGACCCTTGCAGATTTTTTATATGGTCTATTCCAATAACAGCCAAGGTCATTCATTCCAAATAAAATTCTTCTGTGAACGGGTTTTAGCCCATCTCTTGCGTCTGGTAGTGCTCTCGACATAATTACCGACATTGAATAATTTAGGTAGCTCTCTTCCAGTTCTTTTAAAAGTTGTTTATCTATTATATTATCTCTTCCTAGGTCCATTTTATATATCTATGTTTGTAGCAAACTTAGCCTTTTCTGTTATAAATTTTCGTCTGTGTTCTACTTCTGTTCCCATCAACTCTCTAAACCTAACGTTTGTTTCCTCTTCTTGAATGTGATCAACCGTAACCTGCATTAAACTTCTCGTTTCTGCGTTCATTGTTGTGTCCCAAAGTTGCTCTGCGTTCATTTCTCCCAAACCTTTATATCTTTGGATGTTTATTTTTGCGCTTTCATTTTCCGACTCAAGCCTCTGAATAACAATGTCTCTTTCTGCGTCTGTATATGCATATCTTTCTTTTCTACCTTGTTTAATTTTGTAGAGTGGTGGCATTGCCATATAAACGAATCCTCCCTGTACCAAGCTTTTCATTTTTCTCCAGAAAAAGGTTAACAATAGCGTTCTAATATGACTACCATCAACGTCTGCATCTGTCATAATTACAACTTTATGGTATCTTAGTTTTTCAGGATTAAAACTGCTTGGATCTTCCTCATCTTCACCAAAACCACACCCAAGGGCGGTAATAATAGATTGTATTTCATTGTTGGCTAAGAGTTTGTCCTCTCTCGCCTTTTCCGAATTAATAACTTTTCCTCTTAGGGGTAATATTGCCTGTGTTCTTCTGTCTCTTCCCTGTTTTGCTGTTCCTCCAGCAGAATCTCCCTCAACTAAAAATATTTCACACTGCATTGGGTCTTTATTTGAACAATCAGCAAGTTTTCCCGGTAGCGTTGTTGATCCCAACCCAGACTTTTTTCTAACCAACTCTCTTGCTTTTTTTGCTGCAATTCTTGCTCTTGCTGCTTCAGCCGCTTTTTCAATAATTTTTTTACCAACTTTTGGGTTTTGCTCTAAAAAGGCTTGAATTCCGTCATACACAACATTGTCTACTAACCCTTTTACCTCACCGTTTCCTAGTTTTGTTTTTGTTTGTCCTTCAAACTGAGGCTCTTGAACCTTTACAGACAAAACCAATGTTAGTCCCTCTCTAAAGTCGTCTCCCGAAAGGCTAAATTTTTCGTTTTTCTTTGTTTTAATTAGATCGTTTTTATTTGCATAACTATTTAAGGCTCTTGTTAGGGCAGATCTAAGCCCAGACAGGTGTGTTCCACCCTCAACTGTATTAATATTATTTACGAATGAAAATATATTATTGTTATAGTTTGTGCTGTACCTTAGCGCCAAATCTACCGGAACTTCTATATCTTCTTTTGAAACAACAATAACCTCGTTGTGAATTAAGTCTTCTCCTCCATCTAAATATTTTACAAAATCAGACAGTCCCCCGGGAAAACAATAATCTACCGATGTATCTTCTACTTCGTTTTTAAGGGTTATTGATAAATTTTTGTTTAGATAAGCTAATTCTTTTAGTCTTCCCTTAATTGTGTCTTCTTGAAAACCTCTATGAGTAAAAATAGAGTGGTCTGGTTTAAAGGTAATAATTGTGCCTCTTTTTGAGCTTTTACCAATTTTTTCTACTGGGGTTGTGGCATGACCTATTTTATATTTTTGTTTATAGTGAAAACCATCTCTGTGAACCTCTGCTGTAAGGTCTTCGGCGAGAGCATTAACAACAGAAACTCCAACACCGTGTAGACCGCCTGAAACTTTATATGTATTTTTGTCAAATTTTCCTCCAGCGTGTAAAACGGTCATAACAACCTTAAGAGCTGGCTTTCCTTCTTCCTTATGTATTTCCACAGGAATACCTCTTCCATTATCTTCAATAGAAATTGTTCCATCTGCCTTAATTGTAACAATTATTTCTGTACAAAAACCTGCCAAAGCTTCATCAATACTATTATCAACTACTTCGCTTACTAGGTGATGATATCCTCTTTTACCAACGTCTCCAATATACATGGCTGGTCTTTTTCTTACGGCTTCTAACCCCTTTAATACAGATATTTTATCTGCACCATAATTGCTTTTATTACTCATTTATCCTCACAGGCATTAATAAAATTGTTGTCTTTTGATCGTTTTCTTTTGGTAAAAAAAGTGTTGCTGAATTTGCATCTTTAAATGTAAAAAAAATATCTTCTGACGGATATTTTGAAACAGCTTCTTTTAAATATACCGCATTAAATCCTATAGCTAGTTCTCTACCCATATATTCGGCAGACTTGACGGGTGCATATACTGTTTTACTCTCTGGTTGATTTACACTTTTAAAATAAACCTTTCCTTCAGAAAAATTTAAAGAAATCTGGTTTGTATTTTTATTTGTAGCAATAGATGCTGCTTTTATATTGTTTAGCATTTCTGATTTTTGTGCTGTTAACTCTTCTGTATTGCTTTCGGGAATTACGGCATTATAATTTGGAAATTTTTCATCTATTATTTTAGAATAAAAAACGTCCTTACCATTATTTGAGAAGACATAATCTTTACTAAATATTAATGATGTCTCTTTTTGCCCTTCAAGAAAGGTATTTAATATATTTAAATATTTTTTTGGAATAATATATCCTTGACTAATATTTGTGTCGTTTTGTCTGGTAATTTTCACCAACCTATGTCCATCTGTTGCAACAAAATCTATTTTTTCTTGATTAAAATTAAAATAAGCACCATTCAGGGCGGGTTTTGTTGGTTCTGCATTTATTGCATATAACAAAGAACTAATAATATTTTTTAATTTATCTGTTTCAATTGTAAATAATGCTTCATGTTTGTTTTCTGGTATTTCAGGATATTCTTGAAAAGGAACCGTTGGAATATCAAAAGATATACCTTTTTCAGATTTAATATTTATATGAGGGCCCGCAATATCTATATCAACTCTCCCTTCATCAATCACAGAAACTATATCATTTACCTCTGATGTGGGAAACAGCCCTTCACCATTTGTATTTACTGATGCTGTTATTTGGGTTTTGATCCCGACCTCCATATCTGTTGAATGCAAAGTAACGCCATGAGCCCCTGAAGATATATAAGTATAATTAACTAAAGGATTTTGAGATTTGACTTGTGTTGTTTTTGTTAGTTTTGAAAATGCTGATTGTAATTCTTTTTTTGTGGTTGAAATGTTCATATTTAGTTATCAATTATAAAAAGATAGTTAGTTTTTAACAAGTCTTAATTGGGTATACCTTATATAGGCTAATTAAAAGAAAATTGATTTTTGGGCTATTTTAATGAGTTTTACCTCTAAAAAAGAGATTATTATAATTAAGTATTTATATATATAAAAATAAACACTAATAATAATAGCCTTAATATGTTAATAAAAAACTAAAAACGCCCTTTTATTGAGATAGATAATTTGATTTTTTTATCAACAAAACACATATAAAAATGTTAATAATGTGTTGAAAAAAAATAAAATATTTTTTTCTTATATTAATTTTTGATTTGTGGATAAGTGAGTGGATTTCTTTTTATATAAAATTTAAGCTTAATCTCTTCAATCCAGTTTGAGTACCAATCTGATTTTTTTTGGTTTAATGCCATTTGTTCAAGATCTAACCAATTTTTATCTAAACTAGCTGGACCGCCCTCTATTTTTTCATCAACCCAAACAATATGATAACCAAACCCCGTTAAAACCGGCGCACTTGGAGTGTTGGGAGAAATGTTTTTTATAACATCAACAAGTTCCTTTACTTGATATTGATCTAAGTTTATCATTCCCATATATCCACCCTTTGGACCACTTGTTGTATCATCTGAAAATTCTTTTACCTTTAATATAAAATCATCTTTATTTTTTATTTCTTTAACTATAGAGGCAGTTTTTTTATATGTTAAATTTTTATCTTCCTCTGAAACATTAGCACTAATAAGTATGTGTCTAGCATTTACCTTTTCACCACTTCTTTGTAAAACCTCAATTAAATGATAACCAAATTGTGTTTTTATAGGCTCGCTCAAGACATTTGGGTCTAATGTAAAAACAGCCCTATCAAATTCTTGAACAAAAGTTCCTCTAGGAACATATCCTAAGTTACCTCCATTTTCCCCAGACTGTTTATCTTGAGAATATTTTTTTGCAGCCTCTTCAAAAGATAATCCATTAACAATTTCATTTCTGATATTTTGTATTTTAGTAAGAGCCTCTTGTAAGGATTTTTCGGAAGGTTTTATTTCAAGTAAAAGGTGTCTAGTTTTATATAGCGTTGGAAATGGACCAATACTATCTTTAAATGTATTATAGAAACTAATAACCTCTCCTCGGGTTATAGAAATACCTGAGGTTAAGCTACCCGTATATTTTTCAGCTAAAAGTTTACCCCTCATATCATCTCTATAAGATCTTTTAAAGTCAGATATTTTTCTTCCCAAAGCCATTTCAGCCTCTTCTTTTCCGCCCGCTTGAGATATTATATTTTCTATTTGCCTTTCCAGGGCTCTATCAATATCCTTATCTAAAACTTCAACAGAATCAACTTCAGCCATTTTTATAATCACTAGCTGTTCTATCATACTTTCAGAGGACTTTAATAATAAATTATTATACTCGGTGGGGTTGGTTGTTGGGTTTATTCTTTGCTCTGCAGCAAGAGCATTTGCAGCTAAAACAACATCACTTAAAAGAACTATTTTGCCCTCAACAACAGCAGAAACCTTATCAAGTAATATTTCTTCTTGTGAAAATGCAACACTAAACAATAATATTAATAATGTTTTTTTAATTTTAATCTCCATTTTTATGTTTCACGTGAAACGAACGCTTTAAATATACTAATAAAATAGATATATCTGTTGGTCTAATACCCGGTATTCTTTGTGCTTGACCTATTGTTTCCGGCAAAACAGACATAAGCTTTTCCCTTCCTTCGTTTGAAATGCTTTTTATTTTTTTATAATCAAAAGTTGAGGGAATAAACATCTCCTCATATATTTTAAGTTTTTCAATCTCTTCTTTTTGCCTATTTATATAACCACCATATTTAATAATTGTTTCCGCCTCAAATAAAATTTCTTCGGAATGAGAGGGGTATTTCTTTTTTATTTTTTTAAAAACAGGAAGATCAAAAACCCCTATTTTTACTTGGGGCCTCTTAAGCAGTTGAGAAATTTTAATGGGTTCGGTTATGTTATTTTCTCCAAGAGAGGAAAGATGGCCGTTAATTTCTTTGGGCTCAATGTTTTCTTTTTCTAGCTGTAGTACAATATTTTGAGTTGCTTTGTTTTTTTTATCCAAATCTTTTAAGAGATTTTTTTCCAAAAGACCAAGCTTTGTTGAATATTTTAATAGTCTTTGATCTGCATTAGACGCTCTAAGTTGGAGCCTATATTCGGCTCGAGAAGTAAACATTCTATACGGTTCATTTGTATCTTTTAAAACTAAATCATCAATGAGAACGCCCATATAGGCGTCGTTTCTTTTTAATAGCAGGGGTGGAGCGCCAATAATTTTTTGAGCTGCATTTATTCCAGCTAACAAACCCTGGGCTGACGCCTCTTCATAGCCAGAGGTACCGTTTATTTGTCCAGCAAGAAAAAGCCCCGATATTCCCTTTGTTTCTAGTGAGGTTTTTAGCTGAGACGGAAAAAAGAAATCATATTCAATGGCATATCCAGGACGCAAAAATTCCACAGAGTTTAAGCCTTCAACCGACCTTAAACATTGGAGTTGAATTTTTTCCGGAAGACTCGTTGAAAAACCATTAACGTATATTTGTTTAGAATTTGTCCATTCTGGCTCTAGTTGAAGTATGTGACTAGGGTTTTGTGAAAACTTATATACCTTATCTTCTATTGATGGACAATATCTCGGCCCCGCAGCCATAGTTTCACCTGAATACATAGCAGACTTAGTTAAGTTTTCTAATATAAGTTCGTGAGTTGTTTGGTTTGTTCTAAAAGCAAAGCAGGGTTCATCTTTTGGTAAAAACTTTTTGGTTTTATATGATAGAGCTTTTGGTTTTTTATCTCCATACCCAGCCAAACCAACAGACCAATCAACAGAAGATTTTTTTATTCGGGGTGGCGTACCTGTTTTTAATCGCCCAGCATTAAAACCAAAAGACAAGAGGGACTCGGTTATTCCCTCAGATCTTTTTTCGTCAAGCCTTCCAGCCTTAATTTTTTCTTCACCAATATGTATTAAACCATTTAAAAATGTACCGCACGTTAAAATTGCTGCTTTACAAAAAAGCTCTGACCCGTCGGAAAAAATAACAGAATTAACAGATCCCCCAACTTCATTTATTTTTATAACCTCACCCCCAATAACGCTCAAACCAACATCTTTTATATATTTTTGAACAACTTTTTCATATTTAATCTTATCTATTTGAGATCGGGGCGACCAAACAGAGCGGCCCTTAGAAAGGTTTAAAGTTTTGCTTTGAAGCGTTGCTTGGTCAGCAAAAAATCCCATAACACCACCCAACACATCCAACTCTCTGACCATTTGCCCCTTAGCAAGGCCCCCAATAGCGGGATTACAAGACATTCTACCTATCGCTTTTATGTCCATAGAAACCAAAACAACATCTATCCCCAGTTTGTGTGCTACTAAGGCAGCTTCAATTCCTGCGTGGCCACCCCCAACAACAACCAAATCACACTTATTATTAATTCGTTTCACGTGAAACTATTTCCCAACACAAAATGAAGAAAAGACAGTGTTTAACACATCGTCTTTTGTTGTTTTGTTTGTAATTTCATCTAAACAGAAAAGAGCTGCATTCAAGTCTTCAACAGCAAGCTCAAGCCCAGATGAGTTAAGTAGGGAGTTTTTAGCTGTTACTAGTTGTTTTTCAGTTGAAACCAAACATGACAACTGTCTTTGTGATGTTATAATAAATCCAAGATCGGAAAAGCCAGAAGAAACTCTTTTTAAAATAAGTTTTTTAAGTTTAGGTAAATTTTCACCAGTAAGAGCAGAAATAGATATATCATATTCTTTTCCATCCCAACCAAGATCCTTTTTATTGTGCACATATATAACGTTGTCGTTTTCAGACGACAAGACAGAGCCCGGTGCTCCTAAATATAAAACAAGATCCGCAGACAAAATTTCTTCATTGCTTTTTCTCACCCCAATTTTTTCAATAACATCTTTCGTTTTTCTGATTCCAGCGGTATCCTTCAAAACACAGGGCACACCGTCGATATTAATAGTGTTTTCTAATACATCTCTTGTTGTTCCTTCAACCTCGCTAACAATGGCCCTGTCCTTTTTTAACAATGCATTAAATAGGGTGGATTTGCCCGCGTTTGTTGGGCCGGCAAGAACAACCGTAGCTCCCGCAGTCAAAACGTTAACAGCATTAAAGCCCTCTATTGCAGAGCTTAGAGTGTTAACACAACCGTTTATAGTTTTTAAAGAATTTGATATGAGGTTTGGTTGAAGATTTTCTTCAGATATGTCTAAATTAAATTCAATCTGACCAATTACTAAAATAATTTTATTTTTTATATTTAAAATGTTTTCAAGTAAAG
>Ga0115553_1002079_pt1 | contig 12336 bp, 9 predicted proteins | sample COGITO_mtgs_1103_2_FD_87284 | JGI IMG/M metagenome (GOLD analysis project Ga0115553, IMG submission 87284) | Pelagic marine microbial communities from North Sea - COGITO_mtgs_110331 | ecosystem: Environmental > Aquatic > Marine > Epipelagic | place: Germany:Helgoland, sampling site Kabeltonne... | reverse complement strand
CTGCTGCTGCTGCTGCTGCTGCTGCTGCTGCTGCTGTTGCTGATGTCGCCACCAATGGGAGCAACATTCAACTCCCCATAGAATTTAAAGACACTGACCAGGGAGTTGGCCGATTTCGCGGTTTTGGCGCTCGAAGGCGAGCACACAGACACTATTGAAGTCTCCGATGGATCAGAGACACCGAAAATCATCGCAGCCGCTGATTGCCTTCCTGATTGCCTCCCTGATTGCCTCCCTGATTGTCGGCTCGACTGTCCTCTAGCTGGGTCGAAGCACAAACCTTCGGGAGTCAGGAGCGAGAAATCGTTCGGAGTGAGAATCGGCAGGTAGCTGGAACTGTACGAAGAGCTGTATATATTATTGTTGTTATTGCTGCGGTGCTTCCAGCCCAGATGGTCGAAATGCAACGTCGATTGATCGGTGATTCTCCACCTGAATGGGTAAAACGAGGCGCACGGGTGCAGAGAGAGAATAGAAGAGATGATGGTGATGCACTGCGACGGATCTGTGGCCGATCGAAGCGCAAAATTCTCGTCGAAGGGGAGCGATCCGTCGGCGCTCGACGCGTCGGCGCTCGACGCGTCGGCGCTCTCCTTGTAAGCGACGATGAACAGGGAAGAGGAATCGCAGGGGGAGTCTCGGGCCGCAGACAGGCAGTGAGAACTCGCACTCGCACGTGCACTTGCACTTGCACTCGCACTCGCACTCACACTCACACTCACACTTGAGCTAGAACTGGAGCTCCCCGAGCGGAACTGTATGCGAATGCGATCGCCCGAAACCAGCGGCGGGGCCGCGTCGTACTGTTCCCAGAGAATTCGCCGGGGAGAAACGTACGTCGGCCCCAACGGAGGGGAGAGCAGAAGGGGGAGTAGAATTAGGAGGAAGCGGGTGTTCATTGTCTGGCGGAAAATCATTCCTTAGACAAGGCAAAAAGATGCCGCGGAGACGAGTCAGTCTCGGCGGCGCGCGAACGGTTACTTCAGACCCGGCACCGAGGGATTGGAAGGAGGGCGGAGTCTTTGGAATAGGGAGGGGGATTTGGGTGTCACCGCGGTCGGAAACTGAGCAGCTCCTTTTGAGCTCTTTAATGTTTATAATGCAAAAACGAAGTGCTTAAAAGTAGACTAAGCATGTAGTCAGTCAGAAGCGAAAAAAAATTATTGGAATGGGGAAGAAATTGGGGCGAGGTAGCCATTCGAAAACCGAGCTCGGCCAAAACTCAAGAAAACAAGAAATTAGAAATGAATAGATTGGATTCGGATTCGGCTTAGAGTGGGATTCGGAAAAAAGAAAGCTCCCCACCAACCTCTGAGTGCACCGGCTCGCCTCCCTTCAACCGTAATCCATTGACGCCGCAGCGACGCATCCTTGAGGGTCTCACCATCCCTCTCTCTTGTTCTTTGTCAATCACCACTAACCCTGCTATCCAATCAATATTGCACTTCAGCAGCAACAACGAAATGAATGCCTCCGACATTGTCGCCTTCATCAACGCCAACGAAATGAATGCCTCCGACATTCTCGCCTTCATCAACGACAACGAAATGGATTTCTCCGACATTGACGCCTTCATCATCGCTTGTATATCTGCGGCGGAAATGGGGCGTAACGCTTCAGACTTCAACGTTGTCGTGTCCTATCTCGCCACATTTCCGGAAATTGAGGCTACTCTCGACGGCGGCCTTTTTGATTCTCATGACAGCCACAGCGACAGGCTTGGCGATGTGTCGCTCTTACGCGCGTCACTCATGGTCGAATGGTCCCACTTTACTGATTCTGACAAAGACGGCGAGGCCAAAAGGATGGTGGTGGCGATGATCCTTCTCGCTGGGGCCTCAACAGACGACCCTAACCTTGGTGAATTTGGTGGGCTCGACATCCATGAGGTGGGGGGGGGCGTAGTTTATGACTGGACATTCGCAAAAAGACTCCTCGCTCTCTGCGTAAGCACACCTGCAGAGCGCAAAGAGAAGTGGCCGGAGACAGTCGCTGAGCTGGTCGCTGCTTCCGCCGATCGCGACCAGCAGCTCAAGATTGTCATGCGGGCTTTCGTCGAGAACTGTGGGAGTGACACCAGTGAGGAGGCTATTCGGGCGCTGGTGGTCTATGAGTGAGTTTTGTAGTTAGTTAGCTAAGTTATTTTTATTTAAGGTACGACAATATTTATTTAAAAAGTGATTACAACAAGTTAAAAAAAGAAAAAACGTTCGCGTCGACCCCCTCGGCTCCCCGCCCCCCTGCACTTCATGGGCGCCGACGAGAAGTTCGCTGCTCCAAGGTCGTTCCCGGCCGAGAGCGCCGAGTCCACGTGGACGTACTAATACCGCCGCGCGACCGATGCAGGGAAGGAGGTCGTGCACGTTAACAAAAAGAACGACGATTGATCTGAGTCACCTCAAATTAAATAATACTTTTTCTGCATGTTTGTAAACTTAATTACTCACTATCACGAATCGGCGCCCAAAATAATGGTCAGTAAATGTCAGCCACGGTAGTAGTTGGTCAACCGCGGTAGTAGTTGCACTCAACAAAGGGCATCTTTGTGATTTCGGCGGGTTTCTTCTTCCCTCTGATGTCGACGGTAACCTTCGTTCCCGCCTTAGCAAACGATGAATCGACGTAGCCCATAGCAAGTGGTTTTTTTAACGAGGGACTGAACGTCCCAGATGAGATCTCCCCAATCTTGTTCTCGCCACTGCAACAACAACAAGGTGAATGCAACAAGGTGAATGCAACGTACAATTAAATAGTGTTAGGTCATCGTTCCGCTCGAAACGAACCGATTTCATTCATGGCTGATTTCAGATTTTTGTTGTTGTTGTTGTTGTTGTTGTTGTTGTTGTTGTTGTTGTTGTTTTTTTTGCAGATTTTTTTTCACCTCACCTTTCGTCGAAGATCTCAGTGTGCTCCCTGGCAGGCGCCTTCATACCGGATAGACCGACACGTTTGCGGCTGACCTTCTTGAATTTCCCCTCCTCCGTCAGGAAGTGGCTCGCTCCAGTGAAGCCTTGTTCCACACGTCGGCGTGATCCCGGCTTCCCCAAAGTCCAGCCAAGAGCGCCCTCAATCGGCGAGGTCGTCCCGTCGATATCGTTGCCGTAGAGGCAGAGACCGGCCTCAAGGCGCAAGGAGTCGCGCGCCCCAAGTCCCGCCAGATTCACGCCCTCCTTGGAGAGGATTGCCTCCGCCATGGCCGGGGCGTGGGCAGAAGGGATGCTGATCTCAAAGCCATCCTCGCCAGTGTACCCGCAACGAGTGAGCTTGCAGCCTTCCACTCCTCCAATGGTAACCTCGCTGAGGTGGCCCGTCATGAACGTCATCTTGCTGAGGTCTGCCCCGCCCATGAGCTCAGAGAGCACTGCCCCAGCTCCTTTACCCTGGAGAGCGAGGAGAGACATGGTGTCCTCCAAATACTCCATGGTGCAGTCGCCGTCGAACTCGTCGAGGTACTTCTGGAAGTGCTCCATGTCTCCGAACTTGCAGGCGCCGTTGACCACCATGTAAATGTGGTCGCCATCAGTTGAGTTGTTGATGACAGTGTCGTCAATAATGCCCCCCTCTTCGTTGGTGATCAGGGACAGCAGTCCTTCTCCCGGCTTCAGAGATGCCAAATCCGAACAGACCATCGACTCTAAGAACTTCACTCTGTCCTTCCCGTGCCACTTGATCTGACCCATGTGAGAGACGTCAAAGATGGACGAGCAGTCGGAAGAGCGCGTGTGGTTGTGTTCAGCCATAATGCCGCCAGGATTGCCCTTAGGAAGATTCTCATAGAAGACTGGCAGGGAGTAGCCGGCGAAGGGAACCATCTTTCCCCCTGAGTGTGTTGTGTGTTGCGTCCATTGTTGTGCGCACATTGCATTGCATTGCATTGCATTGCATTGCATTGCATTGCATTGCATTGCATTGCATTGTGTGTGAGTGTGAGGGTGTGGGATTGCGAGGTATACGAGAGGGTCAGTAGCGACAAAATTGTACGACAAAAGTGTAAGACAAATTAAAGCAGCCCGCGTCACACCTCGACGAAGTAGTTCCATCGAGCTGTTCTGTATCCTCTCAAGCGAAAACGTATATTTTTGCCACAGAAAGATACCTTGATTTCATTTCAGCAATCCCAGATGATATCCTCAAAATGACAGCCACGAGGCACAACTTCCAGGGACAATCAAGCGCGCGCGTACCATAACTTATATGAAAATCGTTCAAAGCAGTCTCAACCAGGGCGGCACCGGAAAATAGACGGGGAGTCGTCACAGCAATGGAGTGGGGGGAAGTCTTTTTTGAAAGTAAGAAACGACCAACACGCGGCCTGATCATATTGCGAATCATATTAGCGCACTTTGAAGATCGTTAAATCGACAAGGGGAGAGAAGATCAATATTTTTGTTTTTCACTTGCACGACTTCATCCCGTCTTTTAGTGCATCTGTCGTGGTGGTTTATTAATTTTTTGCGGCGGTCTACCCAACATACAAACAATAAACTATGAAAATCCTGTTTGCGCAGAACACCAGAAATTGAGTGTTGACACAAAATCGTTCCCAAGCAACTTCCCCCCTTTATTTGCCTCCTGCGATGGCTGAGGCACCTGGACTGATCACGAAAATCCCATCGTCGTCGGTGAACCAGATCTGTAGTGGCCAAGTTATTGTCTCCTTGTCATCTTGTGTGAAGGAGCTGCTTGAGAATTCACTTGACAGCAACCCGACATCAATAACAATCAAACTGCACAATTCTGGTGCCAATCTTGTGGAAGTTATCGACGATGGGTTCGGAATAAAAAAAGCCGACCGTCCTCTCGTCTGCGCCAAACATGCGACGAGCAAGCTCACATCTTTTGACGATCTTTATGACGACTCAATAGTCAACAAATTTGGATTCAGGGGCGAGGCATTGTTTTCCCTCGCCAACGTTAGCGAAGAGGTTACAGTGACAACGAAGGTGGACGGGGAGAGTGTAGCAGAAAAGCTCTTCTACGGCAATAACGGCAGTCTAAAGGAAGATTGCACAACTCAAGTTGCCCGGAAGCGAGGCACCACTGTGGCTATCAAAAACCTATTCCACGCTTTGCCTGTGCGCCGGACCGATTTACTTCGGCGTCTAAAATCTCAGCGCTCGGCACTCTTCAAGATGTTACAGGCCTACGCATTGGTGTGTGTCGGTATCAAGTTCACAGTCACTGACAGCGCAGGTGGAGGAGGGAAGAAGGGCGGCAACAGCGTGCAGACTGTCAAACTCGCGACAGGGATGAGCAAATCACTGAACCAGCTCGTTAGTAGCGTGCTAGGCTCTAAATTTCACGAAGGATTAGCTGATTTCTCAGTCGATATAGGGGACTTGGTTCGCGAGCTTGGGAAGAAGGACGGGAAAAATAATCTTGACAGCTCCGAAAAGTTTTCTATCACCGGGCTAATCTCCAAGCCCCCCATTGGCAGTGCAAAGACGAGCTCCGCACGAGATCTGCAGTTCTACAGCGTCAACGGCCGCCCGGTGGACATCCCCAAGTTTAGCCGTTCCATCTCTGAGGTTTGGCGAGGATTCGACAATAGTGGGAAAAAGCCCGCCTGCGTATTGAACCTGGTTTTACCAAATTCCATGTTCGACATTAATCTAAGCCCCGACAAGCGAGAGGTATTTTTGTCGGAAGAGAGCTCCTTGATCGAACTGCTTTGCGCCAAGCTCACCGAGTTTTGGTCTACCGAGGACAGAACTTTTGTTAGCAACGAGGTCCAGGAAATGTCGGAGAAAAGCATCGAGAAGAGCAGGTCGAGTGGTGGTGGTTATGGTGGCAGTAGTAGTAGTGGGAGGAGTGCTAGTGCTGCTAGTCTTAGTGAGACGGGCAATAGCAATAGTAGAGCGGTAGCACCCGTGTCAGCTCCGGTTCCGGCTCCGGTCTCGGCTCTGGCTAAACCCCCATCCCCAGCACCAGCACCAGCACCAAAACCAGTAACAACAATCCAAACGCAGCCGACCCTCGTTCAAGGTTACTCACGTACGAACAAAACAGTAACGCAAACAATCAATCGCTCCACCCAGCGCCAGAACCAGCAAACAAGCCCAAAAACTGATTCTGAAATTACCCCTGCCATGACCGCCGCTGCCACGACCACTGCTGCAGAGGCGAGGAAGAAAAACTCCGACGCAAGTAGGCTCGAGTTCACAGAAGTCGTGAAGAACTTCAACAAAAGAGGGAAGGAGTCTGAGGAGGAGGAACTTGCCGTCATTTTGAAGAAGCCGAGGACAACGGCAGCACCAAGTATCAGCGTAGGTAGTGGGCGCGGAAAGGGCAACAGCGCCCCTGCACAGAGCACCACAAGTGACTCCAGGACAAAACCAGCACCAAGGAAGGAAAGGTTCGCTTATTACGAGGAGATTTTAGCGAAAAAGAAGAGAGGAGACGACGACGACGACGACGACGACGACGACGACGATGAAAGTGACGAAGAAGAACACGACGCCAAGGGCAAAAACAAGATGGAAGTCGACACCAACACGAAGGCACCGCGCCCCCTCCCCTCCGAGGATACCAGAGGAACCTCGGACTTCTCCATGTCTCTCTCATCGTCGTCGCAAAATTCGAAAGAATTATCACAGGAATCGGCCTCATCAACGGAGCTATCGAATAAGTCTCTAGCATCTTTGCGGAGCGATTCAACAACCCCAAAGGAGGAGACCTCATTTACAGGATGGGGAAGTACTGAGGAGGTTCTGGAAAGTTATGGGAAGGCTGTCGAGAGGAGCAGGGCCAGGAGGGTAATAATCGAGAAATGGGAAGAAGAAAACACAAGCAAGGCAGGATCAACTTCGACGAATGTCGCCGAAGACGGAAAGAAGAAGAAGAAGAAGGGGAAAGAGAAGATCAACCTCCAGAAGTCCGATTTCTTATCCATGGAGGTAATCGGACAGTTCAATTTAGGCTTTATACTCGCCAGATGCAAGAACAACCAGCTGTGGATCTTGGATCAACACGCATGCGACGAGATTGTCAATTTCGAGAGGTTGGTAAGGGACACCAAGATCCACGAACAAAAGTTGATGAAAGAATTGAGGCTGGAGCTGAGTGCAACAGAAGAAGATTGTGTCGTCGAAAACATGGATATTTTTGAGGCGAACGGTTTCCGCTTCATTTACGATTCCTCTAAACCGCCGAGGCACAGACTCTGCTTGACTGCGCTCCCACACTCTGGCAGCGGCGGGGATGGTAGGACCGCCGTGACTTTCGGGCCAAGCGATGTCAGCGTTCTGTGCAGCATGCTCGGGAATGATGGGGTCGGAGGCGGTGCCGCAGGCAGTGGAACCGGCGCTGATGGTAGCGGGATTTACGGCAACAACGCTGTAAGGCGACATGCGGGTGGTGGCGGAGGTGGCGGTGGTGGCAACAAGCAGATCACGAGGTTACCCAAGGCTGTGGCAATGTTTGCCAGCAGGGCCTGCAGACACAGCATAATGATCGGAACAAGTTTGAGCGAGGCGCAAATGATTGGAGTAGTGAGGAAGATGCACGAGGTCGAGCAACCTTGGAATTGTCCTCATGGTAGACCCACCATGAGGCATGTAGTAGGTTTGTTGGGTAATCTGGTCGAAGACTTAGAATATGAAGTGGAGGATGAGGATGATTTCGACTGAACACACGCTTAGCTTAGCGCTATCGTTTTGTTATACAAAATTGCTATCGCAACTTGAAAAAAAGGCCAAGCCGATGTCTTCACAAGAAACGCAAGCAAGTAATTACAAATGCACATTTTTACATTCACTTTTTCCCATCTCGAGCATCGGCCATCCTATCAATTTCCAAAAATCTGGCCTCAAAATCGGCAGGAAACCACTTCATCGAAGATATACCGACCATGATGTCGACAGTTTTCTTCGTTCGCCACAATACATTTTCCTGCACGTAGGGCACATTGTGCTTCTTACATAACGCTCGGACTAGGGGAGCAGATTTCTGGTAGCTGAGCATAGACAAATTGGGCCAAAGGTGGTGCTCAATCTGATAGTTGAGCCAACCGTGCATGAAATCGATGGTATCAGTGCCCATATCGAAGTCAACCGAAGCGAGCACTTGGCGGAGGAAGAACGACCCGCTGAAGGGCTTGCACCCGTCGCGGAATCGATACATGTCGTCGCCTGCGTGGTTCGTGACGATAGCAACGAAGGCGTGGACGTTCGTGAATATTTCAGCGACAAAGAGGTTCCTCACCGCGATCCAGTACGCATCCTTGGATGCTGCGAACATCCACGGCAACGGCATGACAAAGAAGTGCAGGAGCAGGTAGGGCCCGATGACGACAAGGATAAACTCGGATATCGAGTAGAACGGGTTGGTACTCGTGAGAAGCGTTTTGACAGTCACAGCGTCGGTGGGATTGACTCCTTCGGGAATCGGCTGTCCGTGGCGACGCATGCGCGCCAACTTCAGCTCCTTGTAAGTGTTGGGGGCATAGTACTGCCACTTCCAATTCGTCATGTTGATGAGCACAATCACATACTTGAGGACCAGGGGAATGTTTGCCTCCCGAACATCCTTGAGGTTGTTTTCAACTAGGTCGGGGTCGTCTAGCTCCGAGAGACAGTAGTGGTGGCGGTTGTTGTGCTCCACATTCCAAGCCTCCGGCATCATCCAATCGAACCAGTCGCAGATGCGGTTCCAAAGACCTCCTACAGCAAACTTGAAGCGGTTCCAGCGTCCTTTGTTGGGGTGACACTTGTCGTAACCGCCGTGGCAAGTATGATGGGCAATCATCGTCCACCGGCTGAATGTCCAAGTGCTGAGACAAACAGCACTGAACAGACCAATTCCCCAACCCTCAAATCCCATGGTGAAAAGGCCAGCAAACGCAAAGAGGTTGCTCCACATTACGATCTTGTTCAGGTGGGCGACATCAGCAGGGCCTTGCTGCGCCTCGAGTTCCTTTCCTAGAGCCTTGACGTCCGACCGGAAGCCCTCGAGGTCAAAATCCTTGAGCCACTCGTCCCCTTGGGCCAGGCCATGCTTGGAGGAATCATATTCTTGCTGTTTGTTTGTCGCCGGTTTCGAGGACGAAGGCTGCTTCTGCTTTGTGTTTGGGGGGTTTGTGACACTTATGCACATGGTCAAGAGATTTCAGAGAATGCTATTTGATGCTTGCTGTTTCAGTTGAAACAGCAAGCAAGCAAGAGTTGGGGGGGGTTGGGGGGTTGGTTTTTGGTTTTGCAAACACCAGCGATGACGATGCAAGGGGGAGCGAAGAAGGGAGAGTGTCAGTGAAAGTAAATGGCCGTTAAACCCCGCTCGAGACGACTCTTAACTATATCATTCGCGATTATCCCATGGAGAACCGCTTCAGCGAAGAATTGTGGACGCGACCAGTGCCACGAGTAAGGACAAGAAGAACCAGGTGGCGGCCAAAATCGAAAAGAACAAAGGAAAAAAATGCAAAATTAACACACTTGCGGTTCGGAATATAGTTTTTTGACGCACCGAGTAAACTTTGGTTTACTGTTTTTTGGATGAAGGTCTGCAAATACTGAATGCAGCATGCAGCAGATACTCTCGGAAATGAGACTTTGCAACACGTGCTAAACCTCAAAAATTGTGAGATTTTTAACGCCAAAACGACGGATATTTTTCTGCAAAGCTACTTTGACCACATTCCTGGAGTATTTCGTTAAAATCGAAAAGACCACCACACAATCCTGCGCTACCTAAGATCGTACTGACAAAATGGCACGTGGGGCAGCTGCTAAGCAAGCAAAGAAGGCAGAGAAGGCGGAAAAGCGCAAGAATGAAGCCGAAATGAGTTACGAGGACGTCGTCAACGGTGGAAAGAAGGATGAGTATACTGGGGAGGTGATTGATATGTTCGGCAGCGGAGGAGGTGAAAAGGAGGAAGAGTTCAAAGAGCATGACTTTGGCTTCAACGGAGGGGTGAAGTCGTCGTCGTGTTGCGGTGGTGGGGACGTCGATGAAAAGATCAGCAAGGGCAGGAAGAAACGCCAAGAAGAGAAGGAGTCCGAGGGTGGCTATTTTGGGGAGATCAAGCTCCTTCCACTTATTTTCCTCGCACTCTTGTGCGGTGGCCCTGTCCTCACCGGTATGTTCTACGCTGCAGACCACCTTAAACCGATGCTCGGCAAGATGAAAATTGGGAACAATTTGGGCTATCGACTTGGCCTCGGGTCGACACCCCAATTGCGTGTTATTAGCTTCTATGAAAAGCACGCTCCCGAGAAGGTTAATGAGGTCAACAGTATCATGTCAAAATGTGAGTATTATGCGTCATTTTTTCCTCTTTCTTTTGTTCCTTCAGGCAATTAAAACTAACCCTCTTCTCATCTGTCTGTGACCTCTTTTGCGACGGCAGATTATGGTGAATATGACGCCATGATTAAGAAGCTCGAGCGAAAGTACCATGATTATGGCTATTTCATTGGCTGGGAAAAAGACGCGGCGCCAAGCACTCTAGCCTGGAAGAAGATCGATGAAACCTACACGTGGGTCAACAAGGAGTTCAGGAAGCATGCCCCGCGACCTGTTCGCACTGCCGTCTCTAACGCCTATTACAACGGGCAGTATGTCATCAAGCGTGGCCGGAAGATATGGAAGAAGTACCTCGCACCTCATCTCGGCGTCCCAACAGCTGCCGAGGCGGAGGCTCAGAAAAGAAAGGACCGCAAGGAAGGCGGCAGCCGCAAGAAAAAGAAGAAGGGGGGGAAGCATGCTTACCGCGACGAGGAGGAGATGTGAGTCTGTGTTGTGTTGTGTTGTGTGTGTGTGTGGTGTTACCAAGTAATAAGAAAATGAACGATAAAAAAGGGAGCATTTTCGTTTTTCGTAAATAAAAGTCTTTCCCTCCTTCCTACTACTGTATTTACTCGCCAATTATCTGCCGAACTTCGCTTTCGACAGAGCTAGCCTCGCCTTCCAACCAACTAAGTGTCTCGTAGTGAGCATTCATTATTCCAACTATCTCCCCTAGCACTCCACCTTGCTGCTGCTGTTCCTGTGCAGCATTAAGATCTCTAACAATTTCGTCCAATGCACCGCTGATAGCAGTCAGCCTGTGGTCTATCGTGAGAGCAGTCTGAAAAGCCTGCTCGCGCTGCGCGTCGGCATCGTTAGGCGAAGCGTTCTGCGGATGGCTAAAAACCGCGTCGATGTTCTGTTCTATGAGCTCGAGGGAGTGGACCAGATCATTCTGGTAGGCATTCACGCTGCCGAGCGTCTGCTCGACATCGTGCTCTTGCAACAGAAGCTTCGACACATTGTCTGACAATTCCAAGATATTTCGCGTGCTATCGCGCAAGACGGAATCCCACCCTGCCACACGCTTCGCCTCGTTCGTGAAGGCGATGGCATCCTTATTCAGCTGGGTTGTCCACATATTAATTATTTCCTCGATGGTCTTGTTCTGATAGTGAGCGGGGGGGGGAGGGGGAGCTCCATTTGCGTTGGATGCTGTTGTTGTTGTTGTTGTCGCTGTTATTGTCGTTGTCGTTGTCGTTGTCGGCGTTGCTGCTGCTCCTGCTGTTGTTGCTGTTGAAGCCGCTGGTGTGGTTGCGGTGGTATCATCAGCCTTCTTCTCAGCAGGGGCTGGCGTTGTCGCTGCCCCAAAGCCAAATGCAGGCGCTGCCGCAGGCGCAGGTGCAGCCGCAGCCGATGGCTTCTCTTCTTTCTTGTCTCCAGCTGCTGGCGCTGCTCCTCCAAATGAAAATCCACCCGCCGCAGCGGCAGGGGCAGGGGCAGGGGCTGGATTGGACGAAGGCGCTTCCGCAGCCTTCGTCTCGGCCTTAGCACCGGCACCGAAGCCAAAGGCGGGTGCTGCCGCAGGTGCATTGTCGTCCTTTTTCTCAGCAGGCGCTGCTCCTCCAAATCCAAATCCACCGCCACCGCCACCGGCACCAAACCCAAAAGCAGGGGCGGCAGCAGGCTTGTCGTCCTTCTTCGCATCTGCAGCAGGCGCAGCTCCAAAACTGAAAGACGGCGCACCTGCAGGTGCAGGCGCAGGCGCAGACGCAGCAGGCTTGTCGTCTTTTTTAGCATCAGCTGTGGAAGCTGCACCTGCACCAAAGGAAAAGCCGCCAGCAGCAGGAGCAGGTGCCGGTGCAGGTGCGGCACTTTCCGCGGCGGGAGCTCCCCCAAAGGAAAATCCAACTGCAGCAGGCGCAGAGGCGGCCGGTGCTGGTGCAGGGGTCGATGCTGCACCTCCGAAAGAAAACCCCCCGCCGCCGCCAGCTGGTGCAGGTGCAGGTGCAGGGGCAGGGGCAGGGGCAGGAGAACCGAAGCTGAAACCTCCGGACGCCGGGGCTGGAGCTGGAGCCGGAGAGCCTGAAGATGCCCCCCCGAAGGAGAAGG
>Ga0115553_1002076_pt1 | contig 12352 bp, 3 predicted proteins | sample COGITO_mtgs_1103_2_FD_87284 | JGI IMG/M metagenome (GOLD analysis project Ga0115553, IMG submission 87284) | Pelagic marine microbial communities from North Sea - COGITO_mtgs_110331 | ecosystem: Environmental > Aquatic > Marine > Epipelagic | place: Germany:Helgoland, sampling site Kabeltonne... | reverse complement strand
GGGAGAGATAAAATGCAGAGCCGTGTGTTTCATTCATCATCGGCGGCGACTTTTGTCGGTCGTCGTTTACGTCGCTTGGACAAAACGAATCTGGATTCGCGCGAAGGAAGTATTCGTGCGCGAGAATGTGCACGGATGCGCGCGTTCGCGTGGTCGCATGCGCGTGACCCGTTCGCGTGGTGGATATCGCTTCCCTCGTACCCCGCATAAAATAATCTCCCTCGGATCGGACTCCCCTGTGCTTTGAACGAAGAATTTGTTTTTTTTTCCTCTTTTCTTGGAGGGGCGGAGAGGATAGGATTATTTTCCTCTCTCAAACCTTTAACTATTATTTACTTCAAACGCTGACCGGAGACTTATTATTATTACTACTACTACTACTATTACAGGCGCAAGCTTCTCTCAAGCAAAAGTTTGAATCCGCGAAGGTTGTCGCGCCGGTTGTCTTGACCAACTTGGTCATGACCATGCCGGCGCACGCCGAAGCGGGTAAATTGTTTGACTTCAACTTGACTTTGCCGATCATCGCGGCGGAGTTTTTGACTTTGATGTTCATCTTGGACAAGACCATGTTTGGCCCGGTTGGTAAAGCGTTGGACGACAGAGATGAACTGATCCGATCCCAATTAGCCGCCGTCGGCGGTAACACCGAAGAGGTTGACAAATTGATTGCGGAGAAGGACCAAATCATCGGCGATGCGAGAGCCGCAGTCGGTAGAGATGTTGCCGCATTGAAGACGGAGATGGACGCGAAAATTGCCGCTGAAGCTGCGAGAGCGAAGGCTGACGTCGACCGTCAAATTGCGGACGCGATGAGTACGATTGATGCGGAAAGAGAGAGCTCCAAGGCACAAGTTGAATCCCAAGGCCAAGCCATTGCGGACCAAATTGTCGCCAAGGTTGTCGAAGTATAAAGAGTTAGAGAGAGAGAGAGGAAAACAACGACAACACAACGAAAAATTAAAAGCCGCTTTGCATCATACATACTACCACAACGCCATCACCACCACAACATCAACAACAACTATATAAATATAACTATGATACCATCATTGATTTTTAGCAGATAGATACATAAAAATGTTTTGACAATCAATCCTTACGAGTGATTTTAACTAACTTTATTTAAACTACTATTCACTATTCTTATTCTTCGCCGCGCGTTTTTCAGCGCGTCTGTTTTTCGCCCCACTTCCAGGCGTTTGCTTCCTCTTTCTCGTTTTTGGCTTCGGCGTCGACGCGGACGGCGTTGGCGTCTCCTTCCCAGCCTCTATCTTCTCCCGCTTCTTTACAAAGACGGAAGAAGAGAGGGAGGAGGAAAAGAAGAAGACTTCTCGTAACTTTGCCTCTATAAGAACCTCGTTACCTTCGTTTTGAGTATTGGAAAGCATCAAATCTTCGATTGTATTTTTAATATTCTTCGCTTCGGGAGCGTTTTCATCCAGCAAGAAATCTAAGAGCAACGCCAAAGCCGCATTTACTTCTCTCCTTCTACGGCGGTCGTAATCGCTTGCGATGGTTTTCGCAAACGTTCGCACGTCCGATGAAGTGAAGAGAGCGTCTTGCAAAACATCCGGAGCGTTTAGCAGCGTCCGGCATAGAAACCGCGAGGCCACTTTCGGTTCGTTCTTCGCAGAGAAGTGTTCGTTTAACCACCCGGTTAGGTGAGAGATGGAAGCTGCAATCGATATCGCCGCGGGTTCGACCGCTGCAGTCGTCGTCGTCATTTTTGTCTCGTCTTCTTCTTCCACCAGTAAGCAAGAAAAATCAAAGCTCGAGATTTCGAGGATTTCTGCAAGCGCGGTCTTGATGGCCAGCGAAGAAGAGTCCTCGACGTCATCGTTGTTGTTATCTGCGACGACGATCAGGCGGCACAGCTCAGATACCGTGGCGAGTTGGCTGTTCAACTTGGGCCGTTTTTCCAAGCACCTTGAGACGGTGGCGTGGAGTTCGAGATATGGTTTGAAACATTTCTTCGCGACGAGATAATCCGATGTGGAATAACTGCCATCTCTCGAGTTTGATTCGCCGCGCGTGTCGCTGGATTCCAATCGAGATAAAATTGCACTTCTCACGCGTCGCACTGCGTCCACGAAATCTCGTCCAGCAAACACGAACGCGTCGGGTGCTTCTGCTAAACCTTTTAAAATCATTGCAGAGAGCACGGCCACATGACTTCGATGCTCGACGGATACATCCTGCGCCGAGGAAACCGAAGCTCGCGGGTATACGCTTTCTTCAATACGTCTCGTCAAGAATGCAACAAAGCTCACATGTTCGACAAGTTCGAGCGAGAAGGAATCGCTTACATTTTCGCACACATTCTTGATCAATCGCATGGTTCTTGACCGCACGTTGCTGTCCGCGAGCGCGTGCGAGCACGTTTGTGAGCTCAAAATTTCAAGCACAAACTGTTTCCGAAACACCCGCGAGGATAAGTTTTCTTTATCGCCCAAAGAGTGGAAGGAAGAATTGAGTTGACGAAGTGCCCAGGTTCGCTTGCTTTTCGCATCGGCATCTCCGGCGTTTACCAGCGGGAGAAACATAGGCAAACGATCGAGATCTATGGACATGCGTTTTAAGACTTGCTTGTTGGCGACGACGAAGAATTCAGATTCCGGTCGACAGGCGAGCCACATGGCTTCGGCCGCGAACGACGTCGCCGTTGTTGGCCAGACGACATCTTCTGCGTGTTGACACTTCCTTTGCATGATCATTTTTTCTTCATCATCTCGCGTGAAGATGCCGTTGTTCCACATATCGTTTGAGTTTCGAATCCATCGCAAAATGGAAAGGACTTGCGTTCGTTCGCGAAACGACGCTCGCGCCAACATCACATCGGTTAAATCGATATCTTCTCCGTCTTCGGTTTTCCCGGTGACTATACGAGTCACAATTTCATCCATGATTGATAATATCGCTCTCGCGAGACGACGAAAATTAGTATCGGTGGAGGAAAGTGCTGATATTGCAACCGAGAGAATGCCCGAACGCACACACTCTCTCGGCGAAAGCGATTCTGTTTCCAGGTTTCGCAGTGTCATTGGAAGTATCCAGGACGGATCGTACGCCAATCGGTTGATAATTTCGTTCCCATTGGTAAGCAGCACATCTTCCGTATCACTATCTTCCCAGAAGAAAAGCTTTCGTCTTTGAGGAAAAGCAGTCGCCGTCATCGCACTTCGTCTGCAATCCAAAAGCGACGTACCGATTGCATTACCGACGCGTTCTTTCAATGACGCTTTTGTATCGCTGACGTCGTCGTTGTTATCATCATCATCGTTAAATACTAGCCTACTCCAAGTACTGCCTTCGAAAAACTTTTCAGCCGCGCTTCCAAACACAAAGCCGCACTTTTTAAGAACGTCTTGTCCAGAAAGTGAATCGAGCGTTACCATAGTTCGCTTGATGCAAGAATCGAAAGCAGATGACGACGCGTTATACCCTTTAAGCAAAAGAGGTAAAACATGAACTGATTTCTCTGTCGCCCATATATCTGGCTGCGATTGCTGCGTATCCTTGTGTAGGCGATGTTTTAGTTCGAGAGACGCGTGCAGAACTTTTGCAAACCGCAGCTTCAATTCTGCAAATTGCTTTTGATTTTGCGGCGGTGAGAAGGACGACACAGAAGCAGAGACTTTCTCCGAAAGCTCGTCCACGCGTTCCCGAACAAAGTGCATCGAAGACGGATTTTGCGGAAGGGAATCCAAAAACTCATTCGTATTTTCGTATTCTTCCAACTCTCTTCGCGACAAAAGGGCGTGCTCAAATTTTTCATTCTCGCACACGCAATCGAAGCTTGACATTGCAAACTCCTCAAATACTTCACGCAGTTTATCCCTTTTCTTCATTTTCTTTGCATTATTTGGCGTGAGGGCTGCAACGATTTTAGCCATCGCTTCTACTCTGCGATGGTTTTTTAGCGTTTTCGCCTTGAGCGAGGAGGAGACAAACATTCGCGCGGCGTTGACTAATTCGATAACATCGTCTTCGTTGCTGAGCATAAAATTCTCGTTCACCGCAAAAGTGAATGCGTTGTTACAGTTGAGAACATCGGCATCATCCACATTCGCACGTTTATCCCACAACTCGAGTTCTTCTTTAATTCTATTCCCCAGAACTTGCTTGAACGTGCGGTAGTCCGCACCGGACTTCAATTCATCCAGAAGTACTAACTTTCTTAAAATAAAGCTAACGCATCTTACGCGATACACTCCAGGACAGTTCACGTCAAAGCATACGTTGAAAGCGTTCATTATATTCTCCACGCGTTCTTTCTCGAAAGTCTCTTTAAAATATTGATCCGTCAACGCATCTGAAAGTTTCTTCTCAAAAATATTCTTCTGTTTCTCGTTGTCACCATTTAATTCAATTTGAACAGCTCGAGCGGAGCACACCATATTTCCATGGGTTGTTGGATTCATTTGCTTCATAACTAACGATGCGATGTCGCTCAAGAACTCTGTTCGATCACTTTCATTTACGATGGCTCGAATAGCTGCGCACTCCGCGCATTTTCGCATGGCATCGGAGGCCGCCTTTTCAAACACGATACCGTCATCTTTAAAGTTGCAATGCCGTAAAAATGTAGCCGCGCATATCTCTCCTGCGTTTGAATTCACGAGAGCCGAGACAAACTCAGCTTCCGCGAGTACAACTTGACTTTTCTTATGTCTCTTCCTTTTCAAAATTTTCTCCAGAGCTCGAAGAGTAATTGAAGAGTACGGAGCTGCGATATTAGTATCTTGACCCGTCGACGAGTTTCTTTCAAAGATGCGCGCAAGAACACGTAGTATTGGGGCCGTATTCTCAACATCGTCTTCTCCCAATAACACCTCGAGCAGATGCGCAAGAATCTTTGATTTTCCATCAAAAGAGACGCTCTGCGAGCTCAAAGACACATCGGACACGGAAGCCATTAAAACGAAGTTTGTCATTTGCCTACTCTTTGCGATTACGTCGAGTTGAGCCTCTTCCGTAGCAAACTTTGCAAAGATGACCAAGGACTCGTTTTCGGAGTGCGTCAAAAACGCATCCGCGAGACGTTTTCGAGGAGTTGACTGCACCGCACCACATTTCTGCTCTGTATCTTCAATGCCTCTCGCCAACGCAACTGCAATTTTCGATTGGCTTTCCATATCAAAGCAGTCATGTTCCGTCCGTGACAGCTCTCTTGCAACACTGAATGAAACCGCGCTTAAAAGAGAAGCGCGACCGGATCGGCTCATCTCGTTGATCTTTCGAAGCACTTCTAGGAGAAGTCTCGTGAAATCTTCCGCCTCGTGAACGTAATTTTGCAGCAAGAGCGAATACAGTTTTGCCTTAGATTGCGCATCTAAGACGCCAGCGATCTCGACTAGATCCATTTCGACGTTTTCGATCGTAAAGACCTTCGTATTCTTCGGGTTGCTCAGAAATATTTGCCGCTCTTCGCATAAAATATCGTCTATCGTCTTCATCACTTTCTTTTCACAATTTGATGCCGCTAAGCTATGAACGCCTATTTTGTTCAACGCCACTGCGTGCTTCCAGAAATCCGTCGTGCGAAGCAAACTCGCGAGAACGAGCGAGGCTGCAAATTGTCGAACGACGTCAATCTCTTCTTTGGATTTTTTGACACTCTTTGAAACTTTCAAGGCATTTTCAAACACAATCACGGACAGAGGCGAGAGCGCGGAAGTGTTGTTACCATCGTGCTCCTCTGGTTGATTAAACCGAGTCGGCCGCGCGAATTCTTCGTCTACGAACGCGTCGAGACTTGTTCGTTTCGACGCCGAGACGATTGCGTCTGCTAAGAAATCTGCGAGTGTTGAAGTCAAGTTGAGCGAAGTCGAGGCGCTACAGCAACATTTTGCAAAGCTGCGCGCGTACGTCTCTGCTTCCCGTTCGAACGAACGTTTCGTACTTCTGTCGCTTCCACCTCTTCCATCGAGCGTCTTCGACTCGATTATGTTCAACTTGAAGAGTGTCTTGAGATTTTCGGATAGTAAACGGATATCATTACTTTCATCCGCAACATCTTTCATCACGGCAAACGCGTAACATTTGAACACTGCAACGAGAGTGTTTTTCGACACCGCCGAGGACGCCGTGCAGGCGTTTCTTGCAACAGAAACGGCAGCGATACTTTCGCGAGTATTTTGAAATAGCTCGTCGGGAGTGTTCGGAAGAATCTTCGCGACATCAACATAATTCACGGTATCTGAAGGTGAGAGTGCGATGCGCTCGGCCAAGGCTTCCAAGGCCAAAAGCTTGGAGAATCGACTAAACTCGGATACTTCGTCCTGGGTTTCTTCCTCGTCGTTGCCTTCGTCGTCGTCGCCGTCGTCGAATTCAACTTCTCCTTTTTTATCGGTATCCATCTTCTCGATAGTCAATTGAGCGTGCGCTCCTCCTTTCATAACGATTTGTATGAGCACCGAGATATCCGGGAAAACATCCGCCGACGCTATGCCTCTGGCGCGACGCAATACCTCCCGCTTCCGCGCGAGCACGTGGCCACGATGAGCGCCGTTATTTCTATTACTATTACTAATACTAATATTTTTACGTTGCTTGATCTGGTCCGCAATCGCGCTCTTTTCCGCCAAATATATTCGCTTTCTCGTCGCGCGCAAACATTTCGCTAGAAACTGCAAAGAAGCCTGACGTACGACTATGCTTTTATGACCGAGCGATTTCACAAAGACAGATTTCGTTAACGACGAAGGTAACGCACTCGATGCCCAACACCTGGCACTAAACTCAATCTTTTCGTCGTCGTCGTCTTCGTCATCGTTGCCGCCGTCGTGTCGATCATTCTTGTTGTTTTCGTTCGTGATACCACCACTAAAATCTCCTATCGTCGTCTCGCCGTATTCTGCGGAGGTTTGAATCAAATCTCCCAACATGCGTATCGTTGACAACCACTTCTCTGTATTTTTCGGTTGCAAATCAGATGAGAACTGAGCAACATATCGTGCAGCTAGTCGTGGGTGCGCAACACACGCGTCTGAGAGAACAGATAGGTGCGCATCACACTCTGCTGGACGCAATTTCACCAAGAGGCGAGATATCAAATCTCCCGCGTTGACCTGAGATGGACAAATGCCATGTCGCGGATTCACGCAGACTTCTTTCAAAAGATCCACAGCCATTTTCGCAACGGTAGTGTCCCGAAAGAAGATCGACACTTTCTTGTTTTCATCTTTTTCAGCATTTGTGACACCATCGCTCAAAGCAGCCATCGTCGCCAACTGCTCCAAAAGCACATCCGTGAACGTCGCGAGCTTGATTTTCAACGGCGTCTGAATCGCGCTCACGTTTATATTCAATACGCTCTGCGAAAGAACAGACAGAAACCGACACTGCGTCTCCGAGTCGTCTTTCGCCACATTTCTTACGAACAAATACATGACGTTACGATTCGTTGCCGCCGAGCGCACGACGCTTTCGTAGTTCGATTCTAAAAATGCGAGATAAAACTGCGCAAACGCGAATCTGTTTGACGCCTTTTCAATGTTCTTCCTGGACGCTTTCGCAGCTTGGTTTATCTTCGCTCGCTCTTCCCGGAACAACGAAATGTGCGCATTCCTTTTATCATTAGCGTTCCCGTTGGTGTTGTCTTTGATGTTGTTGTTGTTGCTGATGTCGTCGTCGGCATCCTCTTCGTCGTCGGAATCTTCATTCTTGTTCTTCTTTTTCTTTTTCCTACTGCTACTATTATTATCGATTCTCGGCGTCGCAACTTTTTGTAAAATCTGCAACGTCCAATCAAACTGCCTAAACGTCTCCTCGGCTAAACTTCCATCGTCGTCGCGTTGGACAATCGCGGTGAACACGTCAAAAGCGGCTACAATCCGAACCCGAACCCCGGACGCGATGTGCGAATACATCTGCCGCATCCGTCTGGCGATGATATTTCTCGCCAAGCCGTCCAAAGCCAACCGACTTACGCTGGTCGACGCCGTCGATGCTCCCGCCGCACTTTGCCTTCTCTCTCTCTTCTTCTCCTCGTTATCATCATCATCATCATCATCACGAGTGGTGGTGTTCTTTTCTTCTTCATCATCATCATCTTCTTCTTCTTCTTCTTCTTCTTCATCTTTCACTCGCAAAAGCGTCGCGATGAACAGCAGTAACGGTACGCCCACTTTCTGCGCGTTGTTCAAATGGTGCGCGTCCCATATTTCCAATAAAGACTGGAAGCTTTGCGCTTGTTGCAAATACACCTGTTTCGGTAATAATGATGACGACGCGATGATAACGCGAACATCAGAGAGGAGGAGTACGGTGAGCAAAAGAAAAAAGAAAGGAGAGAGAGAGAGAGAGGAAAAACAAAGCCGCCACGGACGACACAAACACATCGTTAAAAGAGAAACGAACGCACTCGTAAACACTCCTTCGGCGAGACTTCTTTTTTCCTCGAGAAAAGAGCGCGCAAACTTCTCAAACAGTTCGAAATCGTCGTCGTCGTCGTCTCCTCCTCCTTCTCGTCGGAAGAAGAAGAAGAGGACACCAGCAGTCCTAATTTCTCGCAGTTCCGTCGAACCGCTTTTAACTGCTCGTGCTCGTCCTCGATTTCCATCTTCTCGCGTGAAAAAAAATGACGAACCAAAAATTTAAAAGCAGAAAAAAAACCAAGCAAGCCAAACAGCCAAGCAAGCAAAAGGAAAAAAAAAGAAAAAAAAAGGAAAAAATCTGGTCTGTCTCATTTTTGCTCCATCTTGTTGTCTCTTCTGTGTATTTTATCCACTCTTTTCTCACTCATCACACGCTGAGAGAATACACCACTACAGAGTACACAGAGAATAAGAAGAAGAAGAAGAAGAAGAAGAAGAAGAAGAGCGCGATGACGACGACGACGAGTTTTGGTGGTGCTTTGACGACGGCGACGGCGACGGCGACGACAACGACGAGGAGCTTTAACAACAACGACGGGAGAAGATGGAGAAGCGAAACGACGACGATGACAAAAAGAGGAAGAAGAAAGAGCGCGCTGGGATTCATTAAGAAGAAAAAAAACGACCGCGCTTCTTCGATCGTCATCAGAGCGGACGCGTTTAACAACTTATCGGCGACGTTAGACGAAGCGTGGGCGAAAATGAAAGGGGTGGCGGATTTGTCGCCGGAAAATATCAAAGCGCCTTTGAAAGACGTGAGGAGAGCTTTGTTAGAAGCGGACGTGAGTTTACCGGTGGTGAGGAGATTTATCAAAAAAGTGGAGGAGAGAGCGCCGGGGGTGAAAGTTACGAAAGGCGTGGAACCGAGCCAGGAGTTGGTAAAGTTAGTCGCGGACGAGTTGTGCACTTTGATGGGCGGCGTCGGCGCGGATGGGATTAACTTTCGCGAGGAAGGGAACGGGCCGACGGTTATTTTAATGGCTGGTTTACAAGGCGTCGGGAAGACGACGGCGTGCGGGAAATTGGCGCTGAGTTTGAAGAAACAGAATAAGACGTGTTTATTAGTAGCGACGGATGTGTACAGGCCGGCGGCGATTGACCAGCTGAAAAAGTTAGGGAGCGATTTGAACGTGCCGGTGTACGACGAAGGCGCGAACGCGTCGCCGCCGTCGATTGCCGCGAACGGTGTAGCAGAGGCGAAAAAGAGAGGCGATATCGACGTGGTCATCGTCGATACCGCGGGGAGACTGAACATCGACGAGGCGTTAATGAACGAGTTGATTGCGACGAAAATGAGCACGCAAGCGGACGAGACGTTGTTGGTGGTGGACGCGATGACTGGTCAAGAAGCGGCGACGTTGACGAAATCGTTCGCGGATGCCATCGATATTACCGGCGCGATTTTAACCAAATTGGACGGGGATACCAGAGGTGGCGCAGCGCTGTCGGTGAGAGAAGTCAGTGGGAAACCTATTAAGTTTACCGGAGTTGGTGAGAAAATGGACGCGTTAGACCCGTTCTACCCGGAAAGAATGACGAGCAGAATCTTAGGTATGGGCGACGTGGTATCGTTCGTAGAAAAAGCGCAAGAAGCGGTGAAACAAGCGGACGCGGAACAAATGAAGGAGAAAATTATGAAAGCGACGTTTGATTTCGATGACTTTTTGAAGAACATGGACATGATGGGTGACATGGGATCGATGTCGCAACTCATGAAGATGATTCCAGGCGCGAATAAGTTATCGGATAAAGACATGCAAGAGGCGGAGAAGTCATTTAAAATCGCGAAATCGTTGATCATGTCCATGACGCCGGAAGAGAGAAAGTATCCGGACATGTTAGTCGCCTCGAGTACGGCGGAAAGTAGAAGAAACAGAATCGTGAAAGGGGCGGGAAAAACGGAAGAAGATTTGGCCGAGTTGATTGTTATGTTTGGCGGCATGCGAGTGAAGATGCAGCAAATGTCTGCGGCCATGGGTTCAGAAGCCGCCAAGTTGGGTTTGCAACCGCAATTGAGTTCGGACGAGATGACGAAATTAGCGAGCGAGAAGGTCAGAAAACGCATCAAGCCCGGACACGTGAGAAGGAACAAAGCTAAGAAAGTTCCAAAGAGTCTCGTGGAAAGAGAGAAAATGCTCGCAGACGTTTTGAATGATGGTGAATAAATAAATTAAAGCCTCTACAATCATGGAGTATATACAGCAATTGACTTCTTCTTTTTCTCATCTCTTTCTCTCTCTCAACTCTTATTTAAACGCAACATTGCGCGCGAGCGAGCGAGGCGAAACACGAATACTATAGATTACCTCCTCCTCCTCCTCCTTCCTCTAAACGATAAATCTCCACAACGAATTGTGTCTCGGCGGTATTCTATAATGCGCGGCTAAAAACATCTCTTGCACAGACTTCCACAAATAGCTCGTGCAGAACTGAACTAACCACGCGTCTGGACCGACCAAAATTCTCGCACCCGGCGTTCGCCACGGTCTGGCTGCTTTGCACACCGCGTAGGCCACTTTCATGGGATTTGACCCGTTCTTCTCGTCCGAGCGCATGATGTTCACCGCTCTCTTCGCGACTTCGTCGGTTTCAATTTCCGGCGCATGTTCGCATTCCATGCCCGGTTGTAAGTCCCCAGGTTCAATTAAGCACGCGCGAATGCCATCACATTTGGATTCCATTCGCAAGGCGTCCGTGTACACTTCTACGGCGGCTTTTGAGCTCGAATACGCGCTTTGGTACGGAATGCCGATTCTCCCCGCGATGGATCCGACGTTAACGATGGTTGCGTTTTGGTGTTTCGGAATAGCTTCCGGGTAAAACGCGGCAACGACGCGCAGCACGCCGAAGTAGTTCGTTTCAAGAACTTTCTTGGCCATATCGACGGGAGTATTCATCGCTAACGATGCCGCGCTAATCCCCGCGTTGTTGACCAAGATTCTCAAACTTCCTTTCCCGTGCCTGGCGACGATGGCATCTCGAACCGCGTTCACCGAATCGTCATCGGTCACGTCCATTCGCAACAACGGCGGGACTTCGTCGATATTCGAACAACACAAAGGTACGTTCACTAAAGACGTCGATGCGACGTTTTTTGAGTTTGGTGACATCATGTCAAACATTGATTGCAACGCGTTGCCGGCTTTGAAATCCACCGACCCGGATCGCGACGTACCGTAGACGATATAGTCCGGGTACTTCTTACGCATTTGACTGAGAATTTTCGAGCCGACGTTCCCGGAGGCACCCGTCACTAACGCCACGTTGACTTCAATCGGTCCTTTCGCGCGTTTCTTCTTCTCCTTTTTGTTGTTGTTGTTGTTTGTGGGAGAATTCGGTTTATTCTTATTCGTCCTCGCGGTTCCAAAGACGAACGCAGACAAAAACCACCATCCGACGAAAAACAACACGCACAAGCCAGTTTTCACCTCTAGCGAATACATTTTGACGAACGTATCGATTTTCTTTAGCATTTTCGGATCGACGTACGTTTTCGCCATCTTTCTCGCGTATTTCCGCGTCCACGCCGTGTACGTCGGCACTTTTTTCAACGCCTTCGCGACCCCGTCGATATATTCCTCCGGAACGACTTCATACTTCACCGATAAAAACGCGGCCAAAACGAACGCCACGAGTGCTTTCAAACCACTCTTTTCCTCTCGGCTTCTCGCGTGACTCATCGCGTACAAACTCAAATAGCAAATCAAAATCGTCGTCGCGCACCTGAACAAAAACTCTGTATCTAAACTCGTCCACATTTCGCTCGTTTTTTTGCTCACAAAACTCACTGTTTTCTCCTTTGCCTCCTTCGCCACTTGGATCGTTTTCTTCCCACTTTCGCACGCGTAGATCTTCACCACTTTCGCGTACCGTCGAATGCGTTTCGATCTTAAAACTCTCCGTCCCATTCTCTTCATTCTCAGATAATTCATTCTCAAATTCGATTTCAGAAATACCGTCGCCTTCTTCGC
>Ga0115553_1002050_pt1 | contig 12475 bp, 15 predicted proteins | sample COGITO_mtgs_1103_2_FD_87284 | JGI IMG/M metagenome (GOLD analysis project Ga0115553, IMG submission 87284) | Pelagic marine microbial communities from North Sea - COGITO_mtgs_110331 | ecosystem: Environmental > Aquatic > Marine > Epipelagic | place: Germany:Helgoland, sampling site Kabeltonne... | reverse complement strand
TGGCGAAAATCACGTTATTGGCAAAATGGGCAATACCGGCAGATCGGCAGGCGCACATTTACATTATGAAGTGCGGGTCAATGGAAAATCTATAGATCCGGTTAAGTTCATGACCGTTGGCCGTCAAATCAGCGTTGCCGGTGAATTACGGCAATCCAGCCTTGTTGAATAGCGCCCATCACGCGCATATTTCCTCTTTTTTGACTTATCCTCACAAGCTTATGGCATGCGAAATGCATTACTCAGGAAACAGCCAAAACTGTCAAAAAATTTTGGTGAATTTTACCAAGAGGAGACCCGGGATGAGCCGTCAGACAAAACCAGTTTTTACCATTGAGTCCGAAACCGCATTTGCCAAACAGACTAGCGATGAAGCAAAAGACCTTGGCATTGAGTTTGTTCATTTTGACCAAGACGACAAACCCGCAAGCCAGCATATCATCCCGCTTGGCAATTTTATCAGTGACCAGCCTCTAACCAGTGAAGAATATCTGATCACGCGGTCTTTAGTAGCGGCGCAGGCTAGTAAATAATTAAAGCCATTTCCCATCTTGGCACAAGCAGGTTTTGGGCCTGTGACTTATGCAAAATCTACAAGACCGCCAACTGGAACCCGAATGACGGTCAAGCACCGGGAGTAAAAGAACCAAGCCAGAAACAAACTAGCGAATATTGGCAAGGCGTGCTTGCATACGCCGTTGTGATGATGATGGGATATTCATCATCTCGCGATATTTAGCGACGGTCCGGCGGGCAAGATCAATACCCTCATCAGCGATCATTTTACAAATTGCCTCATCACTAAGCGGCTTTCCGGGGGGTTCCTGAGCAATCAATCGCTTGACCATGTTACGAACAGCCGCAGCCGAGGCATCACCCGTCGGCGCACGCGATGCAATATTGACACTAAAGAAAGATTTCAGAGGCATACCTCCACGCGGTGTTGAAATCAACAGGCCGGTTGTTACGCGGCTAACCGTGCTTTCATGCATGCCAACCGCCTGTGCCACATCGCGAAGTGATAAAGGCTTTAAATAATCTAGTCCTTTTTCTAGAAAATCGGTTTGCTGGCGGATAATTTCGGCACTGATTTTCAAAGTTGTCGAATTACGCTGTTCAACCGCCCGCTTTAGCCAGCGCGCATTATTCAAAGCATTTGCCGAATAATTTTGCGCCTCATCATCCATCTTTTTGGTAGTTACCATCACGGCATAATCTTCATTGATCACGATCGCAGGCAACGTCGACCGGTTCAGTTCAACCGCCCAGCCATCCGAACGCCGCTTTACAATCACATCAGGGCTTGGCATCTCAAGATGATCAATCCCTAGAAATTCCCCTGGTTTTGGATTCAATGTGCGGATAATCGCCAGCATTTCCATGACATCGTCAGTGGTGCCTTTGATAAGACGCGCAAGGCGTTTCACCTCACCGCGGCCAAGGAGATCAAGATTTTCCAGCAATATAGAAAATGACTCAGTCATGGCGCCAAGCTCAATCAATTGCAGGCGTAAACAATCTTCAAGATTACGCGCAAATAAACCGGTTGGCTCGAAAGTCTGTAAAACAGCCAATACATCTTCAGCCTCATCAAGGCTGCAACCGCTGGCATCGGCGACATCTTGTACCGGCATACCGATCCAGCCGCTCGGCTCGAGCGCATTGACAAAATGTCCGGCAATCAAACGCTTTTTTGGGTCATCCATTGCAAGATTTAACTGGCGAAAAAGGCCGGGATAAAAGCCTTCTTTTGATGACACATTACTAATTGCATCATAGTCACCCTCAAATGGTGCATTGGCTGTGCTGTTACGCGGCGCATCGACAATTGACTGGTCAAAACGGTTTTCAAAATCACTATGTTCAGTCGGGTCTTCGGCCAGTGCTGCACTTTCTTTCAGATCGGTAAGGTCGGTTACATCAGCTGATGCGGCGGTATCGGAACTGCTATCGGCGGCTGTTGGTTGGCCTGAATCTTCAGTCTCACCAAGTTCCAAAAACGGGTTCTCATCAACCTGCTCTTGCAGATGTTGGCTAAGTTCCAGATTAGACAATTGCAGTAGTTTGATGGCTTGCTGCAATTGCGGCGTCATCACCAAAGACTGTTTTTGTTTTAGTTTTACTGACTGAGAAAGTTGCATAATCCCGTCCTCCTGAAAAAACTTTGAGGCTCCGGCGTACGATTTGCAAAATATCTATTTGACGAGGGGTTTCGTCAAGAATACGACAGATAATCATATTTATTTCAATTATTTATGATTTTGGCAAGATTTTTGCTTTTCCCCCATGTCAGAATCCAGACAGGTAAAAATAGCAAATAACACAGTTGATCATCACAAAAATTCGCCCTATGCTTTGCCTGTGTTGATTAGCAAACAAACATTACTTCAAGGTATCATGCTTCAAACACGAACCGATGCAAAATCAGGCCCATGCCAACGATGCCGGATTATCCGGTCATTTATCATGTTCACATTCATGCTGGTGATCTTGGCAATTGTTGGCGGCAAACGGCTTGAAGTGATAAATTTCCTCACCCCTGCCTGGTTCGCAACAGCCGTTATTGCACTTGGGCTATGTGGCTTTCTAATAAAGCTGGTTAGCTGGAAGCTTTTTAATAAAGTTATCTAGCGGTCACGAACCAGCCGGGCCAAAACTTCCTGTGTTGGAAAAAACCGTCCATAGGTATGGCCAGTCATAAAATTGACTGTCCAAATATGCCGCGAGGCAAAGCTGTTGACCTCGCCAGTCCAATAAGGCTCGCCAAGCGTACTTGGAAAACTATCAAGCTCGATCTTTACTGGCGCGCATCCTTTGCAGACCAGACCTTCTAGTTCAGCACGGCTTGGCAAACGCCAGCCTGGCCCCAATTGCGCATTCGCAATGACGATCGCCCTCGCCACACCTTCTTGCGTCAATCTCACGGCCACACCTTCGCAATCAGTGCCATTCCAGATCTGACCAACCGAACAACGCATCCATTCGACACCATGTTGAAGATCAATCACCAGGTGGTCACGAACCATGAAATGGCCCGATTTGACGATCACCTCATTTACAGGATTACTGGAATCCAATGATTGGGATTGCGCCATCGCTGGCGTCGTACCGGCCAGCATGACCAAGATTGCAGCCAGACCAAGGCGCCGGACAATCACTTGGAAAAACGCGAAAACCTGCATCTGTCGCATAATGATCTCCATTCGTTCACTGTTGCTGCTAAAAAGCTACGATATCAGAATTTAAGCATATCTTGCGCCAAGTCAGCCTATTTATATGACGGGACGCTAATATTTTTATTTTCCCCGTAAAAATCTTGCCGCATTATTGTATTGGTATCGTTTTTGCTTAGAAGCACAGTTGGACCCTAGAAACAAGTTGAGAAAAGAGTGGTATTACTATGGATATAGCATCCCTTATTGGATTCATAGGCGCCATGGGCATGATAATGGGAGCCATGATCTCAGGTGGCGGCGTTGGTCCTTTTATTGACACTCCATCGCTCTTAATTGTGGTTGGTGGAACCTTTTTTTCGGTAATGTACACCTGCCCTTTACCAGTTTTTCTTGGAAGTTTTGGCGCTATGGCAAAGGCGTTCCTTCCACCAGTCAAAAAAATGGATCAGTTGGTTGAGCGTATGGCAGAGCTTGCAGCGATTGCCCGAAAAGACGGAATGATGGCGCTTGAAGGCCAAGAAGTACCTGATAAATTCTTTCAAAAAGGCCTGCAAATGCTTGTTGATGGCGCAGATGAGGGAAAGCTCGTCACGCAATTGAATGGCGAAATCAAAGCTATGAAAGCCCGACATGAAGCAAACCAAAATGTCGTCAAAGGTTGGATTGATATTGGTCCAGCCATGGGAATGATTGGCACATTGATTGGTCTTGTTTTGATGCTTGGCAATATGGCTGATCCGAAAGCCATTGGACCCGCCATGGCGGTGGCTTTGCTGACAACAATGTATGGTGCGATTATTGCAAATATTATTTTCATGCCAATGCTCGTCAAGCTGGAAGGCTATACAGCATACGAAGTCATTTACAGAGGGTTAGTCGTTGTAGGTCTTCGTAATATCGCTAGGGGAGAGTCACCGCGCAACATTCAAGATCAAATGGTTGCCGCCCTACCTCCGAAAATGCAGGCCAAATTAGAGGCAGCATAATATATGAGAGATTGATCCCAAAATTTATCATCTCTCTGTAAGGACATAAAGAATGGCTGAGCAAGACGAAAACGAAGTTATTGAAGAAGAAGAAGAGGAATGTCCCAAATGCCCGCCTGTTGGCGCACCGGCATGGATGGCAACTTTTGCCGATATGGCAACCTTGTTGATGGCTTTCTTTGTTTTGATTTTGTCATTTGCCGAATTCAACGTGCCAAAATTCAAACAGATTTCGGGTTCATTGAAAAATGCCTTTGGTGTGCAAAAGGTCGTGCCGATTGTTGAACAGCCGAAAGGTACAACCGTCTTGTCGCTGAATTTCAGCCCGTCTCCGGCAAAGTCAGTCACCGATGAAATGACCCAGCAGACAACCGAAACAACAAAGCCCGATCTTGAATCACAAACCAAAACCAAAGACAGTGATGGCAGCGGCGAAAAACAAAGTGATGCTGAAGATCTTGTCAAAGCCCTTCAAGAAGCAGTTGCGCGTGGTGATATTCAAGTCGAAACACTTGGTGACAATGTTGTGGTGAATTTCACTCCAACCGAGGCCGAACAAAAAGACCTGCCTCAATTGCTTCAGCAAACCTTGAACGCCATTGAAAAGGCTAAAGCCGCAACTGGCAAATCGGAACAGGATGTTCTATTTGGCGGCATTGAAGGCCAATTGGCCGAACTGGCCGCAGCTGCCAGCGCCGCTGCTAAAAGCACCAAAGAACAAGCCGAGGCAAAGGCTGAGTCAAATAAAAAGGCACAGATTGCCGAAGATGAATTAAAAGTTGCCCTGCGTCAGGAAATTGGGCAGGGGCTTGCCGATGTTCAGCGTGAGGATGATAAAGTGATCATCACTGTTGGAGCTGGCGGTGCCTTTGCTTCAGGGTCTGCCAATCTAACGCCTGCGGCAGTCGAAATCATGAATCGCATTGCCGAAGTGAATGCTGCTGGCAAAAGCAAAATAAAAGTATCGGGCCATACCGATGATGTGCCGCTGATCTTTGGCTCTAACTATCGTGATAATTGGGACCTTGCCGCGGCGCGTTCGGCAAGTGTGGTTCAGGCTTTTGCTGCTAATCGTACAATTTCCGAAGACCGCCTCGAGGCGATTAGCTACGGCGAGTCACGTCCGGTTGAGCCAAATGACACAGCCGAAGGACGTGCAAAAAACCGCAGGATTGAGATCGAAATCAACTATTAGTCTTGTGCTGATGCCGCAAATGGCACCTCAGGCGGCTTTAAAAATATAGTGGGGTCTTTGTGGTAACGCCGCCTGCCCTCGATTTGCGTCCCAATCTTTCGTGCTATTCTTACATAATCATCTTTTGCTTCGATAGCTTGCGTTATTCCCGCACCTAAATCTTGAGCCCCAATTTTGAACGAACGCTTTCCCATGAAACGATCATAAGGTGGCTTGCCCTTCTTTTTTGTTTATGCTTGTACGGATGATGCTTGTCTGGGTGATGCTGGTTTTAGCGCTGTTGATCACGGCGCATCTGCGAGCTTTAGCCTAATAGATTATGCCTGCTCGTCATTCCGCAGCGCCACACCACCGCTTGTGTGCCGCATATATCGGCAAACAGCATCGATCAGGCTGCAAAAGATAGCCTCCCTAGAATACAGGACAGCATCAAATTAAAATTGATACAAGCAATAGGCCTTTCAAAAAAGGCTAGGCCGGCTGTTGGTGTGATGGCGTTGTGGCCAAGCCTGTTTCAGGCGGGCCAACATACGAGAAATCGAACTGGCATTTTGGATCGATCTGGCGGCAAACCAACTGGGCTTCAGCTGACGTCCGCGCTGCGCAGACATGCCAAAAATAATGCTCGGTAAATAGGCTGTAATTTCTAATCAGGCGAAACTGTATCCGGTGAAAATAGATCGCCATCAATATTGTCGTTGCGGCAAATACACCCCAGTGAACAACAAAAGACGTTGCATAGGCAGCAATGACCGCCGCCAAGGGTTCCCATGCACGATGCTGAAGCAGCCATACTGGCGGTGCGATGGTTGCAATGGAAGAATAGCCTGTCTCATAAAGCACAACATGACGCTGGACATCGCGAAGCGCCTCGTAATTTTGGTAATGATCTTTTGGCCCCATATGATGTTTTGCGAATAACGCCGCAGCCGCGTTTGATGCTTCAGCATCAGCATAATCAAGATCAGCACCAAGCCTGCCCTCGGCAAACACATCATAAACAATTTCGCCGCGACAGATAGTCAGCAACATTTTTTCTTCATGGAGTCTAGCCTGATCGCCAAGCGCCCGAAAAGCCTCAATATCATTGGTATTTAGCTCACCATCGATGGCAATGATGATATCACCATCACGAAGTCGAAGATCGCGCCCATGTGAGATGCGCGACAATGATTTGATCTTGATGAACTGCGCTGTTGCTGCACCCTGATTTGCAGCTCCTGCGGCTTCAGCCTCCGTTCCGGCTGCGTGATCTTGATCAAATTCGGCCACAATGATCTCCGTTATCTAAACATTTGCCCTAAAGGGCCGACACATTGACAGCTCTCTAACTAGGGAAATGTAATACGATTTTGCTGAGTCTCAAGGAGTTTCCGAATTTCCTTGGCCTGCACCTTCAAAGCTTCAATTTCTTTCTTGGTTTTGGCTTGTGAGGATGCGACATTTTGCAAAGCGGTGTTGCTGGCAATCTTTTTATCAATAGCCTCAATTGATTTCATTACGGATGATTCAAGGCTGGCCAGGCTCACCTTGAAGCTGTTTGATACCAGCTTGTTCTGTGCTGCCATCGCTGTTTTCAAATCATTGCCAAGCGCGGTTGTTGATCCGCCCATTCCATCGCCAGTCTTTTGCAATTGCGCCACAATGCTGGCACTGCCATCGGCCATGACTTTTTTCAATTCGCTGATTTGCGATGTTGATTCACGGTTGAGCTTGACCAATTCCTCTTGTTTTGACAATGAAACCTGCAATTCGGCAAGAACCGTGTTCAGTCGTTCAATATTATCAGAAAACACAATCAACCCTTGACGGTTGGTTGATGTCATCAATTTCAGCTCAGAAATTGATTTAAAATACAAGGTCGCCGAAAATGCCAGCGCGATGACCGCTGCTGAAATGGCGCTTACAAAGGTTATGGTGGTGTAACGATGAATCTGTGACACTTTACTTTCCAACTTCTTATGTTCGCGTTTAACCTGACTATATTCCGAGGTCACATCGGTTGCTGCATCCGCAGCGTCCAATGCAAGTTTGATACTTTCCTGGACTGAATTAAGCTCACCTGCCATCAGACTTTCCTCTGGTTTTCTGCTTTGCGGCCTAAATGGGTGGCCGGACGGTCTATCCGATATGCACATTGCATGCCAGTTGATTCAATTACCACCTGTGATGGCAGGCTTTTGGTCTTAAATCCAAACTTTGCACAGCCATAGGGACGCTTGCGATCATAAGTAACAAAATAATGCGCACAGCCATGACATCTGACATTATTTTTTCCGTCATCACTCATTAGCTGTCTCGCCATTTGGTGACAAATTCAGCAATCACAAATCGAAGACCACCAAGGCCGCAACAGGCCGCTGCTAGCAACCCGATTGTCCCCCGCAATTTTTCGCCTTCTTCCAGCAATCCAAGGCTAAAAATCAACAGATAGGCCGACAAACCAAAAAACGTGACCGTGCTGATCATCTCACCGATTGATCGTTGTTTCCGCATTAAACCCCTCCTGCTCCAGCCACAAGCGGCTTACCAAATTCATCAAACCGCATATCTTCAGGCAATTCAATGTCTGGCCGTTCAAGATCTTCGCCACGATCAACCCGATAAATATAGGCCAGAACAATCGCCACCGCCTGATATAGCATTTCAGGAATCTCGCCACCAATCTCGCCACTAAAAAACAGCGCACGCGCTAATAGTGGACTACGGAAAATAGTAACATCTGCATCATTCCCGCGCTCGATAATCATTTCGGCAATTTTGCCACGTCCCATCGCCAGAATTTTTGGCGCTTGCGAACTGCCAACATCATATTTCAGTGCAACCGCAAAATGTGTCGGGTTGGTAATAATCGCGGTTGCTGATGGCACATCATTCAGCGCCGTTTGCTGGCGTGACGCATTTGCTGAACTTTCCAACTGCATCCGGCGGATTTTTGCTTTGACTTCGGGCGAGCCTTCAGTCTGTTTATATTCGTCTTTTTGATCCTGTTTGGACATTTTCAACGATTTGACGTGCGTATGGCGCTGCCAAATGAAATCTAGAAGGGCAATTATCGCCAGCATTATTAAAAGTCCGCCAAGAACCGACGGAAACATGCTTCCCGCGGTTGCCACCGCCTCACCAAGCGAGCGGAATGGTAATTGCAGAATTTTGGGCGCCTGCACATAAAGAATGCCAATCGCAACACCAAAAAGAAGAACAACCTTCAGCGATGCTTTTCCAAGCTCTACAAGGGCTTTCATGGACACCATCCGTGCCAACCCTTTTAACGGGTTGATACGGTTACCCTTAAAAGACATAGCTTTTGGGGCAAAATTTAAACTCCCCGCAACCGCTGCCTGTGTCAGAATAACCAGAACCATCAATGGCAGGCCAACAACTGCACCGACAATCAGGATCATCTTAATCCCTTCAGTGATCCGCTGGCCAATTAGCGCATCAAGATCGGCGCCGCGTTCAAGACTTAGCAATGCGCCCCAGCTGCCAAGCGCCGTTTCAATAATCCCGGGCACGGCAAACATCATCAACAAGCCACCAAAAAGACCGGTAAAGACAAACATGTCTTTGGAGGTTAATACCTTGCCGTCTTCCGCCGCCTTTTCGATTTTTCGTTGGGAGGGGTCCTCAGTCTTTTCTTGGCTGCTATCACCTTCTTCAGCCATTGCTTATTGCTCCAAGAATAGATTGAACATTTTCAATGGCAGCATGCGAAAGATCATCCATTGCACCACCAAGCACATCGACCCAAAGATATAGCAAAACAAAAATACCAAGCATGCTGATCGGAAAACCAAATGAAAATAGGTTCAATTGCGGGGCAGATCGCGTAATCACACCAATGACAAGATTGATTGCCAACAAAAAGGCGGTGATTGGTAGCATGATAATCGTAGCCGCCAGAAACATTGATCCGGCCGCCGCGATCCCACCTTGTATCAACACAGGAAAGGCTGGCATTGCGCCAACGGGCAAATATTCATATGAATCAGCAACCGCACGCAAAACCAACAAATGCCCGTTCCATGACAAAAAAATTACCGTTAGAAACAACGAAAATGTTTTACTAACAACAGGCGTCTGACCACCTGAATCAGGGTCAATCTGTGCTGCAAAACCAAGGCCGGCCGAACTGGCAATCTTCTCACCAGCAAGAAGCACTGCCGAAAACCAAATGGTTAAGATCAGTCCCGAACCAATGCCAATGGCGAGCTCGGTCATGATCACTTGAATACCAGTCAAGGCGGTAAAGCTTTGCCAGTCGGGAACATTCACATTGTTTACCACGGCTACGCCGAGAAGCACCCCCATGATGATGCGAGCTTGCACCGGCACCCCGCTGCCACCAAAAAAGGGGGACGCAATCAAAAAAGCACCGATGCGCAGACTTGCCAGGAATAATCCAGCAAGAAGCTCCATCACAAATTGCAGGTCTAGCCCTGGAAGCGCCCCAACGCTGCCTAAATTTGATAATGCCGCAGCACTCATAAGCCTAGCCTACCTGTGCTACCTGCTCGAAGATGAAATAGAAATAATCTGATAGCTGAACCATCATCAGGTTGGCCAGCAGACCGAATGTTATCAAGACAACAAAAAGCTTTGGCACAAAGCTAAGTGTCTGCTCATTAATCGATGTTGCCGCCTGAAGGATACCGATGAACAAACCGATCCCTAGCGCTACCAGTAAAACAGGCCCAGCCACCATAACAATCTGCCAGAATGCCATCCGCAGAAATTCGACATTCATATCAAAGCCCATAATTAGTTTCCTTCCACCCCATCAGGGTTAAACAGCATAGGTCGCTACAAGCGATCCAACCGTCATGCTCCAGCCGTCAACCAGAACGAATAAAAGCAATTTAAAGGGAAGCGCCACAAGCATCGGACTTAACATCATCATGCCAAGCGACATCAACACCGAAGCCACCACCATATCAATCACCAAAAATGGCAAAAACAACAAAAACCCAATTTGAAAGGCGGTTTTCAATTCAGAAGTAATAAAGGCAGGTAATAAAACGGTCAAAGGCACGTCGCCAGGCGTTTCCACCGCACCTTTTTCAGCTAGATCCATAAACATATTCAGATCATCTTTTCGCGTATTCTTGACCATGAATTTTTTCATATCGTCGCTTGCAGAGGACAGTGCAGATTCGGCGCTGACAGTGCCATTTAAATAAGGTTCAGCGGCCGTGTCATAAATCGTTGTCAGCGTTGGCGACATGATGAAGAAGGTCAGGAATAGCGCAATCGCAATCAAGACCTGATTGGGCGGGGTTTGCTGTGTTCCCATCGCTTGCCGCAAAATAGACAACACAATAATAATGCGGGTAAAAGATGTCATGCCAAGTACAAGTGATGGCAAAACCGTCAATGCCGTCATCAAGGCCAAAATCTGTAAAGATAATGAATAGGATGTGCTGCCATCAACACCATTGCTGGAGATCAGGGCTGGCAGACCAGCGCCAAATCCAGCCATATTGCTGGCAAGGCTGCCCGCGGCGTCCTGAGCCGTAGCTTGACCGGAAAAGCCTGCACTAACCACCAAAATGGTAATCACGACAACCACCATGCGAAGGCTGATGGATATCGGGCTAGCGTGCTGCATTTTGCTGCCTCCAGCTCTGAAAGGTCTTGGCAAAGGCCCGTTGTTGATCATCTGACGGCCTTGCATTGATTTGACTGGCGAAATGCGGCTCGTCACTTCTGGCAAATGGCTTGGCTGTGGCATGCGCCTGCATCGCATCAGCTACCGCAGCATCTAATGCGTCATGCTCGCTTGCATCGACATTTCTCTCGATTTTCTGCGAATGTGATCCGGTATCTGAAACTGCCAACGGCAACAGGCTTGGCGCATGGCCTTTGGCCGACACCATGATAAATTCTTGAGCATCAATCTTGACCAGCCGCAATCTTTCGGTTGGGCTAACGGCTGTATCTTCAACGACAAAAACACGTTTTCCAGCTTTCATGCTGGCACGAATGACTGTGCTTTTTCTTCGAAGGATAATTAACAATAGGATCATCACACCAAGAAAGGCGGCGGTGATCATAATTTGCTGTGTTCCGATGATATTTGTATACATTGCCAAACTCCGTCAGGACGACCCTGATTAAGGAAAAGGCAAAAAATGTGCCGTAACAGACACGTCCCCGTTAAATAAACATTAAGGGGCTGAATAGCTTGTGTTTTCTATGGTGTTTTCTGGGATACTCTATCAACATCAACATCTGGCTCAATTGCCAACTGTCAAATGAATGACGCACGTGGCAAGCGCAGATAAATTTTACCTAGAGGTTTTCTACCCGCTTTTCAGGGTCGACAATTTCGGTAAAGCGTACGCCAAATCGTTCACCAACCATGACGATTTCACCCTTGGCGATCATTGTTCCATTGACCAGAATATCCAACGGATCACCGGCAAGACGGTCAAGCTCGATCACCGCCCCTTCATTCAACCGCAGCAAATCACGAATCTTGATTTCCGTATTGCCAACCTCCACTGTCATCTGCACCTCGACATTTTCTAGAACACGCAGATTTTCAGCAGTCACTTTTGACGGCGCATTGGCGGCTCCCTTAGCGGCCTCTGGTGCGGCTGTCTGATTTTCATTTTCATCTGCCATCGTGCTTTTCCTTCTTTTTGCCGAATCACCGGCCTTCACATGTAAATTATCTAGATCCGCCGCGACAGGCTTACCGCCACCTGTCCCGACACTTCACCGATTTCAGCCAGGAAGATCGGGTTATCTTCGACCCGCACTTCAATGCCTTCATTAATCTGGATGGGAACAACATCGCCTGTTTTCAGGCGGATTAACTGACCCATCGACATAACCGGCTCGCCAAGAAGCGCAGTAATATTCAACGGAATATTCAAGATCGCGCGTTCCATCTTTTCACGCCAAGTCACATCGTCATCGCCGCTATCCGACTGCACGCGTGACCGCAATTGTGATGCAATCGGCTTTAGGGTTTGCAAAGGATAGACGACTTCAAGATTGACCGCTTCAGCATCAGGAAGCTGAATCAAAAAGGAACAGATGATCACCAACTCGCTTCCATCAACAAAGGATGCAAATTGCGGGTTCACCTCGCGGCTTGGCTGAGAAAAGGT
>Ga0115553_1002046_pt1 | contig 12494 bp, 7 predicted proteins | sample COGITO_mtgs_1103_2_FD_87284 | JGI IMG/M metagenome (GOLD analysis project Ga0115553, IMG submission 87284) | Pelagic marine microbial communities from North Sea - COGITO_mtgs_110331 | ecosystem: Environmental > Aquatic > Marine > Epipelagic | place: Germany:Helgoland, sampling site Kabeltonne... | reverse complement strand
TGTTCGTACTAATTGTGAAATTGTTGGCATATATAATGTATATAAATAACTATTACCCCTTTTTAAGGGCTGGCAAATGTAGGAATTAATTATTGATAATCAAATGACGCTTTAAAAAAATTTGATATTTTTTTCTCAAAATCAACGATTTATACCATTTAAAAATAGCTCGTATTTTTCAATAGTATATATAATAAGGTATACAATAGATTTCTGACCTTCGGCCGATGCCCCGATGATTATAAAATAAAATTAACCTCAAAGATGTACTTACAAAAGAATACCATTAAATTTACACACAAACATCTGCTATGTCATTCAAAGAAACACTTAATGAATGGGGAGCCAAAAAAACTCCTTTTGTATTTCTATTAGATTTTGAAAAAAAGAATAGCAAAGCTTGGAGGTTAGAAGATTGCCCTAGCGAATTTCTATTTAATTTTCAAGGGATCACAAATCAAGAAAATGATCTTTCAAGCTCTAAAGACTTAAAATTTAAGATCACTCCACCAAACCAAATTGACTATATAAACAAATACCACAAGGTAATTAATGCGATTCAAAAGGGGGAAACCTATCTCATTAATTTAACTACTAAAGGTCAAATAGAAACAAATCTAAGTCTAGAAGATCTGTTTAACAGTGCCAAATCCAAATATAAAATATTACTAAAAGATCACTTTGTTAGTTTCTCTCCAGAAACGTTTATTCAAATCAAAGACGGCATAATCAAAACCTTCCCGATGAAGGGAACAATAGATGCAACTATTAAAAATGCACAACAACTTCTGGAAGATAATGAAAAAGAAAAAGCAGAACACGCCACTATAGTAGATCTGTTGAGAAACGACCTGAGTGCGTTTGCCAAAAAAGTAAGGGTAGAAAAATACCGGTATTATGAAGTGATTAAAGCAAATAATAAAAAAATAGGGCAAATGAGTTCAGAGATCTCTGGTGAGCTTCCTATGGACTATCGGTCAAGAATTGGAGATATTATTTACCACTTAACACCAGCGGGATCAATCTCTGGTGCGCCAAAACCAAAAACCCTAGAACTCATAAAAGAAATAGAACAAGAAGATCGCGGCTTTTACACAGGCATTGCTGGGTATTTTGACGGGAACAATCTAGATTCTTGTGTCCTCATACGCTACTTAGAAAAAGACGGCACTTATCGCTGTGGAGGAGGAGTTACAAGCAAGAGCAAGCTCAAGGTAGAATACGAAGAACTAATACAAAAAATGTATGTCCCAATTTATTGAAAGTATCAGAATTCACAAGGGTATTGCAGAAAACTTAGCCCTACATCAGAAGCGAGTTAATAAAACATTGGGACAAAAGACTGGTGAGGGTTTAAATTTAGACGAACTCATACAAGACCTACAAATACCCAAAAATGGATTATTTAAGTGGCGTCTAGAGTACACCAAGGATAAAATTCAAAAAAACCAACTCATTCCCTACGCTGAAAGAACCGTAAAAAGAATACAATTAGTAGAAGCCCCAGACTTAAAATACGCGTTAAAATACAGTGACAGAAATTCCTTTGAAAAACTCCTCACACAAAGTAATGCAGACGACATTATCATTACCCAAAACGGATACCTCACAGATGCGAGTTATTCAAATCTATTTTTTTGGGATGGGCAACAGTGGGTAACACCCTCAAGACCGCTACTACACGGAACACAAAGGGAATTCATACTCAAAAAAAAATTAGCCATTGAAAAACAAATACACCGCAATGACCTGAGCAGCTACACGCACTTCAAAAGAGTAAATGCAATGATGGTTTGGGAGAAAAGCATGATAGAAAACATATATATAATTATTTGTTAAATCTAAAGGAAATTAAATAAAGCTCCTAAAATAAAATAACAAGAATATTAAGAGTTATACCGAATATTACACAAGATATCATCCATAATGATGTCTTATACTCAAAAAAAAACAATTTATAAGCCCACTTTTACATTTGTTAAATAAATATTAAATATTAAATATTAAATATTATATTTACAATTAGATTTTAACTAAAACTAACAAAATGAAAACAAAATTTAATGTATTATTAACGCTACTTCTAGCGTTCGTTGTGCAAATTTCTTTTGCGCAAAACAAATCGGTTTCAGGTGTTGTTTCTGACCAAAGTGGAGCCCCATTACCTGGAGCCACTGTTTTGGTAAAAGGAACAAACAATGGAACCACTACAGATTTTGACGGGAACTACAACATTCAAACTACTAACGGAGGTGTACTTGTCTTTAGTTTTATTGGGTATGTAACCAAAGAAGTTAACGTTGGAGTCAGTGTTAATATTGACGTAACTCTTGAAGAAGACGCACAAGCACTTGAAGAAGTTGTAGTAACTGGTGTAGCTGGAAGTACAAATGTGAAAAAACTAACTGTTTCAGTAACTAGAGTGAGCGAGGAGAAATTGAATATAGCTCCTGCAACTTCAGTCGGTGGAGCATTAGTTGGTAAAGTTGCCGGGGCAAGAGTATCTATGTCTTCAGGAAGACCAGGATCTGGCCAACAAATTCAATTAAGAACAGATAATAATTTAGGAGCAGGTTCATCTCCATTAATTTTAATGGACGGAATTATAATCAATACCTCTTTAGCTGACATTAATGTTGATGATATTGAAAGCATGGAAGTAGTAAGAGGTGCTGCAGCATCTGCACTTTATGGTTCGAGAGCAGCAAACGGTGTAATAGCTATTATATCTAAGAGAGGAAGTAAATTATCAGAAGGTTCCTCTTCAGTGACAATTAGAAATGAAGTTGGATTTCAACAGATTCAACAATATATTGATTTAGCAGAGCACCATTATTTTAAGCTATCCCCAAACCAACCTGGAAATTATACGGCTTATGATGGAGTTACATATCCTAATGGATACACCGGAGGTTTTTCACCATTAATACAAGGTTCTAGATTGCCAGAGGATGATCATTATATGGACAATCCATTTACGGTTAACAGAGACCAACAAAGAGAATATTTTAGAGTAGGTCAAACAGTGACTAATTTTGCGTCATATTCAAGTAATAGTGCAAAGACAAATGTATATGGATCATTTGAAAATATGACCCAATCAGGTGTTGTACCTTTTACAGACGGTTACAAAAGACAGAATTTTAGATTTAACGTCGACCATCAAGTAGCTCCTTGGTTAAAACTTTCTTTGTCTAACTTATACACAGCTAATCAAACCCAATTTCCTGGAGGTGCGGGAAGTTTCTTTGAAGTTGTATTAGCTGAACCAGATAATGATTTTAAGTTGGATAATCCAGTTGATGGTCAGCCATATTATCCTAGGCATAATCATTGGAGTAATGAAACAAATCCTTATTATTCAGCATACAAACAAGATTTGATAGAAAGAAAAACAAGTTGGGTTTCCAACTTTAGAGCTAATATTAAATTTAATAGTTGGGCTAATCTAACCTTAACCCATTCTATTGAAAACCAAAACTGGAATTATACAGGATATACACCATTTGATACCTGGACCATAGGTTCGGGAGGGGATAATGATTATGGCTTAGTTTATAACAAAGGAAGCTTAACTAAGACCAATACCCAATCAAGACAAAATAATACTCAAGTTACTTTAAACCTTAAAAAACAGTTTAATGATTTAATCGTAACTAGTCAATTATCATTTTTAAATGAAGACAATCAATATGAGTATTTTGGAGCTGGATCAAATCAGTTTGCTATTAGGAACTTACCAACCTTAAACGCATTTACAGAAATAAAATCGTATAGCTCTACAAATACTTCTGAAATAGCAAGAAACTATTTTGGTATCTTAGGTTTAGATTACAAAGACCGTTATTTAATTGATATTATGGCAAGAAGGGATGGTTCTTCATTGTTTGGTGAAGAAGCAAGATGGGCTAATTACTTTAGATTGTCTGGAGCATATAGAGTTACCCAAGATATTGATATTCCAGGAGTTCAGGAATTAAAAATCAGGGCTGCTACAGGAACTGCAGGGATAAGACCAGGTTTTAACTGGCAATATGAAACTTATAGTTTGTCTCAAGGAGTTACTTCTCCTTCACAAAAGGGAAATAGTCTTTTAAGACCATCTCAGACAAGAGAAACGGAATTTGGTTTAGATGTTTCATTCTTGAATAGATTTACTTTCCAAGCTACATATGCAAAATCAGAGACTAGCGATCAATTTATAAATGCGCCTTTAATTCCTTTTGTGAGTGATGGATTCGTTTCTCAGTATCAAAATGCAGGTACAGTTTCCGCTAACACACTAGAATTATCTTTAGGTGCTAACATTGTTAGTAACAAGGATTTTTCTTGGGACACAAATGTTGTATTTGGCCAAAGTCAACAAACTATAACTGAACTTCCTATTGCTCCATATCAATCAGGGCCAGATGGTTTATACTTTATTAAAGAAGGAGAAACTTATGGATCAATATATGGTTACACATGGGTAAATACATTAGATGAAATGGCAAATCAACTTCCATCAGGCAAAGCTATTTCAGATTACGAGGTGAATAGTGACGGATTTGTTGTTCCAGCTGGTAGTCAAGGAACAACAGGTGAACTTCCAATAAGACTTAAAGATGAAAATGGAAGTGATGCGTTTGTTAAAATTGGAGATGGACTTCCTGACTTTACAATGGGAATTTCAAATACAATAAAATATAAAGGAGCTTTTTTATATTTCCTTTTTGACGTTAAAGGTGGTGGTGATGTCTACAATAGAAAATCTCAATGGTTAACAAGAGACACTAGAAATGGTATAATGGATATGTCGAACGTTCCTGCTGATCAGAAAAAGACATTCGATTATTTCTTGCAATTATATGATGTAAACTCTAACAACAGTTACTGGGTTGAAGATGCTTCTTTTGTGAAATTACGTGAATTATCTATAGGATATAAATTTGAGAAAGAACAATTGGCCAAGTTTGGAAATGTATTTAAATCAATTACAGCAAGAGTAATTGGAAGAAATTTATTGACTTTTACTGAATATTCAGGGTATGATCCTGAAGTTGGTTCCATTAGAAATCCATTTGATGGTACTAGTGCTTATCCAAATTTCAGAAATGTAGCTTTTTCACTTTCTCTTGACTTTTAATAATATTCCTAAAAAACATAATTATGAAAAATAAAATATTAATTTTTTTAATGATGGGAAGTCTTTTGGTGACTTCTTGTTCTGAAGACCAGTTAGAAATAACTAACGATAATCAGCCAGATTTTCTTCAAGTTTATGCTAGTGGAGACGATGTTTACAATGTTGTAAGTGGGCTGTATAATACATTTTATTCAGCGCAGGCTAGTGTTAGTGGTATTGGACCAATGTTAGCTACTGCTGCTGATAATGCTTCATGCTCATGGGGTAATTTTGCAATGAGGGATATGAGTTGGGAGCCAAGAAAATCTTGGACTAATACCCCTGGATATCCATATCAAAATAATACTAAATATCATTTTGATAGAATGTATGCTTCCATAAACACGGCCTCATTGGCATTGAAAGCGATGAATAATGGATTGGATATTGGTAAAGATGGAGTGAATAATGACTTAGTTAAAGCTTTTGCAAGATTTAACATGGGAATAGCTTACGGATCTTTAGCCTTAAATTTTGATCAGGCCTTTATTGTAGATGAAGAGATATCTATTGAAAATGCTACTACTGGGGATTCAAGTTCATATACTGAGGTTGCTGCTCAAGCTTTAAAATATTTAGATGAGGCAATCTCATTAAGTAATAATTCGTTCACTATTCCAGCGAGTTGGATGGGAAGTCAAGGAGACTTAACTAATGTTGAGCTAAAAGCTTATGCTAATTCATGGGCTGCAAGAATTATATCTGGATTACCTAGAAATACTACTGAAAACAGTAGTGTTAATTGGTCAAAAGTCTTGAGTTATGCTAATAATGGAATTACTTCGGATATGAATGTAATACTTGATGGTTATAATCAGTGGTACAATTCCTTAACTGACTATTTAACTTACCCAGGATGGGGTGTTATTGATATGTATGTGATTAATAAATTAGATCCTACTATGCCTGACCATTGGACAGATTCACCAACTTTCCCAGCACCACCAGAATCTACAAATCCAAATGCAGACAAAAGGATATCAACGGATTACACATATGTACCTTCTAACTGGTTAAGATCTGATAGAGGTTATTATCACTGGTCTAATTACAGGTATTCTAGATATGATGATATATATGCACTAGGAACAGGCCCTGCGCCTCAATTTCTATTAGCTGAAAACGAATTGTATATTGCAGAAGCTTTGGCTCATAATGGAGATCTAGCTGGTGCTGCTGCAAAAATAAATGCAGGTACAAGAGTTGCTAGAGGAAATTTACCTGAGGTAACTGCAAATCTTAGTGATATTATGGAAGCCATACACCACGAAAGAGTTGTTGAACTCCCTTTCTCAAGTACTGGACTTCAGTTTTATGAAATGAGAAAAAATAATCTTCTTCAAAAAGGCACACCTCTTCATTTGCCACTTCCTGCTAGGACTTTAGAAACTTTTGGAGATCCTCAACCTTTTTATACCTTCGGAGGCCCTGATGGAGCTGATGGTGTAAATGGATCTAATGGAGGATGGAGATAGTCATCTATAATACAAATTATTTAACGGCCCCCAATTGGGGGCCGTTTTAATTATTTGCATTTATGAGATATGTAAATTAGAGCAATTTTTATTGAAAATACTTAATACATCTGAAAATTTAAAAAGTGAATTCAAAAATAAGAATCTTAAAAGCACAGGGGTGCTAAAAGCACTTATTTCTTAAAGTTAATTTTACATAGATTTTAAAAAAAAGGACCACTATATAGTGGTCTTTTTATATTGAAAATATTTATCCACTTATAGTTATAAAAAAGTTTTATATTATGTATTAATTAAATTAATGTTATATTTACAAACTTAATTTAAAATAAAACGAATAATGAAAACAACTTTAAATGGAATTTTGACACTATTATTAGTGTTCGTTGTGCAAATATCTTTTGCGCAAGAGAAAACAATTTCAGGTACTGTTTCGGATCAAAACAACATTCCATTAGGAGGTGTGAATATTCTTGTCCAGGGCACTTCTAATGGAACGCAATCAGATTTTGATGGAAACTTTACTATTAACGCTAGTGTAGGACAAACATTAGTATTCACTTATATTGGATTGAAACAAACTACAGTTGTAGTGGGATCAAGCAATGTAATGAACATTCAAATGCAAGAAGACGCACAAGCTTTAGAAGAAGTTGTGGTTACAGGTATGGGTGTGTCTAGAGAAAAGAAATCTTTAGGATATGCTGCACAAGAAATTTCCGGAGACGCAGTATCTACAGTTAAAGTAGACAATGTTGTAAATTCACTTTCTGGAAAAATTTCTGGGGTTCAAATTAAAGCAAATAACAACTTTGGTGGATCTTCTAACTTTATCATAAGGGGTATTAGCTCTTTAACTGGGAACAATCAGCCTTTATTTGTAATTGATGGTGTGCCAATCGCAAACACTATCAATAACACTTCTGCGCAGAGAGGCGGAAGTACAGGATATGACTACGGGAATGCTGCTTCAGATATAAATCCAGATGACGTATCCTCTATTAACGTTCTTAAAGGGGCTGCAGCATCTGCAATATACGGTTCTCGTGGAGCAAATGGTGTAGTAATCATTACTACCAAGAAAGGAAAATCTGGAGATGCAAAAATCTCTATCAGCTCTAATGTTACAGTAGGCTCAATAGACAAAAATACATTTTTAGAATACCAAGATAAATATGGTGCAGGTTATGGACCTTATTATGGATCTACTGGATATTTTGAAGACTTAGACGTAAACGGAGATGGTATAGATGACCTAGTTGTGCCAACTTATGATGACGGATCTTATGGCGCTCCTTTAGATGGATCATTGGTTTATCAATGGGATGCATTTGTTCCGGAACATCCAAATTACTTAAAAGCAACTCCATACGTAGCAGGAAAAACAACTCCTGTAGATTTCTTTGAAACAACTTTGCAATATAATAATTCTGTGTCTGTGAGTGGAGGTAATGACAAATCTACATTCCGTTTAGGTTACACCAACTTTGACACAAAAGGGATGCTTCCAAATTCAATGTTAAACAAAAACACCATTAACTTAAATGGAACTTTAAATGTTTCTGATAGATTCACCGTAGGGGCAAATGCAAATACCATTATTCAAAGGACTACTGGTAGAAACTCAACTGGTTATAGCGATAACTTAACTACTCAAATGAGACAATGGTGGCAAGTAAACGTAGACATTGACTCTCAAAGAGAAATATTTGAACAAACTGGACAAAACTATTCTTGGAACCACCTAGGTAGCGTAGGAGGATCTGCTCTAGAACCTTTGTACTGGGATAACCCATATTGGACAAGATACAAAAACTACCAAACAGATAAGAGAAATAGATTTTATGGAAATATTTTTGCTACCTATAATCTTACTAGTTGGCTAGATCTAACTACTAAAGTTGCCATTGACACTTATAAAGAATTAAGAGAAGAGAGAAGAGCCGTAGGTTCTACCTCAGCTGGTTTTGGAGTATTAAGAGATTCTGAGGGTTCAGGTTATGATAGAACAGACGTAGACTTCACTGAGTTAAATTATGATTTGATGTTAAATGTAAATACATATATAACAGATGACATTAGTTTATCCGGAGTAGCAGGATTAAATATTAGAAGGTCTGATTATGGATATTATCACCAGTCTACAGCTGGAGGTTTAAAAGTGCCTGGATTATATGCATTAAGCAACTCTGTTAATGGCGTGCCCTTACCACAGGAAAGCTTAAGTAGAAAACAAGTGAATGGATTATATGCACAAGCCTCTATTGGGTATAAAAATTTACTTTATTTAGACCTAACAGATAGATATGACACTTCTTCTGCTTTACCAACTGACAACAATTCTTACAATTATTTTGCTGTGAGTAGTAGTTTAATATTCTCTAGCTTAATTAAAAACACACCTTGGTTAAACTTTGGGAAATTAAGAGCAGGTTATGCAGAAGTTGGAAATGACTTACCGGCAAATAATATTTACGACACTTTTTCAGTTGTAGATAATTTTGGTTCGTCTTCTCTATTCTCTTTCCCTTCTACAAAACAAAATTCTGAATTGGTTCCAGAACGAACTAAAGAATTAGAAATGGGACTTGAAGCTAGAATGTTTAACAATAGAGTTGGCTTTGACTTCACATACTATAAGAAAAATACAGAAAATCAATTAATGCCAGTTTCTACAACTACAGCAACCGGATTCTCAAGAAGATGGGTAAATGCTGGTGAGATAGAAAACAAAGGTTTTGAACTTGGTTTAAATGTTAATCCTATTAAATTAAAAGATTTTAGTTGGGACATTAACGTAAACTGGTCTAAAAATGAGAATATGGTTGTTTCTCTGTACGGAGACACAGAAAACATTGTTTTAAATTCTTACCAAGGAGGTATTTCAATAAATGCTACTAAAGGGCAGCCTTACGGTACAATTAGAGGTACAGGATTTGTATTTGATAATAATGGCAATAAAGTAGTAGACGGAAACGGATACTATAAATCACAAGCAGATCAAATTCTTGGGGATTCTAATCCTGATTGGAATGGTGGTATTACCAACAAATTTCAATATAAAGATCTAACATTGAGTTTCTTAATAGATATTCAAAAGGGTGGAGATGTTTATTCCCTAGATATGCACTATGGTCAAGGAACTGGATTGCCGAATTATACTGCAGGGTTAAATGAATTAGGAAATCCTGTAAGAGATGCTGTAGCTGACGGTGGAGGAATCTTAAACGTTGGAGTAACGGAAGATGGCGCAGTAAATACCGTTAGAGCAAGGGCTGATTATTACGGTGGTGCTTACTACTGGGGTAATGCTAGTAGAAACCCAGGTGCTATGACTGTTTATGACGCTTCTTATGTAAAGCTTAGAGAATTGGCTTTAGCATATAATCTTAAAACTTTACCAAAAGGAATCAAGGCGGCAAGCCTGTCTTTAGTAGGAAGAAATCTTTGGATTATTAGCAAAGACGTTCCTTTCGCAGATCCTGAATCAGGTTTAGGCGCAGGTAACTCTCAAGGATACTTATCCGGATCTTACCCTACCCTTAAAACTGTAGGTCTTAGTTTAAACCTTGAATTTTAAAAATTATTACGATGAAAAAATATATAGTATTATTTAGTGCATTTTTTGCTCTAGCTTCTTGCGAAGTAGATGAGAGTTTAAATATTGATCAAAAAAGCCCAACATCTGTTCCTGCTAGTGGCTTGTTCACAAATGCAGCGAGAAACTTTTTTGACCAGATGAATGGGGCGCACCATTACAGATTGTATGCGCAATATTGGGCTCAGACAACCTATCCTGAAACCAGTCAATATATCATGACAGGTTTACAAGACAACATCTGGTCTAGTCTTTATAGTGGAGTTCTTCAAGATTTGAAAGGTGCCAGGGAAATTATTGCTATTGAAGGAGCTGCTAATAGTAAAAACCAACTAGCTATTATTGAAATGTTAGAGGTATATGCATTTAGTGTCTTAGTAGACACCTATGGAAATGTGCCTTACTCTGAAGCATTAGATCCATTAAACCCAAGCCCAAAATATGACGATGCTGCTGAAATCTATACAGACATTCTTTCTAGATTAGACGGAGCTATTTCAAATATGGGCGCAGGTGCTGGATTTGAAGCATCTCAAGATCCTATATACGGTGGAGATATGAATCTTTGGAAGAAAGCAGCTAACTCATTAAAGCTAAGATTGGCTATGAGATTAGCAGACATTAATCCTGCAGTTGCACAACAAAAGGCTACTGAAGCAGCAACTGGCGTTATTACTTCTAACGCAGAAAATTTTGGAATAAATTATTTATCCTCCGCTCCGAATACAAACCCACTTTGGGTAACTTTAGTTCAAAGTGGAAGAAATGATTATGTTGCTGCTAATACAATGGTAGACGCAATGAATTCATTAAATGACCCAAGATTAGACTACTATTTTGAATTAAAAGATGGAGCCTACAAAGGAGGTATTTATGGAGACGCTAATGCTGCTTCAGGTTTTAGCGCAGTGAGTGATGAGTTAAAGAATCCAGCATTAAAAGGAAATTTAATTACTGCATCTGAAGTATCATTCTTATTAGCTGAAGCTGCTGCAAGAGGATTTAATGTAACAGGATCTGCAGAAACACACTACAGTAACGGTGTAACCACCTCTATTGAAAACTGGGGTGGAACAGAATCAGACGCTACTACATACCTTGCGCAAAGCTCAGTAGCATATAATACCGCAGCTGGTGATTGGAAAACAAAAATTGGTACACAAAAATGGATTGCAATGTACAACAACAACTTCGAGGGTTGGACTACATATAGATTATTTGATTATCCTGTATTAAATGCAGCTCCAGGCATGAGTATTCAAGATATTCCAACGAGAATTCTTTATCCAATTTCAGAAGCTACATTGAATGGCCCTGCACTAAATAGTGCCATTTCAGCTATTGGTGGCAACAACAAAACAACAAAATTGTTTTGGGATAAGTTTTAATATTTTTTTTAGTTAAATTGCCAAAAAGGCTAGAAAGATTTCATCTTCTAGCCTTTTGAAATATAATAAACCTATGAAAACAATAAAAATAATAGTATTAGCTATCTTCTTATTTGGATATAATATTTATGGTCAAGATAGGTCATTCAATGCTTCTCAGAGTTCAAATGCGTTTAGTAATAACTTAAATGTGTTTGCCATGCAAAGAATAGACAAAATATATAATGGGGTACTTACCGCTGGTTTAAAAGGGTCTGTATATTTATTTTCAGAATTTAAAGAATGTACTATTTACCATGCAACCAAGAAAGACAGTTACTTTAAAGCTACCGCTAACTATAATGTCTATGCTGATCAATTTGAAGTCCTAATAAACAATGAATTATACCTGTTAGATTATAGATCTGTAGAAAAAATTGAACAGGAAAATCACTTATTTGTACCAAATACCTCAAATAAGCAAAATAGAAAATATCTTGATATTTTAGCGGAAGGTAAAAATGTTTCATTAGTAGCTATTCATGAAGCAAGATTTTTAGAATCTCAAACACAAACTTTAGGACTCATTGAAACAAAAATAAAACTAGTGAGCAAATCTTTTTTGCTAGTTGACAACGAGTTAATAAAACTCCCCTCAAACAAACAAAAAATTTTTAAGGTACTAAAAACACCAAATAGTTTAAGAAGTGAGTTTAAAAATATAAGTCTTAAAAATATTGAGGCGATTAAATTACTTATTTCCAAAAGTTAATTTTACTTAGATATTAAAACCCCCTGCCAAAAGCAGGGGGTTTTTTGTTTACTTTTGCATCATGGAGAAACAAACGTATATATACGGCATTAGAGCTGTTATTGAGGCTATAGAAGCC